>Ga0210409_10008808_pt1 | contig 10244 bp, 6 predicted proteins | sample IncBWH17MmetaG_FD_161649 | JGI IMG/M metagenome (GOLD analysis project Ga0210409, IMG submission 161649) | Forest soil microbial communities from Barre Woods Harvard Forest LTER site, Petersham, Massachusetts, United States - Inc-BW-H-17-M | ecosystem: Environmental > Terrestrial > Soil >...
TAGCGCCTTGGCAGCGGCTGCCAACTCAGGATTGTCGTCGCGGGTGCGCAACGCCTCGCTCGCATTCGGAGGAGCAGCCATGGCGTCGACATCCGGATCGTCAGCATAACCAGGATGTGCGTGATGATCGAAGGCCGCAATCTTTTCGATCTGGGGAAGGAGGCGCTGATAGATCTGCTGCACATCTCCGCCTGGAAAGGGACGAGCCTGTGCCGCGCACAAGCCAGCTAATAATAAGTTGACCACACTAATTCGGATTCCATCTCGCATGGGATGCCCTCGAACCCACCTTTGAAATCTGGGACTGCTCACCGAACTGCAGTTGCCTGCCACGCCGACGAGACTCTCTGAATGCGCTCGACCGCTTCCTGCAACGTTGCCATCGATGAGGCGAACGAGAATCGGATGAAGTCTTTACCGGAAGAACCGAAGGCTGCGCCAGGAATAGCAGCGACACCAGCGTCCTCGAGCAGAATGCGGCAGAGCTCCTCGGCGCTCATGCCGGTTCCGGTAATCTCGACCCACGCATAGAACGCGCCATCCGGCGGCATGCAGCGGAAACCAGGAACGCGATTCAGGTCCTGCGCGAACTGAGCTCTTCGGCGGGTGAACTCGGCGACCATTCGCGGCGTGTTGCCTTCTCGATCGCGGAGCGCTTCAATTGCGGCGTACTGCGTGAACTCAGCAACACAGGTGTAGGTATTGACGACCATCAGGCTCAGCGCGGGCACGACTTCGGGTGGAGCGACCGTGTATCCAAGCCTCCATCCAGTCATTGCAAAGCTTTTCGAGAATCCATCGATGATCAGTGTGCGCTCGGCCATTCCGGGATAGCGCAGCATGGAAAGATATTCCCCGCCGTAGATGATGCGAGCGTAAATCTCGTCCGAGAGCACCCAGAGATCGTGCTTGACTGCGAGTTCTGCGAGCGCTCGTTGCACAGCGTCGGTGTAGACGGTTCCCGTCGGATTCCCCGGCGAGTTCGTGAGCAGCATCCGCGTCCGCCGAGTAATCTTCGAAGCAATTTCGTCTGGATCGGGCTGGAGTTGATTCTGCGCTGAGAGCGTGTAAGGTATCGGGACAGCTCCGAGACCGAGCGAGATCGAGGCATATCCCGGGAAACCCGGATTAGGGTAGAGAACTTCGTCGCCTGGTTCTAACAGCGCCATCATCGACTGGAAGAGTGCGATCTTGCATCCCGGCGCAATCACAATGTTGTCGGGCGAGACTTGAATGTTGCGCGTCCGGGCCAGATACGCGGCAATTTCCTGACGCAGTGCAGGAACGCCGATCACGTTACAGTAGCGATCCTTCCCCTCGGCCAGCGCTCGCGCGGCGGAATCGATTACGGATTGACCAGGGTGGAAATCGGGTTCGCCGAGCTCAAGATGGATGATCGAGCGGCCCTCCGCCTCAAGTTCCTTGGCCCGCGCAAAGACCGACAGGGCGCCTTCGCCACTCATGACTGACATTCGTGATGCAATCGATCGCATGAATCTCCTAAGAGCTTCCAGCTATGAGCTTCGAGCTAGGAGAAAACCAGACCTACGCGTAGCTCGTGGCTCGAAGCTAGTAGCTCGTGGCTCATAGCTCTTCACAACCCTTTATACATTCCACCGTCGACCAACACCGTTTGCCCGGTGATGTACGACGCGCGCTCCGATGCCAGCCAGACAATTGTCTCCGCGACTTCGCGAGGATCGCCTAAGCGTTTCACCGGTGCGTCCGCTGCCCACGCATCGAGGAATTCCTGCTCGGGCTTTCCCGTCGTTGCGGCGCGGGCTTTCGCCAGCTCTTTCAGTCGATCGGTCGCAGTGAATCCCGGTCCGACGTTGTTGACCAGTATTCCGTCTCTCCCAAACTCGTTCGCCAGACTCTTCACCAAACCGACGACTGCCGCGCGGACAGCATTCGACAGCACCAGATCGGTGACCGGCTGCTTGGTCGTAATCGACGTGATGGTGATGATGCGTCCCCACTTCTTGCGCTGCATGTGGGGGATCACTTCATGGGCGAAATACACGTTGCTCAAGAAGTTGGCTTCGATCGCCTTCTTCCAGTCTTCAAGCGATGCGGCTAAGAATCCTTTGGCTGGTGGACCGCCTGCGTTAGTCACGCAGATGTCGACGCTGCCGAACTTGGTTGCCACTCCGGTGACGAAGCGCGACACGGCAGCGAGATCGGTCACGTCGAAGGCTTCGGCGTAGACTTCGGCCGAGTGCTGCCGTCGAATCTTTTCGGCGGCGGCTTGCAATGTGCGGTCGTTGCGGGCGCACATCGCGACGCGGCAGCCTTCGGCGGCAAACGCCTCGGCTGTCGCTAAGCCAATTCCTTGACTGGACGCTGCTACCAGCGCTACACGACCTTTGATCCCCAGATCCATGGCGGAGTGAATTCGGCATTATAAATGGTCGGCAGGAAATAAGGATGCGAGCCGAACGCGCGATTGTGGCGTCGCAAAGAACGCGACGCTTCGCGCGGCTCGCCCAGATCCTTCGGCGCGCAAAAGGCGCGCGTCTCAGGATGACAAAACTTGTTTTGGTTGCGACATCGGAATCGCACCGTTAGTCTGGAGCGTGAGGGAATCTATGAAACAGCGCAAACGTCGCCCTGAGACCGCCGCGGTGCGCGGCGCGTCGGAGATGCAGAAGAAGAATGGTCCGGTCGCGCCAGAGATCTATCAGACTTCGACTTTTGAGGTTGCTGACAACGAAGAACAGATCCGCGTAACCACGACGGACCGCTACTACACGCGCTGGGGAAATCCGACGATCACGCTCGCCGAGCAGACCGTTGCCGCGCTCGAAGGCACCGAGGCTGCGCTGGTGTTCGCCTCCGGAATGGGAGCGATCACGACGACAATTCTTTCGCTGCTGAAAGCTGGAGATCACATCGTCGCGCAGCGGGATCTCTATGGCGGAGTGACGAAGTTCTTCTCAGAATGGCTGCCGAAACTCGGGATCGAGACCACACTGGTCGACACAACCGAATACGAGCAGCACGCGCGAGCCATTCGCCCGAATACGAAGCTGCTGTATCTGGAGTCGCCGACCAATCCTGCATTGCACATCGTCGACGTGAAGAAGATGGCGGCACTCGCCAAGCAGCACCGGCTCATCAGCATGATCGACAGCACGTTTGGCACGCCGATCAACCAGCATCCCGCGGAGTACGGAATTGATCTCGTGATGCATTCGGGCACGAAATATCTAAGCGGGCATGCGGACCTGACTTGCGGGGTGATCAGCGGGCGGCGCGATTTGATCGAGCAAGTCGGCGAGACCCGCAAAACGCTGGGGAACTGTATGGATCCGCACGCGGCGTGGCTTCTGATCCGCGGATTGAAGACGCTGGCGGTGCGCGTAGCGCGGCAGAATGAGAACGCGCTGCGCGTGGCCGAATTCCTGGAACAGCACGCGAAGGTGCGGCGCGTGCATTATCCCTTTCTGAAGAGCCATCCGCAGTACGCGATTGCCCGCGAGCAAATGTCGGGCGGAAGTGGCATGGTGACGTTTGAGGTCGATGGCTCGGGCGACGATGCGAGGCGGGTAAGCGAAGGGATGAAGTTGTTCACACTGGCGACGAGTTTGGGTGGAGTCGAGTCGCTGGTCTCGATCCCGGTGCTGACGTCGCACGCGATGATCTCAGCCCAGCAGCGCTCTGAAATGGGCGTAACCGAGCAGATGGTTCGGTTGTCGGTTGGAATCGAGAGCGTGGAAGATCAGATTGAGGATCTGGAGCGGGCGCTGGTGGCGATGAGTAGCCGAGTCGGCGTTCCGGTGGGTTCGAGCTCCCGCTCGTAGGCGTTGACGCTTTATTCAAAAAATATATCTCGGACGACTTTCCCAAAATGGGACTGGCATGCGGGTCGGGGGTACCCCCTCCCCCTGGATCTTTGCCATCAAGAAGTTAGCGGAAAATGCCGAATAAAATCTTGGGGCACAATCACTTGCGAGCAAAATCTTGATTTCAAATAACTTAGGCACCGCACTTCCGAACGCGTCGCAAATCGGTACAAAATGGGCGGTCCGTTCACCGTGTCGGCCTCGACGATGATGGCGCAATCATCCTGTGGACCGCAAGGTCAGATGTCACACTGGTCTGTGGAAAAGGGATTTCCGAAAGATAGGGATCCTTCGACTGCACAAGTGCTTCACTTCGTTTCGCACTTGCTTCGCTCAGGATGACAGAACTTGGGGCAGGTGATATCAAGGCCCAAAATGAGTGAACCCGGCCTCTGGTGAAGCCGGGTTTGTTCATGGATCGAAGTCCTAGGGCTGCTGAAAAACTCCGTTCGCTCGTGGCGAGAGTCCCCCAGCGGCTAAAACCGCGATGATTCTGTGAGACTTACGGCGCGGCTTGAAGCCGCGCCTTTTCAAAACCGAGATCAGGATCGAGTTTTTCAGCAGCCATCTAGACTAGACTAGTCTAGAAGATGAAGCGCGCGCCAAACTGGAACTGGCGCGGAGTGTTGATCGTTTGTGTGATCGCGCCGTATGGCGTCCCGCCGCTTGATGTCATGCTTGTCCTGCTTGGGGCAGCAAACTGCCGTGTGTTGCTCAGGTTGTAGGCCGAGATGTCGAAGCGAAGCGCTTTCGTCTCGGTCAGCTTGAGCATCTTGTAAATGGACATGTCGAAGTTGTGCGCTCCCTGAGTGCGAACGTGGTCCAGATAAGCTGGCGCGGTCCCCGGAATGAAGGGGCTGGCGGGAAAGGCGAAGCAATTGTTGTTGACCCATTGGCTAGCAGACCTGTGAAAGCCCTTCGCCGGATCGCAGACCAGGTCGGCTCGCTGATTGAAGTAAGAATTAGCCGGCGCTCCTATGACCGGTGAGGCGATCGGGACGCCGGTGCCGAGATAGAGTATGCCGTTGACCGTCCATCCGCCCAGAACGGCGTTTGATACGCCGTTCAGATTCACAGCCTGGCCCTTGCCAACGGGCAGATCATAGGATGCCTGCCCGGTGAAAGAATACTTGACGTCCTGGGGACTTATGGCGTGTTCAAAGCGCAGGTCTCTCCAGTCCTGAACGACGGTAGAGTGAGTACCTACAAATCCCAGGGGAGGGTGCCCATCATCGGTCATCAATTTCCCCCACGTGAAAGTGGCAAGTGTGCTGAAGTGACCGGTCAGCCTCTTCTGCACCTTCGTTTGCAGGGAGCTGTACTCAGAATCTCCTCCGGGGTAGCCATTCACGACAACGCCGTTGCCGCCATTGAAGCCAGTAGTCCCGTCATAGCCGCCATTGCCGAACTGCGGGAACGGCTGGAGCGTCGCCCACAGGGGAACCGTGGCTCCGGTGAAGTTGGAGTTGAGGCTCACTGGCCCAGTGTTGGGCACCATGCAGGTCGCATCCGAATTGACGCACAGCGAAGTATTGAATTTCTGGATCGTGCCCAGATCAAGCTGGTTTAGGTCGACACTGGCAAGGGGCAAGAAAAGTCCGCGGCTGCCGACATACCCCAGACTCACGATGACTTGATGCGGCAACTCATACTCCAAACCAAAGTTGAAATTGTAGGTAACGGGTGTGCGCTGGGAATGCAGCACGGTGCTCAAAGTTACTCCGAAGTTATTGGTCAGGCCCGATGGGGAACTGATGGGTTGAACAATGCTATTGGGCAAGGGAAAGGCGTTGCTTAGGGAATAAGGGCCGGTGAAGCTCGGCGCAGGGCTTCCCGCAGGCGCTCCGGCGCAAGACGAGGAACCGTTAAGAACCGTGTTGCCGTCGGCGTTGAGGCAAGTGGCATTCCATGTCGTTGATGTAGAGTACCCATCGGTGTCATTGCCTGCGCTTGCCACGTTGTGCAGACTGGGCCCGTAGTAGAAACCTGCGCCAGCGCGCACGACGAAGTGCTGGGCGGGCTGCCACGCGAATGCCAGGCGCGGCCCGAAGTCGTGCATGTTGGTCGTAAAGGGAGAGCGATTGCCGCTGTTAACGTAGATCTCCGCACCGGTAAAGGAAGTGCCGTTTAAGTTGCCGGCCGCACGAGGATCGAAGTATTCCAGTCGGTTAAAGCGCTCGTTGCGTCCTCCGAAGATGTCCCAACGCAGTCCCGCGGTGATGGTGAGCGCCTTGGAAGCATGGAACGTATCCTCCACGAAAGCCGCGTAGTAGGGGTTGGATTCGGCGACTTTGACGTCCTTGGTGAAATTGGGGTAGCCAGTATTCCCTTCGGTGCCGGGGGCCATCCCCATCCCGATCAGGAGGGAGGCAAAATCGCTGCCGCCCACAGGAGTTGGATCACTCAGTGAGCGCTCGGTGGCGGTGAAGTCGAAACCATAAACGCCCGCAGGCGCGGGCGGCTGGGTGACATTGAGATAGCGCTTCATCCACTCGAAGCCGAAAGAGAGCTCGTGTTTTCCGTGCACCTTGTTGAGGGTGGCACTGGCGTCACTGTTCATGCTGGCATAAAAAAACAGATTGTAGTTCGCGGTGCCGCCCACCCCTTCCTGACTTGAACCTGTCAGGTCATTGAAGACCATGAAAGGGAGCTGTTTGACAACCTGCTGCGCGGCCAGTGAGGCAGGAAAGCCGAGCGTCGTAATGTCGATGCTGCCATAGGATGGCTGCCCTTGCTGCTCCTCGTGATGGCGCGTAAAAGAGTAACGCAAATTCAGTACGGTGGAAGAATTCAGGGTCAGGTCGTCGGCCACAAGGACGTTACGCCCGTTAGTCAGGTTCTGGGCGTAATTGGGGTCCCATCCGGGTGATGGGAAGACGTTGGCCTGGGTGAAGAATAAGTGGTCGTAGGAGAAACGAGTGAAGAGGCGCTGCTTTTCGCTCGCGTTCCAATCCACCCGGACGTCGAACCTGTGTGCTTTGAACGGATCCAAGCCCGGCAAGCCGAAATTCGGGTTACCGACAGGGTCAGTGGTTGCCTGATCACACGAAGTGGGGTCGGGGATATTGCAGTGTGGCATGTTCGCCAGAAACAGCAAGCCGATGGGATTCGGGTTGGAGATGATGTTGCCGGGAAACGGCTGGCGCTGCCCATTGGAAAGGTCGGGCTTGGTCGGGTCATAAATGGTGAAACCCATTTTTGAGAAGTCTCCCGTCTTCTCAGCGCTGGTAGGGACTGTAAAGGTATCTATGCCTTCGAATTGCGTCTGCTGCGTGTCCTCGTAATCGGCAAAGAAGAAGATCTTGTCGCGCTTGATGGGTCCGCCAATAGCACCGCCCTCCTGGTAGCGGTGAAAGGATGGAGGTGTGTTCTTCATGCCGTTGGACAGCTGAGTGCTCTTATTGAAATAGTCGTTGGCGGACAGAACATCAGGACGGAATACCCCGAAAACATCGCCATGGAACTTGTTCGTGCCGGACTTGCTCACCAGGCTGATGACGCCCCCGCCGCCGCTCTGGTAAGTGGCGGGCGTATTCTGGGTCTCGACACGAACTTCCCGGACACCGTCCTCGGGAATGTTCATGGCCGGGATATGGCGGCGGAGTTGTTTTCCGCAATTCCGATCGGGGCGCCATCGAGCATGTAGTAGACAGATCCAACGAGCGAACCGTTGATCGTGTCAGCGGACACGTCGACTCCCGGGCGCCCATTGGAAATGTTCTGAACTGACTGAAAGGAATCGCTCGAGTTGGGCGAACCATTGACCGGAATCACACCCGCGCTTAACTGAATGAGGTCGTAAACGTTGCGGTAGAGCAAAGGAACGCGGTCGATCTGCTCGGACGGAATGAGCGTGCCGACAGTGGAGTTGGTGGGCTCGACTAGTGCGATCCCTTCGGTGACGGTGACCGTCTCGCTTTGAGCACCGATTTGCAGGGTGATGTTGACCTCGGTAGTCTGATCGACATTGACGGTAATCTTGTCTTGCACGACGCTCTTAAAGCCGGTCTGGCTGGCCGTGACCTGATAGACGCCGGGATTCAGGGAGATGAAATTATAGAGTCCTGCGGAGGTGGTGACGGTGTGCTGCGTCACTCCGGTGGCTGGGTCGCGCAGGGTCACCTGGGCGCCTTGAACGAGAGCCCCGCCTGGGTCGGTGACCAGGCCGCTGATGCTGCCTCTGCCCGCCTGGGCGAGCGCTGAGACCGAGCACAGGAAAAGCATACAAACTGCAACAAGATTCCGTACTGTCGTAGCGATTGCACTTCGGCTATTCATACTGCTCTCCGTTCGGCGCGGCCTTGTCCCGCGCGCGTTCCTTTGCATCAGGCGGTTCTTGACCGTGTCGCTTCCGAAAAGCGGATCGGCATTCCCATGGCTTGAGACACTGAAACACGTTATTAAAACGTGTGAATATTGACTTTTAAGGACATCCACTGTCAAGAAAAAACGTTGCGCGAAGTAGTGAAGAACAGGAATCCACATGCGAAAACGTTTCCGGTTTGCGATTTCCGAGGAAGACTCAGACGGTTACGTCTTGCGGTGCGCGGGGGCGAGACGCCTCCTCCACAGCCGGCGGGGACGCCGGCGCTACTACCCGAATCTCCGGGTGGATTCGCGCACTACCAACTCCGGGGCGACCTTGCGGTGGCTGGGGGTCGGCTCGCGTTTTTCCAGGACCGCATTGATACCGTCGAGGACTACGCCGACGGCAGAGGCGCCCATGGTTTCCATCGGTTGGCGCACCGTCGTAAGCGACGGCGTGTAGATGGCTGAGGTGGCCACATCGTCGAAGCCGATGACCGAGCATTGTTCGGGCACGCGTATCCCCGCGCGGCTGAGCGCGCGAATCGCGCCGAACGCGCTCATGTCGTCGAAAGCCAGCATGGCTGTGAAAGAGCGCTTCTGATGAAGCAGTTGTTCGGTGAGTTTATAGCCGGATTCGAAGCTGGAAATCGGATCGCTGGATTCGGGCATGTCGACGATCAGGCGGGTATCGAGTTGAAGGCCGGATTCTTTGGCGAAGTTGCGGATGCCGCGCCAGCGGGGCGAGCTGTCGATGAGCCCCTTCGGACCACGAATAATGGCAATTTTGCGATGCCCCAGAGAATGCAGGTGCTCAAGCGCAAGATGACCGCCGACCTCGTTATCGACGATGACTGAGCTGATGGAATCCGTCTTCAGTTCACAGCCGATCATCGCGGTGGGGATGCTGCTCTTTTCGAGATCGGCGAGAAGGTTGATGTCGAGGAATACCCAGTTGGCGATGACGATCAGGGCTTCAATGCGGCGGTCGAGCAGCATCTCCAGATAACGTTCGAAGCGGCTGCCTTCGTTGTGCACGTCGGTGAGAATCGGAAGATAGGACGCCTGGTAGAGAGTGTTCTCGATGCCGCGGAGGATCATCGTGCAGAACGGGTCGGTCATGTCGAAGACCATGACGCCGACAGTGTGGCTGCGCTTGCTGCGCAGCGAGCGGGCGAACTGGTTGGGACGGTATCCGAGTTTCTCAGCGGCGCGCTCGATTTTTTTCTTGGTGGCGGGGGGGATATAGCGGGCCAGCGGCGCGTTGTTCAGAACAATGGACACGGTGGTCGAAGAGAATCCGCTTTCCTTCGCCACATCTCGAATCGTCACCATGGTCAAAGTTTTAAGGTTTCAAAGTTTCGGCCCTGGCTGCCGGCCGCATATCTGGTGCTGGACTCACCTTGGTCTGGTCGACATTGGTGTCTCGCTTGAATTTCCAGCGATCGCTGGCGGACACTACAGCAGAGAGTTATGCGAGTGTCAAGCACACGGATCACATCGATCAGTTGCGTTTGCTTCTGATGCTGGGGGGCAGCGTCGAAAATTGGGTGGTGCAAACGTCATTCGGGAGCACCGGGAGCGCGCGATCGGGCAGACGCAAAGGCGGACCCCGGCTGTCCTTTCCAGCGCGGGGAGGAAGCAGTCAGGCAGGATCCGCTGGCGTCAGGCAACAGCTGAAAATCAGCAATGACTGCGCCGGATACCATCTCTTCGGCGGAAAATATCATCTCAAGGGCGAGGCATCTGGCGTGGCTCGTACGGAAACCGACAAGCCGTTCAACTGGACGCGGAACGGGGCGATGCGCAACTACATACCTGGGCAAGCGCTGCTCCGACTTGGACGAGAGGAGGAGTCGCAGTGATACACTTTCCTTGCCGCACGAACTTCCTTCAATTCGGTTGCTACCGCCGTTCCCATAGGAGGTAAAAATCATGAAAAGATTCCTGAAGATTGTGGCCATTGTTATTGCGGTACTCGTGGTGATCGCTATCGCAATTCCCTTTTTCATTGACGCGAACACCTTCCGTCCGAAGCTGGAGGCGGAACTCACCGACGCTTTGGGGCGGGAAGTGAAGGTGGGCAACATATCG
>Ga0210409_10008810_pt1 | contig 10243 bp, 9 predicted proteins | sample IncBWH17MmetaG_FD_161649 | JGI IMG/M metagenome (GOLD analysis project Ga0210409, IMG submission 161649) | Forest soil microbial communities from Barre Woods Harvard Forest LTER site, Petersham, Massachusetts, United States - Inc-BW-H-17-M | ecosystem: Environmental > Terrestrial > Soil >...
GTCGATGACGCCCCAGCCACCCTCGACCGGTCCGGCCGAGCGGTCGAACATGCGCGACGGACGCCGAGCCCCATATGCTCCCCCGTGTGGCGAGGGGATGCTTCATCTCGACGGGGCGCTCGCTCGATGAGGCGATCGAGCGAGTCAGGCTGGCGGAGTCGCTCGGCTACGAGTCGGTGTACGTCACGCACATCGCCGGCCGCGAGTCGCTGACCGTGCTCACCGCATACGCGCTCTCGACGAGCAGCATCCGCCTGGGCACGGGGGTGGTGCCGATCTACACGCGCACGCCCGCCACGATGGCCCAGACCGCCGCGACGATCGACGAGCTCTCAGGCGGCCGTCTCACGCTCGGGCTGGGCGTCTCGCACCGGCCGGTCGTCGAGGCCTGGCACGGACAGGCGATCGACCGTCCCGTGCTCGAGATGCGCGAGTACCTGGGGATCGTGCGCGCGATCCTCCGCGGCGAGGATCCACCGCGGGGTGAGAAGTGGCAGACGAGCTTCCGCCTGCTGGGGCTGCCGCCGTGCCCGCAGGTGCCGATCTACATCGCCGCCCTCTCCCCCGCGATGCTGCGGCTGGCCGGTGAGATCGCCGATGGCGTGCTGCTGTGGCTCTGCAACCCGTCCTACATCCGCGACGTGGTGATCCCGCAGGTGAGCGCCGGACGCGAGCGCGCCGGCCTGACACTGGAGGGCTTCGACGTGGTGGCCGCCGTTCCGGCCGCGCTCACCGACGATCGGCACGGCGCCTACAGCGCGATGCGCCAGGACCTGATCCCCTACTTCGGCCTGCCCTTCTATCGGGCGATGATCGAGCGCACCGGGTTCGGCGCCGACATCGAGGCCTACGATGGCGCCGCCGGTGATCTCGAGGGCATGCGAGGTGCGATCTCGCAGGACTTCCTCGAGGAGCTGACGGCGGTCGGCGACGAGGCCGCCGTCCGCGCCGGGGTTCAGCGCTACAGCGATGCGGGAGCCAGCAGCCCGTCCGTCGGTCCGATCGCCAAGACGGACTTCGAGGGTACGCTGCGAGCCGCAATCGGCTCATAGGCGCCGCGTCGGCCTTAGCCTTAGCTCAGGATGCTGGTCCTTCTCGTCTTCGCGGTGCTCGCCGGCGCGGGCACGGCACTGTCGCCGTGTGTGCTCCCGGTGCTTCCAGCGCTCCTGTCGGCAGCCGGCGTCGGGGGCCGGCGCCGGCCTCTCGGGATCGTGCTCGGGCTCTCGGTCACGTTCACCGTCACGATCGTGGGCGTTGCCAAGGTGGTGGACGGGGTGGGCCTCGGCAGCGACCCGCTGCGAGACCTGGCTATCGTCGTCCTGCTCCTGTTCGGCCTCGCGCTGTTGCTTCCCGGCCTGGCGGCACGGATCGAGGCGCCGCTGTCGCGCCTGGCCCGCTTCGGTCCACGCACCGGCGGTGACGGGTTCGGGTCGGGTCTGCTGGTGGGCGGGGCGCTGGGCTTCGTCTACACGCCGTGTGCGAGCCCGATCCTTGCCGCCGTCATCTCGGTCAGCGCGGCATCCGGGAAATCGGTGGTCATCGCGCTCGCGTATGCGGCCGGCTCGGCCGTCGTGCTGCTCGCGATCACGCTCGGCGGCCGGCGGCTCTTCGAGCGCGTGCGCAAAGCCGGTCGCGGCCCGCAGCTGCAGCGCGCGCTGGGGGTGGTCATGCTCCTCACCGCCGTCGCGATCCTCACGAGCGCCGACGTCAGCTTCGACCAGTTCGTCGCCCAGAACATCCCGGACGTCAATCTCACGGCTGGCCTGGAGTGCTCGCGCACCGTGACCGGCCGCCTGCACGAAATCACCGGCCGCAGGGCCAAGTTCGCTCCGGCGAACGGCTCGTCGGCCTGCGGCGGCTCGGCCACCGCCGTGCACACGGCGAGCGCGAACGCGAGCCAGGCGACGTTGATCGCCGACGCACAGGCGCTGCCGAGCCTGGGCGCCGCACCCGACTTCGTGGAAACGCAGCGCTGGTTCAACACGCCCGGCGGCGCGCCGCTGACGCTGTCCTCGCTGCGCGGACGCGTGGTGCTGGTCGACTTCTGGACCTACACCTGCATCAACTGCATCCGAACGCTGCCCTATCTGAAGGCATGGGACTCCGCCTACCGCGACCGCGGCCTGACGATCGTCGGCGTGGAGACGCCCGAGTTCGCCTTCGAGCACGACGCCGGCAACGTCGCCAACTCGATCGGACAGTTCGGCCTGCGCTACCCCGTGGTGCAGGACAACAACATGGGCACGTGGAACGCATACGGCAACCAGTACTGGCCCGCCGACTACCTGATCGACGCCCACGGGCAGGTGCGGTACACGGCCTTCGGCGAGGGTGACTACGAAAAGACCGAAACCGCGATCCGAGCGCTGCTCGCCGAATCGGGCCATGCGATCGCCGGCAAGGGCCATCCGACAGGCGTGGTGGTCCCCTCGCAGCTGACCACGCCCGAGACCTACCTCGGCACGGCGCGCGCGCAGGGCTGGATCAACGGACCCAACGGCGGCCAGCACGACTACGGGCCGCCTCCCAACGGCGAACTGGCCGTGAACGAGTTCGCCTACAGCGGCGCCTGGAGGATCTCCGACCAGCCCGCCACGGCGGTCTCCTCGGCAGGGATCGACGTCGAGTTCCAGGCGAAGAACGTGTATCTCGTCCTCAGCTCACCCGGAGAACGGCCGCTAGCGGCTCAGGTACTGCTCGACGGGCGCCCGATCGCCGCCAGGGACGCCGGCGCCGACGTGCACGGCGGGGCGCTGACCGTTCGCGGGCAGCGCCTCTACACGCTCGTCTCGCTTCCCCGCAGCGAACGCCACCATCTCGCGCTGCGTTTCGCGCCCGGCATCAGCGGCTACGCGTTCACGTTCGGCTAGGCGTGGAACATACGTCGAAGCGGGCGTGCCCGGTTCGGTGGTGCTGCTAGAGGTCCGTCTCGGGGGTCTGAATGACGACGGGGTCCCACACTCAAAGACACGCCACGGCCGCGATCCTCGCCCTGCTCCTCGCCGCGCTGCTGGTCTCCCCCGCGGACGCGCACGCGAAGGTCTACTTCAGCGCCTTCGTCCCGGAAGGCACCGGTATCGAGCGAGCCGGCTTCGACGGAGGCGGCCTGCAGACCGTGCAGTCCGAGCCCGCCGGCTTCGAGGACGGCCTGGCTCTGGACACCGCCGGCGGGAGGATGTACTGGACGGACACGGACGCGAGCGTCATCGCCAGCGCCAACATGAACGGCACGAACCCGCAGATCGTGCTCGACGACTTCGGGCAGGAACCGCTCGGGATCGCCCTCGACGTGGCGAGCAGGAAGATGTACTGGACCGACCGCGAAGGCGTGAAGCGAGCGAACCTCGACGGAACCGAACGGGAGCTGCTCACCAAAGAACCGGCCCGCGGGTTCTGCGCTCTCGACCTTGCCGCCAGACGGATCTATTGGGCGGACTGGCCATCCGGCGCGGTCAAGAGTGCGCCGATGGAAGGCGAACCAACGGTCACGACGATCGCGAGCAAACAGCCAGCGCCGTTCGGGATCGCCGTCGACCACGCCGGCGGCAAGGTCTATTGGCTCGAACTGAACCTCGGCAAGAAAAAACGCGAAAAGAACGAGATCCGCCGAGCGAACCTTGACGGCAGCGAAGTCCAGACGCTCCTCGAACGCCCCGGCGCCGGCTTCGAAGGCGGTCTCGCGATCGACCCGGGTGCCGGCAAGCTCTATTGGGCCGAGGCCGAAACCCGCGACATCGCGGTGTCCAACCTCGACGGGAGCCAGGCGCAGACCCTGTTCAGCACCGGCGAAGCGGTCCCAGTTGGCCTTGCCGTCGAGACGAGCGAACCGCATCCGGCGAGCACCACCCCGCCGTTCATCGAAGGAACCGCCCAGGTGGGCAATCCGCTGCGCTGCAACCCCGGCACGTGGACGGGCATCGGCCAGCTCATCCTCGCTTACCAGTGGACCACCTCGGACGCGGGCGCGCTGGAAGGCGCCACTGGGTCAAACTACGTGCCGTCCTTCGAAGACGCCGGCAACATCCTCTCCTGCTCGATCACCGCCGCCGACAACGTCGAAACCAACACCGCCACGACCGCCGGGGTGAGGGTCGCGCCGTACCCCAGCCTCGTCGTCACCCCACGGCAGCCGCGCCTGGTCGCCGGGATCGCGTTCTCGCGACTGCGAAGCATAGGAAGAACCGCGCACGTGCCGGTCTTCACGAGCGCCCCCGGCACCGCCGTCCTCAGGGCGACGCCGCTCGCGCGAGGAAGGAAGAGCGGCCGGTCCAGGCGACGTACGGGGCCGAGCAGCGTCACGGTGAGGCAGAGGCTGTCGGCCGGGCGCGCCCAGATCGTGCTGAGGAGGCTCGTACCGGGCCTGACCTACCGGCTGGTGCTGACGATCCGCGGGTTCGATGGGCAGACAACGCGCGACACGGCGACCTTGAAGGTGGCGCGGCATTAGGCAGAGGCCCATCCCCCAGAGAGGCAGCCGCCGCAGATCCCGAGCATCAAGCCGGACGGGCGCCGGCCGAAGCCGCCGGCGCCCGTCCTCGGATCATCAGTGTTTTTTGTGTTTTTTGGGCACGCACGTGTGGAACGTGCGCGTGTCCTCGTAGATGTCGCCCTTCGAGGACTTCGAGGTGAGCTCGACCTCGAACGTTCCTTTCGGCAGCCCGACGAGGTTGACCGATGTCGCGTGCTTCGAGAGTTTGCCGCTCTTGACGAGCGTTCCGTTGATGAACTCTTCGAAGCTCACGAGGTTGACTCCGTTCGGCCTACGCGGATGGATCGGGAATTTGCGTTTGCTCACGCACCCCTTCTTGGACGACAGGCCGAGGCTCGCCTTCTTCGCGACACGCAGGACCTCGCTTCCGCATGCGCTCGCCGACGGCGCGTTGACCGCATCGCCGCTGTACGTGGCGATCCAGTAGTACGTGCCCACCGGCGGCTTGACCGCCGCCGAAGCGCCCGCCACACCGGCCACGACCGCGGCCGCGCTGCCAGGCAGCGCAGGAACGGTGCATTTTGCGTCCTTGTAGAGCGCGTACGACACCGCGCCCGTCGCGCTTTTCGCGAGCGGGCCAGCGATCAGCGCCTGGTCGCTCACCGCCGTTCCGACGGGCAGGGTCAGCGAGGCTCCCAGAGCCTTGCCCGTCGACTGGATCGTGGTCGTGGTCGTCGGAGAGAGCACCGTGAGCAGCTCGGAGGCGCATGGACTCGTGGCAGGCTGGTTGTTGACATCGCCCGCGTAGTGCGCCTGCCAATAGTATTTTCCGGGCGCCAGGTTCTCAGCGGCCGACGGGCCCGCCGCTCCACCGGCGAGTTTGGCGGAGCCCGCCGCGACGACGAGGGTTTTGCACGCGGGGTCGCTGTAGACGCCGAAGCTGACACTGCCCGAGGCAATGGCCGCGTTGACGCCGCTCAGCGTCGCTTTGTCGGTGACCGGCGTGCCCTGCACGACCGAGGTCGCGGAAAGCGTTGTGGCAAGCGTCGTCGCGGTCCCGAAGCCGGCGGCGGGGGGCGACTCGAGCGAGAAGTACGTCGACGCGCCCGGCGCGAGCGCCGGCGAGAAGTTCACGACACCAGCTGAATGAGTTCCGGGTGTGATGCTCGTGAACCACGACGTCGGGCCCTCGTAGCCGGTGACCGCATCTTCGTTTTCGCCGAAGCCGACGATCCCGATCGATTCTTCGAAGCTCACTTTCGCTGGCTCTCCAGACGGTGGCAGGAAGCCGCACGCTTCGACGGTTTCTTCTTTGCATTCTTTTTTGGCTTCGGCCTGCGCGAGTTTCGCACTGTTGAACGGCAGGACCTTGCATCCCGACGGTCCCGAGGGCCGTTTCGCAACGCTGCAGATGCCGTCGAACTCGAAGCCGAACAGTTCGTTTTCGGCAGATAGGGGAATCGAGGAGATCGGTTTCGAGGAGTTGTTCACGATGCCCATGAGCGCGTCGTCCGCGCCCTCGTATGGGCCCTGTGTGCCATCCGATTCGACCGTCGTTCCCGCATCGGTGACATTGACCAGGAACTGGCAGCCGGTGTCCAGGTCCACCGCCGGACACTGCGTGAACGCCGCGTTAGCCACCGATGGCCCGACCATCGCGATCAGCAGCCCGATGCAAGCAACTGCGAGAAATGCGAGACGCCTCATGTGTACCCCCCTAAGCGTTTCTCGTTGTCCGGGCCCGAGCGCTTGGCCTAGAGGCCCTGATAAGTGCGTGCGACGATCTACACCGTACACATTCCCGCCGAATCCGGGTCGGCAAGCCGGAGGGGAGTTCGCAAACACCGCAATCCTGGCCGGGCGCACCCCGCCGCCTACAATGCGCCCATGGAGGGCTCGATGTCAGAGACGGGCGCGCGCAGCTGGCTGCGCTGCTACCGCTGCTGGTCCCAGGACCTGGAGGTGCAGGTCCACTACGAGGGCATCCACAAGATCGATCCCGCCACGGGCGAGCGCGCGGAAGTCGTGGACGAGCTGCAGGAGGCGGTGGTTCAGTGCCTCGACTGCATGCATGACCAGCCCCACCTGGGCTTCAACAACGGGCGCGTGGAGCCGATCGAGGATCGCTGGGAAAGGATGATCGCCGGAACGCCGTGGGTCGCGTCCTGCACGGTCGCCGTCGACGCCCAGGATGTCGAGAGCTGCTCCGGTCCCGAGGCCGGCGACGCCCTCTCCTACGCGGCCTTCGGGGACCACGGCGTGCGCGAGTTCTTCACGCACGTGCGCTTCCACAAGCACGAAGACGACGCCCGCATCATCGTGCACCTGCTGGTCGAGCTGTATGCGCGCTCGCTGGAGGAGGCGACCGACGTGCTCGAGTCATCGGCACGCGGCTCGCTGACGATCACCTCGCTCGCCGAGGAGTCGCGCCCGCCGGCCGCCGCCGGCGAGACCCACGGCCACGACTAGGAGCCTGCCGGCCCTGGAAGCCGTACCGCGAGCGCCCGCCCGGCCTCAGCTGAGGCGCTCTTCGAGGGCCTCCAGCTGGGCGTGCAGCTCGTCGGGCAGGTGCTCGAACTTCGCGTAGTGCTCGTGAAACTGCGGAAGCTGCGCCTTCCATTCCTCGCCGTCCACGCGCAGAAGCTCCGACATGTCCTCCTCGGAGACCTCCAGGCCGCGGGTGTCGATGCCGTCCGCTCCGACGGGCGGGATCATTCCGATCGGGGTCTCTTTCGCCGCGCCGTGTCCTGCGCAGCGGGCGAAGACCCATGCGAGCACGCGCGAGTTCTCCCCGTAGCCCGGCCACAGGAAGCGCCCCTCGGGATCCTTGCGGAACCAGTTGACGTAGAAGATCTTCGGCAGCTTCACGCCAGGCGTGCGTCCGATCTCCAGCCAGTGGGCGAAGTACTCGGCCATGTTGTAGCCGCAGAACGGAAGCATCGCGAACGGGTCGAAGCGGAGTTCGCCGACCGTCCCCGCCGCTGCCGCCGTCTTCTCGGAGCTCATCACCGAGCCGAGGAAGACGCCGTGCTCCCAGTCCAGCGCCTCGGTCACCAGCGGCACGACCGTCGAGCGGCGCCCGCCGAAGAGCATCGCGTCGATCGGCACGCCGGCAGGGTCCTGCCACTCTGCTGCGATCGCGGGATCCTGGGCGGCGGGCGTGGTGAAGCGCGCATTCGGGTGCGCTGCGGGGGTCTCCGAATCGGGGGTCCAGTCGTTGCCGTGCCAGTCGATCAGGTGCGGCGGGGGCTGCTTGGTCAGGCCCTCCCACCACACGTCTCCGTCATCCGTTTTCGCGCAGTTGGTGAAGATCGAGTTGCGCTCGATCGTGCGAATCGCGTTGGGATTGGTGTGCGGGCCCGTGCCCGGCGCCACCCCGAAGAAACCGGCCTCGGGATTGATCGCATAGAGCCGGCCGTCCTCGCCGAACTTCATCCATGCGATGTCGTCGCCGATCGTCTCGACCTTCCAGCCCTCGAGCGTCGGGATCAGCATGGCGAGGTTGGTCTTGCCGCACGCGCTGGGGAAGGCGCCCGTGATGTACTTGACCTCGCCCTCCGGAGATGTGAGCTTGAGGATCAGCATGTGCTCGGCCATCCAGCCCTCGTCGCGCGCCATCACCGAGGCGATCCGCAGCGCGAAGCACTTCTTGCCAAGCAGCGCGTTGCCGCCGTAGCCGGAGCCGTAGGACCAGATCTCGCGCGTCTCGGGGAAGTGCACGATGTACTTGTTCTCGGCGTTGCACGGCCATGGCACGTCCGCCTGACCCTCGCCGAGCGGCATTCCCACCGAGTGCAGGCACGGCACGAAATCTCCTTCGCTGCCGAGCGCATCGAGCGCGCCCTGACCCATGCGGGTCATGATCCGCATGCTCACGGCAACGTACGTCGAGTCTGTGAGCTGCACGCCGACGTGGCTCTTATCCGATCCAAGCGGACCCATCGAGAACGGCACGACGTACATGGTTCGCCCGCGCATCGAGCCCGCGAACAGCTCGCCCAGCGCCTCCCGCATCTCCGAGGGCTCGCGCCAGTTGTTCGTCGGACCGGCTTCCGCCTCGGTCGCCGAGCAGATGAACGTGCGGTCCTCGACCCGCGCGACGTCGCCCGGATCCGAGAGCGCCAGGTAGGAGTTCGGGCGCTTCGCTTCGGAGAGCCGCTCGAAGGTCCCCGCGTCGACCAGCTCCTGGCAGAGCCTGTCGTACTCGTCGGCCGAGCCGTCGCACCATTGGATCTGGTCGGGTTCCGTCAGCTGGGCGACCTCCTGTACCCAGGCCAACAGACGCTTGTTCTTCGTGGGGGCGGGAACGGTGGTGTTCATGGGATCCAAGCGACTCCTCGGTTCGCGGGCGGGCCTGGCGCCGGCCTTGGCGCTCCTGCCGGCCCGAGATTGGCTCCGGAAAACAGAAAAAACCCCTTTAGGGGCGCTCCTCGGAAGCGTATCGTACGGTCCCTACCCGCCTACCTGACGTCGCTGCCGCGCTAGTCGACGTTGTCCTCGGCCGAGCCGCCGCCGGGTTGCTTGCGGGGCACGAGAACCAGGCGCTTGAACTCGGCGACCAGCACGCCATCCTGGTTGAGCACGCGCGTATGGACCTTGACGGTGCCGCGGTCCGGCTTGGACTGCGACTCCTTCTTCTCGAGCACCTCCGACTCGCAGAACAGCGTGTCGCCGTGGAAGACCGGCGCGGGGTGCTTGAGTTCTTCTGTCGCGAGGTTCGCGATCGCCTTGCCGCTGACGTCGCTCACCGACATGCCAAGCGCGAGCGAGTACACGAGCGGGCCGACCACCACGTTGCGCCCCTGCTGCGATTTGTGCGCGTAGACGTCGTTGATGTGCAGCGGGTGGTGGTTCATCGTGATCAGGCAGAAGAGATGGTCGTCGGCCTCGGTGACGGTCTTCGCCGGCCAGTGCTTGTAGACGGCGCCCACCTCGAACTCCTCGAGGTAGCGGCCATACGGATGAGCTCCGCTCGCCTCGCGGGCGGCCTGCTCGGTCTCTACGGTCTCGATCTCGATCTCGCTCATTGAATTCTGCGGTCTCCTGTCGGCTTGGCCTGCTGAGCGCCACTCTAGTGCCACGCACGCAGCGCCCGCGGCCCGGCGGAGGCTACTCGGCGCCCAGCTGGGCTTCCAGGCTTTTCTTCGCGAACTCGAGCATCCCCAAAGCGACCCAGGGATACTGGCCGGCGCGAACGCGAAGCCCGACCTCTCCGTTCGGTTGCTTGACCTCGACGATCGTGATCACGCGACCGATTTCGTAGTTGTCGCCGAAGTCCGTTTCGATGGCGTCCATCTGCTCGGCCACTTCGTGCATGAGCTTGGCTCTCGGGTCCGGCTGTGCGTCCGCCTGCCCCTGGTCGTCGCCTGCGTCTGCCATAACGCGCCCTTTCTTGAGAACCGAAAGAGGAGCAATCATGCCATCGACCGAGCATGTGGGCTGGAGCCGGTCCCTCCAGCGCCGGCGCGTCTGCCGCGGCGCCCGAGAGGCCGGACCGCGCCGCTCCGGATCGAGGCGACGCGCTGCCCCGCAGCTCGGGTCGCGCGCCGCTACAGGGGACAGGCGATCGGCGGGGTCTGGAGAGGACAGGCGATGGCCGCCTTGCGAGCCGCCGCGACCGGCACGGGACAGGGCCCGACACCGCAGGGACACGGCGGACACGGAGGCGGCAGGCACATGGCGTTCGGCGGGCAGCACGGTAGGGCGTTCGTCTTTCCCGTTTCGCACGGCGGCAGCGACCCCTGCGTGACCGCCTGCTTGAACGACGCGGAGAAGGGTCGCCCGCAGACCGCGTCATAGGCCTGCGCGATCGAC
>Ga0210409_10008811_pt1 | contig 10242 bp, 8 predicted proteins | sample IncBWH17MmetaG_FD_161649 | JGI IMG/M metagenome (GOLD analysis project Ga0210409, IMG submission 161649) | Forest soil microbial communities from Barre Woods Harvard Forest LTER site, Petersham, Massachusetts, United States - Inc-BW-H-17-M | ecosystem: Environmental > Terrestrial > Soil >...
ACGAGCATGAGGCCAAAGCAACCGGAAGCGTGGGGAACGGGTCATCCCATATCGTGATCACCAACGAGCACGAGGGCATCGAGATTCGCAAGGCGTCTGCCGCACCGCCGACGCCGCCCACGCCCCCAAATCCGGCCAAGCCCGCCAAGGCGCTGCCGGAGCCAAAAGGTAAAGTTGAGCCGACGGAGAACTAGAAAGCTCGCGTAGGGACAGCCGCTTCGGCTGTCCCGCGCAGCATGCCCTGAGCTCGTCGAAGGGGCGAAGCCAACCGGCTGAATCACAGGCTAACCATCCAGTCGATGTTGCACTAGCCCCTCAACCCTCGCGAGAACATCATCCTCACTCATCGAAGTGGAGTCGATCACGACAGCATCTCCCGCTGCAACCAGCGGCGACGCGGCCCTGGTTCGATCGCGGCGATCGCGCTCCCGCAAATCTGCCGCGACGTTCGCCGCCACCTCTCCGGAAATCTTCTGTTGCGCCATGCGCCGCTGCTCGCGGATGACGGGATCGGCGTCGAGGAAGACTTTCAGATCCGCATCCGGAAAAACCTTCGTCCCGATGTCGCGCCCCTCCATGACAACTCCGCCACCGGCGCCCATGGCACGCTGGTGAGACACCATCCATTCCCTGACTTTCGGGTGCACCGAGATGCGCGAAGCTCCCTCGGTGACATCGCGCTCTCGAATGCGGGCGGATACATCCTTCCCGTCGAGTAGCGTGCGATTTCCGTTGATGGTCGGCTCCAGCTGAATTCGTGAAGCGTCCGCGAGCTTCACCAGTGTAACTTCATCATCGAACGACGCGTCCTTGTCGATGGCCTTCAGCGCGAGTGCGCGGTACATCGCGCCACTCTCGAGGTTGACGTAACCCAACTTGCGCGCGAGCCGCGCTGCGATCGTGCTCTTTCCGGCGCCAGCCGGCCCGTCGATAGCAATGATCAGTTTTCGAGGACGTTGATCGGAGGCCTGTTCGTTCATTTTGTAGCAAGATTGTACACGGGGAAGTCTGTGCTTATGTGGTGACGTGCTTGTGTGGTGACGGACGCATTCGTCCGTCCCGCGATGGCGAAGCCGAGCGGAAGCTTCCCATGTCGAGCGCCTAACGCCCGCTGCGTAAGATCTGCGACAAGTCCGCTTCCCGCACCCGCTCGGAACTCCATCCCATCTCACGCAGCTTGCGGATGCTCAAGGAATCATGCCGTTTGGCCAGCCGCACCCCGGCGGCGTCGCGCACAAGATCACAGTGATAGAAATCGGGAATCGGTACGCCGAGGACCCGATAGAGCAGGATCTGCCGCGCCGTGGACTTCAACAAATCAGCCCCGCGCACAACATCCGTAATGCCCATGGCGTCGTCGTCGACGACGACCGCTAGTTGGTAAGCCGGCACATCATCCCGCCGCCACACAATGAAGTCGCCAAAATCGCGTCCGGCCACAATCCGCTGGGAGCCAAGATGCAAGTCGTCAAAGCAGATTTCCTCACCATCCGGAACCCGAAACCGCCAATTCACTCCCGCAGGCACAGTCCATGTAGCGACGGACGCCTCGTCCGTCCCGCGAACCCTGAGCGGAGTCGAAGGGCGAGCAGCCCCAGGCAAGGAACTGGCCGGCCGACACCTCCCGGAATAAATCGGCTCATCATCGCCGTCATTCGGCGCCCCAGCCGCCAGCGCCACATCCTTGCGCGAACAAGTACACGGATAGATGACCCCAATCTCCCGCAGTCGCTTCCACGCCTGCAAATAGAAGTCTCTACGCTCGCTCTGCGTGTAGGGAGCGCACGGCCCTCCGCAATCCGGCCCTTCCTGCCAGGAAATTCCCAGCCAGCGCAGATCCTCGATCATCGCATCGACGAATTCGGCACGGCAGCGCTGCGAATCCAAATCCTCATTTCGCAGAGTCAACGTTCCGTGCCGCTCGGCGGATCGCTGCGCGGCAATCCAGAACGTCCGCGCGTGTCCGACATGGAGCAGGCCAGTGGGCGAAGGCGCCAGGCGCCCGCGATAGCGTCCAGGATTTAATTGGTGAGGCAAACTCGAATCACGACGATCGTGCCGCGCTCCGCGGCGTCGCCACGATTTTCTCAGGCGTAATCTGGACCATCGATTTCCCGCCAACGTGCACAAAGCTAAATTCCCGCGCCGCCAACAACGCGTTCAGCGCCTCTTTCACCTTCGAGCGGGCGATAAATTTCCCGAAGAATGTTTCGAGTTCCCCCGGCTCGACCGCAATGACGCAATCCAGATACTTCGACACCAAGGCGGAAAGCGCCTCCGGCACCGACAGCCCGACGCCCTCTTTCACGGCATCCGGCGCCCAGCGATACAGCAGGTCCCATACCGACCCTTCGCTAGCCTTGTAGTCGACGCGCGTGATGCGCAGTTTCGACCACAACTCTGCCAGAGCCTTATCGAGCGCGGCCAGTGACACGCTCCCGCCCAGTGCGTCCACCAGTTTCTGCTTCGACATCGCCCCCTCACGCTGGATCAGTGCAAAGGCATCGCAGGCGAGCGCGGAGTATGCGGATCGGGAGCCCGCCCGTGGCGCCTGCTTCGGGTTCCGCTCGCCCGTCAGCGCGTAGAAATAAGGAAACACCGAGGCCGCGATCAGAAATCCGTTGTTCTCCTCAAAAAGATTGGCCTCGAACACAGTCTTCTCGCGGAGCAAGCGCACCATCAACTCGGTGGCTTGGGCGGCGCGCGGATCCTTAAAAGCATGCTGCCACTCCGGAAGGCGGTCCTCCGATCCAACAAATGCTCCGATGAACGTCGGCACGAGCAAGGCCGGACGCTGCGGATACATCAGGCAGAATCCCACATCCTCCAGGAACGCGTGCGCCGCCTCGATCGTCCGGATGGGCTTACCATCCAGGCGCCATTTCTCGTGGCGCAGTTGTAGGAGTTCGAGATCCGTCATAGGGTGATTCGATTATAAAGAAGACGCCTTGATCTGAACTCACTTGTATACTGCGTCCCTATGAAGCAACGATCTGCACTCGTGCTGATCCTCCTGTCGACCGTATCGATAGCCTGTTATGCGGGCCCCCCGGACAGTGCTGAGGCCGAGGTTCGCAAGACGCTTTCCGATTTCATCCAGGCATTCGATAATCTCGAGTGGGACCGTTTTTGCGCAGCTTTTTCGGACGATGCCACCGTATTCTACCCGCGCGAGTTCCCGAGCCGTGCCAACGGACGCCAGGAATATGAGAAGACCTCTCAGAAGGTGTTCGATCGCATTCGAGCAGACCGAACTCAGGGACCTTACATGGACCTCCAGCCGCGGGATCTACGTCTTCAACTCGCGGGGGACATAGCGATTGTTACCTTCCACCTCGACGACCGTCCCGGCTTTTTGAATCGTCGCACGATCGTGTTGCAGAAGCAGCCATCCGGATGGAAGATCATTCACCTGCACGCGTCCGAGGTGGCAGCACCGGCGAAGTAATCAGATTCGCTTGAACGCCTTTTGAATGTCCTTCAGCGAGTACCGCAGCACCACCGGCCTTCCATGCGGGCACGACATTGGGTGATCGGTTTTGGCGAGTTCGGCCAGCAGCCACTCCATTTTGTTTTGCTCCAGCGGCATGTTGACCTTGATGGCTGCATGGCACGCGATCGAGGCGGCAATGCGCGTGCGGATCTTCTCCAGGTTCAGCGACTGATCTTCGCTGGAGAATTGATCGAGCAGTTCATGAAGCATGTGTTCGACCGCGGCGGCCTCCACTCCTGCCGGAGCGACCTTGATCGCGACGCTGCGCGCGCCGAACGGCTCCGCCTCAAAACCGTTGCGCGCGAGTTCGTCGGAGATTTCGCGGAAGACTGCCTGCTGCGCCGGCGACAACTCCAGCACGATCGGCATAAGCAGGCGCTGGCTCTCGACTCTCATCGCCGCCCGCTGCTTCAGCACGCATTCGAAAAGTACACGCTCGTGAGCCACGTGCTGGTCTACGATCCACAATCCGTCTTCGCTTACCGCGAGGATGAAGGAATTGCGAATTTGTCCCAGCGGTTTGAGCGTGCCGAGAGCGGAGAGGGTGGGCTCTTCTTCGCTGACGTCGAGGGCAGGAGAACATCCGTTGTCGGGAACCGGGTCGAACTGCTGGCGCGGAAGAGTCGCCGCGAAGTTCGGATCGAGCGCAGCAGACTCCAATCCACGGGCAGCCGGGATCGCTGCATTCGCTTCGACGGCGATGCCACCTTCAAACTGAAAACGCGCGGAGATCGGCGGCTGCACTGGAACCTGCAGTGCGAAATTACCGTCGGCTCCGGGCTCGCCCTGTCCTGCTTCCGGAAGCTGAACGCCGGCGGCGGGAAGCCCGTCTTCCGATGGATGCCAACGAGCTCCAGGCGTTAAAGCTCCCGGTGTCAGGGCCTGGCTGGCCGTAGCGTGGGCGCGAATCTCCGCTACAAACTGCGGCACGGGGCGCGCTTTCATCAAAGCACCTCGCACGGAGTCGCGCACGAAATCGTGCATCGCGGACTGCTGCCGGAAACGAACCTCGGTCTTCGAGGGATGCACGTTGACGTCGACTTCGGCCGCGGGCAGTTCCAGGAACAACAGCACGACCGGGTACACCGTCGGAGGAATAATGTTCCGGTACGCCTCGGTGAGTGCGTGCTGCACCAGGCGGTCGCGAATAAGCCGTCCGTTAACGAATATAAAAATCGAATTGCGGTTCAGCTTCTGAATCTCGGGCTTGGAGACGAAGCCGTGAACCCGCATCTCGCCGGGATCTTTTGGCGCGGCCTCTTCCCCATCGTCCTCCGCTTCCTTCCGCCGCCACGGCGGGGGTTGAGGGAGCCCCACGTGATCAAGAGCCTGCCGCGCGGCCACGGGGATCAACTGGTCAAGCGTCTCCTTACCAAACACCTGATACACGCGCTCGCTGTGTCCCGCTACCGGAGGCGCCACCAACATGGCATTCGTGGCCGAATGCAATTCGAAATGCTTATCGGGATGCGCCAGGGCGTAATGCGTGACCAGCGATGCGATGTGGGAGAGCTCGGTCGACTCCGCTTTGAGGAATTTTTTTCGGGCGGGAATATTAAAGAAAAGATCGCGGACGGTGATCGAAGTTCCTAGCGGTAGTCCGGCTTCCTCTACGCGAGCCATTCTCCCGCCGTTGATTTCGATCACAGTACCCGCAGGCTCATCCGCCGCGCGCGTCTCCAGGCGAAGGCGCGACACTGAGGCGATCGAAGGCAGCGCCTCGCCGCGGAACCCGAGCGTCGCGACGCTCAAAAGGTCTTCGGCATTCTTGATTTTTGATGTCGCATGGCGCTCGAACGCCAGCATGGCATCGTCGCGCACCATGCCGCAACCGTTGTCGGTAATCTGGATCAGCTTCTTCCCGCCCGCTTCGACGCTGATCTTGATGCGCGTTGCCCCGGCGTCCAGCGAGTTCTCGAGCATTTCCTTTACGACGGAAGCAGGGCGCTCCACCACCTCGCCGGCGGCGATCTGGTTGGCAACGGTTTCGGAGAGTACGTGGATGCGGCCCATAGGTCAGAGGTCAGGGGATCAGGGATCAGTGGTCAGTTTCGCAGATGGGATGGAAAAAACAAAGGATGGAACCCAACATACATCCCAATTAGCGTGGGTGTTCAAACCTGAAACAACTACGACCGAGGTCTGAAGCCCGGCTCATAGAAAATGCTTTTGCGCGGCCCTTGAAGGGCCGCTCTTCCACGGCGCTGCATGCTCCTCCGACTCTCTTGAATCTCGAAGTGGATCGTCCGAAATGGAAGTCCGTTGAAACGCCATGCCTGCTGGATGCACTATCCTCCGACAGCCTCGGGAGAACCCATGAATCATTACTGGTCTGCTTTGCTGGTTGCTCTGGCAATTGTTCTCATTCTCGCCTGCCCCAACAATCCGCCCAATTATCCGACCGGAGCGATTGAACTGCACTACTACGCCGCAGGGTCGTGGCCCGTCACCTCAAGCGAGAGTGCGACTCCGTGCGATTCTCAAGGCCATAAGTGCGTATTCTTCTATCCCAGCAACCTGGGCGCGAATGGTTTCCTGCACCCGATCCTCACCTGGGGAAATGGCAGCTTTGGCACGCCTAAGCAGGCCGAGTATTTCCTGCGGCATATGGCTTCGTGGGGGTTCGTCATTGTGGCCAGCGAAGATCCGATGACTGGTCCCGGGCAAACTATTCTGGACGCCGCGAAATACATGGTCGCAGCCAACTCCGATTCCACCAGCCCGTTTTTTCACAAACTCAACGTCAACCAGGTCGGTTCCTTCGGACATTCCCAGGGAGCGACCGGAGCCGTCAACGCGCTGCTCAAGTCCAACGGCCTGATCAAGACCGTGCTGCCCATCGAAATCCCGGCTCAGATCTATGGCAATTCCACCAATTTCTTCAACCCCGCCAACCTGACTGGCTCAATCTTCTTCGTCGACGGCTCTGCTGATTTCGTCTCGCCTCCTTCGCAGGGGAACAACGTCACCGGACTGCAGTCCATCGACGCCTACTACCAGGCTGTGCCCAACTCCGTGGCCAAGGTCAAGGGCACGCTGATCGGGCCAAGTCACAACGATCTCGGCGGACAGCCCGACTGCTCGCAAGCGCCCTTTCCCTGCGTCAACGGTGTCTACGGATACCTGGGATATCCCACCGCGTGGTTCATGGATCGTCTTCAGGGTGACACCTATGCCCACGGAGCCTTCGTGAACTCCACCGGAGAAATGTTTTCCGAGACCACCAATTGGCAATACGTGGCCAGCAACATCCCGTAGCGGCCCGATCCAGCAAATTTATTCCACTCCCCTTGCTAACCGAGGGGAGCGGAGTTTAGTCTAACTCGGTAACCGAGAGGAGACCGAGGTGAGCAAGCCTTCCGATCTGGTCCAGGGGACACTGGACATGCTGATCCTGAAAATCCTGGCGTTAGAACCGCACAACGGGTGGGCCATCAGCCAGCGCCTGCAACAGATCTCCAGCGACGTTCTGGGAGTCAGCGACGGGTCCATGTATCCTGCGCTCCACAAACTGGAACGGCGCGGTTGGATTACGGCTCAGTGGAAGTCGAGTGGAAACAATCGTCGCGCAAAGTTCTATTCCCTGACGCGGCTGGGGCGGAAGCAACTGGAAAAAGAGACGGCTAACTGGAACCGGATCTCGACCGCGATCTCCGGCATTGTAAAGCTCAAGGAGGCGTGAACATGGGCTTCGAGCAATGGTTGTATGCGCTCCCTGTGCGCTGGCGCGACCGCTTTCGCGGCAAACATGTGGATCAGGATCTAAGGGAAGAACTGCGCGACCATCTTGAGCAGCAAATTCAGGTGAACCTTGAGAAGGGCATGTCGATGGAGGACGCGCGCTACAAAGCATCGCGGGCGCTCGGGGGAGTGACGCAGATTGAACAACAGTGCCGCGACGCGCGCGGGCACAACTTTATCGAAAATGCCATCCAGGACTTGCGCTATGGATTCCGCCAACTGTTCCGCAGTCCGGGTTTTTCTATTCTCACTATTCTGTGCCTGACCTTGGGCATCGGCGCCAACGCTGCGGTGTTCAGTTGGGTTGAAGGAATCTTGTTTCGTCCCTATCCGGCGGTCGCTCATCAGGAACACTTGCTTGCACTGGGCGGAACGGCGCGTGGAGTGCCCGGAGGAGAGCCAACCTCGTGGCCGGATTTCCTCGATCTGCAGCGAAACTGCACACTGTGTGACGCGGTGTTCGTCACCAAAATTACCGGCACCACGCTCAGTATCGGCGACCACGCGGAAGTCGCTACCGGCAGCATTGTCTCGGCGAATTATTTCGACGCGATCGGCGTCCATCCCACGCTTGGGCGCGGCTTCGAACCCGGCGAAGATGTCGGCAACAATTCCCATCCGCTCGTGGTTATCAGCTATGACCTCTGGCAGAAGCGGTTTAAAGGAGACCCGCAAATCGTCGGCAAGACGCAGCGGCTCAACAATGTCCCGCACACCATCATTGGGGTCATGCCGGAAGGATTTTATGGAACGTTCGTGGGCTGGGCGATGAATTTCTGGGTCCCGGCCTCGATGGAAGAAACGTTCGAAAGCGGTGGATACAAACTCGAAGACCGCGGCGCGCGCTGGATCGAAGGTTATATCCGCCTCAAGCCCGGAGTCAGTCGCGCGCAGGCACAAGATGAAGTCTCGGCGATCGCCACACGATTGGAGGCCTCCTACCCCGCCACCAACCGGGGACGCAGTCTCAAGCTCTGGCCACTGTGGCAAACGCCGTTCAACAATGCGCGTACTCTGCTGCCCACGCTCCAGATCATGACGGCGGTCGTGGCATTTGTTCTTCTCATCGCTTGCGCAAATGTCGGCAACCTGCTGCTCGTGAGGTCATTCGCCCGACGCCATGAAATGAGCGTCCGCATGGCCATTGGCGCCAATGGCGGACGTCTGTTAAAGCAACTTCTAACCGAAGGCCTGATCCTTGCCGCGTTCGGTGCGGCCGGCGGACTGCTGGTGGCGTACTGGTGCCGGCATGCCCTGGCGTTGCTGTTCCCGCGGCGCTCGGGAACGATGATGTACCTTCCCGGCCAGATCGATTGGCATGTGATGCTGCTCAGCACCGGCATTTGCGTTTTTGCCACGCTGGTTCTCGGGCTGGTTCCCGCATTTCAGGCGCGCGGCATCGATCTTGCCGGAGCTTTGAAGGCGGAATCTTCGAATGTAACCATGGCTCGCAGAAGGGCGTGGATGCGATCCGGCTTGGTTGTGTTTCAGGTTTGCCTGAGTTTTATTTTGTTGGCCGGAGCCGTGCTATTGCTTGAGAGTCTGCAAAAGATTCGAACCGCCAGTCCGGGCTTTTCGACGAGCCGGGTTGTAGAAACGGGTGTATCTCTGGTGGCCGCGGGATATGACGCTCAACGGTCCAAGACTTTTCAGGACGAACTGATGGAACGCGTCAGGGCTCTGCCCGGAGTCGAGTCCGCCGCCTACGCCCGGGTGACGCCGCTGGGCTATGGCTCATTCTCTTCGACGCCCATTGCGGTGGACGGCTATCAACCTTCGCTCGATGAGCAACCGTCCATCGACTACAACGAGGTCGGCCCGGCTTACTTTGCGACCTTGGGCATCCCCCTTGCCTCGGGCCGGGAATTCACCCGCGCCGACGACGAAAACGCTCCCTTGGTCGCGATCGTGAATCGCACCATGCAGTCGCGCTACTGGGGCGGCCAGGATCCCATCGGACGGCGTCTGCAAGTGAAAGGCAAGTGGGCAGTCGTCGTCGGTGTGGCTGCCGACTCCAAGTATGAGAGCATGCGCGAGGATCCAAAGCCATTCTTCTATGTGCCCCTCTTCCAGAATTTCGTGCGGGGGCCGAGTTTGAACGTCCGCACCACCGAACCTCTGCAGAGTGTTTCGGCCGCGCTGCTCCGCGAAGTACATGCCTTGGATGCGAACCTCGCCCTTTACGAGACGATTACGCTTCAGGAACAGGTGGACCGTTCCACCTCGCCGCAACTTGTGGCCGTGACTCTGGTTTCAATCCTGGCAGGATTGGCGCTGCTGCTCGCAGCGATCGGCCTCTATGGTGTGATGTCTTATGCGGTCGCGCAAAGTATGCGCGAACTCGGCCTGCGCATCGCCCTTGGGGCGGGCTCATCCGATCTGATGCGTCTTGTCATTTCGCGCGGACTACGGTTAACTGCCGGAGGTGTTGTCCTTGGCGCAGTTGCAGGACTTGTCCTGACGCGGTTACTCGGAAAGCTTCTCTATAACGTCAGCCCCTACGACCCGCGCGCATTCGGGGCGGCGTTGGTGGTGATGACCATCACCACGCTCGCAGCTTGTTTCTTTCCCGGATGGCGCGCCACCCGTGCCGACCCGGCTCGTGTCTTGCGCGATTGATCGTGTAATGGCTTCGAGGGCACTACTTCGCGTTCGCCACCTTCTCCCGCTCTTCGTTGTACGTCCCAAACTGTTTCGCAACCGTCTTGAGAGTCGGATAGAACTGCACGAACGAATGCTCCACTGCCGCGTGCGCGTCGTGACACGTCCAGCAGCTGTTGCCGTGCGCCATGGCCCCGGATGACTTGCTGTCGGCCGCGAACCCGTAATACGCCCACTTGTCTGGATTGCGGGTTGAATCTTTGACCTCGACTGCCAGGCCCATCAGGTCGGTCTGATAATGGCCCTTCTGATTGATCGAGCTGCGGCTGGCTGCGTCGCGCTCATCGATCACAAACATGCTCTGCTCCGGCCATTTGCCGGACTTCGCGAACTCGTCGTACGCCCAG
>Ga0210409_10008812_pt1 | contig 10242 bp, 7 predicted proteins | sample IncBWH17MmetaG_FD_161649 | JGI IMG/M metagenome (GOLD analysis project Ga0210409, IMG submission 161649) | Forest soil microbial communities from Barre Woods Harvard Forest LTER site, Petersham, Massachusetts, United States - Inc-BW-H-17-M | ecosystem: Environmental > Terrestrial > Soil >...
GGTCGAGTTGCGCGGCTTTGCCATGGGCCGCAGCCGGCAACCCCTCAGCCCCTCCCAGCAGGTCAACCGCGAGAAATTGCAAGGCATGCTACGCTGTATCCTGGCCGATTTCGGCTACGTCGAAGCTCCAGCCGAAGGCTGCCCGCCCCGCGCGAACGACCTCGAGCCCTACCGCGTTAATAAGATCGCCGATGACGTTGTGCGTGAATTGCGCAAAAAAGGTTTGGTATGACCGGAACGCTCGGTTTGCTCGAGACTACCGGCCTGACTCCCGCCATGGTCGCTATCGACACCATGCTCAAGGCTGCCTCAGTGAGCGTGTTTCAGCTCGAACTCAACGACCTCTCGGGGGTTTGCGTCAAGATTACCGGTGCCACCGCCGATGTGCAAACGGCCATCGCTGCCGGCCGGAGTGTCGCCGACCAAATGCGCGGCAATCCAATTACCTCCATCCTGACACAAGTCTCCCCGAGCGCCGTACCGGCGCTTCGTTCGCAAGCGGAGTTCAGCCCGCTGATTCAACAGGCCGTAGTGTTCGCGGGCGAGGTGTCAGGACCCGCTAATTCAGTTACTTCCGAGGAGAAACCAAACCGAGAAATGACTATGAACCAGGAAACCCCAATGGCCTTGGGCTTCATCGAAACCCAAGGTTTTACAGCCGTATTCGAAGCCATCGACACCGCCTGCAAAGCCGCCAGCGTCGAAGTCGTCGGCAAAGAGAAACTCGGTGGCGGCTATGTCACCGTGGTGATCCAAGGCCAGTTGGCCGCCGTTTCCGCCGCGATTGAAACCGGCAAGGAAAAGGTCGACGGCTTGGGAAAGCTGATCGCCGCCCATGTGATTGCCCGCCCGAGCGAAGGGGTGCTCAAACTCTTGCCGAAAGTCTAGTGTATGAAACAGCTGAATAGGCGCGAAGCTCTTTTGACCCTTTCGGGCGCAGGCTCGGCCCTCCTGCTCGGTGCTTCGGCGGCTGAGCCAGGCGAGCAGCCGAGTCCACGCACGAAAATGGGAATCGTGATCTACGCCTTCGGGATTCATCAAAAAAATCGCTGGGGTGGTCGCCATCAAGGGCTCTCTCCAGCTGTGGCTCTGCTTGAGGAAAGCCGCACCTTTGGGGCTGCCGGTATTCAAATCGACCTGGGGCCGCAGGATGCGCCTCAAGCAAAGGAATTGCGTCGCCGCTCCGAGGCTTATGGGATGTACATCGAAGCCAGCATCAGCCCGCCAAAATCTCAGGATGATATCGAGCGATTTGACCAAAGCATCGGCGTCGCTCAAGCCGCCGGCGCCACCTTCGCACGCACCACGATTATGCCCGGCCGCCGTTACGAAGAATTCAAGTCTCTCGACGAGTTTCGCCAGGCCGAACAGCGCGGTATCCAATCGTTGCAACGGGCTGAACCGGTGCTGGCCCGCCGGCGTTTTCGGTTAGCGGTTGAAAATCACAAGGACCAGCGTATCGCCGAAAAGCTCGCGATGATTAAAAACCTGAACAGCGAGTTCATCGGTTTATGCGTTGACGTTGGCAACAGCTTTACGTTGCTGGAAGATCCGCTCGAGGTCGCCCGTGCCTTTGCTCCCTACGCCTTCACGGTGCATTTCAAGGATCAGGCAGTGCAGGCCAACCCGGATGGCTTTTGGTTTGCCGATGTCGCTTTAGGCGAAGGGTTCCTGGAGTTGCCCGAGTTGGTTAAGATTCTGTGCACGGCTAAACCCGACCTCCACTTGAATCTCGAGGTTATCACTCGCGACCCGTTGAATGTCCCGGTTCTGAGCGACAGTTTTTGGGTCACGATGCCCGATACCCCCGCCCGGAATCTGGCGCGCGCTTTGCGAGTAGTCAAAGAACGTGGTGCGCAGAAGCCGTTTGTGGAGGTGTCCCACTTGCCCGTGGAGCGACAACTCGCGCTGGAGGCGAGCAACGTCCGCCAGAGCCTGGCATATGCCCGCGACCGCCTGGGCCTTAGCTAGCGGTTGGATTGTTCTCCGCTTTCGGGCCTCGGATTTCGGCCTTCTTTCAGCCTTCGGTCTTCGGATTTCGGATTTGTGGATGTTGGTGACTTTTGGAACAGCCTTTGGCCAGGCCCGCGCCTAACTCCGCTTCGGAGCGACTGCCCCTAAAACCGGCCCCCTTCCACTTGGGCTACTCCAAGTTACGTCGTAGGAGGGGCTTTTGTTCTGGCGCGTTTTATGCCTACAGTGCACAATGGACGCTGGCTGGGTCCCTGAATAAACCGCAGCTAATTGGGTCTAACAGTTGAAGTGACATATAAACTGAGAATCTTATGAAAGCAATGAAATGGGTCGGGCTGATTACAGCTCTAGTTTTGCCGCTTTTAGCAGCGCGGGCGCAAACGCCCTCCGATGCGCCACCCCCTGCCGCGGGCAGTCCTCCGTCGGTTTCACCCACAGCAGCGGAAGTCGTGAAAATGGCTGAGGCCGGCACGAGCGACGACGTTTTGCTGGCCTACGTTAAGAATTCCACGTCCACCTTTGACTTGTCCGCCGACCAAATCCTCTATCTTCGGGATATCGGCGTATCCTCGCCAGTGATCAGCGCCATGTTGAGTCGCGACACCGACCTGAAAAGTCAGGCAGCGCCCTACACCTACGATCAAAAGCTTTATCCGGCCACCGCTCCGGCTCCCGCGCCGATCCCGGCGCCTGAAGCCGCGCCCGCCCCAGTAACTGAAGCCGCGCCCGCACCGGTACAAGCACCGCCGCCGGTTTATGTGAGCAGCCCTCCGACCGATGTAAGCTATTTCTACGGTAATCTCTCGCCTTATGGCACCTGGGTCCAGCTGGATGGTGTGGGCTGGTGCTGGCAACCCCGTGTCGTGATCGTCAATCACGGCTGGCGGCCCTACTGTGATTCGGGCCACTGGGTGTACACCGACGCCGGCTGGTTCTGGCAGTCGGATTATTCCTGGGGCTGGGCGCCGTTCCATTACGGTCGCTGGTACCTTCATGAGCGGTGCGGCTGGGTCTGGACGCCCGACCGGGTGTGGGGACCGGCCTGGGTCACCTGGCGCTCTGAAGGCGAGCACTGCGGTTGGGCCCCTCTGCCGCCGCATGCCGACTTCGACCTCCACATGGGCTACCGCTTTAACGGTGTCCATGTCGCATTGAATTTCGATTTCGGACTGCGCCCGGACCATTTCACCTTCATCTCCCTCCGGGATTTTAACGACCATGACTTCGCGCACCGTCGGCTGCCACCCGCGCAAGTGACACAGATTTATAACCACACGACCATCATCAATAACTACGTGGTCCAGAACAACACGATCGTTAACCAGGGCATGAAAGTCGACAGCGTCGCGGCGGCAACTCACACCCAGTTCAAGAAGGTCGCCATCCGGGACACTGCGGCCTGGTCACCGGCACAGTCTAATCCACACCCTGGCGGCAAGGCAGAGTTGGCCGTGTATCGTCCTCAACTCAAAGCGCCGGCCAAGCCGGTAAACATGGTCGCCCAGAAGGTCGACGATCGGCATCCGGTGATCCAGCATCCTGCTGTCGTTCCCGCCAAATCTCAACGGCCGTACGTCGCTAGTTCCCCCGCTCCAGGCAACGGCAATCACGTTTCCCAGGGCCAAAACCAAGGGAACTGGCCTCGGCCCGCCGTCGACCGCGCCCCGGCCTATTCTCAGCCGCAGCCTCCTCCGAAGCTCTATCGCCCGAGCAATTCGTCGGCTCCGGCTACAGCGTCAACTCCTTCCGCGAACAGGTCCGACTCTTCGAGGCCCGCGCAGCCCGCCGCGCAGCCCGAGCAGGAGCGATCGTCCTCCACCCACTCTTCAACGACCGTCCCGACTCAGTCTGGCTCCAGCCGGCAATACTACCCTTTGCGTTCCGGAACGAGTCCGTCAGAGAACACTGCCCGCCCAAATCCACAGGAGCAGAACTCTCACACCTATTATCCGAAAGGTTACTACCAGGCGAGCGAGACTCGAGCGCTGCCCCCTGTGAACGAAGCACGCCCGTCCGATTCGCACGGGCAGTCCCCCTCCTCCTCCTCATCGCACGGGCAGTCCTCCTCCTCGAGCGGCCACCAAGGCGGCCCGCCCCAAAAGAATGATAAGTAGAGTGGGAAACTGACTTAACCATTGGGTGGGCCGGCGTCTCCCCGGCCCACCCTTTAATTCCCATTCGCGTTTATTCGCGTCCATTCGCGGTTAAAATTCCGTACGCACTCCTTTCGCGATCACCGCAACCCAAAACGTTGCCTGCTCTTGTACCTTTGCGGTATCCTTGGGGCTCGTATGACCTCTCGCGCCGCAAACCTGCTGTTCGCTTTGACAACAGCAGTCCTGGCCGGAGCGACTTCCAGTCTCTGGGCCCAAAACGCGCACGTTCAGATGAGCTTCTCGGAGCGCCTTGGCGCGATGGACATCGACCACATGTCGCTAGGGCAAGGCGGGCTGGCCGACGAACCGATGTGGGCCGATCGGATTGCGGAAATACGCGCTCTCCGCCCCAAGCTCATCCGGTTATTTGTCCAGGAATACTTCGACCTGCTCCCGCAGCCCGGCCATTACCATTTCGAAACGCTGGACCGTTGCGTAGACACGATTCTTCAAACGGGCGCCAAGCCGCTGATGTGCCTTTGTTTCAAGCCGCGCCGGCTCTTTCCGGAACTGAACCAGGACATTGTCGAACCCTCGCAGTACGATCGGTGGGAGACCCTCGTCAAAAAGCTCGTTAAACACTATCGCGACCGGAAGGCGGGGATCCAGTACTGGGAGATAGCCAACGAGCCGGATATCGGCGAGGACGGCGGTTGTCCTTACCGATTCAAGCCCGATAGCTACGTCCGTTATTATCAGCATACCTCTCGCGCGATCCTGCGCGGTGATCCGGACGCGCGGGTCGGCGGCCCCGCTCTCGCTTCTCCTCGCTCGGCGATCCTCCCGGCCCTGCTCAATTTTTGCGAAACCAACCCGGCCCCCCTGCATTTTGTTTCCTGGCACATCTATAGCAGCGATCCTCAGGCCATCCGCGGCACAGCGCAATACGTCCAGGGCCTGGTGAATCAGCACCCCGGATTAAAGCCCGAAACGATTCTGGACGAATGGAACATGGATCTAATGAATCCGCCGTTGGACCCGCGGTTTCAGCCGTGCTTCGTTTGTGAAACCATCTGGCAGATGAAGCAGGCCGGTTTGGATTACTCCTGCTATTATCATATCCGTGATTGGTATGTGAACTTTGATCAGTTCAAGCCATTCATGTCCGAACAGGGGGCGGCTTTCATGACGCGCTGGTGGAACCGCATGCCGCAGTTCGATGGCCTGTTCGATTTTCAGAACCAGGTCCGGCCGGCTTACTACGCCTTTAAACTTCTGTCCCGGCTGGGCGGCCAAGCATTGCGGATCGCCTCTGACAACCCCACGGTCCATGGGTTTGCAACGCATGACGATCAGTTGCGTACGGACAATCTCGTGCTCTGGAACTTCTCGCCGTCGCCTCTTGAGGTCGAGATTGCGTTGAAGGGCGTTCCTTCCGACAAGCGGGTCCGGCACATCGTCTTGGAGGCGTTGGCCCCCGGGGTAGACGAGAATTCGCGGCTCCGGCCTGAGCCATTCTCCCGCTTGGAGAAAGGCGAACGTCGCTGGAACCTCGCTTTTGAACCCTACGCGATCCACTATTGGTACTTCGAATGAAGTGTCGTCTCAAAGCGAAAGGCTGGAACCAAAAGGCGAGGTCAGCACTGGAGCGGCTCATCCAACGAGGCTCGGGTCAACATTTGCCCGTCGTTTTTGATTTCGACAATACCATCATTAGCGGCGATGTCGGCGAGGCGGTCCTGGCGATCCTGGCCGCTGAAGGACGCATTAGCCCAAGCAGCATATGCAAGGCGCTCTGCCCAGACTTGTCCCCTCTCGGCAGGGAAAAACTGCGCGTCGAAAACTGCTCCAATGTCATGGAGTACTATGAGGCCCTGTTGGCCCCTACCGCCCATGGCCCGGCTGATCCGAGTCCGCTGGCAAATGCTTACGTCTGGGCCACAGAGGTAATGGAAGGACTAACAGTGGCAGATGTCCTGTCGGCCACAGCTCGTGTTTACCAGCTCGGGCGGGCTAATCCTGATGCTTCCATCACGGTCATGCCGGGCATGACACCTTACCCGGTGCCTCGTTTCCATGAAGAAATGGTGGAGCTCATTGGCCAGCTCTTGCGTCTCAAATACGAAGTGTGGATTGTTTCGGCCAGCAACGTCTGGAGCGTTCGCTGGATGGTGTTGCACGGACTCAATCCCCTCTTGAAGGCCCAGGGTGTTGCTGAGGGCTTGGCACCTCACCACGTCATCGGCGTGGCCACTCTGATGGAAAACTCCGAAGGGCGTTTCTACAAGGATTCTGTTCTCATTCGCGAACAAGCCCGATACGCCGCTTTGGATTCGAAGATGGCCAAGGCTTTTCGGATCACCAGGCATTTGCAATTCCCAGTGCCGGTTTACTCCGGGAAAGTCGCCTGTGTCCTGGACACGGTTGGGCGCACGCCCTATTTGTGCGCGGGGGATAGCCTTTCCGACCATCCCATGCTGAAGTTCAGCCGGCATCGATTGTGGATCGCACGCCAGGACAAACCGCAATCGCAGCACGCCACCAGGGCTTTGATACGGCAAACGGGCGAAGCGGGGTGGATCCTCCAAGCGGTTCAGGCTGGGGGGAAATTTAGCCCCGAGGTTGACCGCGGATCACGCGGATGGCACGGATGAGAGAAGAGATCCGTGTCGTCCGCATAGTGCCGAAAAGCGAAGCAAGCTCCGCGCAGTCCAAACGCTTCGCGCATGCCGTAGCCGCGGAGTTATTCCGACTCTGCCGCACCAATTACTATCACTCGGGAGGGATTTGAGAAAAACCAACCTTTCCTTCTCTGCGTAACTTTCACTCAGAATGCGTGAGAATCACGCACCCCTCGTGCTCACCAACGGGGCGTTGCTGTTTCGCTACCTGGACGCGAGGAACCATTCCGCTCGATTCTACCGAGTGATGGAACAGTAAACTGGTGCCTCAAGGCTTCTGGATGCTCATCCACGCGCGACTGCGGGCGGGGATATTAACCTCTACCAAGGCGGAATAATCGCGCGCGAGCGCGATTTTCTGTGACTTGCCGTTTTCCCAGCGCACGACCGCTTTGTCTTGCAGGCCGGTATAATAGAGAGGGAGGCGGATCTGCCGTTCGAGCGGCGTCCCCAGAGGATTATAAAAGACAGCCAGGCCGCGCTCGGCCAGGTGCGGGTTGACATGCAGCCAGCCATCCCAATCCCGTGCGTCGGCGCGGCGCAGATGGATAATGTCGCTGTCGAGTATGGCCCGATGCTGTTTGTAGAAATCCACCCAGTGGTTCACCACGGCTTTGGTTTGGTCGCTGTCAAACAGGCGCGGGCCGCGGTAACAGGCTTGTACCCCGGCACCGAAAAGGTTCGCCAGGCGGGTCTCGTAGTGCGGCAAGTGATCCTTGAGAGGTTCAATCGTTGCCGCGGCGCCCCCTCCCTGGTACTCGGTCAGCGGGACGAACATCCAGCCCATGCTGGGCGTCTTTTCCCAAGTGCCGTCAAAGATGTTCTGGCGTTCAATGATTTCCTGTTGTTCGCGTGGCAGCGACCAATTGCTTTCGCGATAGCCCATGGCACATTTGCTGGAACCCGCGAGGTAGTACCAATCGGGCACATTGAGATAAATTCCACGGCCCCGGCACCACTGGTAGAAGCCGCTGATGACTTTCCACTGTTTCCACTGTGAATCCTCAAGCCCAACGTGACCCGGATGGCGGGTCGACGCGCAGAGGTCGCCGGGGTAGGAACCGTCATGTTCCAGCACATTGCAGCCGGTTGTTTCAAAAAAGTGGCGCAGTTTGCGGAAGTAATCCTGACCCCAGCGGCTGCACAGGCAGGGTGAGCTGCCGAAGCGAGCCCCGCCAGGCTTGCCGGTTTCGGGATTGATCACATCGTTGTCAGCGTCGATCGAGCGGCTGGCCAGCAACGAATAGCCGCCCAGCGCAATACCCTTGCTCCGGGCGTAGTCAGCCAGTTCTTTGATCTGGGCGAGGTATTCGGGCTTTTCGTTCTCAATATCAAACCCGCTGCCGAAGGTCAGAATGACCATCTCAAAGCCAACCTCCGCGCACTGGTCGATGGCGAGTTTGACCGCCTCCGGCCGAGCGCTGCGCACATGCATCAGGACGGGATTCTCCTGTGTCCAAGGCGCCAGTGCGCGGTACGCATGGCGCAACGCCATGCCGCGCCGCTCACGTTCGGTGCCGTCATGCACCAGCTCAAATACCCTGAACGACTCGAATGATTCGCCGGGCTGAATTTGAACCGCGGGCCCGATCGGCGGGGAGCACTCTAACAAGCAGGGCGTCTTGCGTTCGTAATGAACCTGGGTGGCGTAGAGAGGGTCGCTTTTCCAGTGAATGGCGGGGGCGTCGGCGTCGCCGGTCATGTTGCCGCCAAATGAATAATCGCTAAAGATCTCCAGATCCCGGTAGACGCCTCGAAAATTGGCCGCGGTTCCATCCACGATGGACTCGGGTTCAACCACCGCCAATTGCTCCACGATCAGGCTGTTGAGGGTGATGGGACTGTTGGACTCATTGGTGAGCGTCAGCCATTTGGCAATGAGCGGCAACCCGTCGTAGATCTCGTAATGAACCTCGACTGTTATCGGCGGGCAGTTGGTGGGAGGCTGGAACCGCAGGATCAGGCCAGCCCCAGGCGGGGGCCAGCGATAATCCTGCGAAAGCCAGGTGCTGTGTTTCTGCCAGGCAAACCGGGGTTCGGTCCGGCCGATGCGGAAGTCGGAAAGGCGAAAAGCCTGTGAGTCGGGCTCCATTCTCTCCAGCCATTCCGGATTGAGGTAGTTGTGAATCGGTTGGCCTGTCAGCCCGCCCACATTCCAAGTCTTCCCGTTCAGCTCAATCACCGCTTCCGGTCGCGTCGAACGTAGCAAAGACGCCGACGTCATGAGATTGTCGAAAGCAACGGTCGCGGCGTTCGGTCGAAGCTGGATGACACGGCGAACCAGTCCGTTGGCAATTTCCAGCTCACGAGCGTCAGAACTGGGAGCGACCTTGGCAGTGAAGGGTGCCGGCTCGATCAGCCAATCGGCATTCGCTGCCGGGGCAAGGTGCGGCCACAGGGAAATCGCGGCCGCGAGTGCCACGAAAGACGATACAGTCGATAAACCGTTCTGTTGCATGAAGCAGGAATTCTTTTTGGCATGGTCTTGCAACGCCTTAAAAATCAAAAGAAGATTATGCCCGGCGGGCGGACTTTCCAGTCCGCAGCAACGTAGGAGCTTGCCCGGGGCGAAGGAATATGGTTGGGCCGGGTGAGAGTTCGAGTATTGCTGCGTACAAGAATGTCCGCGCGCCGGTTCGAGGAATGTGATGGAAGACAGATCAATAAATATTTGCTCCGGGCTGGAGCCCGAGCTTAGCCAGGCGTTGGAGAAGACCCGCTCCGTATTGCTGTTCCTGCGAACGAGCGAAGGCATCTGGACCGGGGATCTTTCGTCCAGCGCCCTCTCAACCGCAACGGCCGTTGTGGCCTTGGAGTTGGTCCAGCGGCACATGCCTTCGGTTGAACCTCGCCTGATTGATTGCATTGAGCTTGGCTTAAGATGGCTTGAAAACCATGCGAACGCGGACGGTGGTTGGGGGGACACCGTCCAGAGCAGGAGCAACATCAGCACGACCACTTTGGTTTGGGCCGCGCTCGGCCTAAGAGAAAAATGCGGAGTGCGGAGTGCGGAGTGCGGAATGAAGAGTCCGCACCAAACGTCAAATGAGGTGATCGAGCGGGCGGAGAAATGGCTATGCGACCAAGCGGGTGGGCTTGAGCCGGAACGTCTGGCTTCGAAGATTATAGAGCGGTATGGGTCGGACCGCACTTTTTCGGCGCCAATCCTCACCCATTGCGCCCTGGCCGGCCGCTTGGGTGAAGGGCTGGGGGCCTGGCGGCAGGTGATTCCGTTGCCGTTTGAACTGGCCGCTTGTCCTCCATCGTGGTTCGGGGCGCTGCGCCTGCCGGTGGTCAGCTACGCGTTGCCGGCGTTGATCTCCATCGGTTATGCGCGCCATCATCACGCGCCGTCGGCCAATCCGCTTGTGCGATTTCTTCGGTCCATTGTTACCGATCGTGTGTTTCGTGTTTTGGATTCCATTCAGCCTTCCAACGGCGGCTTTCTCGAGGCGATCCCCTTGACGAGTTTCGTGGTCATGAGCCTGGCG
>Ga0210409_10008813_pt1 | contig 10241 bp, 11 predicted proteins | sample IncBWH17MmetaG_FD_161649 | JGI IMG/M metagenome (GOLD analysis project Ga0210409, IMG submission 161649) | Forest soil microbial communities from Barre Woods Harvard Forest LTER site, Petersham, Massachusetts, United States - Inc-BW-H-17-M | ecosystem: Environmental > Terrestrial > Soil >...
AAAATACTAAATCTTCAAACTATTTAATAATTATTCCCTATTTTTATTAGGCATAAAATAAGCCACCGTATGGAAAGCCCTGAAATCTGTAACCATATTCAAGAAATCAAAAGCCTGAAGCTTGCTAAAGAACTGGTATGCGAAGAATGTGTTAAAATCGGCAGCGATTGGGTGCACTTAAGAACCTGCCAAACCTGCGGTACCACCCTTTGCTGTGATCAGTCTGCCCATGCCCATATGACCAATCATTACCACAAAACGGATCATCCGGTGGTTATTTCTGCAGAACCCGGCGAAAAATGGTTGTGGTGTTATAAAGATGAAGTCTTTGCAGACTATCAATAACTCTTCCTATTGAGTACCCTCCCATAGATCCTCTCCCCATTTAGCCAGCCCCGATCCAATTCCATAAGTACTTCTTAGAAAATCAAGCAATTGACCTTCCGGATTTTCCGCCCGCTGAACTATCGCATAAGGCAATACGAACTCCCGTAATTCCGGATGATAATAGGCTCCTGACGGCTTAACTTCACCATCTTTATACCCCTTAGGTTCAGGATACAAATAACAATAAAAGGTAGCTTCAGGAAGCGCCTCACTTCCGGGCCAGAAACCTGAACTGCTCACCTCCCTGCAATAAGCTTCTTCTGCAACCCAATCTGGTAAACCGGGCACCCCGCCAGGATGTTTAGGTGCTTTGCGTCCGGAGAAGAAAGAAAGCGCCATATCAAAACTTCCCCAAAAGAAATGAATAGGACTACATTTCCCTTTAAATTCACTTCTAAACTGCATAAATACATTTTGAATGGAAAGTAATGCCTGGTGAAAAGCAATCACCTCATTCTCTTCATAGGTATGATGAACTGTATCTGACTTAAAATCTATAGGCTCCGCGATCTCTACCGGAATAGATTTAATTTCTAACTCAATACCTAAACTTTTCAAGTCGTCAAAGATCTTTTTATAAAAGGCAGATACAGAAAGTCCATGCAAACTGAACTTCCTGGAAGCTCCGCTGCTGGTGTTCATTTTCAATTCATGACTTACAAAATCAAAATCTATCTGAAAATTCAGTTCCTTGTGGGGCATATTTTGTGTTGTCAATCCACTTGGCGTAATGTGTAAAGTAATATGCCAGGAATGATTTACCCATGGTAGTGTTGCCAGTTTTATTTTCCCGACAATCTGAGTCCATAACTGTAAAGTCTCATAAGTAGATTTGCCTTTTTCATAAGAAAGTACTGGCCACTGTGTTTTCATCAGTTTTATAATTAGTGGTGTTTTGTTATATCTTCTTAATATTCATAAGCCTTTAATAACTATTTGTTCCTAAAGCTTTACTTAACCACAAAACAAATGAACACAGTAATTGTGTGCAAAATTCATCATCACCATAAAATACCTTTCAGCTATTAAAGGAAATTTTAAATCTGGAGGCATTTACTTTTGGAAGTAATTGGCAGTTTACCTATACGGAGGCCTATAATTAAAGCGGGACCTCCCTATCCCTGGTTGGTCCCGCTCATCTAAATTAACGCTCTCACATATATATACGCTCAAAGTTTTAAAATATTGTGAGGTCATACAACCGATGTAAAAAAGAAATTAATTTTTAACATTTTATATGCTGCGATACACTAAATTATACCTGCTCTGTTTACTCAAAAAAGACGAAAACTAAAATTCACTAGTCTATATACTGATCAATTACTTCCTTTCAAAAATTTGTAGCAGTTTTTAATTTGTTACAACTATTGCTAATATTTCTAATCCTACTACCGTAGATTTGCGGCCGTATGAAAAAAAGAATATTAATTTACCTTCTATTCCCGTTGGGAATCCTAATAGGATCATGGGGTGCAATTGGTCACCAAACCGTAGCCAGAGTAGCAGAGAATCATTTAACACCAGAAGCAAAACTGGCGGTCAAAGATCTGTTGGGAAACGAAACTCTTCCAGGAATCAGTAGCTGGGCAGACCAGGTCAGGTCTGAGCCAGCATATAAAGCCACAGGCCCATACCATTTTGTAAACCTGCCTTCCGGACTTCCTTATAAAGCATTTGAAGATCAAGTAAAATCTTTAAAAAAAGACAATCTCTATTCTGCACTTTTACAGTACGAAAAAGCACTCTCTGACCCTAACAATTCTAAGGATAAGAGAATAGAAGCACTAAAGTTCGTGGTCCACCTGGTTGGCGATGCCCACCAGCCCATGCACGTAAGCCGCGCAGAAGATAAAGGAGGTAATACAATACAAGTTCAGTTTGATGGAAAAGGAACCAATTTACATTCCTTATGGGACAGCAGAATGATTGACCGCCTTCGCCTGAGTTCCGTTGAACTTGCAGAAAAATGTAACCAGGCCAGTCCTGCACAAATCAAACAATGGCAAGCAACGGCACCCGTTCAATGGCTTTATGAAAGTTATCAGTTGAGCAATAGGTTGTATGCGGAAGTGGAAAAGGGGAACAAATTATCTGATGACTACTACACCAGACATCTTCCCGAAATTCAGAGCCGGATAGAAATGGCTGGTGTAAGACTTGCCGGTGTTCTAAACCAGATCTTTAAAAACTACAAACCTTCGGCAGAAAGACCACAGGAAAACCTAAACGCTGAAACTCGCCAAAATACAAACCCAATCGTTATAAAGAATACAGCTGAAGTAGTAAATTACCTTGGAAAGTATGTCACTGTAACAGATGTTGTTTATGACTTTAAAGTAATCAGCAACAATCTTACCCTTCTCAACCTTGGCGGCAAATACCCTAATCAGATCCTTACAATTGCGATTAAAGGACCTTCTGATACTAAGGATTGGAAAGGCAAAAAAATATCGGTTTCAGGAATACCAAAGCTTTTTAAAGGCAAACCAGAAATTGAAACTCATCAGGCAGGAAGCATCAGCTTCCAGGCATCTAAATAAAAAAGAAGAGGCTAACAGAACTAGCCTCTTCTTTTTTATTTACCCTATTATTATTACTGATCATAAATCTCTATTTGCTCTCCAATTTGCTGTACCAATTCCGGGGCAATCAAATCTGCACTGCTCCAGATGATCCCAACTTCATCAATATCCGCCCAAATTTTCCCTAAAAAGGATTGTTCCTCAAATACCTGATATTTGCTGTCATTCGGGTCTACCAATACAACTAACTGTTCTTCTCTGCCGCCAGTTAACACGGTGATCTCAAAAGGTTCCATAGCATTAGTTTCTACATCCATAACATATGATGTAGAATTAATGTTTTAATTTCCTAAAACCTTAAGATAATTCCTGCAATTCCTCAGGTTTGATTCTTCGCTCAGGGCGATAACCAATCAAAGCCAAATTGATTTCATCCTGCGTATTCGGATTAATTAACCGGGAACAATAAGAAGTTCCGTCTTCATAACAAAAACTGATCACTGTACGCTCTTTGGGATAGTCAATCTCGGGCAAGGCTGAAAGCACACTGTAAAGTCCGTTAAATACTTCGCGTATATCGTCTGTTTCCGGCAACACAAATAAAATTTCGTCCCTTTTGGAATCGAAATAAGAGATAGACCTCCAGTTGCGGTTGGCATAAAATTGTTTCAGGTTAAGCTGCAGCTGCGATTTATAAAGATGTTTCATGAAGAGTTTGGTTCCGGGCACTAAGATACATTATATCCGTAATACTAAAAGCGAATAAACATCCATATTCCTAAAGAAGAAACAGATAATTTACACATGTCTGCAAAAAACTATATATTTGTAAAAAATATTATCATGCTGCGTATCCAACATATCCATCTGAATCACATTAGCCCACTTTCCCGGCTGATAGGCTTGGGTATGAGCTTAAAATTTCTTCCTGGCCACTAGCGCACACTATTTAAATAGACTAGCTTTTAAAATTTAATTCATTAACCATTCTTTGCTAAGATCTTTAACGACTTAACAAATTACAATATATATCCTTATGGACATTTTATACACTGTAGAAGAAAAGTATCTGCAGGCCGTAGAAGAACTTAATTATGGTGAGCTTCCAAAAGCGCTTCACTATTTTAATGAAATTATCAATGCAGAACCTGATTATGCAAGAGCACATTATCAGCTAGGTTGCTTCTACCATTATCAATTTAAGAACTTCCAAACCGCAGGTTACCATTACCAAAAATGTGTAGAACTGGAACCTGAATTTCCCGACGTGTATGAACATTACCTAAAATTGGTAGTAACGCTTAAAATGCACAAACTGGTAGAACAAATTGCAGAGAAGGCTTTAGCAGTTCCCGGAGCAAACAAAGCTCAGATTTATGAAAATCTGGGTATATATGCTGAAGAGCAGCAAGATTTACAAACTGCAAAAGAACAATATAAAAAAGCTGCCCTCAGTGCTGTATCTTCCACAGACCACAGTCTGTATCAAGATCACATCAAGCGGATTACGGCAAAGAAGATAGCAGGTCAAACCATGACCTACACTTACGACCAAGAGCAATAGGACTAGTCCTATTGCTCTTCCAATACTTTCAAAAGCAATTCATGCATCTCTTCGGGTTTGAAGGGCTTTGACAAAATATGTGATACCCCAATTTGTCCTAATCGGGTTCGCACTTCCTCCAAAATATCGGCAGTAAAAACAATCACTTTAGTTCGGGGATATTCAAAATGGATTCTTTTAGACAGCTCATACCCATCCATACCCGGCATATGCAGGTCCACCAACACCACGTCAAAATTCTTTTCCTCCATCCGCTTTAAAGCTGCATAACCACTATTTGCCTGGTCAGCCTTGATTCCAAACCTGTCCAGCTGGTGTGAAGCAACCAATAAATTAACTGGATTGTCATCTACAACAAGTAAATCAAAATCCGGTAAACTCTTGTAGCCCGATCGCTGAATATCTGGTGTTTTCTCCGCGAACGCACCACCAATTTTAAAATCAATCTGGAATTCGAAAGTTGTTCCCTCAAGTGGCTTACTTGTCAAATAGATTTCACTTTTAAAAAGGTTAATCAAGCCCTTGGTGATGCTAAGTCCAAGCCCTGTCCCCTGCTGCTCCCTATGAGAAGCCTGCTGCACCTGATGAAACTTATCGAACACCAAATAATGAAGGTGCTCTGGAATTCCGATTCCCGTATCGGTAACCTTAAAGAGAATCCCAGCCCATTCTGCATCTAGTTTAACCCTTTCCAAGCTGATGGATACCCCTCCGGCGTCTGTAAATTTAATCGCATTTCCAACGAGATTATTTAAAATCCTGCTCAGTCTAAGGTCATCAATCATTAAACAATTTGGAATCCCTTCATTGTGAAAGAATTCCAGTTTCAAACCTTTCGCCTCTGCCATGGGCGTAAACTGTTTCCCTATATTCCTCACCAGGGCAATTAAGTCTGTTTCCTTCTCACTTAATTCCATCTTGCGGCTTTCTATTTTCTCCAGATCCAGAATATCATTAACCAAATGTAAAAGATGGTTGGAAGAAAAGTTCAAATGGTCTATATATTCGATAGTTTTCGGATCTGAAAAAAGTGACTGATTTAATAAATTGCAGATACCGATGATCCCATTTAAAGGCGTCCGGATTTCATGGCTCATAATAGAAAGGATTTCTGTCCGTTTTCTGGCAATCTGTTCGGCCAGGTTTTTAGATTCAATGAGTTCCAGATTCATTCGTCTCAATTCCAGCGCATTTTGCTCCAGCTGGTCACTCATATCCTTTTTAGAAGTAATATCTTCTATAACACAAACAATTCTCGCTTCTCCATGTTCAGTATCTATCTTTTGAAATTTAGCACAAAACCAATGGTGTTTTTTCTGATCAAAATCAGGATATATACACTCTTGTCTTTCTCCTGTAAGAATCAGCTTTTCAATGCAGCCAATAAATCTATTTCCAAATTCGCCGAACACTTCTTTAAGGGTCTTATTCATAAATTGTTCCGGAGGAATGAACAATTTAGTCTTATCCTTTACCCAGACCCTCCTGATGACCATCTGGTCATTAAGTTCCAGCACAATATCATCGAGAGATTCAATCAAACATTGCAAACTCACCATTTTACTGAGGTTACGGTTAAGCTCTATATTTCTGCTTCTTTGTTGCTCCTGATCTACAAGCATACTCCTTAAAACAGGAATACTCAATCTGATGAGTTCACATTTCTTTTCTATATTCTCGCTCTTATATCCTATAAGAGATACAGTCCAGCAAATCTCCTTTGTATCTTTTATACCCCATGAGAGTTGTTCAATATCTTGTTCGTATCTGATAGAGCACTGCTCCTTAATCATTAATACCCTATTATTGAATAGAATAACATTCGGATTTTCTTTTGGCTGCAGAACAATGATATCCAACATAACATCTTTATGATGAAAGATTGCAGCCCCTAAAGAATCGGTCTGCCGGCAAAGCTCCAAAACAAGGCCTTCCAACACACTGGTTTTCAAATCACTATGATAATAGCCATCGAGTAGGTGTATTAGTTTATCTGCAAACACCAGATTTGATTGCAGCGAATAATCTTCGGACGTATTGGTTAAGTATTCCATATTATACAGTACTCTACAGATCTTTAGTTAAAATACACAAAAAATCTATTTTGAAGTACTAAAGACATTGAATTATTGATTTAAATGTTCGTTGTCTTACACTGAAAAAATCAGGCCAATATCTTTTTGTTTTTTATTTACATACCAAATTACAGATTTCTCCACCTATGTAAGGAGATTTGTGGCCCGATCATTTAAGTAATAATAATTTTAATGCCTTATTCAATTGCGTTGTATCCAGTTCCGGAAGAAGATTCAGAACAATGGGTTCGGCATGCATGCCTTTACCTCTGATACAAAGAAATAATAAAAAATAAGCATGGCATTCCCATCCGGAAATCACCATGCTTTCAACTTATTACTACTTTTCAGGTTATGAAGCACATTTAATAGTAACAGAGCAAACTGTATTTTGTACTAAGAGCCTCAAATATCCTATTTGCATTTGTACTTATAAATGGTTAACCTGAAAATCCATAAACTTTAAAGAAGAAGCGCAATTAAACCATATTTAATTCTAAAAAAAAGACATTTGATCAATCTGATTTATATATTATTGGGTTTATTCCTATTTTATTTACCCTTTTGTTTTTAATATCTTTATAAATAAAAATAATGGGCGAACACCATCACGAACATACACATGACCATCATGGACATAACCACGGTGCTGTAGTTAAATTATCAAATGTAGGTACTGTCTTCATTACTGGCATTGTGCTGAACATGGCTTATGTAATTGTACAGGTCGTCATTGGTTTCAAGATCAACTCCCTTGCACTGCTGTCTGACGCCGGGCACAACTTTCTGGATGTTGGCGCATTGGCTTTATCGCTGCTCGCCTACAAACTTCACCAATCAAAACCTACTAACAAATACACCTACGGCTACAAAAAATCGTCAATCCTGATTTCACTTTTCAATGCCATTGTATTACTGATTTCTATCGGTGCTATTGGATATGAAGCCATTTTAAGATTCAACAACCCGCAGCCGCTGCCAGGGGTAACCATTGCAATCGTTTCGGCCATCGGGATTGTGATCAATGGAGTTTCAGCTTTTATGTTCTTTAGAGATAAAGAGAAAGACCTGAATGTAAAAAGTGCATTCCTTCACCTCGCTGCAGATGCACTTGTTTCTCTAGGACTGGTTGCCGGGGGCATTATCATGTTATTACACACATATCTATTGGATAGATCCTGTATTGAGCCTAATTGTTTGTGCAGTAATCATTGCCAGTACATGGAATTTATTGAAAGGTAGCCTCCGGCTGTCACTTGACGGTGTACCCGAAAATGTTGACTTGGAAAAAGTAAAAGAAGCCGCCTTAAAAACAGTTGGGATAACTGGAATTCATCATATTCATGTTTGGGCCATCAGCACTACTCAAAATGCATTAACGGCCCATATTATTATCGAAGAACACACCAGCCTTGAGGAGGCGCAAAAAATCAAAGGCAATCTAAAGCATGAACTTGAACATCAAAACATTCAGCATGCAACACTGGAAATTGAAATTAAAATCAATAACCATAAATGTTAAAACCATATGAACTAGGCCATAACTTCAGTTTCCTGAAGGGACTGTTCTTTTAACCGGGTATTGATCTGATCAAACTGCGCTCTGCCATCAGGATGCAATGCTAATATGCCGTCAACCTGATTTTGTTCTCCACACGCTATCTTTGCGTTCAATTCAAGAACATCCTGCTCCGAGAGTCCTGTGGCCTCAAACTTTGAAGTCCAGTACTTTACAAACTTAGCCATGGTCTGGGTTTCCATTTCTCGAACAATTGGAGATAAACGCTCCTTCAAAAGAGCAGCCTCATTCATTTCTTTAGTGTAAAAAGGATGGAGTGCTTTTATAAAGGGAATCTGATGGTTTTGGACTTTTCTAATGATACTGATCAGATAAGGAACAAAAAGGATAACCACCAGAGCGGTGGTTATCGTAATAGCATTTATAGTCATGATTTTTATTGTCGTTTGAATTAGCTCATGCTTAGTTTTTTCTGGATATCTGTTACATACCCTTTGAATTTTTTATCGCTGTCAATCAGGTCTTCAACAGTCTGGCAGGCGTAGATTACTGTGGAGTGGTCACGGCCTCCGTAAAAAGCACCAATACTCTTTAAAGAAGATTTAGTCAGGCTCTTAGACAGATACATGGAAATTTGCCTGGCCTGTACCACCTCACGTTTACGTGTTGGCGATTTCACCAGATCAAAAGGTACTTCGAAATACTCACAAACAACTTTTTGAATATATTCCAGAGAGATTTCTTTACTGGTATTTTTAATGAAATTTCTCAATAATGATTTAGCCAAAGGCAGATCAATTTCTTTTTTGGTCAAAGTTGCCTGTGCAAGCAAAGAAACCATAGCACCTTCCAGTTCACGAACATTATTATCAATATTATGAGCAACATATTCAACAACCTCTGAAGGTACATTAACACCATCCTGGGCTGTCTTTTTTCTCAAAATAGCCATTCTGGTTTCCAAATCAGGAATTTGCAGATCGGCAGAAAGACCCCATTTAAACCGGCTCAGCAAACGCTCTTCCAATCCGGATAAATCTTTTGGTGCCTTATCAGAAGTAATGATAATTTGTTTGCCAGACTGGTGTAAGTGGTTAAAAACATGGAAAAAAATATCTTGTGTCTTTTCCTTTCCTGCAAAATTGTGGATATCATCCATAATAATCACATCCATAGCCTGATAGAAATTCACGAAGTCATTGATGGTATTGTTTTTTAAGGATTCGACAAACTGCTGGCAGAACTTTTCACAGGAAACAAAAATAACGAGCTTTTCTGGATATACACTTTTAATCTCGTTACCGATAGCCTGTGCCAGGTGCGTTTTACCCAGCCCTACCGAGCCATAAATCATGAGAGGGTTGAAGGACGTCCCTCCTGGTTTAGCTGCAACGGCGAAAGCCGCAGAGCGTGCCAGACGATTACAGTCTCCTTCTATATAGTTCTCTAAGGTATAATTAGGGTTAAGTTGTGGATTAACATTCAGTCTTTTTACACCCTGTACAACAAATGGATTTCTCAGATCTTTACCCGTTGATGAGGTGGTTGCCGGTGTGGAAGCAGGTACTGTCTGTGCTTTGGTAGATACAGAGTTGTTTTTGGATGTTTTATCCTCTACAACAATATTGTATTCCAAACGTCCTTCCTCTCCAAGTTCCTGTTTTACCGTTTTGCGTAAAAGGCCTACATAATGCTCCTCCAGCCACTCGTAAAAGAATAAACTTGGTACTTGTACAGTTAAAACGTTTCCTTCTAATTTTAAAGCAGAGATAGGCTCAAACCAGGTCTTGTAACTTTGGCTTGGGATGCTGGCTTTAATTGTTTGAAGTGAGTTATTCCACACTGCGGTACAAGTATTCTGCATAGACATTTTAATTAATTTGATGTTGTTTTTTATTCTTTATTCACCCCTGAAAAAAGCTTCCTTCTTTTTTGGGATTGCGAAGATCAAGAATATTACCAACAAAAAAACATAAACTTATCCTAATCATTAAGCCACTAAAAAGCAACCCGTTAAAAGACGTTTTTCTGGCAAAATGTGGATAACTCTCGCTTATCCACAGGTTTTGTTAATTACCCCGCTTTGGCCTAAATTTGGACATGAATTTCACCCTTATACATCTGGATATTTCTGCTGTCTCAACGCTTCAAAAAATTGCCCGGAAAACCTTTTT
>Ga0210409_10008817_pt1 | contig 10239 bp, 11 predicted proteins | sample IncBWH17MmetaG_FD_161649 | JGI IMG/M metagenome (GOLD analysis project Ga0210409, IMG submission 161649) | Forest soil microbial communities from Barre Woods Harvard Forest LTER site, Petersham, Massachusetts, United States - Inc-BW-H-17-M | ecosystem: Environmental > Terrestrial > Soil >...
CCGAGTAATCCTCGCGAACCGTGCCCCACTGGCGCTCGGAGAGGTACGGACCCCAGCGCGTCCAGTTGCGGACGCGCCGTGCGTCCTCGTCGATGCGATCGGCCTCATTCACGCGGTGACGGTCGCCTCGCTCTTCTGTTGCACGTCCTGCATGACGTTCATGTAGCGAATAAAGGCGTCGTACGGCGAGTGGTACGGGCTGAAATACGAATGGACTTCGGCGTCGGAGTGCTCTTTGGTCGCCATGTAGTAGAAATGATCGCTCGTGGTGAGCCGGCGCCAGTCCTCGATTCGCATCGCATCCCCGGTTTTGAGGACCGCGCTCCGCAAGGCGTAGGCCCGATCGTGAGCCGCGCGCTGCATGCGGTTCCCGAGCCAGGCGCTCACGTCACGCTCTTGATCGGCCCACGACGTCGGCCGATTGAACCAGATCCGATCCGTCGGCTCCCGCGTCGCCAGTTCGGATGGCTGCAAGAATCTGACGCCTCTCGCGTCAGTCTCGGCGGGCAACCGCGCCAGGAACTCGAAGATCCCAGACTCGGACCATTGATGCTCCCCGAAGGTCTCGTAGTCCATGAACAAGTTGACGCAATCCCCGGGCGTCTTCGCCAGCCAATCCGCATACGTCTCCGCACGCAGCGGCCATTGATTCCACCCGCGGGCCGAGAACCGAAACGCGACGTCGTCGCTCAGCTGATAGTGGCGGGTCAGCAACCGCAGACCGGGTGCAGCACCCGCCTCGTAGACGTAAGTCGGCGCTCGCCAACCGAGGACATGCGCGGCGCCTTCGGCCAGGGCGGCCGTGAAGCCGAGATCACGGACGACCGGCGCGATGGCGTCGCTCATGATCAGCTCCGTATTGCGAAATACGCGAGGGCGCTGGCCGAAGTGCGACTCGATGAGCGCGCCGTGCTGGGTGACCTGGGCCCGGAATTCGGCCGGGTCGGCGAGCGAAGCGAGGCTATGATAGTAGGTCTCACCGAGTAGTTCGACGCCGCCGGTCGAGACGAGCGCGCGGAAGCTCTCGAGGGCTTCCGGCGCGAGCGTCTCGAGCTGCTCGATGAGGGTGCCGCTCAAGGACATCGCGACTTTGAACGCACCATTCGACTCGGTGATGAGTCGAGCGAGCAGATCATTCGTCGGGATGTAGCATCGCTCGGCGATGCGCTTCAGGATGTCGGCGTTTTTCTTCTCGTCGAAGTACGCCGTGCCGTTCCCGATGTCGAACACACGGAAGGCGCGCAGCCGATAGGGCTGGTGCACTTGGAAATAGCAGCAGACATCAGCCATGGTGGTTCACTACGCGTCGATAGACGGCCTCGGTCCGGCGCGCGGGCTCGTCGAGCCCGAGTCGCGGCGAGGCGATCTCGGCGAGTCCTTGCTCGCGAATCGTATCCTTCAGCGCCGGATACCGCGCCAGCGCGACGATCGTGTTCGTCATTTCCTCGATGTCCCAGAAATCGATCTTGAACACGTTCTCCAGCACCTCAGCGACGCCCGACTCCCGCGGCACGATACAGGGCGTGCCGTTCCGTAAACTCTCCAGGGCCACAAGCCCGAACGGCTCGCTGACCGACGGCATCACGCAGACGTCGGCCATCCGATACGCCCGGTCGACCTCCGGCCCTTCGACGCCGCCGGCGAAGAGGATCTGCTCGCCGATCCCCACATCGGCCGCGTACCGGACCGTGTCGGGCAACGCATCCCCTTCCCCTACGACCACGAACCGCGCGTTCGGAAAATAGTCGGCCACGCGCCGGGCGACGTCCACGAAGTACCGGGGACCTTTTTGCCAGGTGACCCGCCCGATGAACAGCAGCACCGGGTGGGCAGAGCCCAAGAGTCGATCCGTCGCCCGCGCCTCGTCGACCGCCACGCGGATGCCGTCCACGCCCCAGTGGATCACATCGACCCGGTCGTGCGAGACGTGGAACTGCTCCGTCACCCGGCGGGCGAGCCGATGGCTGTTGGCAATGATTCGATCGGCGCCGTGCAGGCCGGCCCATTCGCGGGCGAGGATCGCGGGGTTGGCGCCGTCACCGGCGCGATCGTACTCCGTCGCGTGGATGTGGGCGATAAGGGGCTTGGCCGACGCGCCTCGGGCGCGCAGGCCGGCGGCGAATGTGATCCAGTCGTGCGTGTCGATGACATCGTGCGGCTCGAGCTCGGCCACCCGAGCGGCGACGGCGGCGAACCGATCCACTTCGGTCATGAGATCGCGCCCGTACACCGCCGTGGGCGCTTGCATCGGCGACCCGCTATCGGCCGGGCGTAGCTCGAACAGGTACTCCGTCGCACCAGCGTAGGCGACGAGCGGTGAATCGATGCGAACGATCGAGAAGCGCTCGGCGATCTCGGTCGCGCTCAAGAGTCGCGCGCCCTCGGCGCTGCGCGCGGTCACGGGAAATGGAACGACGAGCGTCACATCGACGCCGCGTTGCACGAGACCCTTCACCAGCCCGAGGGTGGCGGTTGCGAGTCCGCCGGCGCGATACGGGGGAAACTCCCACCCGAACATCAACACGCGCATGACGGATCAATTCAGGTGGTAGGTCTCGTGCACAGTCGATTAATCGGTCTCGCAACTTATTGGTTGCGACAACCAAGATCACAGCAATCGACTGTACCAAGTCGTCAACGACCGGCTGAGTTCGTCAACTAGTCAGGCTGAGCGGACCCGAGCCGAAAGCGATGATCAGCAGTGCTGCACCCAGCATCGACACGTTCTTCATGAACATGGCTTGATGCATCTGACCCATCATGGGGTCCTTCGCATTCCAGAAGTCGTGCATTTTGACGGTGACTGGAATGAGAAAGAGCACGATGAGCGCGGCGCCGATGCGGGCATGAAAGCCGAGCATGACACTCAGTGCGCCGAGCCCCGCCAGCACCCCGGAAGCGGGCACGAGCACGGACGCGGCCGGTAAGCCGACCTGTTTAGCGTAGGCGATCGTTCCGGCTTTGAAGTGACCGAAGAACGCCGAGAGGAAGATGGCCGAGAACAGGACTCGGCCGACGAGTATAAGTATTGACATGGTAGTAAATAGTACGCCAATGAACTTGTACTAGTAATGCTCGTCAGTACATATTTGTTGATCGATAGTCCAGCTGGGAGGCGATTCATGGACCCAATGACAGACCTGTTCACGGCGATCCACGTCTCGAGCGCGGTACAGGCCCGACTCGAGGCAACCGCGCCGTGGGGCCTAGAGCGCCGCCAGGACGACAGCGCCGCCGCGTACGCCTATGCCCATTTCGCCTATGTGGCGCGTGGGAGCTGTTACCTGAGTGTCGCCGGGGGCGAAGCGATCCCCCTGGTCGGTGGCGACTGTGTATTGATCGCGCCGAACACCGACTATGTGCTCCGCGATCAGCCGCGTTCGCGCGCGGTGAGCTTCTGCTCGCTGCCGTTAGCCGGAGCCGATGGCGTCGTGCGCATCGGGGGTGGAGGCGCGCCGACCACGATCGTCAATGGCTGGTTGACGCTGGATCCCGCGAGCGGGCGTTTCGCCGACCTCCTCCCTCCTTTGATCTTGATCCGCGCTGATCAAGCGCGGAGCCAAGCGCTCGTGACGACGTTGCAGATGCTCACAGCCGAGCTGTCGTCGCCGGGGCCAGGCTCCCAGGTGATCGTGACGCGGCTGGCCGACATTCTGTTCATCCAGGCCGTGCGGGCGCATGCGGCCTCGGGTGACTGCACCGAGCCCCCGCGCTGGCTGCGAGCGTTGGCCGATCCGCAGATCGGCAAGAGTCTGGAGGCGATGCACGGCGCGATCGACCGGCCATGGTCGTTGGCGACGCTCGCGTCCGCCGCCGGCATGTCGCGTTCGGCGTTCGCGTCGCGCTTCAAGGCGATCGTTGGCGAGACGCCACTCGAGTACCTCACGCGCTGGCGCATGGAGACCGCGGGGCGCTTGCTGCGGGAGGAGAACCGCAAGCTGATCGCCGTCGCCAGAGCGGTCGGTTATCAGGCCGAGGCCGCGTTTATGCGCGCGTTCCGTCGCGTGCTGGGTGTGAGTCCGAGCGAATATCGCCGGCTACTGCGCGCTCAGGACGTAGATCGCGCCCGCGTCGTCGTCCGTAATGAAGAATCGGCCCGAGGCGTCGACCACGACATCGACGGGTCGGCCCCAGTAGCTGTGGGCGTCGGACCAGCCGGTCACTAAGTCAATCGGTGTCGTGCCGGTCGCCGGCAGCGAGCCGGAAAAAGGCACGTAGATCACCTTGTATCCGGTGTTGTTGGATCGATCCCACGATCCGTGCAATCCGATCACGGCTCCATGGCGGTACTCGGTCGGCGCATTCGTTCCAAACGTGAACGTGAGCCCGAGTGGGGCCGAGTGGGCTTGGATGCCCTTGACGACGCGGTCCATGGTGGCGCACGACACTTGGCCGTTGTCGTTGATGCCGGCGTCGACCGACGGGTCGAACGCCATGTTGTCGTAGCCGCCGGTCGAGTCCTGTGTCGGATTGCAGTACGGCCACCCATAGTTGCCGCCATCGCGGACCGACGTGAGCTCGTCGGGTGGGTGGTTGTCGACGTACGACGTGGAGACACTCCCGTACGCGTTGCCGCTGTTGTCGTGATACGGGTACGGAATGTCGTCGCGCTCGTTCACCGCCACCCAGAGCGTGTTGGTGGCCGGAAGGATCGCGAGTCCCTCGGGGTTCCGCAGCCCATGCGCATAGAGGCGTCCGCCCGTGCCATCGGCGTTGTACTGATAGATCGCCGCGCGCTGTGGCGTGCTGGTGAGATCGTTCGTGCAGATGTTGCAGCTCGAGCCGAGGGCGACGTAGAGCTTGTCGTTCGCGTCGACAGCCAGATCCTTGTATGGATGCGAACCGCCAGTGAGCAGCCCTGAGACGACGACCTGCCGGGCGCCGGGCGTGAGCTGGCCCGCCGTCCAGACGTAGCGGTCGACTTGGGTTTCTTCGGCGACATACAGGTAGGTCACACCGCCCACGGTGTGAATGGCGAGTCCTTGTGGACTATTGAGCCCTGAGAGGTAGGTCGAGACGAGCGGATCACCGCTGGGGTTCGCTCGGACCAGCTCCACCGATCCCCCGTTTGGGACCGAGACCAGGAGGTTCCCGTCGGGCGTCACGACCGCGAATCGGGCGTTCGGGATCCGGGTATAGACCGCGATACGGTATCCGGCCGGGATCTTGAGGGAGCGCGGCACGTCGAAGGGCGCGCTCCGCATGCTGGCGGGCACGGCAACCGTCGTCGAGCCGGGCGGCGGAGTGACGACGCCGGCGTCGTGGCCGCTTGCGCAGCCGGCCAGGACGCACGACCACAGGAGTGTACGCATGGCTCCTTGAACATAGCGCGTGCACGCGCTATCGCTCGGGGTATGGAGTCGGTGACCGCTCCCCCGCTATTCGACGAGACGTTTCGGGAGACCCTCGACGCGCTGCTCTTGTGGCGTCGCGATGTCCGGCGTTTCGCCACCGCGCCGCTCCAGGCTGGCATGGTGGAGCGTTTGATCGAGCGCGCGTGTCTTGCTCCTTCCGTAGGGTATAGTCAGCCGTGGCGGTTCGTGCTGGTCGAGTCACCACAGGTTCGTTCGGCGGTACGCGCGAATTTCCTGGCCTGCAATCGAGACGCGTTGGCCGAGTATGCCGGCGAGCGCGCGCGGCGGTACGCCGAGCTCAAGTTGGCGGGCCTCGACGACGCGCCGGTTCAGCTGGCCGTGTTCGCCGATACGGGGACTGAGGCCGGTCACGGACTCGGGCAGCGGACGATGCCGGCGATGCTCCACTACTCCGTGGTCACGGCCGTCCACACCCTTTGGCTCGTGGCCCGCGCTTGGGGGATCGGTGTGGGTTGGGTCTCGATCCTAGAGCCGATCGCGGTCCGCGAGTCGCTCGATGGTCCCGCGACTTGGGATCTCGTGGCGTACCTCTGCATCGGCTATCCGGAGGCCGAGTCTCAGACGCCGGAGCTCGCCCGCGCCGGATGGCAGGGTGCGGACGCGGACGCGCGGTTGGTGCACCGGCGCTAGCACCCATGCGCACGTACCTGGCGGTCTTCGTTTTCTCGACCTGCCTCGGCGCCCAGGCAAGCGTCCCGCGGTACGTTGGTCCTGTAGACAGTAGCGTGATCAGGCGAATGCCCTATAGGCCGGTCGATCGTCCGCTTGTGTGGCAGTCCACGGGCGATCTCGTGATCAGTCATGTCGAGTTCTACAGCTATGCGGACATGGTCGGCTCTACGTGCGAGGGCACTGGCGTTTATCGCATTGCGCCCGATGGCACAGTGACGGCGCTCGCCACCGGCCGGCCATTGTGTGATCCGCACGACCTGTCCGGTGCTGGACTTGCGGTCGATCGCGATGTCCGTTGGATCGTGCGTTCGTCGAGCGTGGGCGGCGCGAGTATGCGACTCGTGCGGTTTGACCTTGGCACGCTGCGGGTCGATACTCTGTCGACCGAGTGCTCATTCGACCTCCAGGCGCCGGCGGTCTCACCGGATGGTCGTCGCGTCGTGGTGCTTGGTGCCTGTCGCTACGACGATCGCCTGGGTGTGTTCATCGCGCAGCTCGACAGCACACCCTCCCGGCGGTTGACTCCACGTGGGCACAATGAGTACGAGGACCCGGCGTGGAGTCCCGATGGAGCTCGCATCGCGGTCGTTCGGAATGAGCGAGTTGCCGTCATGGACACGAGTGGCAAATCCGTACGCGAGATTGCCCGGGGCCGCTATCTGTCTTGGAGTCCCGATGGCCAGTGGATCGCGTTCGTGACATCCAATGACTCGATCCACGTCATTCACCCGGGCGGCGCGGGGCACAGGGTTATTTTCGTCAACCAGGAGCGTGGCACGTACGGCGTTGGGTTCGGGTCCGCGCGCGAGGGAGAGGTCTGGTCATCGCCGGTGTGGTCGCCGGACGGATCCGCGCTCGCGTTTTCGCGCTCGTACCGCAATGGGACGTCGATCTGGCGCCTTGACGTCGCGACCGGCGCGCTGCGGGCTATTACCGCGCCGGCCAAGTAGGAGTATCTTCGGCGTCATGCGACGCATTGCGCTCACGCTGCTGCTCACCCTTCCGCTCGTCGCCAGCACGCGGCGATCGGCGAAGACGTATCAGGTCGGCCGGATCAAGACCGACCTCGGCGAGATCCTGTTCGTGCTCCATGACGAGACACCGGTCCACAAGTCGAGCTTCATCAAATTCGCGTCCAATCACTATTGGGACACGCTGACATTCAATCGCGTAATCAAGAATTTCGTGGCGCAAGGGGGCTGTCCCGACACGCCCGAGGGGTTCGGCAAGTTTCCGAACTTGTTGGCGCCGGAGTTCCGCGACGACCTGAAGCACGTGTATGGCGCCGTCGGGGCCGGGCGCGACGGCAATCAACAGGCGTTGGATCCGGGCTGTCAGCTATACATTGTCGCCAACAAACAGGGTCTCGCGCGACTCGACAATCACTACACGGTCTTCGGGCAAGTCTTCAAAGGTATGGATGTCGTCGAGGCGATCGTGTCGGTGCCGAAAGATTCGACGGACAATCCGCTCAAGCCGATCCGACTTCACGTCGATGTCACGACGATGACAACGGACGATCTGGCGAAGTATGGGTACGTCGCACGATAGGATCGCGCAGGCGTTCCGGCGTGATCGCGACGAGGATGTTGTGCGCGAAGTCGCACTGAAGCACTGATCCATCGGCGACGTCGTATTCCCACGAGTCCCACGGCCACCAGCCATCGTATCGGTCGGAGTCGCCGAGCGCGGCTTGGACCTCGGCGATCGTGTCGTAGCCGAGGCGAAGCGCACGTTGAGCGCCGTCGATACTGAGTGGTGATACTCGTTGCGGTTGGCCCGGTATCCGACGAGCGATACCGATCGACGTGATGTTCCAGTCCGTCTCGCCCCACGTCAGCACCCACTGGTGATCTGGCCATAGCTCGAGCGACCAGCAGTGCGCGCCTTCGCGGACGTCCGACGCCGGCCCGAACAGCTCCGTGTACTTCGCGAGCGTATTGTCCTCCAGTCGGTGGGTGCTCATGCTGAGTATCCACCGCCATACAGCGCCAGCGTCGACCGGATCGGCGCCGCGCTCGGCGAGCTCGGCCCAGACGGCTGGGTACGGGATGAACGCATGGGCGAGGTAAAGATCGAGCGTGGACAGCGACATAGGCATCAATACGGGTGTCGGGACCCCGGGGTTCCGATGACCCTTTTATCCAATCGCGCATTCACCTCCGGCCCTATCGTAGAGGGATGCGATTCATCCTCGTCTGCCTGTTGGCCGCCCGCGCCGCGGCTCAAGACGTTACGGTCCCCCTGACGCCCGACCGATGGGCGTCCTACACGTTATTTGAGGGCGACAGGCTGCCCGACAAGGGCGTGAAGTTCGAGGCGCATCTTGGCCGCCCGAGCCTTCTCGTCACGAGCGGTTTCGCGTACGCGAGTGGCGTGGACTTCCACAACGGGACACTGGACGCGGACATCGCGACCTACGAGGGCGGAGGGTTCTACGGCATTGGGTTTCACGTGGGAAACCCGCGCGAGCGCTACGAGATCGTCTTCTTCCGTCCGCCGCACCTCGACCCGACGTTGCAGTACACGCCGTCGTTCTATGACATGAACGCCTGGCAGTTTTACCCAGTGCCCGACTACGCGGGGTCACCGGACTTTCCACAAGCGCAGTGGGTGCACCTGCGGATCGTGGTCAAAGGTCTCGCGGCATCGATCTACCTCGATACGGCGACGACGCCGACGCTCGAAGTGCACGACCTCGCCCTCGGCAGCGTCGGCGGCACGATCGGCATCTGGGGCCGCGGCGGCGGCGCCTACGTCTCTAACCTCCGCTATCGGCCGGATACGACGACGTACGCGCTCACGCGCCAGCGCACGTTCGCGCCGGGCGCGATCACCGCCGGGTGGTCGCTCTCGCCAGCGTTCCTCGCCTCGCGGCAGAATCCCGACGTCTACCCGGACGTCCGATCACAGGAGTGGCAGCCGGTCGACGCCGAGCGCGAGGGGATCGTCATGATCGGCCGCTACCGGAAAGATCCGAGCGTCGAGGGTGAGCGACCGTTGCCCGACGGCCCGTCGGCCCGCACGCCCGCCACCGAAGTCGTGTTCGCGCGCAACACGATCGTCTCTGAACGCGATACCGTGCGAAAGATGTGGATCGGCTACAGCGACGACATCGTCGTCTATCTCAACGGCCATCCACTCTACGAGGGCCGCAACAGCATGTCCTATCGCGACCCGTCGGCACTCGGATTCTTCTATCCGTACGCGGACGCGGTCTTCTTGCCCCTCAAGAAGGGCAAGAACGAGCTCTTGCTCGCGGTCAGCGAAGCGACCGCGGGTTGGGGCTTTATGGCCCGGTTTGACCCACCATCTCCGTCCGTCGCTCGTTGAGAATCTCGCCAGGCGTAAGTCCACACAGCGCGTGGCACTCGCGAATGAGGTGCGATTGATCGTAATACCCGGAGTCCGCGGCCACCTTCGCCCACAATATCGGCTGGGCCACCGGGTACGCGTCCGCGATCGTCATAGCCCGCAACAACCTTAACGTCCGCGCATACGCCTTGAGCGTCACCCCAGCCTCGCGCTCGACCTCACGTCTCAAGTGCCGCGGCGAGACCCTAAGCCGATCCGCGACATTCTCGATCGCACACTTCCCCTTCGTCCACCGCACGATATCGAGCGCCCGCGCCGCGACTCCGGCCGCGCGCGGCCGATGCGTGACATTCGCGATGAGCAGCTCGGTCGCCTCTTCGATCGTAAGCGTGTGCGACAACCGACCCATAACATCCCGCGCCAGCCGCGGCAGGCTCTCCACCATCTCGGCGCTCCACTCCAGCTTCACCTTCAGCGCGACAATCTCTCGCCCCGGCTCGAACCCCGCCACCTGCGGCGTGACAATCGGCCCGCCGAGGACGAGCTTAGGCTCCCCCACGTGCCCCGCCGCGTCCCGCAGATACATCAGCTGGATATTCACCGCGGGATCGGGCAACACGCGATGCTCGGCGCCAACGAGCAGACTTGGCGTCTTGTACGTCCACACGGCCTCGCAATACGGCGCCAGCGCGGGAGGGGCCGAGTATTCGCGATAGCCGCCGAGGCGATGCTGGAGGACCATCTCGCAGCAAGTTAGCTTCACGGCGTACGGGACGTAGCGCAGCCCGGTAGCGCACCTGAATGGGGTTCAGGGGGTCGCGGGTTCAAATCCCGCCGTCCCGATTCGCATAAATCACCGCCTTGCAGCCGTTTGCGC
>Ga0210409_10008818_pt1 | contig 10239 bp, 7 predicted proteins | sample IncBWH17MmetaG_FD_161649 | JGI IMG/M metagenome (GOLD analysis project Ga0210409, IMG submission 161649) | Forest soil microbial communities from Barre Woods Harvard Forest LTER site, Petersham, Massachusetts, United States - Inc-BW-H-17-M | ecosystem: Environmental > Terrestrial > Soil >...
CCGACAGCACTTCTTTCAACAACGCCGGCTTGCCCGGAATCGGATTGGCGCAGGATGCATTTGATTATGGCTCGTTTACACATCACACCAATCTGGACACCTACGAACGCATTTATGAAGAGGATGTGCGAGAAGGCGCCGTGGAGATTGCCTCCGCGGTGTATGCTCTCGCGATGTCGGACCAGATGGTCCCGCGATTCAAAGCGGAAGAGATGCCTAAACCCTTGCCGGCCCCTGGACCGGGAGCGCAAGCCGTGCCGGTGAGGCACGTCCCCGCGAAATAAAAACTCGTCGGTCTACGGCTCGACTTCGACCGGTTCCGCTTTGCCGTTGGCTTCGATGAAGTCGGCTACTTCCAAGCGGAAGTTGCCAGGATTGGTGGAGTAGGCCAGGGCGGTATCGAAGTCGATCGTGCCGGCGCGCAGCAATTTCTCAAGTTCGCCGTCGAAGTGCTGCATGCCGTCAGTGTCGCCGTCGCGCATAGCGTCCAGCAAGCTCTTGCCTTCGCTTTCCCCTTTTTCAACATAGTCGCGGGTTCGCAATGTGGACTTGAGGACCTCGATGGCCGCGATGCGGCCCTTGCCGTCTTTCTTGGGGAGCAGGCGTTGTGAAACGACGAAGCGAAATGCTTTGCCGAAGCGGGTGCGCACGGAATGTTGGTCGGCGACGGGGAAGACGCCGACAATGCGCTCGACGGTTTTGGACGCGTCGATGGTATGCAGAGTGGAGAGAACCAGATGGCCGGTTTCCGCGGCTTCCAGAGCAATTTCGATAGTTTCGCGGTCGCGCATTTCGCCGACGAGAATAACTTTGGGAGCCTGGCGCAGTGCGGCGCGCAGAGCCAACGCGAAGGTAGGGGTATCACTGTGCAGCTCGCGTTGATGAATGGTGGCTTTCTTGTGGCGATGCAGAAATTCGATGGGGTCTTCGATGGTGAGGATGTGAAATGCTTTTTCGGTATTCATCTTGTCGATCACGGCGGCCAGTGTGGAGGATTTTCCTGAGCCGGTGGGTCCGGTAACGAGAACGATGCCGTTTTTCAGGTGCACGATTTCTTCGAGAGTCGAGGGGAGCTTTAGGTCGTCAAAGCCGGGAATTTTGTCGGGAATGACCCGCATGACGATGGCACAACTGCCGCGTTGGCGGAAGATGTTGACACGAAAGCGGCCGACGCCCGGCAGGCCGTAAGAAAGATCGGCGGAACCGTCTTGATCGAGTTTGTGGAGAGGATGCTCGTTGTCGCCCATGATGTCGTAGGCGATGGACTTGGTGTCAGCGGCAGAAAGGCGTTCGAGGCCCTTGTATTTGAGCTCGACGAGCTGGCCGCTGACTTCGATTTGCGGAGCGCGACCGGGCGAAAAAATCAGGTCGCTGACGTGCGCATTGGACTTGAGCATCGCGGTGATTAGTTGTGCGGTGTGAATGACGCGCTGTGCTGGAGCCGCCTGGGTAGAGGTTTCCATTGGCCGTCAAATCCTCATGTGTAAAGCGCCGAATGTCCGTCCACTGGCAGGACCGGGCGCCAGAATAGGTCGATGAGTTGACCCGATAGCACCTCCAGTATGCGGGATTCCCGCGACCGGCGGTGCATGGCGACGTGGGTGGTTGCTAGAAGATTAAGTACCCGTTGGCGTACGCGGTCTTAGTGTTTGGCCGCGGAATCGATGAACGCCGCTATGTTGGATTTCAGCTTGGCCAGGTCTTCATCACGTAGATACATCATGTGGCCCGCGTCGTAATACTGCTCGCGAATGTTCTTCTGCAGCTGCTCGGGCAAGCCGAGGTGCTCCATGGTGTATTCGGTGGCGAAGAATGGGGTGGCCATGTCGTAGTAACCGTTCTCGACCTCGACGTGGAGATGCGGATTGGCCAGCAATGCCTGCACCAGGTCGCCTTCGACATTGGGGGAGCCTGGGAAGAAGCCGCGCCCGCGTCCGCTCTGGTGCTTCCAGTCCCAGTTGCTGCCCACGCCTTCGCTGATGGCGTGATAGGTCTTGTCCTGGCCAAATTTCAGCTCATCGCGCACGTAACTGTTGAACGCGGCGGTAAACGCGCCGGTAACCGCGGCGCTTTGGGGATCGGACTCGGCGAATTCGCTGAGCAGATCGTAGGTTAGGCCGGAATAGCGGGAATCCAGCCGCCCGGTGGTCAACCCACGATGGCGCTGCAATTCCTCCATGAATTGGCCGAGCGTGACGCGCAGGTTGGCTTTGATCAGGTAGTCTTCGGACAATCCAGTGTAGCGGGAAAGCTTTTTGGCCATGTCGGCCTTTTCCGCAGCGGTCAGCTTCGCGCCTTTCATCAAGGCGGACGCGTATTCCGAGCCGGCGAATTTTCGCGCTTCGTCGATGAAGGCAACGACGTCGTCCGGGCGATCTTTCAGGACTTTGTGATACCAGGCGGTGGCGGCGTAGCTGGGCAAATAGAAGATGTAGGGCATGTCCGAGCCGGGGTGAAAAGAGATAGTGCCCAGGTCGAGGACGTTGGAGATCAGCACGATGCCGTTGAAGTCCATGCCGTCATGTTCTTGCAAGTAGTTGCCGAGCGCAGCGGACCGGAAGGTGCCGTAGCTTTCGCCGATCAGGAATTTGGGGGAGTTCCAGCGGCCGTTGCGGCTGACGTACAGGGTGATGAACTGGGCGAGGGACTTAACATCCTCGTCGACACCCCAGAAGTCTTTGTCCTGCGCTTTGCCGACCGCGCGGCTGAAGCCGGTGCCGACCGGATCGATAAAGACCATGTCGGTCTTGTCCAGGAGCGTTCCGGCGTTGTCTTGCAGCTTGTATGGCGGCGGCGGGGTGGATTCGGCGTTGGCGGTGAGCACGCGACGCGGTCCGAAGGCGCCCATGTGTAGCCAAACGGAAGCGGAGCCGGGTCCGCCATTGTAGATGAAGGAGATGGGACGCGCGGGATCTTTACTATCGGTGCGGAAATATGAAGTGGAATAGATCAGCGCCTGCGGCTCGTCCTTTTCGTTCTTGAGCATTATGGTTTGCGCCACGGCTTTATAGGGAATGGTCTGCCCGCCAATTTTGATGGAGTGCTCGGTGGCGGAAGATTCTTCCTTTGGAGGGGGCGGCGTGGGCTCCGCGGGCTTTTCCTTCTCGACGGTTTTGGTTTCCTTTTCCTGCGTCCGCTCCTGCGCGACCGCGGCCAGGGGAGCAACCGCCAGCAGCAAAGTAGTGGTGAAGGCAGCGGCAAAATTCATCTTTGGCATCTCTAGCACTCCGCAGAATCGAGGTGAACGACCTTCGCAACAATCGCGCAGGGTAAACGAGGCGGAGAGTGTACAGCAAATTGACCAATCAAGGTTGGAAGTTCCAGGTCGAATGGTGGCGTGCGGTGCGCGTCGGGGTCAACTGGCCTGTGATTGGCCAAGAGGAATACGCTTCCGCATAACGACTAGCAACGCCAATAGGCCCGCTCCTAATAGCGTCATGGAGCCGGGTTCCGGGGTGGCCATTACAACGTAATCCTGACCACTGCCGGTGAGACCCAGAAGATTAGCGGCAGGTCCATGACCGGAATTGACGGTGTTAATCCAGTTTTCAGCGGCTACATTAAGCGTGGAGGTCGTCGAAAACGTACTGCCCCCTACGACATCCCATATCGCGAGTTGCAAAGTGGCCGCGTTTGTCGCGCTCATGTTGGGCGAGTAATGTGCCGCCCAGAGTTCTTCAATCGTAAGTGCGCTGGCCGCACCCATGCCAGTACCGTTTGAGAGGGGGTTTAAATCGCCCTTGGGGGCATCGGCGAGGTTGACAACGGTGTAACTCAGCGATTGGGTGCTGCTGAAATGAAAGGGGTCTATGCAGAATCCGTTTACTATTTGCGAGCCGTTGATGAGGAGTTGGTTGATTCCGGCATAGACGCCGCCGCTGTATATGGGAACGGTAATATTGACGATGACGTTCGGATTTATGCTGGATTCACCAACGGTTACAGTCTGGCCGATACTAAATATTCCGTCTGCTTTTGCGAGCGGGGCACTCAGCGCCAGCGCGGTGACAATCAGAGCCCTCAAGATTTTCATAGTCCCCTTAGGAGCGCGTGTGGCAGGGATACACACGGACCCGCAGGCTGGGTAAGTGCAAGTTTAATTCCAATCCCATTGTGTTGAAGGCAAAGGACTTGCCTCACTTGTTTTTCTAAGCGTTTCAAGTCAGTGGGCCAAATTGTGCAGAGTTATTCCTACCTTAGTCCGTATCCGTCGGCCGGGCTTCTCTGGCCACTCCACAGTCTTTCTAGCCTTGATTTTGAAAAAATGGCTCGGCATGTGCCTAATAATCGCGACGCTACCGGACGAGTCGGTTTCACATGTCCAGCCGCCCGACTGCCAGGCAATACAGCCAAGTCGTGTTAAATTCGGTTGAGCAAGACGACACAGGACGACTTGTGTGCGGACAGGTTGAACTTGCTGCCGGAGCGATATTGCCTTTCGTAAAAAGCTTGGTCTCGTCGTTTAGGCTGTCTCAACTGCTTTCCGTACATCAGGCTTTGGTCATCCTCCTTTACGCCGCTATGCCGAGAATCGTCGCCAGCCAAAATTCTCCGACCAGCGATAAACAGGAGGGCACGGTCCAGGCGCAGATGCGGAACGTCACCTACCACTTTTCAGACGCCGTAAAAGTGGAAATAAAATCGCTGAACGGCGAGCTAGTGCCCCTCGGCAAAAATGAATTCCCCATCTTCGACGACCGAGATTCGTTTGACCTGCGCATAAGCACTGGGGAGATCGCCATTGATTCGTCAAACTTGGCAAACCTTCTCAATTCGTATGTTTTCGCGCGTTCCCAATCGCCCTTGACACAGCTATCCATCACCTTCGAGAAGGGGCACCTGAAAGTGAAGGGAAAGCTCCATGAGAAGGGGGACATCCCGTTCGAGACAGAGGGAATTCTCACTACCACTGCTGACGGAAAACTTCGGCTGCACAGCGAACAGATCAAGGCCATGCATGTCCCGGTAAAGGGTTTGATGGGCCTTTTCGGTATCGATTTAGGCGGATTGATCAAGGAAGGCAAAGTTACGGGTGTGCGAGCTGAAGAGGACGATCTGATCTTTGATCTCGAACAGATCCTGCCGCCGCCCCACATTGAAGGCAAGGTGGTCTCCGTACGAATTGAAGGCGAGAAAATTATTCAGGTTTTTGGCGGTTCGGAAGCCAAGCCGGTGAAAAATATCCGCGCCGGAAATTACATGGCTTACAAAAACAACCGTCTGCGCTTCAACAAGCTAGTCATGTACGATGCGGATTTGATACTCATCGACATGGATCCAAGTGATCCACTCGATTTCTATCTGGAACATTACAAAGAGCAGGTTTCGGCGGGCTATACAAAAACTACGCTGGACTCCGGCTTGCGCGTGTTCATAAAAGACTATAATAAGCTTCATCCCGCAAAGGCATCTCCAAGCAAGGACAAAACGAAGTGAAGGTGACGTCCAAGAGCTGAAGCAGTTGTTGAAGTCTGAATGTTGGTAATATCCGGCAACGTCCGTGCGTATGAATTGATGTCGGGTGCCGTCAGCCTTCGGAAGTCTTCCGGTAGAATCTTTCTCGTTTTTTTCTGACGGGCGCGCAGGAAAGAAGGGTCGCCATGGCAAGCCTGTTTCAGGCACTCCGGTGGGTTCACATCGCCGCGGGCAGCATCGCGCTGATTTTGTTTTGGATTCCGGCCATTGCCCGCAAGGGCGGCAAGACCCACATCCGCGCCGGATGGTTCTATGTGGCCTGCATGTCGGTGGTTGTGGTGACCGCCTTCGCCATGAGCGGACTGGCCTTCACCATTCCTCTTGCCATTCGGCAGGTCACTCGAGCGCTTTCGCCGACACAGCTCTCCGATTTTCTACGATCGCAACGTACCTTCGCGATTTTTCTGGCCTACTTGGCGGGCGTTACGCTGGCCTCGGGCTGGCAGGGAATCTGGGCAATCGAGACGAAACGTCAGCCGAAAACGATGCGCACGCCTTTCAGCCTGGCCCTTAACGCGGCGGTACTGCTCGGCGGCTTGATCGTGCTCGGCCTCGGAATTAAATATCGCAGCGGCCCGCTCATTGGTCTGAGTCCCATCGGCCCTTTGATCGGAGCCGGAAATCTGCGCTACTTGCTGCGCGGTCCACAATCGCGTATGCACTGGTGGTACGAACATCTGGGCTCGATGATCGGTACGGGCATTGCTGGTTACACGGCCTTCCTGGTGTTCGGTGGCTCGCGGTTGTTTCCCTCGGTCGCCCGAAGCCAGCTGTACACGGTCTTCTGGATACTGCCAAGCTTAATCGGCGTCCCTGTTATCTTCGCGACGGTTGCCTACTACCAACGCAAATTCAACGAGACCAGTCGCGCATCCACTGTCTCCGCACCACCTGTATCGGCGGATTCCTAACCTAACCAAGCTTGACTCGCGATGCACTATGCGATCAATGCACGTAGAGGCTGATCGTGGTGCTGTGCATCAGGTTGCCGGAAGTGCCGGCGATCGTGATGGTATAGGTGCCCGGAGGCGTTCGAGGGTGCTTGCTGGTCTGGATCTGCATTGCGGCGCTGACGCCGCCGTTTCCTGGTGTTACCGCCGCAGGCGAAAACGAACAGGTGGAGTACGCAGGCAACCCGGAGCAGGACAGCGAGACGGACTGATTGAAGACGCCACCGGCGGCGTTGACGTAGACCGTAGTATTCACGCTGGAGCCTGCGCTAACGCTCAGGGCCGTCGGGTTGGCGGCAAAGGTGAAGTCCACGCCGGTGCCATTCAAGGAGACGGTCTGCGGGCTGCCTGGAGCGCTATCGGTGGCGGTGAGCGAACCATTCACTTGGCCACTGGCGTGCGGCGTGAACGTCACGTACATGGCGCAGTTCGCGCCACCGGTGAGAGTTGCCGGACAGTTGTTGGTCTGGGCGAACGACGGACTCGTGGAAATGCTGCTGATGCTCAGGCCAAGGTCACCCGAATTGGACAGCACAATCTGCACCGGCGTGCTCGTCGTGCCGACGATTTGAGGCGCAAAGCCGAATGCGGGCACGTTGAACGAGGCAGCCGCGGGCGCGAGGCCAGTGCCGCTGAGCGTGACGCTGTGCGGGCTGCCGCTCGCCGTGTCCGTAATCTGCAGGAGGCCGCTGACCGGACCGCGAGCCGTTGGCTTGAATGCTACGGTCATTTGACAAGATGCGCCGCCGGCGAGGGTCCCCAGGCAGTTCTGGCTTGGCAGGCTAAACGGATTGGGATAGCTGATCACCGTAATGTTCATACTCGCGCCGCCGGTGTTAGTCAGCGTAACGGTTTGCGTTGCGGTAGCGCCGATCAGTGTGGCGGGGAAGGTCAGGCTCGAAGGCGACAGCGACGCAGCCGCGGGCGTCAGGCCGGTGCCGCTCAGAATCACGGATTGCGGGCTCCCACTGGCATTGTCCGCGATGGTCACTGCACCGTTGGCGTTGCCGCTGGTTTGCGGAGTAAACGTGACGCTGATAGTACAGCTCGCGCCGCCAGCAAGTGACGCGGGGCAGTTGTTGCTCTGCGCAAACGGCTGACTCGCGGCCAGGCTGCTGATGTTCAGGCTAGTGCCACCGGTGTTGGTCAAAGTAACCGTTTGAGCCGCGCTCGTTGTGCCAATGACTTGGCCGGCGAAGGTCAGGCTCGAGGGAGACAGAGATACGGCCGCGGGCGCAAGGCCGGTGCCGCTCAAAGTGACGGATTGCGGGCTGCCGCTGGCGCTATCCGTAATCTGAAGGTAACCGCTCACTGGGCCGTTAGCGGTCGGCTTGAACGTAACGGTCATTTGGCAAGATGCGCCACCTGCGAGGATCCCCAAGCAGTTCTGGCTGGGCAGAAGGAAGGGGTTCGTGTAGCTGATGACGGTAATATTCAGGCTGGAGCCGCCGGTGTTGGTCAGCGTGATGGTCTGGGGCGCACTGGTTGTATCGACTGGCTGGGCGGGGAAGCTGAGGCTCGAGGGAGACAGCGAGACCGCCGCGGGCGTCACGGCAGTGCCGCTCAAGGTGACGGACTGAGGGCTGCCGGTTGCGTTGTCGGCAATGATCAGAGTGCCGTTCACGGGTCCGCCTGCAGTGGGGGCGAAGCTGACGTTGATTGTGCAGCTCGCGCCACCAGCCAATGCCGAACCGCAATTGTCAGACTCCGAGAATTGCTGGCTGGCACTGATGCTGGTGATGGCCGCGCTAAAGCTGGAAGTATTGGTCAAGATTACAGCTTGAGAATTGCTGGTGGTTCCCACGGTCTGCGAGGGGAATGACAAAGATGCCGGTGACAAAGATAGTGTGGGAGGAGGACTGGGCACTGTTCCGCTCAGGGAGACAACAAGACTGGCGCCGTTGGTGCCGTTCACGGTTAAAGTGCCGGTGAGCGTGCTGGGCGAAGATCCCGGGGGCGGGGCAAAACTCACAGAGTAAGTACACGTATTGCCGGCGGATATTCCGGAGAAGCCTCCCGGATCGCTGAGGGTGGGACAAGTGGTGCTTGCGGAAAATGCGCCGGTCGTTTGCACGCTGGTAATTTGAAATTGGGTTGTGCCCGAGCTGCTCAAGGTGGCCGTTTGCGGGCTACTTGTAGTGCCGGCCGCCTGCGGACCAAAAGAGAGGCTGCTTGGTGAAATGGCGGCCGCCGAGGTGTTCACGACTTCGTAGGCGCCCAGGTCGATTGTTCCTGCGAGACGCGGATTGCCGTCGAAGTCCGTATTGGGCAGGTTGGGAGCCGAATTGTTGCCGGTATTGACGGCGGGCGAGGCAGCTTGCAAATGGAAATCGTTGCTGCCGGGACTCATGAAGAGAGGATCGGAAGAGAAATTCCCGGGATTTGTGGTGCTGTCACAGGTGCTGGCCCAGGGTGATCCCGAAGCGGCGAAGGCATCGTTGTAGGAGAAAATCGGCGATACGGAGCTGTAGGGAGAATTGCAACTTACGGCGTTTTGGCCGGCAGCGGCGACGATGATGTTGTTGGTGAACGTTGCGTATTGTCCGAAGCCGCCAACGTCAACGCCCGAAGTATTGTCGTAGGCGCTGTTCGCCGCAATGGTGTTGTTGATCACTGTGGTTTGCGTCGAACTGCTGCTGGGAGAAATATACAAGCCGGCGCCACTGCCGCCGGCCAAGGAGACGTTGTTCAAGATGAGGTTCTGCACCAGGATTGGGGAGTTGTAGGATTCCAACGCTACGCCGCCGCCGAAGTTGTAGGCCCTATTTCCTTGAATCAGGTTCCCCTGAATCAAGGGGCTGCTGAAGTACCCAACGGAAATTCCGCCGCCGTCACCGCCAGAAGCGACGCTGTTATTGGTGATGGTATTGCCGACGATTTGAGGAGCGGCAGGGGAACTACTGCTGCCGGATACGAGGATGCCACCTCCGCCCTGGCCGCCGTCGCCTGCACCGCTCTGATCGTTGCCGGTAATCGTGTTGTTCTGGATTAACGGAGAGCCGCCATTCACATAAATGCCGATGCCGACGGCGGCGTGATTGCCCGTAATGACATTCCCGGTGATGGTTGGAGAAGCACTCGAGATGGTGATTCCGCCGCCGCCGAGGCCGTTCTGCAAGCCATTGCGAATGGTGAATCCGTTCAAGACCGAAGCAGCTGTCTCGCCGGTGGAAAAGGTGACTACCGAGCCGTGAGCGCCACCGTCAATCGTGGTTACCGACGGACCTCCAGAGGAAGTTACCGTGATGGCTTTGCCGCCAAAATTGATGTTCTCGACGTACGTGCCCGGTGCAACCAGCACCGTATCGCCTGTGTTGGCGGCGTTGATGGCCGCCTGGATAGAGGGCTGGCCGGCAGGGACGTTGATGGTCTGTTGAGCGTGGATGGGTATGGTCCCGAGAAGAAGAGCCAGAGTAAACGTCGCGACACAGATGCAGCGGATGCGGACTAGGCTGGGCATGTACGCTCCTGAACGGGCTCTCGTTGACAAACCGCTCGTGTGAAATTGTCAGTAAAGTGTAGCGGCGACTCGAAACTGAATATATTAATGTTCGATGGAATCACCCAGTCGGTACATGGTACCGCGGGCGTGGTACGCCGGGGCCGACTGCACTGGACGAAAGGGCAAAATGCCTAAGGGTGCGACGTTGAGCGGAGAGCGATACACCGTCCCGATTTACTGGGGCCCATCCAAATCGAAATTCTCGACTAGCATCACGTTGCTGCCGCCGCGGCTGTGGGGCGCGTAGAGTAGCCAGCGCTCGTCGGGGGAGACGCTGAGCCCGTGGTACACACTCTGTTTGATGCTCGCAAC
>Ga0210409_10008819_pt1 | contig 10239 bp, 8 predicted proteins | sample IncBWH17MmetaG_FD_161649 | JGI IMG/M metagenome (GOLD analysis project Ga0210409, IMG submission 161649) | Forest soil microbial communities from Barre Woods Harvard Forest LTER site, Petersham, Massachusetts, United States - Inc-BW-H-17-M | ecosystem: Environmental > Terrestrial > Soil >...
TATTCCGTGACCGCGGGAGAAGACTGGGTCCGTCCAGGCCTCTGCGAGGATGCCCTACGCCTGGGTCGGATACTCGCCGCACTGATGCCGGACGAATCGGAAGTCCACGGCCTCGTCGCCCTGATGGCGATCCAAGCATCCCGTCTGTCAGCCCGCGTCGGCCCGACCGGCGAGCCGATCCTCCTGCTCGACCAGGACCGCGGTCGCTGGGACCACGTCCTGATCAACCACGGCCTCGCGGCGCTCGAGCGCGCCGAGCGCATGGCCGATACGCTTGGCCCTTACACACTCCAAGCCGCGATCGCCGCCTGTCACGCGCGCGCCCGCACCGCCGACGAAACGGACTGGCAGCGCATCGCCGCGCTTTACGATGCCCTGGCGTCGCTCGTGCCGTCACCCGTCGTCGAGTTGAATCGCGCCGTCGCTGTAGGGATGGCGTTCGGCCCCGCCGCGGGCCTCGAGCTCGTCGATCAGCTCATGAGCGAGCCATCGCTCGCGCACTATCACCTGCTGCCGAGCGTGCGCGGCGACCTCCTGAAAAAGCTCGGCCGTGTCGCCGAGGCCCGCGTAGAGTTTCAGCGAGCGGCCGCGCTCACCCGAAACGAGCGTGAGCGAGCCCTGTTGCTAGCTCGAGCTAAGTAGACGACTGCTGTCTGCCGGCGGCCTCGACTTCCTTCCGGTTGTCGACGATCTTCGCAGCGTCACGCAGGTTGGCCAGGTACATCTGGATAGCCTGCTCACGCTGCTGCTGCATCAACGCCTGCCGCTGCTGCGTCTTCTGCGCTTCCCACACCGTGCGGCTCGTCTCCGTTCGCTTATCGACACGAATCACGTACATCGCGTCCTCAGTCGCGATCGGTCCACTGACCGCGTTCAGCGGCAGCGAGAACGCCGCCCCAACAACCTCGTTCATCCGCCCCACATCAGGCACAAACCCGGTGCGATTGAACGACGGACTCTTGATCACCGACACCCCGGCAGTCTTGGCCTGCGCCTCGAGCGATGTAGCCACAGCGGCAGTCGCGAATGCCTGGGCCTTAGGTCTAAGCGACTCGATCGCCGCTCTCCGCGCCAGGATCGTGCGAATCTGCGATTTCGCGGCCGCCTCGGCGCCCCGCGAATTGGGATCCAATCCAGGCGTGAGCGAATCCAGCCGGGCGAGGTAATACGCATCATCCGCGTCGAACAACTCACTCGACTCGCCGACCTGCGCGCCCGAGAACGCCCACGTGCCGACGCTGGGCACGGCGCGGCCGTTCCAGACGAGGGGCTCGTCCTCGTTGACGTGCAGCCGTACTACCGGCAACCCGAACGTCTTCACCGCCTTGTCGAACTGCCCGGCCACCTCTGCGTGCCCCGCGATCTTGTCCAACGAATCCGCCATGCGATTCGTTCTTGCCGCAGCCGAGTCGCTCTGCTGGATGCGCAAGAGGATATGCCGAACCGTTATAGAGTCGCCTTTCTTGGAATCCACCCGAATGAGATGAAAGCCGTAGGGCGACAAAACGGGCTGTGACAATTCACCCGGCTTGAGCGCGAACGCCGCGCTGTCGAACTGAGGGACAAAGCGTCCCCGCGTGACGGTCCCCAGCAACCCACCTTGCACGGCCGACGCCGTGTCCTGCGATTCCTGCTTGGCGACATCGTCGAATTTCGCGCCCTTCTCGATCTGCTCGCGGAGGGCGAGCAAATGCGCGCGGGTCGCCGCGGTGTCGGCGGCGGTGATGATGCGCGGCAAAACAAGCACCGAGACCGACGCGCGCCCTTTGCGCGCCAGCTGCTTCTTATGCGCCTCGAAATACTCGTGTATCGCTTCGTCGGACACATGGACCGACGAGTCGGCCACCTCGTCCGGATGCCAGGACACATAGGAGATTTGAGCCGAGTCGTGCCCATCGCGCCACAGGCTCCACAGCTGCGCGTCTGTGATGTAGACCTCAGACGCCACCTGCTCGAAGAGCTTTTCTTTAGGGATCTGGTCGCGATACAAGGCTTCGAGCTGGAGCAAAAGCCCGGACTGCTTGGCCATCGGACTCGAGAGGTACCGCTGGTATTTCTCGGGATCGAACTTACCGTCGGTCTGCAGCTCCGGAGCCTGCAGGAACGCCGGCGGCGGGCTGGTCTGGGCCATTTCCCGGACCTCGTCGTCCGAGACACCGATGCCCCGTTTCTGATATTCCTGTTGGAGCAGCATATCCGAGACCATCTCGTCGTAGGTCTGCTGCTCGAGCTCCTTTTGCTCGTCCAGCGTCAACCCCCGACCCGCGCGCTGCTGGGCTTCTTGTTCGCGGTGCTGGGTTGCGTTGAGCCACTGGGTGAGCCCGACCTCCTGGCCGTTGACCTTGAAGACCGTCGTGGTAGCGGTATTCCTGGTTCGCCCGGAAAGACCGGAGGTTTGATACAAAAGAAAGCCGACGATAAAGGCAGCCACGACGAAATACCAGATGTATTTCGCATTGGCTCGCATCTGTGAGAGCATGGGTCAAAACCTAGAAGTCGCGATTGGCTAAAATCAAGAGAGAGTGTCACTTCTGATTGACTTCGCTCGTCAGCAAGGTATATCTTCCCCGTCCTTACCGAGAGCCCAGATGGCCATATCCGCCCGGATAGAGGAACTGGAAAGGAAGTTCAACGAAAACCCCCGGCGATACTTTGCGCCGCTCGCCAACGAGTATCGGAAGGCTGGCGATCTGACGCAGGCCATATCGATCTGTCGCACATACGTGCCCCAGCAACCCGCTCACATGAGCGGACACATCGTGTTTGGGCAGGCATTGTTCGAGGCGGGGGAGTTCGAAGAAGCGCGCGGTGTTTTCGAGTCGGCGTTACAGCTCGACCCGGAGAACCTGATCGCGCTACGTCACTTGGGTGACATCGCCCGCGAACGTGGTGAGCTTACCGCGGCACGGACGTGGTATCGTCGCGTGCTCGACGCCGATCCGCGCAATCCTGAGGTCGTCTCCCTCCTGAGCTCGATCGATGGCCTGCCGGATGCGCAGGCGCATCGTCAGTCGAGCCCGGTCGAAGCGCTCTCGGGTTGGCAGGACATCAATCCCGAGCGGACGCTCGAGCTCCCGCCGACGTTGGCGACCCCAACGCCGCCCACGGTTCAAGAAACGGTCTCCTCAGCGCCGACGCCGGTGCTCACGCCACGCGTGGAGCCGCACTCGGGTCCGATGGAAGGCTTCTTCAGCGCCGAGAGCGACCTCGAGGAAGTGAAGGCGGCCCCTCCGGCACCCGCGGAGGAAGGCGGGATGGGTTCGGGCTTCGAGAGCATGGAGTTCCAGGCCCCCAGGCGCGAGGACCATTCATCGGTCCCTCCGATGGAGCCGGCACCGGAGTCCGACACGCCTCAGGCGTTCGTCACGGAGACGATGGCGGAGTTGTATCTGCAGCAGGGTTTCCGCGACGAGGCCCTCGCGGTCTACCGCCAGCTCCTCGCCCAGAATCCGCACGACGACAATCTGCGCGAGCGCGTGACCCAGCTCGAAAGCGGGTCGCGCTCGAGCTTTAGCGTTGCCGCGGTATCCGACTCCGTCATCGATGCCGCGCGCGAACGGCGCAATGCGCCGACCATGCGTTCGGTGCGCGCCTTCTTCGGTGGCCTCGCCGCGCGTCGCGTCACAGCGCATCACGCCGCGACCGAGGAGCCGGTAGCCGAACACGAGGCCGCCGAGCCGGTCGTCGCCGAGCACCACGTGGAGCACCACGCCGAGCCCGTCGCCGAGCATGTGCCCGAGCATGTTGCTCCCGCACCCGTTGCGGAACCGGAGCCAGAGGCGCACGCCGAGCCCGAACCGGCGCCCGAGGTGCGGGCCGAGGCAGCGCGCGCGGCCGAGGCCCCGCATGCCGATCATCGCGATTCCGATGCGTACAGTGACGAGGCGTTCTCGGCCGATGCGTTCGGCGCGAACGCGTTCACGGGCGGCTACACGGCACGGGCGAGCGGCGGGATTCTCGCGAAGGACGACTTTGGCGGTGACTCGCTCGTCTCTCGCGTGACCGAAGAAGTAGATGTCTTTGGCCTACCCGTGCGGACGGAGCAATCCGGGCCGGAATCGCATCAAGCCGCTCCGGAATCGCTGCATGCTGCGCCGCCGGAGACCCCGTCGGTCGCGGAACCCGAGACGGTCGCCGCGCCAGCGGCGCCGCGTAATTCTGGCCAAGTCGATGCCTCGGTAAATGGCCTGTTTGCCGGTTCCAACGTAGCGGCGAGCGATGACGCCGCCGCGTCGACGCTCGCCGGAGCGTTCGGCGGCACCCAGCCGGAAGCGCCACAAGAGGAGCGTGCGGTGCGCCCGGCGAAGAACGAGCTCTCGCTGGACACGGTATTCCGCGAGAGCCCGGGCGAGGCGAACCCAACTCGCCGGGAGTCGAGCGCATTCTCGTTCGATCAGTTTTTTGGATCCGACGCGAACGCCGACAACGTCTCGCCGATCGAGGGCGCGAACGGCAACGACGACAGCGCCGGAAACGAGACGGAACAGTTCAGCAGTTGGTTGTCGGGATTGAAGAAAAAGTGAGAATCGCGGTTCTCAACGGCCCCAGCCTGAACCTCCTCGGCACGCGAGAACCGGCGATTTACGGGACAACCACGCTGGCGGATATTCAGCATCGGTTGACCGACGTCGGGCGCGAGCTCTCGGTCGACGTCGACTTCGCGCAGCACAATGGCGAGGGCGCGTTGATCGACGCCATCCATCGCTTGCGGGGCACGGCGGCCGGTGCCGTCATCAACGCGGGCGCCTACAGTCACACCAGCTTGGCGATCCGCGACGCGTTCGCCGCCGTGTCCGTGCCGTTCGTCGAGATTCACCTGACGAACGTGTTCTCGCGCGAGCCCGAGCGTCGCACGTCCATGCTCGCGCCGGCCGCTCGCGGCGTGCTCTGTGGCTTCGGCGCCTACGGTTACGAGTTGGCCCTGCGCGGCCTCGTATCGTTGCTGACCAGTCAGCTGAACAGTCAGCATGCGTGATCGGCGGCCGGATCGGATCGCGGCGCTGACGGATGCCATCGCGTCGTCGCAACTGGATGGTCTGCTGTTATCCAGTCCCGCGAACATTCGCTATCTGACGGGCTTTTCAGGCTCGTCCGCGCTCGTCTTCGTGACGGCTCGCCGCGAGGTCCTGCTCATCACGGATTTCCGCTACAAGACCCAGGTTGCCGACGAAGTGGGTGATCTCGCGAGAGTGATGATCGAGTCCCAGAGTCTCTGGACCGGCCTGTGGCAGGCGCTCCCCAACTATGGCCATGTCGAAGTCGCCGGATTCGAGTCAGCCCATCTGCTCCATCGCGACTTCCAGCGCCTACTCGACGCCGGCGCCCGCTGGCAATGGCGCCCGGTAACGGACCTGGTCGAGGCGCTACGGGAACGCAAAGACCCCGATGAAGTCGCACTGATTGCCGATGCCGCCTCGATTGCGACCCGCGCCCTCGCGCGCACGTTGCCCGCGGTCCATGCCGGCATGACGGAGCTGGAAGTAGCGGGTGTGCTAGAACAGGCCCTGAGAGATGAAGGCTCGGGTTCCTTCCCGTTCCCGTCTATTGTCGCCTCAGGTGCGCGCTCCGCGTTGCCGCACGCGCGTTCATCGGCGAAAACCATAGAGAAAGGTGATTTGCTCCTGATGGATTTCGGCGCCGAGACGGGAGGATATTGCGCGGATGTCACGCGTACCGTCATCGTAGGCAGTGCCAGCGCCGAGCAGCAGGAGCTCTATGGGATTGTCCGCTGCGCCAACGAGACGGCGACCGCGCAGGTACGGGCCGGGCTCAAGGGAAAGGATGCCGACGCGCTGGCGCGCGACTACATTGAGCGGCGCGGCTACGGTGATGCGTTCGGCCACAGCCTGGGACACGGGCTGGGACTGGAGGTCCACGAGGCGCCGCGTCTGGCGCGGACGGCCGACCAGGTGTTGGCCGTCGGCGCCGTCGTAACCATCGAGCCGGGGATCTACCGGCCGGGCTGGGGTGGTGTACGGATCGAAGATGACGTGCACCTCGGCCCGGACGGACCGGCCGTCCTAACGCACTTCACGCGCGAATTGCTCGAGGTGGCGTGATCGTCCAATGATCGATCTCCGCTATGTCAAAAAGCTGATCGAGCTGCTCGACGGATCGAGTGTCGATTCGATCGAAATATCGTCAGATAAGGGGATGAAGATCCGGCTGTCGAAGTCGCCTTCGCAGCGCGGTGCGGTCCAGGTGGCGACCCCGGTTCAGGTGCCCGTCCTGGCCGCTCCCGCCGCGCCGGCCCGACTGACGCCGGTCGAAGGGGTGGCGTCGCAACCCGCCGATGCTGACGGGAAGCCGGAGCCGCCCAAGCCGAAGTTATTGGAGATCAAGTCGCCGATGGTGGGAACGTTCTACTCCGCGCCCGAGCCGGGCGCGAAAGCGTACGTTACGGAAGGCCAGCGCATCGCGCGCGGGCAGATGGTCTGCATCATCGAAGCGATGAAGATCATGAACGAGATCGAGTCGGAGTTCGCGGGCATGGTCAAGGAGGTCTTGGTCCAGGACTCGCACCCTGTGGAGTACGGACAAGTGCTTTTCCGGATCGACCCCAATGGCTAGCAGCACTGCTCCCGCGGCGGCCGCGGCGGCGCCGCAACCCGAAGCCGGCGCGCCGGCGCCGTTCAACTTCAAGGCCATCCTGCAAGAGATGGTGAAGCAGAACGCGTCCGACTTGCACCTCAAGGTCGGCCGCCCGCCGACCCTGCGCGTGCAAGGCGAGCTGTCGCCCCTGCAGCACGCGGCGATGCGTCCGGAGGATCTCAAATCCCTGGCCGAACAGGTGATGTCCCCGCGCCAGGTGAAGGAGTTCGCCGAGAACAAAGAAGCCGACTTCGCGATCGGCGTCCCGGGCATTGGTCGTTTCCGCGTGAACGTCTATCAGCAACGCGGCACCATCGCCTACGCGCTCCGTTCGATCCCGTACCAGACGTCGACCGTCGAGGAGCTCAACCTTCCGACAGTCGTCGAGCAGATCGCGATGCGTCCTCGTGGCCTTGTCCTCGTGACAGGCATCACCGGCTCGGGCAAGTCGACGGCCCTCGCGGCCATGATCCAGCACATCAACGAGCAACGGCACGCGAATATCATCACGATCGAGGACCCGATCGAATTCCTCCATCGTGATATCAACTGCCATATCAACCAACGCGAAGTGGGCACCGATACGGGGAGCTTCTCGGCGGCACTCCGTCGTGTCCTCCGCCAAGACCCCGACGTGATCCTGCTCGGCGAGATCCGCGACCTGGACACGTTGGATACCGCGCTCAAAGCCGCGGATACCGGCCACTTGGTGTTCTCGACGCTGCACACGACCGACGCGACGCAGACGATCAACCGCGTCCTGTCATTCTACCCGCCGCACCAGCAAGCGGAAGTTCGCTTTTCCCTCTCCTCGGCGCTCCAAGCCGTTGTCTCGCTGCGACTCGTGCCGCGCCAGGACAAACCGGGCCGCGTCCCGGCGTGCGAAGTATTGATCAATACCGCCGCCGTACGAGATAATATTCGTGATATGACCAAGTCGTTGAACATCCCGGATCTGATCAAGGAAGGCACGATCCAATACGGGATGCAGAGCTTCGATCAGTCGATCATGGGTTGGTACACCAAGGGCATCATCTCATACGAGACGGCGGTGTTCTACGCGACGACGCCGAGCGAATTCGCGCTTCGCGTCCAAGGCGTGGCTGGCTCGAGCGACACGTCGTGGGACGCATTTCAGTCAGACGCCAATAGCTGAGTGTTCAAGAAGATCCTGATCGCCAACCGCGGCGAGATCGCGCTGCGGGTCATTCGCGCGTGCAAAGAACTAGGCGTTCAAACGGTCGCCGTCTACTCGGAAGCCGACCGGGAATCCCTCCATGTCCGCTTCGCCGATGACGATGTCTGCATCGGCCCGCCGCCGTCCCGCGATTCCTACCTGAAAATCCCGCGCCTGATCGCCGCCGCCGAAATCACCGGCGCCGACGCGATCCATCCCGGCTACGGTTTCCTCGCCGAGAACGCCGAGTTCGCCGAGACGTGTGCCGCGTCGAACATCGCGTTCATCGGCCCCACCGCCGAGCAGATCCGCGTCATGGGCGACAAGGCCGCGGCCCGCTCCGCGATGCAAGCCGCGAACGTCCCGATTATTCCTGGGACGCCGGGCCCGGTCGAAGATGTCGACGAAGCCTTGTCGTTCTCGCGCCAAATCGGGTTCCCGGTGATCATCAAGGCCGCTGCCGGAGGCGGAGGCAAGGGAATGCGCGTCGCGCGCGATGCCGATGAGTTCGCGCGCTCATTCCAGCTCGCCCGCTCGGAAGCCCTCTCGGCCTTCGGTTCAGGTGACGTGTACGTAGAGAAATATCTCGACCGCCCCCGCCACATAGAATTCCAAATACTCGGCGACACCCACGGCCACGTCATTCACCTCGGCGAGCGCGACTGCTCGGTCCAACGCCGCCACCAGAAATTGATCGAAGAAGCGCCGAGCCCGGCGGTCAGTCCCGATCTGCGTCAACGCATGGGTGATGCCGCAGTCAAAGGCGCCAAAGCCATAGACTATGTCGGCGCCGGAACGATAGAGATGTTGTTGGACGAAGACGGCTCGTACTATTTCATGGAGATGAACACCCGCATTCAAGTCGAGCACCCGGTGACCGAGATGCTCACGGGTGTCGATCTCGTGAAAGAGCAGATCCGCGTGGCGGCCGGGATGCCGCTGTCGATCTCGACGCTGCCGCCACTCCGCGGCCATGTGATCGAATGTCGGGTGAATGCCGAGGACCCGGCACGCGGTTTCCAGCCGTCGCCGGGACGAATCATCGCGTTCCACCCCCCTGGAGGCCCCGGCGTTCGCCTGGACACGCACGTGTACGCGGGCTACACGGTCCCGCCCTACTACGACTCCTTGCTCGCGAAGCTCATCTGTGAGGGCCGCGACCGCGAGGAAGCGCGCCGCCGGATGAAGATCGCCCTGGAGAGTTTCATCATCGAGGGCGTGACGACTACGATCCCATTCCTGGCGCGCGTCATGGACAATCCACGCTTCCGCGCGGGGGAGGTCGACACCAAGTTCCTCGAACGGGAGACCGACCTGTTCAAGGAGCCGTCGTAGGTGCGTCTGGATGTGTTCTTCAAAGTCGGAGAAGTCGCGCCAGCCGATGTCAGCGGCCGGGTCGTCGCCGTCATCGACGTGCTGCGCGCGTCGACGACGATCGCGGTCGCGCTCACGAACGGTGCCAAGACGGTGATCCCATTCGAGAGCTCCGAGGACGTGATCGTCCGCTCCAAGTCCTTCACGAAATCCGAGGTGAAGCTCGCGGGCGAGCGCAAAATGCACACGATCCCGGGCTTTGACCTGGGGAACTCCCCGCGGGAATTCACGCGCGAAGCCGTGGAAGGCAAGACGGTGCTCCTGTCGACGACAAACGGCACCTCCGCCCTCATGTCGATCAATGGAGCCCGGGACACGGTGGTCGCGGCATTCGTGAATTTCTCTCCCATCGTCGCGTTGTTGCGGAGCGCCATTCGCGGCGGCACGGATGTCGCGATTCTGTGCGCCGGCCACGACCGCCATTTCTCGTTGGAGGACGCGGTGTGCGCTGGGAAGTTCGCGCGTACGGTGACGAAGGACCTGACCGGCGTCACGATCAACGACGGTGCCTATGCGGCTGGCCTGCTCGATGCGCGATACGAGGACAACCGTGCGCGAGTCTTCGCCGACTCGGAACACGGCCGCGCGCTGGCCGAGGCGGGGTTCGCGGACGATCTCGTCGTCGCGGGGACGATCGACGCGTACCCTGTGGTGCCGATCTATCAGGACCGCCAAATTACCAAGCTAGGTCCTGATCGGGAGCGGTAGCATCGTTTCAGAGCATGTCCGGCGCGAGCTCATTGGAATCGCGCTCCTGCTGTTCGCGATTTTTTTAGGCGGGGCGCTGTTGTTCGGCGGCCACGGGTTTGCGCCGTGGGCCGCGACGCCTGTGCGCGGCTGCGCCGCCATCAATGGCGTCTTCGGCCCGGTGGGCGCCTGCAGTCGCGCGTATCTCCAGGCGTTCTTCGGTGTCCCCGCCGCGCTGTGGCTGCCGATGATTCCAGCGATTCATGCGCTGCGCCTCTTCGGCCGCATGCGGGAGACGACCGATCGCTCCTGGCTCGTCTTTCTCGCCGGCGGCGCGATCGTGGTCCCGATCGCCCTGGGTCTGGCCATCGCGACAGCCGCACCGTCGCCCGATAACGTCGCCGGTCTGT
>Ga0210409_10008822_pt1 | contig 10235 bp, 4 predicted proteins | sample IncBWH17MmetaG_FD_161649 | JGI IMG/M metagenome (GOLD analysis project Ga0210409, IMG submission 161649) | Forest soil microbial communities from Barre Woods Harvard Forest LTER site, Petersham, Massachusetts, United States - Inc-BW-H-17-M | ecosystem: Environmental > Terrestrial > Soil >...
CCTGCCACTGGTTGCGCCAGCAATTTCGCGAAGAATCCGCCAAATTCCCCCTGCTCGCCGCGAAAGCTGCGGCGCTCGCCGACTTGCGTGATCTACAGGCGGCTATTCGACGTTGTGTTCTGCCCAACGGAGAGATCAGTGACGACGCATCCAGCGCCCTTAGGCGAATTCGCGCCAGCATCCTGCAGACACGCGATTCCGTGCAGAAAGCTCTGAAGCAACTCCTCCGCGCGCGCCAAGCCGAAGCCGGCCAAGATTTTGTGACCCTGCGCAACGATCGCTTCGTAATTCCGCTGAAAGCCGAGCATCGCCGTAGCGTGCCTGGTGTGGTCCACGGTGCCAGCGGTACGGGGCAAACCGTCTTCGTCGAGCCGTTTGAAACCGTGGAAGCCAACAATCAGCTCGTGCAGCTCTCCGAAGACGAAGCCGCCGAAATCTTCCGCGTCCTCCGTGAACTCACAGAACGCTTGCGCAACACTTTGCGCCCGTTGCAATTCGCCGCCGAAACCATCGCCGAACTCGACAGTGTCTTCGCCCGCGGTCGTTTTGCACGCGATTTCGACGCCTGCATTCCAGAATTCACCTCTCAACCGGAGCTCCGCCTGGAATCCGCCCGCCATCCGGTGCTGGAAGATAAATTGCGCCGTGAAAATCGCGCCATCATTCCCATGTCGTTCACGCTCGGCGGGGAAGAACGCCTACTGGTAATCAGCGGGCCAAACACCGGCGGCAAAACCGTTGCGCTTAAAACCACGGGAATCGCCGTGCTTTCTGCCGAATCCGGTATCCCGGTGGCCGCTCAAAGGGCCGTCCTCCCGCTGTTCGATCACTTGCTCGTCGATATCGGCGACGAGCAATCCATCGCCGCCGATCTCTCGACTTTTTCTTCGCACATGCTCAATCTGAAAATGATGTTGGCGGAGGCCACGCCAAATTCGCTGGTCCTCGCCGACGAGATGGGCACAGGCACCGCGCCCGAAGAAGGCGCTGCCCTTGCCGTTGCGCTGCTCGAAGAATTTCGCAAGAAAGGCTGCTTCGTTCTGGCCACCACGCATCACGATCGTCTGAAGACCTACGCTTCCACCACGCCAGGAATCGTCAACGCCGCCGTCGAATTCGACGAAGTAAATCTTCGCCCAACCTATCGCCTGATGGTCGGTGTCCCCGGCGGTTCCAGCGGAATCGCTATCGCGCGCCGTTTGGGCCTCGCCGATTCCATCATCGAACACGCGCGCTCGCTGCTCACACCGGAAGCCCACGAAGCGGCTGAACTCATCGCGTACCTGCATCGCAGCCGTGACGAACTGGATCGCCTACGCAGTCAAATGGCCGAGGAACGCCAGGAGCTTGAGAACGAACGCCAGAAACTCCGCGCTGAGTGGGTCGACCGCCAAAAACATCGCATCGCCGAGCTGGAACGGAAATTCGCGGAAATGCAGAAGCGCTTCGAAGAAAATGTCTCTCGAGTCGTGGATTCGGTAAAAGATCGCGAACTTCGCGCGCAACTCGAAAAATCAACCCGACACAAAATGCAAGACGTCCGCGGCGAAGCCAAGGATGAGCTGAACTCCGCGCTGCTGCAAACCATCTCGGATTCGCAGAAAGACCTCGGCATAAAGTCGGAATCTTCAGACCGAGTCAGCCCAGACAAGCTCCAGCCGGGCGCAAAAATTCGCGTGCGCGGCTTCAGCAAGCCGGTAATTCTGCGGCGCATCCAAGGTTCCTCCGCGGAAATCGAAGCGGGTCCGCTGCGCATGAAAGTAGCTTGGGATGAGATCACCGGCATCGAAGCTGTAGCGCGGGGCGAAACTCCGGTCTCTCCCTGGGCCCGCGAAAATATCACGGTAACCTCCTCCAGCCCGCCGAGCGAGGGGACTGGCAGCGGAATCGAAATCAACGTCATTGGTATGACCGTCGAACAAGCCAGCGAACGCGTCGACAAATTCCTGGACGAAGCCGCCCTGGCGCAACGCCCAACAGTCCGGATCATTCACGGCCACGGAACCGGCGCGCTGCGAAAAGGCCTCGCTGAATTTCTGAAATCACACCCGCTCGTCCGGCGCGCCGAGTTCGAATCCGAGGAGCATGGTGGCAAAGCAATCACCGTCGTAGAATTGCGCAATTAACCAAAATGGCCGAAGCAGGATCATTCGCGGATAAAGTAAAACAGCAGGCGGACATCGTTCGCGTAATCGGCGAATATGTGCGCTTGAAGAAGAGCGGCCAAAGTTTCCAGGGCCTCTGCCCGTTTCACCAGGAAAAATCTCCGTCCTTCAACGTGAATCCAACCCGCCAGATGTTCTATTGCTTCGGCTGCAACAAGGGTGGAGACATTTTCACCTTCATCCAGGAAATGGAAAAATGCGAATTTCCCGAAGCCGTGCGCCTGGTCGCGGAAAAATCCGGCATCAGCATTCCTCAACCCAAACCGCGTTCTCCGGAAGAGCGACGTGAAAATCAAGCCCGCGCGACTCTGCAGGAAATGCATCGCGAAGCGCAAAGTTTCTTCGCCCAACAACTCACTAACACCGCGGAAGGAAAAGCCGCCTCAGCCTATCTACAGGATCGCGGCCTGAACGCGGAAACCATCACGCGCTTCGGCATCGGCTACGCGCCCGCTGGCGGCGACCTGCTCCTTCGCCACTTCAAGCAAAAATATCCAGAAAAGTTGCTCGTCGAATCCGGCCTGGTCTCCCGCGATCAAACCGGCCGCCTCTTCGATCGCTTCCGCCGCCGCATCACGTTCCCCATCTCCAACGAATCCTCCAAAATCGTGGCTTTTGGTTGCCGCGCGCTCGGCGACGATCAACCCAAATATCTCAACTCACCCGAAACCCCCATCTATTCGAAAAGCAACATCCTCTACCACCTGGACCGCGCTAAAGAAGGGATCCGCCGCGAAGATTTCGCTATCCTCGTCGAAGGCTATATGGACGCCATCGCCGTCGCGCGCGCCGGACTCTCCAACGTAGTCGCCAGTTGCGGCACCAGCCTCGCCGAACAACAAATCAAACTTCTCGCGCGCTTCACCAAACGCGTCATCGTCAACTACGATCCGGACACCGCTGGTCAAGCCGCCACCGAACGCTCGCTCACTGCACTCCTCGAACACGACTTCGAAGTGCGCGTGCTCGCGCTTCCTCCCATCGGCGACAAAAAAGCCGATCCGGATCTCTACATCCGCGAAAAGGGAGCGAAGGCCTACATCCAGGCGCTCAAAGAATCGCAACCCTACGTCGATTACCTCATCGCCCGGGCCCGCAAAATGGACCTCACCTCCGGTGAGGGCAAGCTACGCGCCCTGAACTTCCTGATGCCCTATCTCCAGCGTATCCCTAACTCACTGCTGCGTTCCGAATGGGCCACGCGCATTTCGCAGCAGTTGCGCATCGATGAACCCGTCCTTCGCGCCGCCCTTGGCAAAGCCGCCAGCGAACGCCGCAGCGAAGTAAAAGCTCAGCCCCAGCTCGTAGGCAACGCTGCCAAGCCGCTCGAGCGCCGACTGATTCGCATGCTCGCCGAAGCCGAAGGCTTCCGCCGCGAACTCGCTCAGCGCCTCCAGCAAGGTGGCTTTTATCAGGGCATGGAAACCGAAAAGATCATCGCCGCCCTCATTGTCGCCAGCCTGTCCGACCAGCCCATGCAAGCCACCGAAATCGGCGCCCACCTGGAAGAGCGCGATCGCCGCCTGTTCTTCGAAATCCTCTTCGAACCCGCCCAGCAGCCCAGTTGGGAGGAAGCCGAAAGCTGCCTGGAAGCCCTGGAGCGCAAACAAATCGAACGTGAGCTGACGCGTATCCAACTGGAAATCGAAGCCAAGCCAGCGCCTGCAGCGCTACGCGAATTGCTAAGTCAGAAGCAGGAACTGATGCGCCGCCTGCCAACCATTCACTAGCCCCGTACGCGCAAAGCCCAGGGTTCCGGATTCGCAACAAATGTTTGACTTCACTGGACTTAAGCAGGTAGCGTAGAAGGGTTACGCGGATAACGAATCGGTCCGCTCGCGCATCTATTTGTTAGGATTCGTGGGCATCGTTCCGCTAGCGCGGCAGGGCGGGCACAGCGTGGGGCAGCGGGATATTAACGGCGCGGCGCACAAAGCTTCAATAAAAAACTGGATAGCTTCCGTGAGGACTATCGTCCTCCATTTCACCGGATTGCGCCATCATTCCGCTTTTAACCTGCCGCGAAGCAGCGCCGAGTGAGCTTTTATGCGGATCGCGATCGCTCCGCAGTGACACAAAGATTTTGGGAGGGAAGTTGTGGCGGCAACCGGTTTAGAAGAAAAATATGATGCAGTACGCCAGCTCATTGCCATCGGCAAAGAGCGCGGCTACCTGCTCTACGATGAAGTAAATGATTCGCTTCCCGCGGAGGTCCATTCTTCCGAGGAAATTGACGATCTCCTGACGACGTTCGAGCGGAATGGCATCGAGATTTACGAAGATCAGGCTTCGGCCAAAGCGGCGCGCGCCGTGGAAGTCTCCAGCGATCGCGGCGAGCGTGATGGAGCCGTAAAAGACGATTTGCACGCGGAAGAAGGCGGCGGCAGCGACCTCGACCTGACACCAGGTTCGCTCGAAAAGACAAACGACCCTGTGCGCATGTACTTGCGCGAAATGGGCACCGTTCCCTTGCTCACCCGCGAAGGCGAAGTCACTATCGCCAAGCGCATCGAGCGTGGTCAGTTGGTGGTCATGAAGGCCATCACCCGCTCGCCAATCGTCATCAAGGAATTGATCGCCGTTGGCGACGATTTGCGCAAGGGCGCGCGCTCCATCAAGGAAATCGTCCAGTTTGACGATGAAGAGCTCACTGAAGAAAAAATCGCCAACAAGACCAAGCAGACCCTGAAGTACATCGAAAAGATCGCGAAACTCTACGAGTTGGCGCTGAAGCAAGCGGAAAAGCTCGATAACACGCTGAAATCCAAGAAGCGGCCGTACGTTAAGGCCAAGTGGGCGGTAGCCCGCACGCGTATCGAAATTTCCTTGGAAATTCGCGGTATCGATTTCAACCCGTTTGAGAAGAAGCGTTTGATCGACAAAATGCGCGGCACCGTCGAGCGCTTGCAGTCGCTGGAGCGCGAAGCCGGCCGGCTGGAACGCCGTGCGGACGCCTCCAAGGGCGACAACGCTGCCGATGCACGCCGTGAACTGCGCACCCGCCGTTCCGAACTGAAAGATATCGAAGAGGCCAGCGAAGTCGGTCTTACCGAGCTCAAGCGCACGCTCACGATTATTCACCGCGGTGAAGCGGAAGCCGAGCAGGCCAAGAAAGAGCTGATCGAAGCCAACTTGCGCTTGGTGGTTTCCATCGCCAAAAAATATACTAATCGCGGCTTGCAATTCCTGGATCTGATTCAGGAAGGCAACATCGGCTTGATGAAAGCCGTCGACAAGTTTGAATGGCGCCGCGGTTACAAATTTTCCACCTATGCGACCTGGTGGATTCGTCAGGCCATTACCCGCGCCATCGCCGATCAGGCGCGCACCATCCGTATCCCCGTGCACATGATCGAAACCATCAACAAACTGGTGCGCACCAGCCGCCAGTTGGTGCAGGAACTTGGCCGCGAGCCGACCAGCGAAGAAATCGCCAAGCGCATGGATATCCCGGTCTCCAAGGTCCGCAAGATACTAAAGATTGCGCAGGAGCCCATCTCGCTGGAAACGCCCATTGGCGAAGAAGAAGATTCGCATCTCGGGGACTTCATCGAAGACAAGGCGGTAGTTTCGCCGTCCGATGCGGTCATCAACCTGAACCTGAAGGAACAAACTTCTTCGGTGTTGAAGACCCTCACGCCGCGCGAAGAAAAAGTCATTAAGATGCGCTTCGGTCTCGACGATGGCAGCGAGCACACCCTAGAAGAAGTAGGCCAGTCGTTCGCCGTAACCCGCGAACGCATTCGCCAGATCGAAGCCAAAGCCCTACGTAAGTTGCGCCACCCATCGCGCTCGCGGAAACTCCGCGCCTTCCTCGAAGGCCCTTCACGCGACTATCTATAGCAAGAACGAAAACCTAAAATTCGCACCGCAGAAACGCCCCGACTATCGGGGCGTTTTTTTTTGCAGTGCGGGCGGCTAGCCACCGCTTTACGGTGGTAGGCGCGGTTCGGTGAAGAACCCAGTCCACTTACAGAAAAAGTACTTGGCAACGGGGGGCGGAGTTTTAGCTCCGACCTTACACGTTTGGATTTAAATGGGTTTTAGCCTGCCAGGAACTGTTTTTGCTATCCAACTCATCGCGATATAGTTTCGCCATCGTCCTACTCCGTCCGCGAAAAATGCCGCACAAACCCAATCAACCACCCCAGGACAAACACCACAAATCCCACCATCACAACCAACATCGTCTGCGAGTCGAACCTCACTACGCTGCGCAGATTCGCCTGGATCGCCTGGTACCCACCAAAAAGAATCACAAACAAAACAGCGCAAGCAAACCATCGCATTTGCCCAGCGATGAATTCCATGGTGGCCCCCCTGCGCCCCGGCGCCAGCCAATATTCCTTGTTGGGCAAATTGATTTGCGACGCTGGCCGTCTCACAATCAGCACGGGTGCCAGGAAACCGATGATTGCCGTCGAGGCGGCAACCAACCCCATCAATAGAAAAAACATTTCCTTCAACTGCCAGCCATTCGGCGTTCCATCCGAAGCAAAGTGTGACGCCATGCGTTCCGGCACCAACGCGTAGTAATGCGCCGCGCCGATCGCCCCGCAAACCAGCAACAAGGCATAGACCGATTGAGGAAGCCGGGAAGTATTCATTGAGATTGGCGATTCACCATAGCTTAAGCTGCCCGGCAAGCCCGAACAATCCCCTCCCGCTCTGCTGTTTCCAGGAAATCCTTGCGTTTCTCGCCGCATTCCGCGAAATTCAAAGTAACCCCAGCCGCATTCAAAAGTATTATGCAGAGTGACGGATCCCTTATGAAAAAACTTCAGCAAATTGGCTTGCTGGCCATCTTTGTTCTGCTGGCTGTGACTGGGTACGGCCTTTGGAAAACCCGCGAGTCCGCAGCTCCCAGTTCGGCTGCTCTCAACAAAGCGCAAAAGCAGGCGGGTGCATCGCAAATCCTCACCGTGGATCAGAGCCCGCTGAAAACCGCGCAGCAATTGGCCCAACTTGCCACCTTGCCCGACGAGCGCGATTTCGCCAAGGAGGCCCTGCGTCTTGGCGATTACGAAGTCGATCTGGCTTTCGACACCGCTTTACACGAAGCCCGCCTACACCCGCCGCCACTCAGCGCCGAAGCTAAGGAAATTCAGACACGCCTGCAAAAAGCCGAAAAACTTTTGAACGCCGACCAGGAGCGCACCAAGCAGCTCACCGCGCAGATCGCCAAGATTCCGGATGCCAAACGGGAATTGCCGCAAATCGATCTGGCCCAGGCGCAGGCCGATCTCGATCTTGACCAGGATGAAGTGGATGACGCCAAGCAGGATTTGATCGGCGCGGGTGGAGACTTAACCGATCGCATCGAAGCCCTGAAGAGAGAGCACGAAGAGACCGCACACAACGGAGCAACTGCCATCCCTACCGGCGCCCCTCCGCCAGAACAATTGGGCTTGGTTCATCAGATTCAGCAATGGCTGATTCTGCGTCAAAAGAAAATTCAGTTGCAACAGGCCAAAACAAACGCAGATTCGGCCAGCGCCGCCCTCACGCAGGCGCACAATGTGCTCGACGCCAAAGTCGAAGCGGCCAAGGAAAAAGCGCCCGAACTGGCGCATCACTCCAAAAAAACCAAGGACCTCTCGTCTGTAGTCCACGTTGCCGCGGCGGACAAAAGCCGCGATGACTCGGAGGCACTCCTAAAAAAGACCCTGGAAATCAGTGGCGACCAGAAAACTCTGGCAGCCCTGGACAAAAGATCTGAAACGCAAAGAGAACTTGCGGGAATTTACGGCCAGTGGATCGATCTCGTCTCCAACACTCAGCGTCACTTCCTCAATCGTGTTCTGCTGGGCATCCTGATCATTCTATCGATCGCGGTAGTGGGTCTTCTGTTCAGCACTTGGATGGATAAATTGGTCCAGCGGCTCAACATGGACCGTCGCCAGGTGCAATCGCTTCGCACCGTCACCCGCGTGTCCCTGCAATTCCTCGCGCTATTTTTGATTCTCCTGGTTATTTTTGGTCCACCGAATCAGTTGGGCACCTTCCTCGGTCTCGCCGGCGCGGGCTTAACCGTCGCGTTGAAAGATTTCATCGTCGGTTTCATCGGCTGGTTCGTGCTCATGGGCAAGAACGGCATGCGCCTGGGAGACTGGGTGGAAATCAATGGCGTCACCGGCGAAGTCGTGCAGATCGGCCCATTCCACACCGTCTTGCTCGAAACAGGCAACTGGACCGACTCCGGCCATCCCACCGGACGCCGGGTCACCTTTATGAACAGCTTCGCCATCGAGGGCCATTACTTCAATTTCTCCACCACCGGCCAATGGCTCTGGGACGAATTGCAGATTGTCCTGCCTACCGGGCAAGATCCGTATCCTCTGTTGGACGCCATCCACAAAAAAGTAATCGAAGCAACCGACGCGAATTCCAAGAAAGCCGAGGGAGAGTGGCGCCTGGGCTCCAGTTCTCGCGAGATGAGCAATTTTTCCGCGGCTCCGGCCATGAGCGTAAAACCCGTCGCGGGCGGCGTGGAAGTCGGCGTCCGTTACATCACCCGTGCCAATGAGCGCTACCAGCTTCGCGCAAAACTGTACCAGGATGCCGTCGAACTCCTCGGAAGCAAACGCCTTCCGGATTCACCGCCGGCGGTCGTCACCGCGCCGGCCGCTGCCCCAAGTCCGGTGCAGCCCTAAGCTTGGCCATAGCTCGACCCTGGTTAGGGCACCGGGGCGGAGCTTTAACTCCGACATTGAATACTTGGCGTTGAACGCGCTGAGGAACTGTTCTGACGATTGTCAAACAGGCACGCCGCTACCGTGCCTCCAACAACTTCCGCGCGCGCGAAGCCGTCATTGTCGCCCCCGCATACATCAGCGCCAACAGAAAAAATCCCACACGAATACTGAATTGCTGCGCGATCCAGCCCAAGGCAAAGCTCATCGCCAATTGCAATACCGTCGCGATGATCGCGAACGCAGATTGCGTCCGTCCCATAAAATGCCGCGGTACAATTCCCATCAACGCGGATTGCGCCACAATTCCGCCCAGCGCACGGCAAAATCCGAACAACCCTTGCAAAATCGCGGCGCCAAGCAAAAACGCCACAAACGGCGTCAAGACGTGCCCCACCACCAGCACCGCCATCACCGCCACATACAGCGGCAAGCGAATCCGTTGCGGCAACTGACTCGTCACCAGCCCGCCGCTGATCGCACCAACCGCCCAGCCCGCCTCAATAAATCCAAATCCGCGCGCACCGGAATGCAAAATCCCTTCCGCCAGCGCCACCACCACCACGTTCGAACTCACAATGCTAGCCATCAAAATCGCGTGCGTCACGCCCAAGGCCAGCACCACCGGCTGTTCTCGCAAATACGCGAATCCTTCCTTCATGTCCGCGTAAATCGAAAGCGAAAGCCCTGCTTCGGCCACTTCCGGATTCTCACCGCTTTCCAGCGCCAGCGCCGTCGCCCCGGTTTGCTCCGAATATTCTTTGGGATATTGCTTGTGATCGCGCGGCGAAATATAGCCGCTGCGCAGGGCGTACAGACACGCCGCGGAAACAAAATACGTCAAGCCATCAATGCACAAAATTCCACCGATGCCCACATGGTCGTAGATGAATCCAACCAGCGTACCCGCCGCCAGCATTCCGCTCTGCACGCCCACCAGGGTTGCGGCGTTCGCGCCGGTGAACTGGCTGGGCGGCACCACCTCTTGCACTAGCGCGTTCACGTTCGCCCAGTACATCGCCGAACCCGTGCCGGTGATCAGCGTCATGAAATACAAATGCCAAAGCTGCAATTGCCCGTGCCACGCGATAAACGAAATCGCCAGCACCGCCACACCGCGTGCCAGGTCCAGCAACACTCCCAGATAGCGCCGGTCAAACCGGTCGATCAGCACGCCGCCAAGAAACGGCACCACCAGCCCCGGCAGCGTCACCACAATCACTTGCCAGCTCACCGCCACCGTCGAATGCGTGGCGGACATGATGTACCAGCTCACGCCGATAAAGTTCATCCCGCTGCCGAACAGCGAAACGAACATCGCCAAGAAGAAATAACGGAACCCGCGCTGCTGCCAGAGCAGTCCCCAGTCCACACGAGC
>Ga0210409_10008823_pt1 | contig 10234 bp, 9 predicted proteins | sample IncBWH17MmetaG_FD_161649 | JGI IMG/M metagenome (GOLD analysis project Ga0210409, IMG submission 161649) | Forest soil microbial communities from Barre Woods Harvard Forest LTER site, Petersham, Massachusetts, United States - Inc-BW-H-17-M | ecosystem: Environmental > Terrestrial > Soil >...
TCGCCCCTCTTGAATCATTGCCCGTTCAGCCGCCTGGAACACCCACGCTAAGATGGAGGTGTGCCCAAGGTCACCTTCGCCAACACCGGCCAGACGGTGGAATTCGAATCCGGGAAACTTCCTTACCACGAGCACGGGAAGCCGGAATCGATTCTCGACATCGCGCTGAATTTTGGTATTCAGCTCGATCACGCCTGCGGGGGAAGCTGCGCCTGCACCACCTGCCACGTGATCGTGAAAGCCGGCGATGAGAAGAACCTTTCCGAGCCCGACGAAGACGAACTGGATCGCGTGGAAATGGCCCCTGGCCTGACGCCGCGCTCGCGGCTCGGATGCCAGGCCGTGGTCACCGGGGACGTGACGGTCGAGATTCCTTCGTGGAACAAGAACTATGTGAGCGAAGGCGGCGGATCGATCAATCTGGGCGATGCGATTCCGCCGCCCCGAAGTCTGTAACGAGCTTTTTACGGAACGACGGCGGGCAGCGGGGACTTGGTGAAGTCCGGAGGGTTCAGGCACGACGGATGGCCGAAGCCGCTCTTGCTGATTCCGGTGCCTCCATTCGGATTCGCCGTGATGTCGTAGATGATGTTGTCGGGGTGGGTGGGATCGGATGCGAACAGCGCCGCGGGTCCAGCCACCGCTGTAAATACGCCCCCACCGACGGCCATGTGATCGAAGCCGAGATTGTGCCGGAGACGCCAGGCGACATCGTGATCGGTACACGAAGTGTCGCCGCTCACTCCCACGGCTCCCATGATCACGTGCCCCGCACCATAGAGCGCCAGCCCCCCGCCGAACACGTTCACACCGCCGATCTTCTTCCCGACCAGCGGATCGTTTTGCGTGCCCCACCGCGCGCCGGGTCCGACGTAGGCGTTATCTTCGACCACCGGGTTGCTGAACTGCAGGCCAAACAGGCTTCCGCCGGGCTGCACGGCCGAATAGAGGTTGGCGGTGGACAGCGCCAGTCCGCCGGCTTGCCCCGCCGTAATGTTGAGGGAAGACGGATCCAGGCTGAAGGCGTTGGCGGCGTTGGCTTTCTGCGCGGAAATCACGCGGCTTCCGGGCCATTGCGCCCCGCGATTGTTTCCGGTGAAGGCGATCGCGCACACGTTGCCGTCGCGATCTACAACCGTTGCCCACATGTTATTGTGCAAGCCGCTGGTCTCGGCTTGCACGGCGGCGGTCAGGGCGGACTTCAAGGTTGGATAGTCGGGCAGACCGTTGCAGACGCCGCTATCGTCGTCGGCCCACAAATTGCCAACGGCGGCTGAAGCCAGAATCAACGTAAACGTGGTGATTCTCTTACCAAATTGTGTCACTTACTTGTCCTCCAGTTGTTTGGAAATGCTCGAGGGTTCCAGACTATGAGGGGATGCTTAGTGACCGGTCCACTGTTTCAGAAATTTGTCGGCCAAGTCCTGCGGTTCGGTGAGAGCTACGCGGACCTCACGGGCTTGCTGTGTCACCCCGATGCCGTCGTAGACGCGCAGCATGTCGGGTTGATCGGACGGAGTAGAAAGGCGAGCGAAGCCCACCAGGGCTTTCAAGGCGTCGTGCGCGGTGCGGGCGTCGGCTTCGGTGGCGTAGACGCCGTGGAGCTGAGCGCTGATGCCGCTGCGCAGATCGCTATACACCGACACGCCTTGCAGCTCGGCCACCAGCCGGTTGAGATTGGCGAAGTTTCCCTGGAGCGGCGGCAAATCCTTGAGCACTTTCGTCACGCTACCGGTGTAGACCGCCCAAATCTGCGCTTCCTGAGGGATGTCCTTAAGGCGTTCGGCGATGGCGGGTGGAGCGCCGTGCGCCTTGGGGCGGCCGTCGATCAACGCTCGCAAGGAAGGCGCGCCGGCTACCGCGGCCGTGGTGTCGTTGAGAAACACGACTGCCAGCCGCTCCGTACCCACTAGGTTGAAGCCCTTATAGGGCATACGGGAGGCGCCGTCGCGTTCGAGCTTGGCTTCCATCTGATCGCCGAAGCGTCCCCGGCCGAGCAGGACCTGGTGCTCGCCATCGGAAACGAACAGCAGCTCCCAGAGATTCTTGCGCGGGTCCATGCCGGTTTGGCGCGCGAAGTCGTCCACGAGCCCGACGTTCCTATCCGCAAAATGTTTCTCATATGTAAGGGTCTTGAGGATGGTTTCGACGCGCGCGCCCACGGCCATCACGGTGTCGGGCGGCATCAGAGTGATCAGCGCGGGGTCGATCTTTGGCCCGACCGGAGTGGGGTGAGAACAGGCGGTCAGTAGGGCGATCAGCCCGAAGGTTAGAGTTCGGCCGATTGTAAATCGGCCTGCGGTCCAATGCGCGCCCGGGGGGGGGCGATTGGCAACCGCCGCGCAGGATTCCATCCTGCCCCACACTCTAAGAAGGCGGCGCACGAACATCAAAAATTCCTCCGCGAGAAGATCGCCAGTGCGCCGGTCAGCATTACGACGCCGAACAAGGCGGAACTCCACAGCGGCATCCACTCGATGCTGGCGCCCGCGCCGCGAACGGTGTTGAGCGTCAAGTTTCCGATGTCGTAAACTTTCGGGAACATGTAATACAGGCCGCGCCAGATGTTTCGCGACGTCTCCGACGACAGCAACCTTTCCGCTAAAGCCGTCTGCGCCAGGATCGGACTGATAATCATCAAAGCCATGGTGACCATGGTGGACAGGGCGGTGCTCTCGACCAGAACGCCGAGGATTACCACGACCGTTAGCAAAACTGAGAAGGTGAAAACGGTGGTCGCGATGGCGGCGAGGAAGCGGGGCGCCCAGATCCCGGTTTTGTTGCCAAAGATGATCCAGACTCCCAGGATCAGATAGCAGATGTTGCCGGTGACCACCAGCACGTTACCCAGAAAGCGCCCCAACAGAATATGCGCGCGCGACACGGGCTTGGAGAGAATCAGTTCAATGCGGCCTGGCTCCAGTACGCGCGGGATCAGGCCCGCCGACGCGAACACCGCGCCTGCCATCCCCCAGGTGTAAAGGAACGTCGCGATGCCGCCGTAGACGTTGTTAACCAGACGTGCGACGTCCTGCGTCCGGGGGCCAGTCTGGCCGAAGAGCGAGATGGCGGCCGTTCCGCCTTCCACGATGTCGATGCGCATGATGAACAGGAAGAACAGAATCATCAGCGTCGAAAGGGCGAACATGCCGATGAAGATCCAGCGGGCCAGGGCTTCGCGGAATGTGTCAATCACCAGAGCCAGCGTGACTCTCATTGCTGCACCGCCTTCACGAACACTTCTTCCAGAGTGCTGGTGGTGGGGATCACGGATTCCACCTGGCAATGCGTGGCGCGGAGTTTATCCAGGGCATCGTTCATAGCTTCGCGCGCTGCGAACTGGAATTCGGCTTCGTTTTCGTGCACAGAGTACGCAGATGCCGAGGCGCCCAGCTCCGTTACCAGCGGCTCGGGAACATCCACGGCCGTGACTCGGTAGCCTTTGCCCGCGGTCAGATCCTTCACGCGTCCGGTGAGAGCCACGCGGCCCTTGTGCAGGATCGCGACTTCATCGCAGGTGGCTTCGACCTCCATGAGTTGATGCGAGTTCAAGAAAATCGTCACGCCTTGCTGTTCCAGATTCTTAAGGATTCCGCGGATGTGAAGGCGGCCTACCGGGTCCACGCCATCGGTGGGCTCATCTAAAATCAGGAGCGCAGGCGAGTGCATCAGCGCTTGCGCGAGGCCCAAGCGTTGCAGCATGCCCTTGGAATACTTGCCGACGCGGACACGCGCCCAGCGTTGTTCCAGGCCGACCAGCTCCATCAACTCCGGAATGCGCTTGCTGAGCGAGGCGCTGTCCATCCCCGACAGGGCGCCGTAGAATTCGAGCATGCCGGTGCCGGTGAAGTACGTCGGGAAGCGATGGTTCTCCGGCAGGTAGCCGATGGGGCGGCGCGACGGAGGATCGAAGGTATCGCGGCCGAAGAATCGGGCGCGGCCGGCGGTCGGGTGCACCGCGGAAAGCAGCATCTTCACGAACGTGGTTTTGCCCGCGCCGTTCGGCCCGAGCAATCCGAAGGTAGTGCCGCGGCGCACGGCGATGGACACGCCGTCCACGGCGCGCACGCTGACGCCGGTCCAGCGGGAGCGGAAGACTTTGGTGAGACCCTCGGATTCGATCGCAAATTCGGGGGCGAAGGTGGCAGGGGCTTCAGCCTGGGACGCAGTGGCGCTTACGGTATTTCCCATCCACTATTTCCCCGCCGCCGCTTCGACGCCGCGCATCACGCGCAAGAAATTGCCACCGTAGATTTTACGGATGTCCTCTGCGGTGTAACCCTTCTCCAATAAGGCGCGGGTCAAATTGGGGAACTTGGAAACGTCGTCGAGTCCCGCGGGGGTGCAATCGACGCCATCAAAATCGCCGCCGATACCGAGGGCGTCGATGCCGGCGATCTTGCGGATGTGATCGATATGCTCGACCACGTCAGCCAGCGTGGCTCGAGTCTGGCCCATCTCGATGCGTAGTTTTCCAGTCAGGATATCCAGGTCGGGCTCGCTGATCTTCTTGCCCGCGGTCTCGCGCTGCACGCGGGCCGTCAGCGCGGGGCCCTCCTTGGCTTGCGCGTCGCGATACTTCTGCGAGAGGAAACCGCAGTTGAAGTTCACTTGGACCACTCCGCCCTTCTTCGATAAAGCTACGATCATTTCGTCGGTCATGTTCCGTGGTGCGTCGGCGATCGCGCGGCAGGACGAATGCGAGGCGAAGATGGGGGCTTTACTGACTTCGAGCGCATCCCAAAAGGTCTTGTCGGCCACGTGCGAGATGTCAACCATCATGCCGAGGCGGTTCATCTCTCGAACTACATCCTTGCCGAAGGGCGTGAGGCCGTTGTGATGCTGGACGCCGGGGGAGGTAACGTCGCCGGAGGAATCGGCCCAATTGTTGGTGTTGCTGTGGGTCAAGGTCATGTAGCGGACGCCGAGCGCGTAGTAGTCGCGCAGCAGGCGCAGGCTGTCTTCGATGGCGTGGCCGCCCTCGATGCCCATCAGCGCGGCGATTTTGCCTCGGCGGTGTGCATCCTCAATGTCCTTGGCGGTGGTCGCGAACTGGAAATCGTTGGGATACTTTTCGATGATGTCGTGCCGCACGGTGTCGATCATCTGAAGCGTGCGATTGGCGGAATGGTTTCCGTTGACGTAGCTGGCAGCGACGTAGACGGCGAAGAATTGGGCTCCGACACCGCCTTCTTTTAGACGCGCGATGTCGGTCTGGCCGGTCCCGGAATGCGAGCCGATGTCGAAACCTTCGACGGTGCGGGAAGGCACATCGTCGTGCGTGTCGATCAACAGAGTTGACCGGTGCACGCGCATCACTTCGGCGTCGGTCACCGTGCGCGGTTGCGCGGCGGCGGGCAGAATCGCCAGAGCGGCCGCTAGCGCGATGCGCGGAGGTCTCATGTTCATTACTGTAGCAACGATTGGCCAGTGGGCAGAGTGTGGACGGACCCGCTGCGTTAAGCTCAAGGAGAATGAGCCCTTCCGATTTCCGCAACGAACCTCTGCTCGACTTCCGCGATCAGGATAACGCGCGGTTCATGCGCCTGACGATCCAGCGCATTGGCGCCAATATGGGCAAGGAATACGACCTGGTGATCGGCGGAAAGCGCATCCGAACCGAGGACAAGATTCGCTCCATTAATCCCGCCAAGCCCCATGAGATCGTGGGCGTGCATCAGAAGGCCGGGCGCGAGCACGTGGAACCCGCCATGGAAGCCGCGCTGGCGGCGTTCGAATCCTGGCGGAATGCGCCGGCTTGGGAACGCGCCGGGCTGGCGTTCCGGGTGGCCGACATCATCCGCCAACGGAAGCTCGAATTCAACGCCTGGATGGTGCTGGAGGCCGGAAAGAATTGGGACGAAGCGGAGGCCGACACTTGCGAGGCCATCGATTTCTGCGATCTGTATGCGCGGCTCGCGCTGCACCTCGATCAAGCCGAGCCGCTGGTGCAACTGGAAGGCGAGCGCGACTATCTGCGCTACATCCCGCTGGGAGTGGGCGCGGTGATTCCGCCGTGGAATTTTCCGCTGGCGATCATGTGCGGGATGACGATTGCGGCGGTTGTGTGCGGGAATACCGTGGTGCTGAAGCCTTCGAGCGATACGCCGACCATCGCGGCCAAGTTTTTCGAGGCGCTGGAAGAAGCGGGCATGCCTCCAGGCGTGGTGAACTTTTGTCCTGGCTCGGGGACGACGTTCGGGCACGGACTGGTGGGGCATCCGAAGACGCGCTTCGTCGCCTTCACCGGATCGCGCGACGTGGGCCTGGGGATCAACGCCTACGCGGCGCAACAGCAGCCCGGGCAGATCTGGATCAAGCGCGCCATTCTCGAAATGGGCGGCAAGGACGCGATCATCGTGTCCGACGACGCGGACCTGGATGCGGCCGCGGCCGCTGTGGCTGCCTCGGCGTTCGGATTCCAGGGGCAGAAGTGCTCGGCTTGTTCGCGGGCGATCGTCGATACCAGGGTCTACAACGCGTTTCTCGAAAAGCTGGCCGCGCGCGTGGGGCAGTTGCAGATCGGCGACCCAGCGGCGAACGCACCCATGGGGCCGGTGATCAATGAAGGCGCGCTGAAGTCGATTCTGGGCTATATCGAAGTCGGCGCGAAGGAGGGCCGCATCCTCACCGGAGGCAAGCGCGCTGCGCCCGACGGTCTCGACGATGGTTATTTCATTGAGCCCACGGTGATCGCCGACGTCCCACCCAACGCGCGCGTCGCCCAGGAAGAGATTTTCGGCCCGGTTCTGGCGGTGACTCGCGCCGCTAACTTCGACGACGCCATGAAGATAGCCAACGGAACGGAATATGGGTTAACCGGAGCGGTGTTTGCCGCGTCTCAAGAAAAAGTGGAACGAGCAGTTCGCGATTTTCAAGTCGGCAATCTTTATATCAATCGTAAGTGTACGGGCGCGATGGTCGGCGCCCATCCCTTCGGTGGATTCAACATGTCGGGTACGGACTCCAAGGCTGGTGGCGCGGATTATCTGTATCTGTTCACACAGGCCAAGTCGATCGGGCATAGGATTTAGTTCGGAAGGTCTCCCATGAAGTTGTGGTTGTTGATCGCTGCTTCGGTCACCGCAGTCGCCCAGAACGCCGCGCAAAACGTGACCATTCCGCTCGGGGCCGAATCAGGAATCGCGTTGCGCGTGTACGCAACTTCGCGGGTGCCGATGCGAATGGGGCAACCGGTGACGGCTAAGCTGATCGATTCCGTGTTCTCCTTCGACCGGGTGGTGATCCCGGCGGGCGTGGAGCTTCGCGGCAAGGTTGTAAAGCTCGATCCCGTGCCGAAGCTGATGCGGATGCATGCGTTGATCGGCGGAGATTTCACGCCGCTGCACTTCGCGCGAGTAGAGTTCGACTCGCTGTCGCTACCGGACGGCCGCGTGCTGCCGCTTCACACGGAATCCTCGGAGGGACTGACGGCGATATACCAGGAGCCTAAGCCACCGAAGAAACCGCCCAAGCAACCCCCTCAGCCCGGCTCGGCGAAGGACCCCTCTCTGCTGGATCAAGCCCGCCAGCAAGCGAAAACACAGATCAACCAACAGATCGACGCTCAATTGAACCAGCGCACTTTCGGGGTCGGCAGCCTGATCCGCGGACCGAACAAGAAGGAACGGTTGATTGACCTGGCGATTTCGAGGATGCCGTATCATCCGCAGTGGTACCGGCGAGGCACGCGATTCGACGCGGTGCTGGTGGAGCGTGTGGACCTGGGCGCGGCCGAGGTCCCGGCGACCGCGTTGAGGGCGCTGGGCGGCCAACCCAGCGTCGCGCAGACAGCGCGTGTGCGATTCCTCACCACGGTGAGCTCCGTAGACGCGGCTGTCGGCGACAAGGTGGAAGCGTCCCTCTCACAGCCGCTGATGGGGCCCGGCGGGATGCTGCTGCTGCCGGAAGGGACTCGGCTGAGCGGATCTGTCCGGCAAGCGAAGCCCGCGCGCTGGTTGCACCGGCCCGGACGGCTGCGGTTCACCTTCGATCAGGTGGACTTACCGGCCTACGCGCGGACAAGTGAGGGAACTTCCCGCAAACTCGAAACCGCGGAGGCTCACTTGGAATCCGCCGACACCGATCCGACGGCGAACGTGAAGATCGATTCCGAGGGCGGCGCCAAGGCCACTGAATCGAAAACTAGATTCATCGCGCCCGCGATCGCCGCGGCGATCGCCTTGAAGACGATGGACAACGATACGGGCAAGCATGTTCCCACTGGAGGCGCTGGCGCACGCACCGGCAACCGCGGCGGATTAACGCTGGGAGGATTGTCAGGATTCGGTCTGGTCGGCGCTGCCGTGGCGCACACCTCGCCCAACGTAGGCGTCGCGTTGGGGTGGTGGGGCATGGCCGTGACGACATATTCCACGGTCGTGTCGCGGGGGCACGATGTGGTGTTCGCACGGAACACGGAGATGGAAGTGCGCTTCGGCCCGCGGCCGGTGCCGGCGGGAAAAAAGAAGTAGGAGAGGCGGACTACTGTTGCGGGTGGGCCGGCATCTCGTACAGGTACACGTTGTGCATCTGTTTGCCGTCCACGCGTTCGATGCGGTTGGCGCGCCAGCCGGGGACCGGATAGTCGTGCGAGACCACGCGAGCTCCGGGCTTGAGGTACTTTTCCATGCGTGGCCGCAGCGAGGCATTCAATTCCGTGGACAGATACATGATGGCGACATCGGCGTTGCGGAGGTCGGTATCCAGGACGTCGCCCTGAATCACACGAGCGCTCTCGGAAATGCCGGCTTTCTTGATGCGCGCGCCCGCCTGCTCGGCGAGCTTGGGTGAGATCTCCACGCCCACGGCCTTGGCTTTATAGCGTTCGACGACCGGCACTAGAATCCGGCCATCGCCGCAGCCCAGGTCGTACACCGTCTCGCCGGGCTTGATTTTGGCCATCTCGAGCATCAGGTCGACGACATGCTGCGGGGACGCCACGAAGGGCGCCATTTTGTTGACGTATCTGGGGTCTTGGGAAAATGCGGGAATCGCCAGGACGGCCAGGATAAAACTGGAGCGGCGACTTAAGCGGCCAAGAGCACTGCGCATGAACTCCCCTGAATCATCGACGCAGCCGGCGGGCCCGTAGTTACCGGGCTTTACTTTTACTTCAGTGGTAAAACGGCTGCCCCGGAACTCCTACCACGCTTCAATTGTACGATACGGGAGACCATCTCGGAGACCGCGAACCACAGATCCCGCGGCCGGCTCACGGTGTATTCGGCGCCATGTAACAGCTTTACCGCCTTGCTGATGGAGTCCTTCCAGGGAACCTGCTGAGGATACAGATTGTAGTTCACGTAAAATACCGGAAAGGTCATGTTGGTGGCGAAGGGTTTGATCTCCTCGTCGGGGACCGATCCTTCGAGCATGGCTTTAGGCCCGGCGAAAATGACCGCGTCGGGGTGCTCGCCCGCGCCGACTTCCTTCTTGATCAGATCCGTGAGGAACTCTGCCTCGCCGTGCTTTTGGGCCAGCACGCGCATGTCGACGGCTCCGGGCTTAACGCTCTGCACCGCTTCGCCGAGGGCTGGAAAGTCGATACGGTCCGCGCCCGACTGCCGGTACAGCACCCGCTGCTCCTGCAGATTGAAGGCTACCAGCGAAAACTTCCCGAACTCCGGCTCGCGCGAGATGCGGCGCAGCATCGTCACCAGCGCCAGGGTGTCGAGGGGCCGCAACGCCGCGGAATCCTGATTCTGCGGAGCGAAATTCACCAGTACCTTGATGTTGAGCGGCGGCGTGGATTGACTGCGCTCCACGGGAGGCTCCTCAGTGAACTGCTCAATTTCGGAGGCCTGAACCTGGCTTGCCGCGATGGTCAACTCCATCTGGCGATCCTTGGAATTCAGTGACGCCTCGGAATCCCAGTAGAAGGAACACACGCGCTCGGAGCGATCCCGCATCAGCCAGTCGACGTGGTATTTGCCTTCGCCCAGGTCGAAGACGCCGCTCAGGGTGGCATCGCCTTTGGCGTCCTCTTCAATCTCCGGAACCCGCACGTGCTGCACGAAATAGACCGGATCGTCTTTGTGATCGTCGGGCGTCACGCGGAAGATGATGGTGAGCTGGTTGCCGGTTCCGGACAGCTCCCTCAACGGGACGTTGACGTCGAAACCGCTGTGAAACCGAAGATCGAACCCGACGACGGGCTTAATAGGGTTGACTGTGCACGGCAGATCCTTGCGGACATCCTGGGCTTCGAGGACCGCCATGTCGGTGTTGATCA
>Ga0210409_10008824_pt1 | contig 10234 bp, 9 predicted proteins | sample IncBWH17MmetaG_FD_161649 | JGI IMG/M metagenome (GOLD analysis project Ga0210409, IMG submission 161649) | Forest soil microbial communities from Barre Woods Harvard Forest LTER site, Petersham, Massachusetts, United States - Inc-BW-H-17-M | ecosystem: Environmental > Terrestrial > Soil >...
AACTCGGTGGCACCATGCGGCTGGGCGCGTGGCCCTGCAAGATTGAGCCGGGAACCCTGGCGTATAGGATTTACGGCAAGCTCGAGATCAGCGAGCGTCATCGCCATCGTTACGAATTCAATCGTGAATATGAAGGTACTCTGACCGCCGGCGGACTTCGCATCTCGGGATCAACTCCAGATGGCACATATGTGGAAATGATCGAACTGCCAGATCATCCCCATTTCATCGGATGCCAGTTCCACCCCGAGTTTAAGTCGAAGCCGTTGGAGCCGCATCCCCTGTTTAAAACGTTCGTCGGCGCAGCCTACGAACACGGGCTGAAGCGGCGAGCGGATAAGCTCGCGGCCGAAGTTGAGATGTTCCATCGCCCGGAAAAAATGGGAAGAAGATAAAAACCGTCGAACAGGTCATCCTTCGACTGTGCCAACGGACACGCGCTGCTAGCTCGTCCGCATCGCTCAGGATGACAGGAGTACGAAGCAAACTCTCCAGCAATGACGACTTCCTTCCAACTCGACAATGTTCGCATCGGCTCGGGGAACCTGTTCCTTATTGCCGGGCCGTGCGTGATCGAAAGCGAAGACCATGCGCTTTTCATGGCCGAAGTCATCAAGGGCGTTACGCGTTCCCTAAACTTCCCTTTCATCTTTAAGGCTTCCTACGACAAGGCCAATCGGACCTCCATGCGCAGCTATCGCGGTCCGGGACTGGCTGAGGGTCTGCGTATCCTGAAGAGGGTGAAAGATGAGGTGCACCTGCCGGTCCTCACCGATGTACACGAGACCACCGATGTTGCGAGAGTGGCCGAAGTCGCCGACATATTGCAAATTCCCGCATTTCTGTGCCGCCAGACAGACCTGATTGTGGCCGCCGCCATGACCGACCGCGTGGTGAATATCAAGAAGGGCCAGTTCGCCTCGCCCTGGGATATGCGGCATGCAGTCGAAAAGTGCCGCACGGCAGGCAACGACAAAGTTTTCGTCACTGAGCGGGGAAGTTCGTTCGGCTACAACAACCTGGTAGTCGATATGCGCTCATTGGCTATCATGCGGAAATTTGTGCCGGTGGTTTTCGACGCGACCCACTCGGTCCAGTTACCGTCAGCGTCCGCCGACGGAGATGACGCCGTGAGCGGCGGACAACCAGAATTCATCCCTGTTTTGGCCCGCGCCGCGGTTGCGGTTGGCGTAGACGGAGTCTTTCTCGAAGTGCATGACAATCCCAAAGAAGCCAAATCAGACGGTGCGAACGCGCTGGAATCCACGAAACTCCGCGCGGTGTTGAAGGAGTTGCAAGCGGTACAGGGAGCCCTGACGGCGGCGCATCAGACACCGTGAAATCCGCTCCGGCTTCTTTGTCATCGAATCTGCTACCATCCCATCTCATCTGACGCCAACATGCAGATTTTCTCCACCATTGCCGGCATTGTGGTCATTTTCCTGATTCTGCTGGACGCCTTTGAGACCGTCGTTCTGCCACGGCGGGTGCAGCGCCACTTTCGTCTGACTGCATGGTTCTATCGCCGGACTTGGCGCCCTTGGAGAGCAATTGGGAGCCATATCGACTCAGCCGGGCGGCGGGAGAATTTTCTCGGATATTTTGGCCCTCTCTCACTGATTTTCTTGCTGGCTTTCTGGGCCTTCGGCCTGATCTTCGGGTTCGCCCTGCTGCAATACGGCGCGGGAGAACACGTTCAATTGGGGAACGAGCCCATCACTTTTGGGGCGCTGGTTTACCACAGCGGCGAGACTTTCTTCACCCTGGGATATGGCGACATCACCCCCACCTCGGGAATCGCGCGCACGCTGGCCGTGCTCGAGGCCGGCATGGGGTTTGCCTTCCTGGGAATCGTAGTGGGATACCTGCCGACGATTTATTCGTCCTTTTCTCGCCGCGAAATCGAAATTTCTCTCTTGGACGCGCGCGCCGGATCTCCGCCCTCTGCGGCCGAGTTACTCGCCAGATTTGGCAACCATCCTCAGCAGACCGGGCTGGATCGAGTCTTTCGCGACTGGGAACACTGGGCAGCTGAGGTCCTGGAGAGCCATTTGTCTTACCCTGCGCTCAGCTTCTTTCGTTCGCAACACAATAATCAGTCGTGGCTCGGTGCGCTGACCACGATTCTGGACGCGACTGCGTTAGTTATCGCTGGGGTGGAGGGAATTCGTCTCGAGCAGGCTAAAATCACATTCGCAATGGCGCGGCACGCGGTGGTCGACTTGGCGCAGGTAGTGAATGCGAGCTACGACCCGCATGCGCCGGACCGACTGCCGGCCGCCGAGCTAGCGCAATTGCGGCAGAGTCTGGGCAAACGTGGTCTAAAGGTGCGGGATGATGGCGAGGCCGAGGCGAAACTGGCGAGTCTGCGCGCGCAGTACGAACCTTATGCGCAGGCTATCGCGCTTAATTTGCTAATCACGCTGCCGCTATGGATCTATCCCGAGAGGAAAAAAGACAACTGGCAAGGGGGGCCGTGGGATCGAGCCATCCAAGCCAGAGGTTTGGGCGGACTCGGAGGGAAGGCCGAGCATGTGCCAAGGATCGACGAGCACTTTTAGATCATTTTCTGCGCCGCTTCTGTTCGCGAAGTGAAGAGGTCGTCGAGGCACGGGTGGCGGAAGGTGAGCGCGTGCTAACATCCTTTTTCTTCCATGAAACACGTTGGAGAAAATGTGGTCCGCATTGAGGCCGAGGCGTTACGTGCCCTGGCCGACCGCATTGCCGGACCCATGGCCGATGCCTTCGACCGCACGGTGGAATTGATTCATGCCTGCCGCGGTCGCGTGGTGGTTACGGGAATGGGCAAGAGCGGGATCATCGCCCACAAGATTGCGGCTACGCTCAGCTCGACCGGAACACCGGCGCTGTTCATGCATCCGGTGGATGCGGTGCATGGAGACCTCGGCATGGTGGTGCGAGGCGATATCGTGTTGGCGCTTTCGGCAAGTGGGGAGACAGAAGAAATTCTGCGTCTTTTGGCGACCATTAAGCGCTTGCAGGTGGCGCTCATCGCGATGACGGGAGATGAAATCTCCACGCTCGCGGGCGAGGGCGCCCGCGCCACACCAAACAAGCTCTCCACTTTGGCTGCCGCTGCCGATGTCGCGCTTGACTGCTCGGTGGCTAAAGAAGCCTGCTCTCTTGGCTTGGCGCCGACCGCTTCCACGACCGCCATGCTCGCACTGGGCGACGCGCTGGCCATGTCGCTGGCTGAAAAGCGCGGGTTTCAGGAAGAAGATTTTGCCAACCTGCATCCCGGAGGCAAGCTGGGCAAGCGTCTGGCCCGCGTTGACTCGTTGATGCATACCGGCGACGCCGTGCCGCGCGTCACGCCAAAGACCAATATGCCGGACGTGATTTATGAGATGTCACGCAAGAAACTCGGCATCGCTACCGTGGTCGAAGGCGAAAAGCTGGTGGGGGTCATCAGTGACGGCGACCTGCGTCGGTTGCTCGAACAACGCGGCAAGGATGTGCTGGACCTAACCGCGAGTGAGTGCATGACCAGGAATCCCCGGACAATTTCCGGGCAGGAATTCGCTGCTACCGCGCTGGCGCTCATGGAGGAGAAAAAGATTACGTCGCTCGTGGTGGTGGATGGAAATATGAAACTCGAAGGAATCGTGCACCTGCACGATCTGTGGGGAACAGAAATGATGTAGGGATTGAGGCATTGAGAAGTTGAGTCATTGAATCATTGAAAATCAATGAACATGCTCGACAAAGCCGAGGCAATGAAGGATCGGACGAAGCAGTTTGCGATCCGGATTGTGACTGTTTGTCGGGCGCTTCCCGCATCGCGCGAAGGCAATGTCCTCGGCAATCAGTTGCTACTATCAGGTACGGCGGTAGCCGCCAATTAGCGGGCAGTCTGCCGTGCGCGTTCCAAGGCAGAATTTGTCTCGAAGATGAGCATCGTGGTCGAAGAGGCGGATGAAACCGTGTTTTGGCTGGAAATGCTAGTAGACACAAGGATCGTGCCGTCCGGCAAACTGACGTTGCTACTAAAGGAAACCAACGAATTGTTAGCGATTTGCGCTGCTTCGCTACGCACAGCGAAGTACAATCGCCAAGTCTCATGAATGTTCAATGATTCAATGTCTCAATGACTCAATGAGCTAATCCCATGTATCACTACGATCCCAACACGGCTCTAGAAGAATTGACCGAAGATGCTACCCTCCCCAACCCCGTTCACGTTCGTGACATGATACTGCGCAAACGACTGGGGCCGGACAAGTCGCTCGAGCTAAACCGGCTATTCGTCGAATATCAAAGGCTCTTCGGCGAGGCGCAGAAGCTGGGGAAAGAAATCCTGAAACAGTTGGCGGGCTGACATTCATTGACGAGCCTCGCACGGTAGGGCTGCCAACCGTGGCTGTCCCTGCAGGTGTACGAAAGTCCAATCAATTACAATAACCAATTCCCTGCTGCTCAGGACCGCCAACTATGCATCGCTGGTCTGAACTCTTTATCCCTACTCTGCGCGAAGCCCCGGCCGACGCCGAGGTTGCCAGCCATAAGTTTCTGGTGAGGGCGGGCTACATCCGCCAGCTTGCTGCCGGAATCTACTCGTATCTTTTTCTCGGAAACCGATCTTTCAACAAGATCATCGCTATTGTCCGCGAAGAGATGGACAAGATCGGGCAGGAGTTCTATTTGCCGGCGCTGCATCCGCGTGAACTGTGGGAGGCCAGCGGACGATGGGCCGTCATGGGCGACACCATGTTCCGGCTGAAAGACCGTAAGGGGGCCGACCTGTGCCTGAGCATGACGCACGAAGAAGTGATGACCGAAATTGCGCGCAAGGAGCTGCGCAGTTACAAGCAACTACCGCAAATCTGGTACCAGATCCAGAGCAAATTTCGAGATGAAGCGCGGCCGAAATCCGGGTTGCTGCGGGTCCGGCAGTTCATGATGAAGGATTCTTATTCGTTCGACATGGACGCAGCCGGGCTGGATGTTTCTTATCAAAAACATTACGACGCCTACTGCCGCATCTTCGACCGCTGCGGGCTCGAATACATGGTGGTCGAAGCCCATTCCGGCGCAATGGGCGGATCACAGTCGCATGAGTTCATGGTGCGAACGCCGGCAGGTGAAGACCTGATCGTGAGCTGCGAAAGCTGCAGCTATGCGGCAAACCTGGAGAAGGCAACCTCGAAACTTGCGTCCGTGGACGATCTGCCCGCCGCGGGCGATGGCAATCCGATCGAGGTGCACACTCCAGGAATGAAGACGATTGAAGACGTCGCTCGGTTTCTTGGCGTGTCCCCAAAAAACAAAATTAAGACGTTGGCCTTGATGGCGAACGAACCGGATTCGAGAACCGGGAAGACGCGACCCCGCCCGGTCATCTTATTGCTGCGTGGCGATCATCAGATGAATGAGGCCAAGCTGTCGACGGCTCTGGGGGGTAGAGAAACTCGTCCCATGGAAGCCAACGAAATCGAGGAGCTCTTCGGCTCTCCCGCAGGATTCCTGGGACCGATCGGCATCAGTTGGGCAAAAGACCTGAATGACACCGAGCATCCCGCGCTACTGGTCGATAAGGGGCTCGAGGGACGCAAGAACCTGATCGCAGGCGCGAATAAGGAAGATTATCACTTGAAAAATGTAACCCCCAGCCGCAACTTTCAGCCGACGGTGTACGTCGACTTGCGCAATGTGGCTGCGGGTGAAGCCTGCCCGAATTGCGGCGCTCCGCTGCGTATTGACACTGCGGTCGAGATCGGCCACATCTTCAAGCTGGGCTATAAGTATTCGGAGTCGATGGGAGCCCGGGTGCTCGACAAAAATGGCAAAGAAGTTACGCCGATCATGGGCAGCTACGGAATCGGAATCGAGCGCATCCTGACTGCCGCCGTCGAGCAAGGTAACGATGAAAATGGTTTCTGGTTGCCGCCGCCAATTGCGCCCTTCGAGATCATCGTCACACCGACCAATGTTGGCGATGAGAAGTTAAAGGCGGCAGCCGAAGACATTGCCCGCCGCCTGGAGACTTCTGGTTTCTCGGTGTTACTAGACGACAGGGACGAAAGGCCAGGGGTGAAGTTCAAGGATGCTGACCTGGTGGGCATTCCCTTTCGTGTCAACGTTGGAAAGAAGGTTACTGAAGGTACTGTTGAAGTGGTTCGGCGCTCGACACGGGAAATGCAGGATGCTAGCATCGCCGCAATAACCGACTACTTTGAGAAAGTCTTGCGGCCGGTGCCTTAGGGAAATCGACCCATAGCGCACGCCACAAGGGGAGCAGAATATGGGTTCGATCAAACTCATCTTTGGCGTTTTCGTTATTGTCGCCGCTATATTCTTGGGCGCGGAGCTGATTCCACCCTATTTCTCCAACTACCAGTTCGAGGATGAAATAAAGACCGAGGCCCAGCTGGCAACTTACAGCACCAAGCCGGAAGACGCTATCCGGGATACCATTTTCAAGAAAGCACAGGATTTGGAGATTCCGCTCACTAAAGAGCAGATCAAGGTTCATCGCACGGGACCGACTGGCACCGGGACAGTAATGATCGAAACCTCGTACATGGTTCACGTGAATCTGCCCGGCTATCCCCTGGATTTGCACTTCGAACCGTCGGTCAAAAATAAAGGTGCATTTTAGCCAAGCGGCGCTTCGCAGAGCCGCCAAACGACACAGACGTCCAGCGCACCCGCGCATTCGGGCGTGAACCTGCCACGCCAATCTTGCTTACTTCGGTACTCTTGTTTCCGCTTTTGGTAACCATCTAACATCCGGAAAGTCCTAATCCAGCGTCGAAAGTGGAACGAAAAACCCTACCTACATACCAGTGGCGGTGAACAAGAGAATTCGGAGGATGTGATGGGTTTCACCAATAGAATCTTCCTGGTGCTGGCTATCGTGGCCGGCATGACCCTGGTGGGATGCGGAAAGCAGCAGTGTCCCAACAGTTCTCTCAGTGGCTCCGGCACTGGTAGCGGATCGTCGGGAGGAATCACTACTAGCAACGTTTGCGGCTCGGGATCAAGCGCCGGCGGTGGTGGCGGCGGGGGAGGGGGAAGCACTACCAGTGTGTTCCTGTACTATTTCGCGCTCGACAATACTGGTGCTGGCACTATTGAGGCGGCTGGCCTCAGCAATACAGGCACTCTTGCTCTCCTGAACCCATTTACACCGCCAACCCTGCCCAGTACTGGCACCGACAACATGGTGATTGTGAACAAGCAGTTTCTCTACGTTCCCATGGGTGATTCGACGGTTCAAGCGTTTGCGATCAATCGCACCAGTGGCGCGTTGACACCCATAACCGGCAGTCCGTTCTCGGCGGCAGGCGGAGATACGGCGGTCAGCGATCCAAAAGGCCGTTTCCTCTTTGTCGGGGGGGAGGGAGTTGGAGCAATCACGGTGTTCAAGATCGATCAAACAACAGGTGCGCTGACAACCACAGGAACCTTCCAGAGTTTCAATATGGTTAGCGCCGATAGCTTGGCGGTGGATGGAAAGGGAAATTTCCTGTATGCCGGACAGGGAGACATCGTCACCCCTCTTCCCATCGTTGCCTTCTCAATTGACCAGAGTAGCGGGGCGCTCACCGAAATCGCGGGCAGCCCATTCAATTTAGGCGTAGCCACCGTGCACGCAGACTCTAGCGGAAAATTCCTGTTGGGCGTTGCCGGGATCCTGGACCAGCCGAACTCTGCGACTGACGACCATATTTCCGTGTTCTCGATTGATTCAGCAGGGACGCCAACTGCAGTTGCGGGCTCTCCATTTTCGACGACGGCTGCGCCTTTTGAGTTCGCGATCCATCCTAGCGGACAGTTCGTTTACACCTTTGGGACGGACAGCACCAAGGCAATCACCGCAGTCGAAGGGTATCAGCTTAGTTCTACGGGAACGTTGACGAAGCTGCCAAATTCACCGTTCATCAGCCTGCCCATTGTTCAGGATTGCCAGTTTGATCAGAGTGGCGGAGCGGCGTTTTGCATAGATGCCGTCGGGGGCACGAAGTTTTCCGTGTTGACCGCAAATCCAACCACCGGGGCGCTTACGCATACCGTCCAGGATCTGATGGTTACAAACAACTTCCCCTTCGCCATCACCGACTAGCCTGGGAGGATCGGACGCGCCACATGCGGAAGCCGAGAGGCCGGTGTACCAGAGTACCAACCGCCAAGCGGCAAAATCATCGTTCGACGGGTTAAAATGAGTCATCTTTCCCCGAAGGCGATTGGAGTCGAACACCGCGAGCCTGACGGCGAAAAAATTGTTCGCGTTCGGATAACAACACTGGCGCAATCCATCGTCAAAGTAGGTATGGAATTCGATTCCAGCCCATATCCGTGGCCATAACACTCAAGATTCCGAAAAGCTCGACCTCTGGTAAAGGCACCCACGATCCGGTAGTCCGAGCCGCATTGATCGTTTTCGCAGTGCTCGCGACTTCTGTCGGCGTCACGTTCACCTACCTCTATGTAAAGTACGATCGCATCATCGATCAGCGCTTCAAAGGACCGGTATTCAGCAGCTCAGCCACCATCTACGCCATTCCTCAAGCCCTTCGCGTGGGCGCGAAGGCGGAATCCAAAGAGATAGCGTCGCGACTGCGTCGGACGGGCTATACCGAGACGGATGGGCAATCCTTGATGGGCAGCTACCGCTTGCTTGAGGGTGGGATCGAAATTAAACCCGGTCCCAACTCGTATCATAGTCCTGAACCCGCGACCATTCGCATTCGGGGCGGACAGGTAGAGAGCATCACAGGGAAATCGGGCGAGCTGGCAGCCTACGAGCTCGAGCCGCAAAAGATCACATCGCTGTTTGACGCAGAGCAACGCTCCAAGCGGCAAGTCGTCAAGTACGACGACATTCCCAAAATCCTGGTAGACGCAGTCCTCGCTATCGAAGACCGCCGCTTCTTCGAGCACAACGGCGTAAATTTTGTCCGCATGGCCGAAGCCACCTGGATTGACCTGACCCACCAGCGTCACGAGCAGGGCGGTTCCACCATCACCATGCAGCTCTCTCGCGGCTTCTTTCTCACCCCGGAAAAGAAAGTGAAACGGAAGCTGGTGGAGATGCTGATTGCCATGGAATTGGAGCATAAGTTCAGCAAGCAGCAGATTTTCGAGTTTTATGCCAATTGGGTGGACCTGGGCCAGCGCGGTTCCTTTGCGGTAAGCGGCTTCGCGCAGGCATCGAGGGCGTATTTCAACAAAGACCTGAAGGACATCACCCTGCCCGAGGCGGCAATGCTGGCGGGAATCATTCAGCGGCCGAGCTACCTGTCGCCTTATCGCCATCCGGAACGTGCGCTGGAGCGGCGCAACCTGGTGCTCGACAGCATGGTGGATACTCATGCCATCACCAAAGCCGATGCCGAAAAAGCAAAGGCTACAGCGTTAAAGCTGGCTCCGCCCAACGTAGAGGCGAGCGACGCACCCTACTTTGTTGACTTGGTTCGCGACACAGTGATCACTAAGCTGGACGAGCGCCAGATGAACGAGCAGTCCTATCGGATTTACACCACGCTCGATCCGGATTTGCAGAAAGCTGCCGCCCAAGCCGTGGAAATGGGTATGAAGCTGGTGGATGACCAGGTCACCAAGCTACGCACTAAGCGAGTGAAGGTTGGTAAGAACAAATTTGAGAGCGTAGTCTCCCCCGGGCCGCAGGCGCAAGTGGCGATGGTGGCCATGGACCCCCACACTGGCGAGGTACTGGCCTTGGTGGGTGGACGCAATTATGGACTTAGCCAGTTGAACCATGCGGTGGCCAGACGTCCGACCGGATCCATCTTCAAGCCGTTCGTTTATGCCGCAGCCATGAATACGGCGCTGGACGGCGCAAATCCGGTGTTTACGCCGGCGTCACTCGTCGAAGACGAACCCACCACGTTTTCCTACGGCGACCAGATCTACGAGCCACGCAATTACAAAGAGGAATATCACGGGGAGGTTACAGCCCGCTACGCTTTGGCGCTCTCCTTGAACAATGCGACCGTAAAACTGGCTGAGCAAGTGGGATACGACAAAGTCGCGGACCTGGCAAAGTCCGCAGGGATCGTTTCGGTCAAAGCCACTCCGGCCATGGCTTTGGGCGCCTACGACGCCACTCCCTTGGACATGGCCGCGGCTTACACGGTATTCGCCAACCAGGGAACACGGATTTCGCCAGTCGTAGTTAACTCCGTGCGCAACCAGAACGGCGACGTAGTCATGGATTTCAAGCCAGAACAACGACCGGTTCTGGACTCGC
>Ga0210409_10008825_pt1 | contig 10233 bp, 11 predicted proteins | sample IncBWH17MmetaG_FD_161649 | JGI IMG/M metagenome (GOLD analysis project Ga0210409, IMG submission 161649) | Forest soil microbial communities from Barre Woods Harvard Forest LTER site, Petersham, Massachusetts, United States - Inc-BW-H-17-M | ecosystem: Environmental > Terrestrial > Soil >...
CACACGAGAGCATCGCGATTGGCAGAATCACGGCCGCCGCGGACCATGACGTCCCAGTGATCGCCGGCGCGTTTCGCGTCAATCGCGAGCACGACGGCTTGCGCGCCGAATTCGCGCGAAAGTTCAGAGATAAGTTCAGGACGCGCAACCGCGGCAGTGTTGACCGTCACTTTGTCCGCGCCTGCGCGCACGACTGCCCGGGCGTCATCGAGCGTGCGAATACCTCCGCCTGCCGTTAACGGAATAGCGAGCTCAGCGGCCACCCGCCGGATGGTTTCGAGAAACGTGGGGCGTCGGTCGCGCGAAGCGGCGATATCGAGGACGACAAGCTCGTCGGCTCCTTCTGCATTGTAGCGAGCGGCCAGAGCAACAGGATCACCGGCGTCGCGCAGCCCTACGAAGTTCACACCTTTAACGACGCGCGCGCCGTCTGTGTCGAGGCAGGGAATGATGCGGTGCGCCAGGCTCATGCGGCGAGCCTTAGAAAATTTCGCAGAAGCTGCGCGCCTGCATCGCCGCTCTTTTCTGGATGAAATTGCACGGCGAAAATATTCTCTTTTTCGATGACTGCGCCGAAATCCGCCCCGTGATTGCTAAGCGCGACTGTTTCTCCATTAGAGTTCGTGGCGGCGAAAGAGTGTGCGAAATAAAAGTACGCGTCAGAAGAGATGCCTTCGAGAAGGCGAGAAGGCTGAATGAGCTTGAGTTGGTTCCACCCCATGTGCGGGAGCTTGACCGTCGAGGGAAGGGAACGAACGGAGCCTGGCAGGAGACGCAAACCGCTAAGCTCCGGAGCCTCTTCGCTGGTTTCATAGAGCGCTTGCAGGCCGAGACACACGCCTAGAAATGGAACGCCATGTTGTATGGCATCGAGGAGCGGTGCGCGGAGAGCCCGCTCGTCGAGCGCGTGGATAAGCGCCGCGTAGTGGCCGACGCCTGGAAGCAGCAGCGCGTGTGCCTTTGCGATGCCCTCCGGCGAACTGGAGCGCTGGCTCGCAGCGCCGAGACGTTGGAGCGCGCGCTCGACGCTCGTGACGTTGCCTGCGCCATAATCGATGAGCGTGACTTTCATAAAAGGCCCTTCGTGCTGGGAAGAACGCTGCGAAGGCGTTTATCGTGCGAGACTGCGAAACGGAGCGCGCGCGCGAACGCTTTGAACATGGCTTCGACTTGATGATGCGACGAGCGGCCATACAACACGCGCAGATGAACATTGGCGCGCGCTGCCTGTGCGAATCCCTGGAAAAAATCCTCAGTGAGCTCAGTTTGGAAATCACCGACCTGTTTTGCGGAGATCTTTGCGTTGACTACGCAATGGGGGCGACCGCTGAGATCAACCGCGGCTGCGGCCAATGTTTCATCCATGGGCATCAGAAAATATCCAGCGCGCAAAATTCCACGTTTTGAGCCGAGCGCTTTCACGACGGCTTCTCCCAGCGCAATGCCAACGTCTTCAACGGTGTGATGTTGATCGACGTCGAGATCGCCTTTCGCAGTAATCTCCAAATCGAACGCCCCGTGGCGCGCCACGAGATCGAGCATGTGATCCAAGAACCGAATGCCGGTAGTGATGCGTGACTTTCCGCGACCGTCGAGTTTCAACTTCAGCCGGATGTCGGTTTCGTTCGTCTTCCGGTGAATGGTTGCGGATCGCGGCATGTGTTTACCTGTAACGCTTGATAAGCTTCAGCAAGCGCTCCATTTCTTTTTGTGTGCCGATGCTGGCGCGAACCATGCCGGGACCGATATCTTTCGCCCGATCTCGAAGCAGAACACCTTCCGTCTGCAGTTTTCGGCAAAGTTCGGAACCGCGGGGACCGAAATCGGCCAGGAGGAAATTCCCGGCGCTCGAATAGGTCTTTACGTTTAGCTTGTGAAGCTCCTTTTCGAACCAACCTCGCGTCCTCAAGATATTCTGCACGTACACCTTCATGGTTTTGGAATCTCCGACGGCCGCTTCCGCAGCCGCCAGCGCAGCTACGTTGACAGGGAAGGGCGCCGTAGCGCGGCGAAGGATCGCCAGAGATTCGGCGCAGGCGATGACGGCGCCGAGGCGAAGGCCCGCGAGCCCTGCGGCTTTGGAAAAGGTGCGCGCCACGAAGAGCTGAGGGTACTGGTTAATCCATGGAATGACCGTGAGACCAGAAAACTCGGCGTAGGCTTCATCGACAACGATGGCAGTGTGAGTAGCGGCCTTGAGAATCGTTTCGATCGTATTTTTTTGCAGCAGCGTCCCGGTGGGATTGTTGGGATTGCAGATAAACAACGCGCGCGGATGAGAAGCGAGCGCCCGGACGACCCCGTCGAGGGGGAATTCCATCGCGGCTCCGTAGCGCTCCACTTCGATTTTCGCCCCCGCAACTTCTCCCCAGTAGCGGTACATCGGGAAGGTTGGCTCGCAGACCACGACGCTGCTTCCTGCATCGACAAACGCGTCAAAAAAAAGCCGGAGCGCATCATCGCCGCCGTTGGTTAGGAGAAGTTCTTCAGGTGCCACTTGAAAATGACGCGCGAGACGCCGAGTGCCACGCTCATATTCGGGATACATCGAGAGAAGCTTCGGTGTGAGTTTCGCCAAAGCTCGCCGGACGGCCGGCGAGCAGCCGGCAGTATTTTCGTTGAAGTCGAGCCGAAGTTTGTCGGCTCGCCCCTCGCCTGGCGGTTCGTATGTGCGGCGATCAAGAATTGCTTGTCGAACGGGGAGTTGCGGTTTCATTTGCGGACCTTCATCTGCGCACCTCGACAGCGTTGGCGTGGGCGAGCAAGCCTTCCGCCTGCGCCAATCTTACCGCGTCGTTAGCGAGACGTTTGAATCCGTGGCGTTCGATAGTTTGAACGCTGATGCACTTCACAAAATCGGCTGCGGAGAGACCGCCGCGCATGCGCGCCCAACCTCCGGTCGGCAAAACGTGATTGCTGCCGCTAATGTAGTCGCCAAGTGGCTGCGCACCCCAAAGACCAAGAAATACTGTGCCGGCTGCATTAACTCCTTTGAGCAACGCGTCTGGATTATGTGGAAGGCTCAGATGCTCCGGTGCAAAGCGATTAGAGAAAACGCAAGCGGCCTCCAGAGACGACGCGAGCAGGACTGCGCCCGTCTTGCCCATGGATGCGTGGGCGGGATTGCTCGACGGAAGATTTGTTAATTGCAAGTGGACTTCTTTCTGGACCGCGCGCGCCAGCTTCAGGGATGGCGTTACGAGAAAACTTCCTGCATCGGGCGCATGCTCTGCTTGCGCGAGCAGATCAGCCGCTATCGATTTCGGATTGCCTTTTGCCGCGAGGACAATCGCTTCCGTTGGGCCTGCGGGAAGATCGATAGCGCAATCGCTGCCGACAAGCTGTTTAGCGGCGGTCACGAACCGATTGCCAGGACCGAAGATTTTATCCACGCCCGGAATGCTTTTCGTGCCGTAGGCGAGTGCTGCTATGGCTTGCGCGCCGCCAATGCGGGCAATTTGCGTTATGCCAAGCAATCTTGCAGCGGCGAGCAGTTCTGCGTTGGGTTTGGGGCAAACGACTGTGATGCGATTCACGCCAGCCACGCGAGCGGGGACGACGGTCATCAGCAGAGTCGAGACCAGAGCGAAACGTCCGCCGGGAATGTAGCAGCCGATGGCATCGATTGGACGCACGAGTTGAGAAATGGTCACGCCAGGCTCGACTGCAAGAGACCAGTCACGCGGCAATTGTTTTTCGGCGACTCGACGAATGTTTTTTTCTGCGTGGCGGATGGCGCGGAGGAAGTCCGAGCTGACTTGCTTGCGCGCGGCGTTGATTTCGCGTTGAGAGACCCAGACACTGCCGCGGTCGAGGTCGACTCCATCGAGTTTCTTCGCCCACGCCGAGAGCGCCGCATCGCCGCGTTTACGAACGTCAGCGATGATGTTTGCGGCAATGCGCTCGGCTTCCCGGTCGCGCTCGTGACGCGCACGAAGGAGTTTTCTTTCAACGGCGGACGTGAGCTTCAATATTCGCATCAGAGTACGATCTTGTTCAGCGGGTATTCGACGATGCCCTGGGCCTTCGCGGCCTTCAGCTTGGGCAAAATCTGTCGCACCACAGCTTCTTCGACAATAGTGTTGATCGCGACCCAATCAGGATCGCTGAGAGCGGAGATCGTAGGCTTCTTGAGAGCTGGCAAAACCGCGAGAACGGCGGCGAGATCATCGCGGTGAACGTTCAGGAGCAGGCCGACTTTGCTGGCCGCTGCGATTGCGCCTTGCAACATGAGTATCAGGTTTTCCGCTTTCTCAAGCTTCCATGGTTCCGCAGCGGCCGAACGATTCATGATGAAAACGGTAGCGGATTCGAGGACCGTGTCTACGATGCGAAGCCGATTCGCTCGCAACGAAGATCCCGTTTCAGTGACCTCGACGATCGCGTCGGCAAGCTGAGGGACTTTGACTTCGGTGGCGCCCCAGGAAAACTCAACGCGCGCCTTCACGCGGTGCCTCGCCAAGTATTTCTCTGTGATTTGGACGACCTCGGTAGCGATGGTTTTGCCTTCGAGATCGCGGACATTGCGCATCGTCGAGTCTTCAGGAACGGCGAGGACCCAGCGGACGCGAGCGAGGCGCTGCTTCGCGTATACGAGTTCGGAAAGTTCGTCCACAGCCGCGCCGGTTTCGACGACCCAGTCGTGCCCGGTGATTCCCGCGTCGAGCGCCCCGGTTTCGACGTAGCGCGCCATTTCCTGAGCGCGGACCATGAGGCACTCGATTTCAGGATCGTCGATGGTGGGAACGTAACTGCGCGAACTGAGCGTGATCTTCCAGCCGGCGCGAGCAAAAAGCTCGAGCGTCGCGTCCTGCAAGCTGCCTTTGGGGATGCCTAGTTTCAGACAGCTCATGTTTTTTTCTCCTGCTTCTGCTGGCCGTAAACAGTTTCCGGCGCAAAGGTGCGCTCTTCGGTGATTTTCGCCGTGCCATCAGCCTCCAGCTTGCGGAAAAAGCAACTGCGAAAACCTTCGTGGCACACGCCGGGTCCAACTGCTTCGACGCGGACGAGCAGAGCATCTGCGTCGCAATCGACGCGGAGTTCGCGGACTCTGAGAACGTGTCCGCTCGACTCACCCTTTTTCCAGAGCTTGTTGCGCGAGCGGCTGAAAAAGACGACTTCGCCGGAGCGTTGAGTTTCAGCCAACGAGACGGAGTTCATAAAGCCAAGCATTAAGACCTCGCCGGATAGGTGGTCCTGAATAATGGCGGGAACTAGCCCGCCTGCTTTGTCGAAGTCGATGTTCACGGATTCCACGTGCTTACCTCCCAAAACTAACCGCCGAAAAACAAAAAACCCGCTGGGGCTTACTGCGCCAGCGGGCCGATGAGTGCTTTGTGTTGCGAAACTCTATGCACACCTCATCGGGCGCGGCGTACGGCCGTGATGATGGTGGTGGCGATGCGCCCGAGAGTTCATTCTTAGAAAATAAAGAAAATCGTGTTCGGTGTCAACAACGGCCTTTTTCTTGTGGATGGCGGAATTCTCGAAGTGGTTAGAGTGAGCCTGAAGGTGCGCAGACGCTTCAGTTCCGGCTGGCCGAGCGTGAAGCTCCTCCAGCGTTAAAGTTCATGCTCAACTGCAGATGAACGGCAACGCCGGTCTTTTCGTTCTCGAGCTTCTCCACGCGAACCACTTGTGCGACATACTCACAGTTCATGGGATCGTGGGGTGAGGAGTAAGGAAAGGTCACGAAAACGCGCATGCCAGGATAATAGGACTTTTGGCGCGTGGTAAAATAGATGCCGGTCTTCGAAACGTTTACGCTGATGGGCAGGTCTTCAAAGTGATCGTCGCGCGGCTCGGAAGGGCGGACGCGGACGGGCCGCGAAATCTTCGCTCTGCGGGCTACGCGCTTTTCGGAGACAGACTTTTGGAGCTTTTCTGGCATTGCGGCTTTCAGGTTAGAATCTGTGTGTTCAGACTCGATCCGCGGCCTGGGCTGCGTCGTCTGCCCAGTTCAGCGAATCTGATAGCCTTAGAGAGCAAGGCAAAGGCCAAATAGGCAGAGAGCAAGGAACAATCATGGACGAAAAAATCCGTAAGGACGAGGCCGCTTGGAAGAAGCAACTCACGTCGAATCAATACTATGTGACCCGCCAGAGGGGAACAGAGCCGCCGTTTTCGGGGGAATACGAGGACACGGACGCGCCTGGGGTATATAAGTGCGTCTGCTGTGGCCAGCCGTTGTTTCGTTCTGATACCAAATACCACTCGGGCTCCGGGTGGCCGAGCTTCTACGCTCCGGCGAACGAGGAGGCTGTCGAGACCGAGACCGACGCCAGCCACGGCATGGCTCGCACGGAGATAAAGTGCAGCCGCTGCGACGCGCACCTGGGGCATGTCTTCGACGATGGCCCAAATCCGACGGGGTTGCGCTACTGCGTCAACTCCGCATCGTTGGAATTGGACGAAGAGAAAAAAGACTAAAAAGCGCCCCGGCTGGGCCGGAGCGCTTCTCAGATTTTTACGCTCTCAGGAGAAATTCGAAAATTACGCGGCAGGACAGGTGCAGGCCACGAGCTCCGCTACAGGATCGCTTTCGCGGTCCCAAATGCCAAGCAGCATTACTTTCGTTCCCGTAGGATATTTGAAAACGTAATAAATATTTGAACGCCCTTCGACTTCAAAGAAGCCGGGTCGCCGCGGATCTGGCCGCGAAGGAGCACCGGACTGAAGCAGCATGCGCAATTCAGCAATCTGCTCCTGCGAATGATTTCGCAGGTCTTCCACGAGGGGCGGGTGTTTCATAATTGTCATAATCATGTTCAATCTCCGCCACATTCAGCTTATCGTTACCCTCACCAGTTAAGACGAAAAAAGGTGGGAAAAGTTTCATGGGTGGCAACTTCTTTTAAAGAATGTTTCGAGGCGGCTAGGGGCGAAAGTAGAGAAAACCGCGAATTTGCCTGCATTTTGGGGTGAAAACAGGCATTTGAGGGTGGTCCATATTGGCTCTCGGTCGGTTCCATGTTTGGCTCGCTGATCAGTTTGATGCGCGGAGCGAGCACGTGTAACACCGAAATCGGACGGGCTCCGAGACTCCTTCATTGCCTAAATTTCTTGTAATAAATGCAGCGTTACTATCTATAGCGGTACTTGCGCGAGTGGGGCTTCCCTGCGATAGTGGATGCAGTGACCCACCAACCTAATCAGGGATGGCCTCTGTGACCAAAACTCCAACGAAAAAGTCCCCAAAGAAAGAGAAAACTAATTTTGGCAAGGACAAGCGGCGCAAACATCATCACTTTCTGGTGACCGTGTACTACGCCGATGGGGAGAAGTTCGGCCGCGTGTACACCGACAAAGATAAGGCGGATCGCTTCGCCGACCGGCAGAAACGTTCTCCAGTAGTGAAGTCCGCGCGCGTTACGATGGTTTCCTGAAAAGGAAACTTCGAGATTTTGTCGGTGATGAAAGGGAAGCCACGGAAGGCTTGTCGCTGCCGCGTGGGCATGTTATAAAAAGAACTGTCGTTGAGCGGCCTTAGTATAGTGGTAGTACGGAACCTTGCCAAGGTTCAGGTGTCGGTTCGATTCCGATAGGCCGCTCCATTAAATTAAGCAGTTGCGCAGCGGCCTCATTTTTCATATTTTCTAAAACAACAATTTGAGTTCCAAACTTTTTGGAAAACGTCTGAGGCTACGTTCTCTGGTGGTATCTCTCCGGTATGGCGTCCTGAAGATCGAAATCTGTTGGCACCAAGAATGGAGTTGCCGAATCTAACCTGCAAGGAAGGACGATTCATGGAGAGAACAGTACAGTCCACCGCAGAGCTCTCGTCGGCCGCACCGGCGAAGGGCGAGTCGAGGCTGTTTTCGATTGAGTCTGTCCTTAACTTGCAAAAATTGATTTTTGCCGGCTCTCCTTTGTCCGAAGTTCTAGCGAACATTGCTCAGTTGGTTGAATCGCAAGCCGAAGGCATGTCTTGCACGATTTGGCTTCCCGACGAAGACGGAAAAGAACTCTACTGCGCTGCCGCGCCCAGCCTTCCTGGATTCATCGCCCAAGCAGGGACCATGAGTGTTGGCCCGAAAGGCGGATCTTGCGGCACAGCGATTTATCGGAGGGAGCCGGTGTATGTAACCGACGTCCTGACGGACCCCCTCTGGGATAACTATCGTGACCGCATGTTGCCTTATGGAATTCGTTCCGTTTGGTCGCGTCCGTTGTTCACGAGTGAAGGCAAAGCACTCGGCACTTTTTCCATCAATTATCGTGAACCTCGCAACCCCGGTGCCAACGACCTGCAGTTGATTGAGAATGCCAGCTACATCACCGGGATCGCGATTGAGCGTCACATGAAGGATCAGGCCTTGCAGCGTGAGCGCGATCGGTTGCGGCTGCTTCTAGAGATCACCAACGGCGCGACCTCCAGGTTAGACCTCCGGCAAGTGGTTGAGGCGCTTTCAACGAATCTATTCAGAGTCATGCAATGTGACGTGTCCGCCCTGCTGCTACCCCACGCCGAGAGCGGCGAGTTACGCGTCACTATGTTGCACAATCCCGACGCAAGAGGCCCCTTCCGCGAAGGATCGTTGGTGCCCATGAATAGTTCGATCTCAGGTCAGGTATTGCGGAAGGCCAAGAGCATCCGGATCGATAGCTTCGAACAGGTCCGCGAGGATCCTGAGATTTATGGGAATCCTAGCGGCCAGCTTCTTTATGAGCGCGTGATCGAGGAAGGGCTCAGGACGGGGTGTTATCTTCCGCTCGTAGGCCGCGATCGGGTCGTTGGCGTTCTGATGCTCTCCAGGCGTTCGGACAATGCTTTTGAGAAAGACGACGTCATCTTGCTCGAGCAGGTGGCCTGTCAGGTAGCGATTGCAGTTGAGAACACATTGGAGTACGAAAAGGCGACAAAGGACCGCGACAAAGAAACAAAACAGAGACTCTACCTCGAAGAGGAAATTCGCGCAGAGTTTGGGGAAATCGTCGGGGAAAGCCCGACGTTGAAGACCACGTTGAGCCTGGTGTCTGTGGTTGCCCCTACGGACTCCAGCGTGCTGATACTAGGAGAGACGGGAACCGGCAAAGAACTCGTTGCGCGTGCGATACATAAGCTGGGCAGCCGCAGCGAGAAGGGATTCGTGAAACTGAATTGCGCCGCAATCCCTCTGGGACTCCTCGAAAGTGAATTGTTCGGCCACGAAAAAGGAGCATTTACCGGGGCGATCGCTCAAAAAACGGGGCGGTTCGAACTCGCGGATAAAGGCACGCTGTTTCTTGACGAGGTTGGCGATATACCTGTGGAACTTCAAGCGAAACTGCTGCGTGTCTTACAGGAGCAGGAATTCGAGAGGCTCGGCAGCAACCGCACGCATAAGGTTGACGTGCGGCTGATCGCAGCCACGCATCGGGATTTGCCCGCGATGGTGAAACAAGGGGCCTTTCGCGAGGACCTTTACTATCGTCTGAAAGTATTTCCGATCCAGGTCCCGGCGCTGCGACAACGCACGGCGGATATTCCGCGATTGGTGCGGCATTTCACAGCACTCTACGCTCAACGCATGAACAAGCGAATTGACGTAATCCCTGCGGATACGATGGATGCGTTGATGCGATACTCATGGCCCGGAAACATTCGCGAATTGCAGAACTTTATTGAACGCGCTGTGATTCTCTCTCCACAGTCGACACTACGCGCGCCAACTTCGGAGTTGGAGCCGTTCCAGTCTCCCAAGGAAACCAATGTCCCTATGAATGGTCTCGCCGAGGTCGAGCGGGAGCATATCCTTCGTGCCTTGGAAGCGAGCAACTGGGTGATCAGTGGCACGGCCGCGCGCTTGGGGATGAAGCGAACGTCGTTGGCTTACAGGATGAAGAAGCTTGGGATTCGCCGGTCTGCTGAAGTCCCGCAGAAACGCAGCGTCGCCGGTACGGGTGGCGACCACTGAATCTGCAAGCCTCTATAGTAAACTACCTACCAGCGGCAGCAGTGAATCCGACGGAAACCCGTCGGTGACGGATATCCGTCACCGATTTGTCAGATACGGTCTGAGATTTCCCGAGCGCCTTCCCTACAAACCTCAATCGGCAGAATGTCTTGCACTGAATTTTCTTCCTTCGAGAGAATTCTGCGCCTTTGGTATCCCACCTGCGCTAGAGAAAAACGGTTAAGGGGAGAACTTTATGAGTGATGCCACTTCGCGAACAGCTACAAAACGCGCAACGGCGTTGGGCGCTGGCGAATTTAGCGTGCCTCTTTCATCCGTCCATAAGGTCGAAGCCGAT
>Ga0210409_10008826_pt1 | contig 10233 bp, 10 predicted proteins | sample IncBWH17MmetaG_FD_161649 | JGI IMG/M metagenome (GOLD analysis project Ga0210409, IMG submission 161649) | Forest soil microbial communities from Barre Woods Harvard Forest LTER site, Petersham, Massachusetts, United States - Inc-BW-H-17-M | ecosystem: Environmental > Terrestrial > Soil >...
ACGAGGCGCTTGCGCAGGGCCGCGTTTGTTTCTTGCAAAACCTGCAGAGCGTAGAGCGCTTGAACAATTCCTGCCTTCATGTCGAAGATGCCTGGGCCGTAGGCTTTGCCTGCGGAGACGCGGAAGGGCATCTGTCGCAGAGTGCCGCTGGAATAGACGGTGTCGTAATGGCCCAGCACGAGGAGTTGGCCGGCGGGGCGGGACTTGTTGGGCCAATGCGTGATGCGCAGATGATCGCCGCGTTGCTTCTGCGCGATACCCTCGACGCGCACGCCGTGCTTGCTCCATTCTTTTGCGATGACTCCGCAGCAGCGCACGGCTGCATCTTTCTCCAGGCTGGGGGATTCGGCCTCCACAAACGTGCGAAGCTTCGCGAGCATCTGCGGCAGGCGCGGCTTCAAGAGGCGCAGGAATTCTTTGGGGGGCAATGGCTCCGGCATGGTCTGGACATGCTAACAATCCATGCTAGAACCGGCAATACGGCACGGCTTCAGGTGCAAACGTAAATGCGGATGGTCATTTAGCGAGGGGCAGCGAGCCAGTTTGAAAGAGAGTTACAATCAGTCAGAAGAGCCATTGAGATAATATCAATAATTAACCACTTCGGATCCCAGGATGAATGTAAAGAAGGCGATTTACGTCGCATTGGCTGTAGTGATTCCTTTGAGCTTTTTACAATACTATTCCCTCAGTTCTTCTAACATGCTTCTCTCCAGCACCCTATTCTTTGTGCTGTTCCCAGGGATGATTGTCCAAATGGTGGTGACAGGAGGACACGGAGGAACGTTCGTGCAGGAAGCCGTAGCGCCGATTGTGGGGGCGGCTGTCAATACGGGCGTCTATTCCCTCTTGATCATGGGCATGGCCAAAGTACTCCGCAGACTCAGTTCGAACTGACCCGCTTTGAAGGTGTTAGGCGCGTATCGCGGAGGGCGCGGGTTCGCATATAATCAGAAGTTTGCCGGGTGGAAAGGGGCGCCGTAGGGAAAGCTGCGGCCCGACGGGGAGCGCGAATGACGCTGGACATTGTGGAAATACAAAAACTGCTGCCGCACCGCTATCCTTTTTTGATGGTGGACTCGATCGTCGAAGTAGAGCGGCTGAAGCGCATCGTGGGCATCAAGAACGTCACGATGAACGAATACTATTTCCAAGGGCATTTTCCCGGGAGACCGGTGATGCCGGGCGTGATGATTGTGGAAGCCATAGCACAGACCGGCGGACTGTTGTTGCTGCTGGATGTTCCGGACCGCGCCAACAAACTGCTCTTCTTTGTGGCGATCGATGGCGCACGATTCCGGCGTCCGGTCGTGCCTGGCGATCAACTGCGCATCGAAGTGAAGGTTCTTTCCTGGAGGGGGGACTTCTGCAAGCTGGAGGGGAAGGCGACGGTGGGCGGGCAACTGGCTGCGGAAGGCACAGTGATGTGCAAGATGATCGACCGCGAACCGCCCACGAAGGCGGAAGAACCGGCGAAATGAGGAAGAGCGAAATTCATCCGCAGGCCATTGTAGCGGCGAGCGCGAAGATTGGCGAAGGCGTGCAGATCGGCGCTTTTGCAGTGGTGGGTGAAGAAGTGGAGTTGGGAGAGGGCTGCCTGCTGCACGCGCATGCGGTGGTGCAGGGGCCGTCCAAGTTCGGCAAGAACAATGTGTTTCATGCGTTCAGTGTGATTGGCGGCGACCCGCAGGATTATACCTACGCGGGGGAGCGTGTGGAGCTGGTGGCAGGCGACGCAAACATTTTTCGCGAATATGTGACCGTGAGCCGCGGGACGAAAAAAGGCGGCGGGAAGACTTCGCTCGGCAGCGGGAATTTTTTTCTGGCGTATTCACACGTGGGGCACGACTGCGTAATTGGGAGCAACACGCTCTTTGTGAACGGGGCGACGCTCGCGGGACACGTTACGGTGGAAGATTTCGCGACGATTGGGGCGTTCTGTCCGGTGCACCAGTTCTGCCGCATCGGGCGTTATGCGTACGTTGGGGCGTCGACGGTGATCACGCAGGATGTACCGCCGTTTTCGAAGATTGTTACGGAGCGCGAGACGAAGAGTTTCGGGATTAATACGATTGGATTGGAGCGCAGAGGATTTTCTGCGGAGCGGTTGCAGGCGCTGAAGCGCGCTTATCGGCTGCTGCAGCGTTCGAAATTGAATACTACGCAGGCGCTCGCGGAAATGCGGAAAACGCTGGCGGATTCAGCCGACGTGCAGGAATTGATCCGCTTTGTCGAAAGTGCCGAACGCGGCATCGTGAAGTAACACGCCTGAAGCTGATTTCATGCTGGATGCCAATGCCAATTCGAAAGGCTGGGGACTCATCGCCGGGAACGGGCGATTTCCGTTTTTGGTGCTGGAAGGCGCGCGCAGCCAGGGAATCGAGATGGCGGTAATCGCTATTAAAGAAGAAGCTGCGCCGGAGCTGGAGAAAATCGCGAAGCGGCTCCACTGGGTGAGCCTCGGAGAGCTAAGTAAGACCATCGAGCTGCTGCAGCAGGAAGGCGTGACGCAAGCAGTGATGGCCGGACAGGTGAAGCACAACAAGATTTTTAGCGCCATCCGGCCGGACTGGAAGCTGGCAAAACTGCTGTTTTCACTGCCGCGGAAGAATACGGACTCCCTGATCGGAGCGGTGGCCCGCGTGCTGGGAGAAGAGGGCATTCAATTGGTGGACTCGACGCTTTTTTTGAAACCCCTGGTAGCGGATGCGGGTGTGCTGACGCGGCGGGCGCCGAATGAACACGAAGCGGAAGACATCGCGTATGGACTCGGCGTGGCACGACAAATTGCGGGGATGGACATCGGGCAGACGGTGGTGATTTCGGATTGCGCGTGCGTGGCGGTGGAAGCCATGGAAGGGACCGATGAAACGATCGCGCGCGCGGCGAGGATAACGGGCGGCAAGCCACTGGTAGTGGTGAAAGTCAGCAAGCCTGGGCAGGACATGCGCTTCGATGTACCCGTGGTCGGTTTGAGTACCGTCGAACAAATGAGAGTCGCAGGGGCCACGGCGCTGGCCGTGGATGCGGGACGGACGCTGCTTTTTGACCGCGAAAAATTAATCGAAGTCGCAGATGCGGCAGGAATCGCTATTGAAGCGTTTCATCCGGCAGCGGCCGGTGAGACGGAACCAAAAAGTGCCTCGAAGGGAATCAACAAACAATGAGCGCGGCGGCCGGAACACCGAAAAAAATCCGTGTCGCTGTGGCCGGTACCGGCGAATTCGGGCGCAATCACGCGAGAGTTTATCGGGAGCTGGAGAGCGCGGAACTCATCGGGGTTTACGATCTAGACGCGAATCGCGCGGCGGCTGTAGCGGCCGAATTTCAGACAAAAGTATTTGCGACACTCGAGGAATTGCGGGGACACGCCGATGCCGTGAGCGTCGCCGTTCCGACTGTCGCGCATGCCGAGGTGGGCTGCCGGATGTTGGAGCTGGGCCTCGACATTTTGGTCGAGAAACCCATGGCCGTGAATCTCGCGGAGGCCGACGCGCTGCTGGCGGCGGCGAAGAAGAACAACCGCATCCTGCAGGTGGGCCATGTCGAACGATTTAATCCGGCGGTGATTGCGGTTGAGCCGATTTTGAATCGGCCGCTGTTTTTTGAAGTGCATCGTCTCGGAGTGTTCACGCCGCGCAGCCTCGACGTGGACGTGATCTACGATTTGATGATTCACGACCTGGATATCTTGCTGGCGCTGGTGAAAGAGCCCGTTACCGAAGTGAAAGCGGTAGGCATCCCGGTGCTGACAGACAAGGTGGACATCGCGCATGCTCGACTGGAATTCGCGGGGGGAGCGGTAGCCAATGTCACCGCGAGCCGGGTTTCAACCGAGCGGGTGCGCAAAATGCGGTTCTTCCAGCAACACGAGTACATTTCGTTGGACTATGCGCGGCGCGACGCGCTGCGAGTGGGCGTGAAGAAAGCCGGGCCACAGCCGGAATTTGGGTTTGAAAAGCTGAAGGCGCCGGATTCCGAGCCGCTGCGCACGGAATTGGAAGCGTTCGTCGAGGCCGTCCGCACGCGTGAGGAGCCGCGGACAAATGGCGCGGCGGGGCGCGCGGCGCTGGAATTGGCAAGCCGCGTGATGGCAAGCATCCAGGAGCACGCGGAACGCGTCAATGTAGTAGGCGCCCGGAACACGGCCGGCGCAGTAGCATTTGCCTCGCACGACAAGACGACAACACGATGATTCCAAGAATTCTGGTTCCGGCTGATGTCCGACCACCGGCTTCGATGGATGCGCCAACCCAGCGGCGCCGTCCGACGACCATGGACGAGCGGACGCTGGTTCCGGCGATGCTGCCCATCGTGGTCCTGGACGGGCACACGACGATTCCAACGAATCTTCCGCTCGAATCGATTGCCACGCGGGTAGTCGTGCCGCGCGACGTGAGCCGGGAGGCCTACAACGTCACCGAGGATTCATCCGTCCCGCTGCAGCCGACGGAGATGGATTCGCGCATCGTCCTGCCACAGGGTGCCGCGCCGCCCGAGACCTCCGATGTGCTTCCGATTCGCCCGACGGAGATGATCGATCCGGATGTTTTTCTGACCGGGGAAGTCCAGCTGATTGCTCCCGCAGAGTCGGAAGAGAAGACCAAATGGCAAGTGGTCACACGCATCTCCTCGTTCGTGATTCATGGGCTGGCGATTCTGACGATTGTGTTATGGGCGAAGGTGTTTCCTCCGCACGAACCCACGCAGGCGGAATTGGAACTCGCGCGAAGACAAATGACCGTGCTGCTTCCGCCCTGGCGGCTAGAAGCGATGAAGCCTTCGGCTCCACCGGCACCTGCGCCGAAGGTCAAGGTGGATCCTGGCGTGCTTCGGAAAATTGCCCCGCCGATTGTGTCGATCCCCGCGCCGACGCCGCAACCGGAGCGGCCGGTGAGAGAATTGCCCAGCGCTCCGATCCCTCAGCCGAATGTTGTACAACCTGTGCCGCAGACGGATGCGCCCACTGCGAAAGCTCCGCTGAGGCTGGAAACGCCGGATACGCCGGTGCCACGGCCAGGATTAGTGCTGCCAACCGCGAAGTCACCCGGGGAGAGCATCCAAGAATCGTTGCGCAACGCCGCGAAGAGCTCAGGCCCGCGGCCCATCGCGGGCGGCGGCCAGATTCCAGGCGGCGGAACGGGCGGTGGCGGAGGCGGGCACGGAACCGCGTATGGCGGCATCGAGATGCTTACGCCCGACGAAGGCGTCGATTTCAGCAACTATCTCAACCGCGTGTACGTGACCGTAAAACGCAACTGGTTCGCAGTGATGCCTGGCTCTGTCGAATTGGGCGAGAAGGGTATTGTAGTGCTCACGTTCAAGATCATGCGTGATGGCAGCGTGCCCTCGGCCGAGCCGGTCATCCAGCGCAATTCGGGAAAGGAACCTCTGGATCGTGCCGCGTACTCCTCGGTGCGCGCTTCGAACCCGTTCGAGCCGCTGCCGCCACAGTTCAGCGGCCCATTCATCGAACTGCGCTACACATACCTTTACAACATTCCGATTGAATACCTGAACCAGCTCAAGTGAAACTCTCGCGCCAGCAAATCACTGGAAGCCTCCTCCTCGCCTTCGTGGTGCTTGTGATTCTGTTTTTGCGCGCGTTCCACATCATTTTCCGATGAACGATTCCAAAGCGATTCTGCCGCTGGTTGCCGTGGTGGGCCCGACGGCTTCGGGGAAGTCGGCCCTGGGGGTGTGGCTGGCGGAGCGGCTGAGCGGGGAAGTGGTCTCTTGCGATTCGACGCAACTCTATCGCGGTTTCGATATCGGCACAGCAAAGCCTACCGCTGCTGAGCGACGCGGGATTCCTCATCATCTGATCGACGTGCTTCAGCCGGACGACGAAGCGACCGCCGGCGCCTACCGCGAAATGGCGCTTGCAGTCCTTGCCGATTTGCGAATGCGGAAGCGACTGCCGGTGCTAACTGTCGGAACCGGTTTGTATCTGCGCGCGCTACTCGAAGGATTTGCCGATGTGCCGCAGCGCTCGGAGGAGTTACGAGAACGTCTGCGAGCGAGCGCGGAAGAACATGCGGCTGGCCATTTGCATCGGCTTCTGAAACGGCTTGACCTGGAGGCCGCCAAAAAGATTGCACCGGCGGACGAGCAAAAGCTCATCCGCGCCATCGAAGTGTGCTTGCTGACGCGCAAGCCAATTTCCGAGGTGCATCGCACCGGACGGTCGCCACTCCAAGGCTGGCGCGTCATCAAGGTTGGACTGTTGCCGCCTCGCGAGCAGCTTAACGAACGCATTCACGGGAGGACTGACGCCATGCTCAAACACGGATGGATGGAGGAAGTGCAGGCATTGCTAGAGAATGGCCTGGCCGAAAATGCGAAGCCATTCCATTTTATCGGATACGGGGAACTACGCGCCGTTCTACGCGGCGAGCTTTCGCTCGAAGTGGCCCGCGCCGCGATTCAACAAACCACACGGCGCTATGCGAAACGGCAGCTCACTTGGTTTCGCAAAGAGACAGGCGTTCAATGGTTCCCGGGATTCGGCGACGATGCAGCATTGCAACTTACTGTCATCGATTGGCTTAGTAGCCTGGCTATGGTTTAGCCGGATCAGTAGGAGCCGGAGTCTGCGGCTTGTCCTTACCTTGAATGGAAAGCAGTTCCAGTTCAAAGAGGAGCGTCGAGTTTGGACCAATTTGCGGGCCGCGGCCCGGTTCCCCGTAGGCCATTTCGGAGGGAATAAAGATCTGCCATTTGGAGCCCACGGGCATGAGCTGGAGAGCTTCCGTCCAGCCTTTGATGACTTCGTTTACATGAAATGTCGCGGGCTGGCCGCGCTTATACGAACTGTCAAACTCGATGCCGCTGATGAGCGTGCCACGGTAGTTACAGACGACGGAATCGCTCGCAGTGGGCTTTGCTCCCGTGCCTTCGGTCAAAATCTTGAATTGAAGGCCGCTGGGTAGCGTAACCACGCCATCCTTCAGTTTGTTCGCGGCCAGAAACTCATCGCCTTCCTTTTTGTTGGCCTCTCCAGCGATTCTCGCTTTTTCTTCCAGCCTCTTGCGAATATCCGTATTCAATTGAGCGAAGACGGCCTTCACTTCGTCATCCGTCAGAAGCAGCTTGCTGCCAGAGAGAGCGTCCTTCACTCCTCTCAGCAGGATGGCCTGGTCCACTTCAACGGAACCCTGCTTGAGTTTTCCTCCCAAGTCTTTGCCCATATTCATGCCCAGTGCGTAGCTGACTTTGTCTTTCTGGGTCTTGAGCACAAGCGGGGCCGGAGTTTTCGGCTTGGTGGTTGTTCCTGGCTTCGCGGCGGGGGCCTTCTGCGACCCAGGCGCGGGAGTCGTTTGAGCTTTGGCTGAAGGAGGTTGTGAAGCACCGGGCGCCGGCGTCTGCTGTGCATGAACATTTGCAAGCAGCAGCGTTACGCTCGCCGCCAGAATTGCAGCTGTGATGGATGGTTTTCGCATGGACTTATTCTCGCATCGGTGCGCAGGCTACGCAAACCACCGCCGATCCACATTTTCGCCGATCGAGCAATACACTCCATTGAGTTTGCAGAGACCGGCTGCAGGCGGGTCGCGGCGCTGGGGAGAGAAGCGTATAATCGTTCTTGGGGCCGAGCCCCGCAAGAAATGTTTACTACCGCACGATGACTCCCGGTTTATTTCTGTGACGAAAACCCAACATCAGGTTTCCAATGCCGAGCGCGCTTTGCTTGTGGGCGTGGGGTGGAAGCGTGCGCCGCGATTTCCCGGCATGCCCGCAGGAGAACAGGGGCGCGAATCGCTTTTGGAATTGGTGGAGCTGGCGCGCAGCGCCGGTGCAGAGATTGCCGGAACGGTTTTCCAGGTGCGCGATAAGGCCGATCCCGCGACGCTGGTGGGGCGTGGCAAGTTGGATGAAATTCGCGCGGAAGCGACAGCCCACCAGACGCCGCTGATCATTTTCGACAGCAACCTGTCGCCCATGCAACAGCGGAACATCGAGGCCGCCACGGAGCGCCGGGTCATCGACCGCACACAACTGATCTTGGATATTTTCGCGCGGCATGCGCGGAGCCGGGAAGGACAGCTACAAGTCGAGCTGGCGCAGCTGAACTACATGCTCCCGCGGCTGACGGGAAAAGGCACGTCGATGTCGCGCCTCGGCGGCAAGAGCGGAGGCGGCGGCGCGGGTGGAGCGGGCGGCGGTGCCGGGCGCATCGGAGTGCGTGGACCCGGCGAAAAGAAACTGGAAACCGACCGGCGGCGGATTCGCGATCGTGTGGGCAAAATCCAACGGGCCATCGAGGAAGTTCGCAAGCAGCGCGCCCTGCGGCGGGAAGCACGAAACGCGGTCCCGCTCGGAACGATTGCGCTGGTGGGCTACACCAACGCGGGTAAGTCGACTTTGTTCAATGCGCTCAGCCGCGCCGAAGTGCTGGTTTCGTCGCGGATGTTTGCGACGCTGGATCCAACGATCCGAGCGCTGCGGCTGCCGTCCAACCGGCGCGTGCTGGTTTCGGATACCGTGGGATTCATCCGCGATCTGCCAAAGGGATTGCTGACCGCTTTTCGCGCGACGCTGGAAGAGGTGCAGGAAGCGGCGCTGATCCTCCACGTGAGCGATGTATCGAATGAGCATCACGAAGAACTCGACGAGGAAGTCGAAAGAATCTTGCAGGAGCTCGGCGTGTCCGGGCGTCCGACATTGCGCGTACTGAACAAGATTGACCGGCTTTCTCCGGAAGCGCGAAAGACAATGACCAGCGGTGCGGCAAGAAATTCATGCGCTGAGGGCGCAGCGGTGCTGGTATCAGCGCTTACAGGCGAGGGCATCGAAGAATTGCTGCAACGCATGGACGTGGAGATGCCCACGGATCCCGTGGTGACGCTATCGATGAGGCTGCCGCTTGCGGAAGGCCGCACGCTGGCGTTGGTGCACGCGCTGGGACGCGTCCTCCATTCGGAAGTGGAGGATTCGCACATGCGGCTCGATGCGGAGGTCCCCGCATCCATTGCCAAGCGCCTTCGGCTCAACGACTTCGCGATAAAAGGAACTTTTCGGCAGGGTGTTTCGTAGTGTAGATTGTGGGCCGGGCGAATTGCGGTTGCCGAGATGGAGCGCCCGGCGGTCAAGAAGTGCGAGGTCCTCATGGCTGCATTCCTTCTATGGATTATCCTTTTCGTTCTGTGCTGGCCACTGGCATTACTGGCGTTGGTGCTCTACCCGATCGTGTGGTTGCTGACGCTGCCATTTCGAATCGTGGGCATCGCTGTGAACGGCGTTCTGGGATTGATCAGCGCCATATTTATGCTGCCGGTGCGAGTCTTGCGCGGGCCGCGCGCGATCTGAACCAAGTACGTGAATTCTCGCTGGAGTAACTCTCAGGTAAACTCTGATAAGACCCCTGTTTTTAGTGATTTCGGACGCTGTGCGAGGTTCCTTGCGAGAATAACGGTGGGCACGAACGCTGTGGAAAACACTGTGGAAACTCGAGCGTGGCTTGGCGAACTTTCCCCAAAGGCTTGGCGGATGGCCGAGCACTCCGTCCCCTGATACATTGATAAGTCATTGCAAATGGGCAGCTTACTCCGGGTTCCGCAGCCTGAGAGCATGCCCGGAGTCCGCGGCTACAGTTTTGATGCAATTTTACATTTGCACAGGTTTGCAGCAGAGGTGTTACGAAAGAGTATAGCTCCCCGCAGGTCCACGTTTGAGTTTTTGTTAACCCCGGAGTACCTATCTCCCCGATTCTCGCGACAAATTGGAGTAGTTTGGTGTGCGTCCCCGGCCTCACGGCGGGCGTTGACGCATCCCTACACGAAGTCTATAGTAAAACGGCGGTGGACGAAGCCGCCCGGGCGGCGCCCCCTGCCGTCAAGCGCCCATGAACCTTCCTAACTCACTGACGCTGCTGCGGATTTTCTTCGTTCCGGTTCTCATCGTGATTCTGCTGACGCGCAGCCCCAACGTCGAGCTGTGGGGCTATACCATGCACTTCGAAGTGTGGGGCGTGCTGATCCTGCTGATGGCGGCGGCAACGGATTGGGCGGATGGATACTTCGCGAGGCGACGGCTGCAAGTAACCACACTGGGAATCCTTCTCGATCCGATCGCGGACAAGCTGTTGATCTCGGCGGCGTTCATCTCTCTGGTGGACATGCATCTGGTGAAGGCCTGGATGGTGGTGATCATCATCGGCCGCGAATTCACGGTTCTTGGTCTGAGAAACATTGCCTCGGCGGAAGGATTCACCATTGAGGCTTCTACTCTTGG
>Ga0210409_10008828_pt1 | contig 10232 bp, 8 predicted proteins | sample IncBWH17MmetaG_FD_161649 | JGI IMG/M metagenome (GOLD analysis project Ga0210409, IMG submission 161649) | Forest soil microbial communities from Barre Woods Harvard Forest LTER site, Petersham, Massachusetts, United States - Inc-BW-H-17-M | ecosystem: Environmental > Terrestrial > Soil >...
ATACGTGGAGACGGCAATGGACACTTGGACTGGCGTAGCCAAGTCCGTCCGCTGATGGTCGGCTTGCCGGACAACGTGGGGGTGCACTCGTGAAGTTTCTGCGTAGAAATCTGTGGGCCTCGGCGTTCTGGGCCTACTTCGTTCTGGTGATAATTGGAGCGTCTTGGACGCAACGCGGAACGCCCCCCAAGTGCGGGTGCGGACACATCTGCTCGGGGGAGTTTCGCTGTGGCCTCAAGGAGTGCCAAGGAGGAAAATAAAATGCTGCGAAACATTCTGTGCCGCCGCAGCGTTTAAGGTCGCTCCGAAACCGTTGCCTCAAAACCGCTGGATCGCGCTTGGTCGCGGCGACCAAGTAGCCTGCTGCGTTTGCGTGCTACGCAATCGTTTGAATTTTCCCTCCGGATGGACGCGCAACACTTTCGCCTGCAATTCAGGCGGGATATCTCCAATCTCGCACAGAAACAAAAAGGGTTCCGAAATAAAGTTGTTTTGGTCACGAATTGACGAGAAGTTTTCTGTCTTCGTTGGCTTCTCGGTCTCACTCGATCTGGTTTCACGGTTGAGATCGAGCGCCTTCGCATCTCGGCGTATCTTTCACAGCACCGAACGAGGCCATCGCACAACTCTGCCGACGACATGGCCTTGGCCCATGTCAGTCCGTGGACACCAGGTTCACTCGGTGGACACAAGCTTCAGTCGATGGAAGGCAACTTGTTGTGTTTGTTTCGGACCGAAGCATTGTTCTCTCTAGTCTCGAGGTCCTGTCGAGTGGAATCCGGAATGCAAGAAGGGTGTCTGGAACCTCCGTAATAAACATTGCGTTTCGGAAGTTCATGGGTCATGAGGTTGAAATGGCTTACGCAACATCGAGTCACGAGCCGGTCGTTCCAGTTAGGGCGTTCCCCGCGGGATGCAAGGTGCACTGGGAAACACAAAATTGCTCGGTGTGGAATGAACAGGAATGCGCAGACGAAGAGCAGGAATTGGTCTACGAGGTTGCTTGGATTCCGGAGCTTAATGTCTGGCGCCGATTCCTTCGGTCCCAGCGGAAAGTGCATGGTTGAAACCTATGCGCTCCGAAATAGCCAGCCTACTGGCCTTGCCTATAGGCCGGGCCAATCACGAATCCTAATTCTTACTTGGACGTGAGTAACCGCTTAGGACCGGACTTAACCGTGAGAGGCGTTTGAAAGCTTGAATTTCATGAACCGCCGAAACTTTTTTCGACTCGCCGGAACCGCAGGAGCGGCCCTGGTGGCCTCGTCCGATCGAATGACCTCGTTGCTCGCGGCCTCATCGGATACGCGTAACCTCATGCGGTTCCCGGAAAAAGCAGAATTGATCTTGCTCACCGACCGGCCGCCGCAACTGGAAACTCCGCTTCACTATTTTCGGCAGGACCTCACGCCAAACGAAGCTTTCTTTGTTCGATGGCACTTGGAAGGAATCCCGACTTCCGTGGATCTTCGAACTTATCGGCTGAATATAAACGGTCACGTGCGGACGCCATTGCAACTCGGTATGGATGAGCTTCGGTCGCAGTTTGAACCTGTTTCCCTCGTCGCCGTGAATCAATGTTCCGGAAATTCCCGCAGTTTTTTCGAGCCTCGCATTCCAGGCGGTCAATGGAAGAATGGCGCCGCTGGCAATGCCAAATGGACAGGGGTTCCGGTGAAGTCGATTTTAGATCGTGCCCAGATAAAACCCGGCGCCGTAGACGTCTCCTTCAATGGGCTCGACGCTCCGCCATTGCCCTCCGTGCCCGACTTCGTGAAAGCCCTTGCAATTGACCACGCACGTGATGGGGAGGTGATGATCGCCTATGCGATGAATGGCCAACCATTGCCGATGGTGAACGGCTTTCCACTGCGTCTCGTGGTCCCAGGATGGTATGGAACCTATTGGGTAAAGGCTCTCAGCGACATCACCGTGTTGCCTCACGCATTCAGCAACTTCTGGACAGACAAGGCCTATCGCATCCCGAAAGCGCCAAATGGCACCGAGTCTCCTGAGCATCTGGCCACCGACACGGTTCCAATCACTCGGTTCAACGTGCGTTCGATCATCGTTCGTCCGGAGCCCGGCGACACCGTACATGCCGGAATGCCCAACATTCTGGAGGGTGTGTCTTTCGACTCGGGCTACGGGATCAGCAGAGTCGAGGTATCAACGGACGGGGGAACCATCTGGGCGGATGCTCGGCTGGACCCGCAAATCGGGAGGTATTCGTGGAGGCGCTGGCGGGCGTCCTGGACACCAAAACAACCAGGGCAGTATCGGCTCATGGCCCGGGCCACCAATACAGTCGGGGAAGCTCAGAGCACAGCCCAGTGGAATCGCAGCGGTTTTATGTGGAATGTAATCGAACACGTTGACGTAAAGGCGGAGTGACCACGTATGAGGAATAAAACAACACGAGCCGCGATCTCCATAGGGCTTGCGGCATTCTTCGTCGGCTGTGGAACCGTGTTGAACAATACGGGCGAAACCCAGCCCGAAACACCCGCCACGGTTCAATCAATGAGTGGCTCATTACCCGACGATTCCGTGCATAGCATCGTCCTGCCTCATGATGAGCCATTGTTTCCGCCGGGTCCAGGACGCGAGGAATTTGTGACGGCTTGCGTGGTCTGCCATTCGCCCCGATACATCACGATGCAACCGCGATTTTCCCGGGCTACGTGGCTGAGCGAGGTCCAAAAAATGAAAGATGTTTACGGCGCACATATTTCCGATGAGCAAGTAGCAAAGATCACTGACTATCTGTTCTTCCTGAATGGGAAGTCCGACGATCCTAAAGCTCCCAAAGGGACATATGGGGAATAGCGCGGGAAGTTCGCATGATTCACGGACGCCGCTACGCCTGGTGGGCGCCGTGGTTCTTCTGGGTGCGCTCCTCGCCTGGTGGGGAACTCGCGACCGCCGCCATTTGTTTGGCGAGGCGCCACGCGAGCCGGTCCCGGCAGGAGCGGCGGGCGTTCCTCAGAACATACAAGTCGATAACGCGATGCTCGCCCGAGGCGCAGAAATCAATGAACGAGAATGCGCCGGGTGCCACAAAATGGCCGCTCGCTCAAGCGGGCCAAGTTATCAGGAGATTGTGATGTTTTATCGCAGTCGATCTGGTCGATCAGACGGCAACCACGATTTGCTTTCCAAATTAGCCGCGGCCGTCGCTCACCCGCCGCCGGGATGGGCCAATTTTGCGCCTGGCCCCGCCCAGCCAGGTCTCACGTTTGAAGATCGCGTGGCAGTGGCGAGTTGGATTTTGAAGGATTCCGGTCAAACGAAAGATACAAGCAAAGGCACAGGAAAATGAGAGCTGCTTCAGGAGAACCAATTTACCGGGAGGAGCAAAAAAAAGGCCTGTACGCAGGCGGGCTTCCCGCCGTTGAATATGGCCTGATCCGGGCACACGTTTTCGCCTCGCTCGCCACATTGTTAATCTCGGCGCTCTTCGGAATCCTGGTGGCCACGAAGTTTAACTTCCCCGAATTTCTGGGCGGCCACGCGTGGCTCACCTGGGGACGCCTGCGCTACAACCATACGCAGGGCATATTCTTCGGATGGCTGGGCAACGCATTCCTGGCGTTTTTTTACTACGTGGTGCCACGCCTCGCAGACCGGCCGGTGCTTAGTCGCAAGCTCGGATGGTTTCTTTTCTGGATCTGGAATTTTGCGGTGCTGCTTCCCGGCTGGGTACTGGTTGCCGCCGGTTTCAGCCAGCCGCTCGAATGGGCGGAGTTCCCGCTCGTCGTAGCTGCTTTCGTCGTCCTGGCCTTCATTCTGATGGCCTGCGAGTTTGTCCTGCCTTTCCTCAAAGCTCGGCTCTCAGACCTCTTTGTTAGTGCCTGGTACATCATCGGCGGAATTGTCTTCACGATGCTTGCCTATCCGGTTGGGAATCTTGTGCCGTGGCTGGTTCCCGGCGCGCGGGGCGCAGCTTTCAGCGGCCTCTGGATTCACGATGCTGTGGGTCTCTACGTAACGCCGTTTGCCGTTGCTATCGCGTATTACGTCATCCCCACTACCACGCGCCGTCCGATCTCCAGTCATTTCCTGTCGATGGTGGGCTTCTGGCTGCTTTTCTTCGTTTACCCCTTAAATGGGACTCACCATTACGTGTACTCAGCAATCCCCATGGCCGCGCAGAAAGGTGCCATCGTCGCTTCGGCCTATCAGGGAATGGACGTGATTTTGGTCGTTACCAACCTTCTGCTCTCGCTGCCCGGAAGTAGTGGAACGGCGTCCAAGGACGTGCCCCTGCGTTTCGTCTGGTTTGGTGTCGTCTCCTATCTTGTAGTGAGTTTGCAGGGCTCGGTACAGGCATTCATGCCCGTCAATCGCTTTATCCATTTCACCGACTTCGTCATCGGCCACTCCCATTTGGCAATGATCGGTTTTGCAAGTTTCATCGCGCTTGGTGGCATCGCCCATCTCTGGCAACGCATCCCTGGAACGCGTTACAACGAGCGAATGATGAATTGGTCGTTCTGGCTTCTTGCAGTTGGCCTGACGCTGATGGTCACTGATCTCACGATTGCGGGTCTGGTAGAGGCTCAGGTCTGGCAGTCGAGCGCACCATGGATCGATTCTGTCCGAGCGGTCCGAAGTTACTGGCTGGCGCGCACACTCTCGGGGCTGCCCATTCTCACGGGCTTTGTTCTCTTCTGGATTTCTCTCGTTACGGGCCCAAGGTTGTCAGAGGCTATCGTGTCTGAGACCCGCCGCGTGGCTTCAGAAGACAAGGCCGCATTCGAGGATGGCTCGGCTGCTTCACACGAGTTCAGCTTGACCGGTTGGCTCAGCCATGCGCATGTGATCGCCTTCGGTGCAGGTGTGGGTTTCTTCGCGCTTTCGTTTCTTGTCCTTGCGATCCTTCCTGGAAAAGAACTGGCGGATGAAATCAAGCGGGTGGCTCCGGTCACCATGCCAACGCTCACCGCGTCCGAACAAAGGGGCAGAGTCATTTATGGACGCGAAGGATGCGCCTACTGTCACACGCAGCAAATCCGGTCTCTCGCCGCGGATGTGCGCCGCTTCGGCGCGCCCACTGAGGCATGGGAAACGAAGTATGATTATCCACAGCTTTGGGGCACCCGGCGCATCGGGCCGGACCTGTCGCGCGAATTCAACCTTCATCCCACCGACTGGCAACTCACGCATCTGTTCAATCCTCGGCTCGTGGTGCGCGATTCGGTTATGCCCGGGTATCCGTGGCTTTTCAAAGGCACTCCGAATCAACCTACAGAGGAGGGGTTGGACGTCCTCGCCTATCTTCGCACGCTCGGACGCGCTCGAGAGCTATCCGGCCTGGATCGAAGGCCCTCCGTATCGAACGCGATGCCCGAAACAGAGCAGATGGCCATGGCGGGCGAACCCCTGGCAACAGCTACTCCTCCTACTGTTCCCGTCGGGATGGTCGGGGGGTACAGCGCCAGCGCGCCGGTTCTGCATCCTGCGTCGGATCTGAATGATCTGCAGGAAGAAGTAAACCGCGGCGCGGGTCTGTTTGCCGCGAACTGTGCTGGATGTCATGGTTCGGCTGGAAAGGGTGATGGCAGAGCTTCGGCGAGTCTACTGCCGAAACCGGCAAACCTGACTGCCGCTCGCTTTTCCGATGAACGATTGAGCAGCGTGCTGTGGAACGGAATCGCCGGCTCCGCTATGCCGCCTTGGCGCCAATTTCCTGCCGAAGATTTGCGGGCGCTAATCGCGTATGTGCAGAGCCTACATCCTCCGAGCGCTGCTTCGGCAACCGAAGATCCTGCACGCGTAAGCCTGGGTCAGGCGCTGTTTCCAGCCATGTGTTCCAGTTGTCATGGCGCCACGGGCGCCGGCAATGGGCCCGCAGCGGGAGTCCTCGCTCCGGCGCCAACGAATTTTCATCTCAAGAAGTCGACAGAGGAAAGGGCTTTGGAGGTGATTCAAAACGGCATTCCAGGGACCGCGATGACGCCATGGAAAGACCAACTCGGAGAAGAGCAACAGCGTTCCTTGGTGGCATACATCCGCACTCTGTACGGACAGCCGCAGGGGAGCTCACCACAATGATCGACCTAATCGTAATCGCAATTTCAGCTCTTATGCTCGCGCTGGCTTTCGTCTGGTGGCGCTGGCCAGCTTTTCGCCTGTGGATCGAGGCGCCCAAATACTTCATGCTCCGCCAGGAACGCCGCTTTGACGCCGCCGCATCGTACTCCCTCCTCGGCACAAAGCGCCGCGATCCCGAGTAGCAGACTCGACCCATGACAATGATGAAGAAAACACTGCTGTTGACCATTGCCATTCTTCTTGTTGTCGGCGTCGGTGCCTGGCGATTGTTAGCACGCCGCCACGCGGAGGCCAACAAAGGGGACCCGCACAGGGTGGTCGCGGCGGAGGCGCTGGCAGAGCGCCGCAACATAACCAGGACGCTGACCATTGCCGGGGAATTCAGAGCCTACCAGGATGTTGATGTGCACGCCAAAGTCGCGGGTTACATCCGCGCGATCTACGTGGACGTCGGCACCCACGTCAACGCAGGCCAGCTGCTCGCAGTTCTGGAAATACCCGAACTGGCGGCACAGCTCGAAGGGGCGGAAGCTTCGGTTCGTGCAGCGCAGGACCAAATCCGCCGGGCCGAAGGCGAGCTAGAACGCGCACGATCGGTCCATTTTGCCGCGCACGACGCCTACTTCCGGCTCAAGCTAGCCGCAGACTCTCACGCCGGCCTCGTGGCACAACAGGAAGTGGATGACTCACAAGCGAGGGACCTGGGATCAGAAGCGCAGGCCGACAGTGCGGAGGCCCAGCTTGCGGCGGTCAAGCAGCAATTCGAAGTAGCCCGGGCGAATCAGAAACAGTACGTTGCGCTTTCCGGCTACACACATATCGTGGCGCCCTTCGCAGGGGTCATTACGAACCGGTACGCGGACACCGGCACTCTCCTTGCGGCGGGCACATCATCGAGCACTCAGGCGATTCCAGTGGTACGGCTCGCGCAGATCTCGGTATTGCGGCTGGTTCTGCCGATTCCTGAATCGGTGGCCGCACAGATCCATCTTGGCCAAGCAGTGAATGTTCACGTGCAGGCATTGAACCGAGACTTCGAGGGGAGCGTCTCGCGTTTCGCTGATTCGCTGAACCGGCAAACGCGCACGATGGACACGCAAATCGACGTGAGCAATCGCGACGGAAGTCTGATGCCCGGGATGTATTCACAGACGAGTTTGATTCTCGGTGAGAAGAAGGGCGCTTTAACCATCCCGCTTGAAGCAGTTACCCGCAACGGCGAAGAGGCAACAGTCCTCGCGGTCAGCGCGCAAAACACCGTGCAAGAACGCCACGTTCAGCTGGGAATGGAAGATGCGGCACGCGTGGAAGTGCTGTCCGGCCTCAGCGCCGGCGACCGAGTCCTTCTTGGGAACCGAAGCCAATTCCGCGACGGACAAAAGATCCAACCGGTAGAAGTGAAGGACACGCCGGGCGAAACGGAAAGGCCGAACTGATGTCCGGTTTTTCCATCAAACACCCGTTTTTCATCATCGTGGTGTGCCTTATCCTCGCAATCGTCGGCGGCGTCACGCTGGTTCGTATGCCGGTGGACTTGTTTCCGCCAATCAATATTCCGGTGATCGTGGTGGCGACCTTCTATTCGGGAATGCCGCCGCAGCAAATCGAAACGAATATCACGAATCCGTTTGAGAGGTTCTTCACTCTCGCGAGCGGCGTGGACCATATCGAGTCCAGATCGCTGCCCGGCGTGAGCCTCATACGAGTCTATTTTCAACCGGGCACGAATGCGGACTCGGACCTGAGTACGATTTCAAACCTGGCGATGGCCGATTTGAGGCGTCTCCCACCAGGCACGTTGCCGCCGGTGGTGTTGAAGTTCGACGCATCGAGCTTGCCGGTCTGCCTAGTCACTCTGAAAGGCGAGGGACTCAACGAAACGAACCTCCACGACCTGGGGCAATATACGGTCCGCAACCAAATCGCGAGCGTGCCGGGCGCGTCAGTGCCCCAGCCGTTTGGCGGAAAGTACCGCCAGATCATGGTGTACGTTGACCCCCTGAAATTGCAGGCGTACCAGCTTAGTCCCATGGACGTGGTCCGTCAGGTGAACGAAAGTAACTTGATTCTACCGGCTGGCGACGTGAAGATTGGGCCTTTTGATTACAACCTATACTCGAACGCGCAGGTCCCGGCTCCGGCCGATATCAATTCCGTGCCGCTGAAATCCGTCGGGCAATCCTCGATTCTGGTGGGGGACATTGGCAAAGCGGTGGATGCCCAGGCGATTCAGACAAATATCGTGCGCGTGGATGGGCAGCCCTCGGTTTACCTGCCGATCCTCAAGCAGGGCGGCGACACCAACACGATTGCGGTGGTGGATGGAATCAAAGAGGCGCTGAAGCACCTGGTGGATATACCGGAACGGTTGGTCACGCGCGTAGTGTTTGACCAGTCCATTTTTGTGAAAACCGCCATCGATAATCTCATACACGAAGGCGGGATTGGCCTTGTGCTCACGGGATTGATGATTCTCCTATTTCTGGGCAGCATGCGCGCGACCGCCGCGGTCTTTCTGTCCATTCCCTTATCCGCGCTTGCTGCCTTTCTGGCCATCGCGGCCGGTGGAGGCACAGTCAATACCATGGTGCTGGGCGGGCTCGCGCTGGCATTCTCGCGCCTGATTGACAACTCCGTTGTCGTGCTCGAGAACATTTTCCGGCACCTGGAAATGGGCGAAGCGCCGGAAGTGGCGGCGGAAAAGGGTGGGAAGGAGGTAGCCCTGGCGGTCCTCTCGGCTACGCTCACCACGGCTATCGTTTTCTTTCCGGTAATCTTCCTATACGGAGTGAGCCGCTTCCTGTTCGTCGCACTGGCGACGTCCGTAATCCTCTCTTTGTTTGGATCTTACTTTGTGGCGATGACCGTGGTGCCGTTGTTTTGCGCCAAACTCATCAAAAAACATCAGCCTAAGGAAGCGCCTCGGATCGCTACGGTGGAGGCTCGGTTCGGCATTATCGTCAGGAGGTTTAATTCTTATTTCGAGACCACGCTCTGCAAATATAACCGCTCGTTGAACACCGCGCTCGTGAAGCCGGTCAGAACACTCACCGGGCTCCTCGGAGTTTCTTTTCTGTCTTTCTCGCTCTACCCCTTCTTGGGAGTCTCCTTCTTCCCCCGCACAGATCCCGGCCAGTTCGTCATCAACCTCAAGGCCTCTTCCGGCACGCGTGTTGAGTTTACGGAAGACTATGTGAAGCGGGTCGAGGACATTATCCGCCAGGTTGTGCCGCCCTCAGAGTTGGGCATGATCGTCTCGAACATCGGCATCACTCCTGATTTCTCGGCCATCTACACGCCAAACTCTGCTCCTCACACAGCTTTCGTGCAGGCCAGCCTGAAGGAAGGCCACAAAATTGGCAGCTATGAGTATATGCGGCGCGTGCGCGTGCGCCTGAACCGGAATTTGCCGCAACTCACCACATACTTTCAGTCCGGGGGCCTCGTAGACGCGGTGATCAATTCTGGCCTGCCCGCGCCCATCGACGTGCAAGTGAGCGGCAACAATCTGGACGCGGTATACGCTACGGCCGCCAAGATTGCCGGGCCTATTCGCGCCCTGCAGGACGCGAGCGACGTGCTCATTCCTCAAGACATCGACTATCCGGCGATTAGACTCGATATCGATCGCGAAAAGGCCAGTCTCCTGGGTCTTTCGCAGAAAGAAATCATTGACAACGTCATTACCGCGCTGGCTTCCAATGGGGTGATCGCACCAAATTACTGGATCGATCCTGTTAGTGGTAACCCCTACATGCTCACCGTGCAGTATCCAGAGAATCAGGTGAAGACGGTAACCGATTTGAAACAGATTCCCTTACGCGGTGTGAAGAGCACCGAATCCACGTTCCTGGACAGCGTGGTAAAGGTCAACACTATTCCGTCTCCCACAGAAGTTGACCACTACCAGTTATCCCGGGTGATCGACGTCTACGTCTCGCCAAAGAGCGAAGACTTGGGCGGGGTCACGCGCCAGGTAGAGGAGATTGTTAACAAAACTAAGCTTCCCGGAGGGGTACGCGTCAACTTACGGGGATCGGTACAGGGTATGCGTGCGTCGTTCAAGAGCTTTGGCATAGGCCTGATTCTTTCTATCGTGCTGGTGTACCTCGTCTTGGTCGCGCAGTTCGCGTCCTGGGAGGACCCCTTCATCATTCTGCTCGCTGTTCCTCCGG
>Ga0210409_10008829_pt1 | contig 10232 bp, 10 predicted proteins | sample IncBWH17MmetaG_FD_161649 | JGI IMG/M metagenome (GOLD analysis project Ga0210409, IMG submission 161649) | Forest soil microbial communities from Barre Woods Harvard Forest LTER site, Petersham, Massachusetts, United States - Inc-BW-H-17-M | ecosystem: Environmental > Terrestrial > Soil >...
CGGATTCAGTCAGGGAATCCGATCAGATCAGGCTACCGTTCGGGGAGGGCAAGACTTCGCCCGTGGCAGCGGAAGACGTTGCGCGGGTGATCGCCACGCTGCTCGCCAATCCGCAGCCGCACATCGGTGAGATCTATCACCTGACCGGTCCGCAGTCTGAGAACATGCATTTCTTTGCACAGGAGTATTCGAAGGCGCTGGGCCGCACAATCACCTTTCAGGACATTCCCGTTGAGCCGTGGCGGGACGAGCTGCTCAAGCGGGGCTGGCCGGTTCACGTGGTGAACCACCTGGCGGCGATGGGCGATCTGCATCGCGCGGGGCGTTTCGACCGGCTGTCGGACGACGTGCTAACGCTGACGGGGCAACGGCCGCTGAACGTGCAGGAGTTTGTCCGAAAGAATGCGGCGGCATTTACCGCGACGGCAAAAGCAAAAGGGGCTTGAGTGTTTGCGGGCAAATGAGGAGACAGAATGAAGGCTTTGCTGTCCCTAGCGACGCCGAATGGAGCCCTTATGATGTGATTCTTCTGAGTTCCTGACTAGGTGCTCGTTCGAATCCGATTGCGATTGGAAACACGCCATCTTTTGCTAATGGGGACGCGGGGACAGACGGGACGCTAACTGTTTTTTCAGGCGGTCCCGCAAACCCGCAAAGAGGATTCGTGAGAAAAATCTGCCGTTTCATTACTTTTCACCTTTATGTACTTTCGCTCGAGCGCCTGCAGGCGCTTTCCTCTTCAATTTGATCTGATTGTAGTCAACAGCGGCACGAACGAGATCTTTTAGAGCACGCTCATTAATCTTATCGCCCTCGAACAAATCGATCGCTCGCCACGCGTTACCTCCGAGGCCCGCGTTGAAGAGCTTGTCAGGATCCGGGAGGCTCGCCCCGTGGGAAAAGGTAAGCTTCACCTTATCTTTGTGGGCGTTGCCGACCGCGATCATTCCGTCGTGAGACCACACCGGGCTTCCCATCCACTTCCATTCCTCGATGATCTCCCGGTCGGCCTCCAGGATGGTCTTGCGGACGCTGGCGAGCGTCTTCCCGCGCCAGTCTGTGAGTCCTGCGATGAGTTGGTCAATGCGTTCCGATGGATTCATTGGACCTTTATGCCTCCGTTTTCCTGCGAGTAGGCCGGTCTCTTCGAAATAAGTCGTCGAAGGACGTGGCCTTTCCACATCCACAACCCCGAAAGGACCATTACAGGAACGAAGAAAAACCGAGTAGGCCGGGCGTAGTTTGGAATTTTGTCAAACGGACTATAAATGTAACCGAGTATCGGAATGCTAAGGACGATGTGAATCGTGCGAAGAATCCAGCGTTTTGTGCCTTGGCTCATGGTCCACCTCCTTCAACTCAGGGTTCGTAGGTACAAACCCTGAAACCCGGATTCACGACTCTTGAGCCGCATTAGGCGGCCAGTTGGGCGCTTCCATACCGAACTGCATGGCGTACTCCGCGTTCAGCCGCTGCCAGCCGCCGAACTTCATCGCATCGGGGCCGACGATCCGCCCAATGGGCTCACCGGCGAGTAGCCGCTCCAGCACGTCGAAGCAGATGTGCCACCCGGCAGCGCCCATGGAGATGAAGCGGCGACCGATGTTGGTCCACAGCGTCAGGCGCGTGCCGCCACCCAAGGCTTCGAGTTCCCACCGCATATCGAAGCCACCCCATTTGTACTCAAGCACCTTGGGAGCGTCGGCTCGCGTCACTCTTGTTTCGGAAACCCGCGGCGTGGGCGCTCCCACGGTGGTGAGCTTCACCGTGGCTCCAACCGTGCCCAGGCTCCCATCGGCGTCGAAAGGCGCCCACTCACGCAGATGCGCCGGGTCAGTAAGCGCCTGCCAGACTTTTTCCGGCGCGTGGCGCAGTTCTCTGACGAGAATGAGCGTCCGCTTCTCTCCGTCCTTTCGCACCTGCGCCCCGCTGGCCGGACCCGGTGTGTACTGCTCGCGGTCGGTCATTTTCTTCTCCTTAGCGTGAATAGCGTGTCAGTTGGGTGAGCTGAATGAGGTTGCCGCAGGTGTCCTTCAGCATCGCAATCGTCGAGCCGGTCACGTCGGTGGGCGGCATCGTGAACTCGGCGCCGCGGGCCTTGATCCGCTCGTGGTCGCCCTTGACGTCGTCGGTGAAGAACATGGCCGCGGCCTGGCCCTGTTGAAAGATCGCCTGTTGATACGCTTTGGCCGCGGGATTGTTGTTCAGCGCCAGTTGCAGCTCAGTGCCGTCCGGCTCCTCGGGCGAAGCCACGGTCAGCCAGCGATATGGGCCTTGACTGAAATCGGTCTTTTTGGCAAAGCCCAGTACCTCCGTATAGAAGCGCAGGGCCTTGTCCTGGTCGTCCACGTATACGCTGGTCACTTTGATTTTCATTTCGTTTCTCCTTTGTTGCGTTCGCGGTTTGAGCCGCGTCGTCTTCTCCCTTTCTTGCTTTTGGTTGGTGATGATTCTTCCATGCGGTCGAGGTGCCGTTCCAGAGCATCCACGTGATCGGACCAGAACCGGCGAAACTGCTCCAGCCAGGCATCCACTTCCTGAAATGGTCGAGGTTTCAGCCGGTAGAGACGGCGCTGTGCGTCCACCATGGATTCCACGAAACCGGCCTCGCGCAGCACTCGCAGGTGCTTGGACACGGCCGGCTGCGTCATACGAAGCTGACGCTCGATCTCTCCCACCGACTGTTGTGAGGAGACCAGCAGGCTCAATATCGCGCGGCGGTTCGGCTCCGCAATGATTTCGAATACAGACTCCATGCTCTTCGTATACTCCACAGAGCATATACGTGTCAAGGTATATTTGCGAGGGGCCTCAGGCCACGGTTTCAGCCGGCTTGCCAGGATCTAGTGTCAACGAATAGCGGTCCGATTAGGTCAGCTTCCGGCCATCCGGGAGTCATCGAGTGGTAGCTCGAAATTGAGACTGCAATGTCCAAAACGGAACAGTAACCTTCCGACTCCTGCCTTACCCTAACAACCACGGTGTTGAACAATTGGAGAGAACCGAACATTCAGGGCTGGGGCTAATTGGGGTTGCCTGGTTAACGTTTCCAGTCACTCCCTCGAGGAAAGTCACGGCAACTGTGTGCCCGGAAGGAGTTGAGTTATGAAGACAGCGGATTGTTTTGCAAATTTCTGCGGGCGCGTATGCCTAGTGCTCTGCCTGTTCGTCGTGGTAGTACGGTCTGCTTCCGCCTATGACGACCCACCAATACGTGTAGCCCGCCTAAACTATGTGGAGGGCAGTGTTTCCTTCCAACCGGGCGGCGAGAGTGACTGGGGTTGGGCCACGCTGAACCGCCCAATGACCGCGGGAGACAGTCTCTGGACAGGCAATAGGTCCAGAGCTGAAATGCATATCGGGTCAACGGCGATTCGCGTGAGCGGTCAAACCTCGGTTTCCTTCTTGAATTTGGATGACCGGACGGTTCAGATACAGTTGAACTCCGGAACCATCGATGTGCGTGTGCGGAATCTTTACCGCGACGACGTGTTCGAGGTGGATACGCCAAACCTCGCGTATACCGTGCTGCGGGCCGGCGATTACCGCATTACCGCCGATTCGGGAGGCAGCTTCACAACCATCACGCTACGCGACGGCCAGGGACAAATAAACGGCGGAGGCCAGGCGTTTCTTGTGGACGGAGGCTCCCAGGTTCAAGTCTCCGGCACGGATTATATTTCCTATGACATTTACGATCTGCCGAGCCGAGATAATTTTGACCAGTGGTCGTACAGCCGGCAACTGCGCGAAGAACACTCGCAGTCAGCCCGATATGTTTCCCCGGAACTCACCGGCTCTGAAGACCTCGACCGAAATGGCACCTGGAGGACGGATCGTACTTACGGTGCGGTCTGGGTACCGACGCATGTTTCGCGAGACTGGGCGCCCTATAGAGACGGTCACTGGGCTTGGGTGGATCCCTGGGGTTGGACGTGGGTGGACGACGCGCCTTCTGGATTCGTGACATCGCATTACGGCCGGTGGGCGCACGTGGATGGCGGGTACGGCGGTGGAGGTTGGGTTTGGGTTCCGCCGCACCGTGAAGCGCATCAGGATGTGTACGCGCAGCGTCCCGTGTATTCCCCGGCGCTCGTTACTTTTGTGGGAGATTCGAATTCATCGCGAGATTTCGGAAACGGCGGCGGCGTGGCATGGTTTCCCCTGGCGCCGGGCGAAGTGTACGTGCCAGCGCGGCAGACCAGCCCGACCTATATCACGAACGTGAACGTCACTAACACCGTGGTACAGCAGACAACGATTACAAATGTCGTGACCAACAACGTTCAGACAACGACTTATGCGAATCAAAGAGTGGTGGGTGCCGTTACGGCCGTGCCCCGGGCAACTTTCGTGAACGCGCAGCCGGTGGCTCAGGCTGCGGTGAGAGTCGCTCCGAGCGCGATCACCGTGGCTCCGGCGATTCACGCCGCGGCTGTGGCTCCGGTAAGAGCAAGCGTAATGGGAGCAAATAGGGAGAATACGGCGAATACGGCGAATACCGCGAATACGGCGAGGGCCGCAGCTGTGAGCGCGCCCCCGAAGCCCCCGGAGGCGGTAGTCACCCGGGCGGTAGTGGCCAAGGTTACGCCGCCGCCACCGCCGGTGGCATTTGCCCAAAAGCAGCAGGCCTTACAGGCAAATCCTGGCAAGCCGCTTGACACAAAGGCCGAGCAGACACTTCGCGCGGCAACGCCTCCACCCGCTGCGCGAGTTGTAAAGACGGCTCCGCCGGCGCAGGCGGTCAAGCCAGTCGAAACGGCAGCGAAAAAACCTCAGCCGGCAACGTCGCTAAACACCGCGCAACAGGCCCATCCTCCGGCGCCGGGAGCTCCGGCCGCGGCAGCTGGGTCACAGCAGTCCGCTCAACAGCAACAAGCCGCCGAAAAGGCTAAGCAGGAGGCCGCGCAGCAACAAGCCGCTCAGCAAGCGGCGGCGGAGAAGGCCAAACAGCAAACCGCGCAGCAGCAAGTAGCCGCAGAAAAAGCCAAGCAGGAGGCCGCGCAGCAACAAGCAACTCAGCAAGCGGCGGCCGAGAAGGCCAAACAGCAAACGGCGCAGCAGCAAGTAGCCGCAGAAAAAGCCAAGCAGGAGGCCGCGCAGCAACAAGCAACTCAGCAAGCGGCGGCCGAGAAGGCCAAACAGCAAACGGCGCAGCAGCAAGTAGCCGCAGAAAAGGCCAAGCAGGAGGCCGCGCAGCAACAAGCGGCTCAGCAATCGGCAGCGGAGAAGGCCAAACAGCAAACGGCACAGCAGCAGCTAGCCGCCGAAAAGGCCAAGCAGGAAGCTGCGCAACAACAAGCGGCTCAGCAATCGGCAGCGGAGAAGGCCAAACAGCAAACGGCACAGCAGCAGCTAGCCGCAGAAAAGGCCAAGCAGGAAGCTGCGCAACAACAAGCAGCTCAGCAAGCGGCTGCGGAGAAGGCCAAACAGCAAACGGCGCAGCAGCAAGTAGCCGTCGAAAAAGCCAAGCAGGAGGCCGCCCAGCGACAAGCGGCTCAGCAAGCGGCAGCCGAAAAGGCCAGGCAACAAACGGCGCAGTTACAGGCAGTCGCCGAAAAAACCAAGCAGGAAGCCGCTCAGCAACAGCTAGCCACCGAAAAGGCCAAGCAGGAGGCCGCCCAGCAACAAGCGGCTCAGCAAGCAGCAGCGGAAAAGGCCAGACAGGGAGCTGCCCGGCAACAAGCGGCTCAACCACCGCAACCACCACCACAACCCTATCGCCCGGCTCCGACTCCGGCAGTCCATACGAACGAGATTCCGGCTGCGCCACGGCCCGTTGTTCAACCCTCCGCGAATGCCGAGCTGGACAAGAAGCACCAGCAAGAGCTGGATCAGCTCCACGCGCAGCAGCTGCAGGACCGGCAGAGAGTCCAGCAGCAACAGGAACAGGAACATGCGAAACTCGCGCAGCAACAGGCGGATGCGGCTAAAAAACAGGTAGTCGAGCAGCAGCATCAGCAGCAGACGCAGCAATTGCAGCAAAAACACGCGGATGAGCAGAAACTGCTAGCGGAGAAACAGAAGCAGGACCGGCAGAACCAGCCCAAGCCTCAAAAGGGCGACCGTCCCCCGGAGCAAAAGCCCTAACCGCGGATGACGGCGCCCTCGGAAATTGACTGCTACACAGGTGCCCGAAAGGCTTGCAGGGTCCACAAATCCTGGGCGTCTTCGCGGCGCAAGACGTAGCGCTCGCCGTTGGGCAGCAGCACACGGAAATAGGTGGCGCCGGGCGAGTACCAGCGGTCTTCTACTTCGGCAATTTCGACCATCTGCTCGCCAATCTGCAGCCGTACGGGGCGCTCCTCGCCCTTATACCCGGCATAGCACTCCACGCGCACAGCTCGTTCACCCAATGGCTCACGCGCCTTTGCGGCTCTCGGCCAGCTCCGCATTCCACGCCGCGCCGAGGAAAATAATCACCGTGGAGAGCTCCATCCAGATTAGCAACCCGATGACCGCCGCCAGTCCGCCGTAGATAATCCCATACGGCATCTTCCGCACATAAAATCCAAACGCCAGGTCCGCCGCCCACCACAGCAGCGTCGCGATCAGCGCGCCCGGCAGAACGCTGGTGAGACTTTGCTGCCTCGGTCGCGCCCATCTATAAATGACGGTGACCGCGATCATCGCCAGCAAAATCGCAGTTCCGTGAAAAAATACACCCCACCACGTTTGCACCGAAGTACCTTTCCCGAGCTCTGCGCCAACCAAGCGCCGCAATGGCTTACCAAATACGCCCAGAATCGCCGCCACCAACAGCGGCGCGATGGTCAAGATTAACAACGCGAGCGCGCGCAACTGTCGCGCAAGAAATCCCGGCCGCTCGCGATCTCCATAAATTGTATGGATTCCTTCCATCAGCAGCCTCATCACCTGCGTACCGGCGAGCAGCGTTCCTCCCAGACCCAGCAGCGCCCACTTCCATGCGTCTGGTCCCCGCCTCACCAGAAACTCGGAAACAATTTGCTGGCTGCCTGGTGGCAGGAAACTTGTCAGATCGGAGATCAAATCGAATAGGTTGGTGCGCAGGCCAATCGGACTGGTGGCTAAGCCGACGGCAATCAGCAAAGTTGGGGAGAAGGCGAGGAAAAGATTGAACGCAATGGCTTGCGCAATCATGCTGCAGCGGGGAAATACTCTCCCGAACATGCTCAGCGCGCGCTTGGAGAGGGCTGCGGATGCAATCATCGCTCGGCATTATACCTGCGCGGCCGATTTTCCCAAGCCGACATCGCGCGCGTCGCCCAAATAAGATGTTGCTTGCCCAGCTTACGCGCGTAGGTAGAATGTTCGCTCCGGGCGTCGTCCTTGCAATGGGAGAGACCACCATGAAGAAAGTGCAAAAGAGGATTCGTTCGAATCGTTGGGCGCGCGCGACCTCTTTATTCCTGGCGTGTCTGAGCCTGCTCCTGACAGTCACACTCTCCGCGCAAGCGCCGGAAAGCAGCGCCAAGGCCGGCGTCGTGCGCCAGCTCTCCGACGTGAAATTCCCGCCGGGAGAGGGTCCCGACTGCCTGCAATTCTTCCTGGAAAACGGCGACATGAAAGCAGGCCCGAGCACCGCCATCATGAAAGCGGCGCCCAAGTGTGTGGTTCCGCCGCACTATCACACCGCGGAAGAACAGTTGATCATCGTGAAAGGATATGTCTCCACCGGAATGCAAGGGATGAAGGACACCGTTCTCGGCCCCGGCGGCTTCGCCATGATGCCCAGCAAGGCGCCCCACTGGTTCACCTGCACGGCCAGGGAAGAATGCCTGATGTTCGTAACCTTCGACCGCGCCTACGACATCGTCTGGCTAAAGCCCGGCAAGTAGCCGCGTTTCTGCGCCCAAGACTTTGCAAGGAGCCGCCACCCGTCCGTTTCCGCGACGAGCAATCCCAATATCGGTCAAATCCCCCGCGCAAGCCGGTCCCACCCGACCCAAACCCTTTTCTATCAATGTTCCCCCCACAAGAAATCGGCAGCCCGGATGCAAACTATTCGCGGCTGTAGACGTCCTACATGCCAGGGTGTAGAGCTCCTACCCCCGGAGGTGCCAATGGCCCCGCGCTACCAGAACCGCATCGAGCTGCTGCAAGGCACCCTCGATCTGCTCATCTTGCAAACCCTTCAGTGGGGTCCCCGCCACGGCTACGGCATCAGCCAGGCCATCCGCGCAAACTCTGGGGAGATCCTGCAGGTCGACACCGGCTCGCTCTATCCCGCCCTGCACCGCCTCGAGCGCCAAAAGTGGATCGCCGCCGACTGGAAACTTTCCGAGAACAAGCAGCGAGTCCGCGTCTATCGCCTCACCGCCACCGGCAAGAAACAGCTCCTTTCCGAACGCTCGCGTTGGGAACAGCTTTCCGACGCCATCGCCGGCGTCCTCAGCCCAGCCAGGCGCGGGGGGCAGGCATGAAATTTCCGTGGCGGCGCAATCGCAAACAGCAAGACCTGGAGCAGGAGCTGCAAACCCATTTGCAAATGGCCGCCAGCGACCGTTTGGAGCGCGGCGAATCCGCCGAACGCGCGCAGCAGGCCGCCCGCCGCGAATTCGGCAACGTTGCCCTGGTGCAGGAAGTAACGCGCGACCAGTGGGGCTGGCGCTGGCTCGAAGAATTGCTGCAAGACCTGCGGTACGGCGCGCGCATGCTGCGCAAAAATCCCGGCTTCACGCTCGTGGCGATCCTAACGCTGGCTCTGGGCATTGGCGCCAACACCGCTATCTTCTCGGTCGTCAATGGAGTGCTGCTCAATCCGCTGCCCTACCCGAATGCGGAGCAGCTCGTCACGCTGCATGAAAGCAAGCCCAACTTCGAATTCGGCTCTATCTCTTATCCCAATTTTCGCGACTGGCAAAGGGACAATCGCAGTTTTTCTTCGATGGCCATTGCTCGCCGCATCAACTTCAGCCTTACTGGCGTTGGCGAGGCCGAGCAAGTGCGCGCCCGTTACATCTCCTCGGATTTTTTCTCGACCGTGGGTGTGAACCCGGTTCTCGGGCGCGACTTTGCTCCGAGTGAAGACGAGATCGGCGCTGCTCCGATAGCTTTGATCAGCGCAGGTTTCTGGAAACGCAAGTTCGGTTCTTCGCCGGACGTTCTCGGCAAGAGCCTCACGTTGGACGGCAGGAATTACACGATCGTCGGCGTCGTTCCTGCGAACTTCGATCTGTTTCTCAAGAGCTTCCAACTGGCCGAAATCTATGTGCCGATCGGACAGTGGAACAATCCTATGCTGCCCAAACGCGGGGCGGGGCTTGGCGTCCACGGCATCGCCAGACTCAAACCCGGCGTCAGCATCGAACAGGCCCGCGCGGACATGGGTGAAGTCTCGCGCAATCTGGCGGCGGCTTTTCCCGACGACAACAAAGGAGTCGCTGCGAGCTTGATTCCGCTCAGGCAAGACATGCTCGGCGACGTCCAACCAATCTTGCTGGTGCTTCTCGCGGCGGTTGCTTTCGTCCTGCTGATCGCTTGCGTAAATGTTGCCAATCTTCTGCTTGCGCGCTCCACCGGCCGCGCGCGCGAATTCGCCATTCGCACCGCGCTTGGCGCAGGCCAGGGACGAATTCTCCGCCAACTTCTCACCGAGAGCATCTTGCTCGCGCTCGCAGGAGGCGCGCTCGGCTTAGTGCTGGCCCAGTGGGGAACGCAAAGCGCGCTCAAGCATCTTCCAGCCGATTTGCCGCGCGCCGCGGGCATCGGTCTCGACGCGCGGGTCCTGATTTTTACGGCTGTCGTCTCGCTATTGGCCGGGATTCTGTTTGGCCTGGCGCCCGCGCTGAAAACGCGCACGCCCGAGTTACAAAACACTTTGAAGGAAGGCGGCCGCGGCGCAAACACCACGCGCCATCGTGCTCAGTCCGTTTTCGTGGTCGTGGAAATGGCCATGGCTCTGGTGTTGCTCATCGGCGCTGGCCTGATGATTCGCACCATGACGCATTTGTGGAACGTCGATCCCGGCTTTCGCCCCCAAAACGTGATGACTTTCGGAATTTCGCTCCCTCCGTCGATGATGAACGCAAGCCCGGACGCGATTCGCGCCGCGCTTCGCGAACTTGACGCGCGTCTTGCCGCTACGCCCGGCGTCGCGGCGATGGCGCAAACCTGGGAAGCGCTTCCGTTCGGCTACGACGATGAAAGAGTGTTTTGGTTTGACGGTCAGCCCAAACCCGCCAGCCAGAACGACATGAATTGGACGATCGATTACGTCGTCGGGCCCGGCTACCTCCAGACTATGGGCA
>Ga0210409_10008831_pt1 | contig 10231 bp, 7 predicted proteins | sample IncBWH17MmetaG_FD_161649 | JGI IMG/M metagenome (GOLD analysis project Ga0210409, IMG submission 161649) | Forest soil microbial communities from Barre Woods Harvard Forest LTER site, Petersham, Massachusetts, United States - Inc-BW-H-17-M | ecosystem: Environmental > Terrestrial > Soil >...
AGCCTGATGCTTCGTGCCCCGCTGCCGCACCAAAATCGTTCCCGCATTCACAAGCTGCCCGCCAAATCTCTTGACGCCCAGCCTCTGCCCATGCGAATCCCGCCCGTTCGTCGAAGACCCGCCGCCCTTCTTATGTGCCATGACTCAATCCTCTTCTCTGGATTTCTCGACGCGCTACAACTTAATATCGCTGACCTGCACGGCCGTAAAATTCTGCCGGTGCCCCCGCGAAATCTTGTACTGGTTGCCCTTCTTGAACTTCAGCACCGTCAATTTCTTCGCCCGCCCCTGGCTAATAATCTTGCCCGTGACGCTCACTTTCGACGCGTCCGGCCCAAGCACCACCTTCTTGTCGTCGGTATGCACCGCCAGCACGGAGCCGAACGTCACCTTCTCGCCCACTTCTCCGCTAACCCGCTCAATCCGTATAGTGTCGCCGGGCGCGACGCGATACTGCTTCCCCCCGGTCTGTATGACGGCGTACATCTCTCCTCCAAGCGCTAAAGACAAACCCCAATTATAGTGGCTTAGCATCGAACCCGTCAACGCACGAAAATCGGCTTTGAGTGCGCTACTTTGAATTCTTATTTTCGTCGCTTAAGACCGCTGCCGCTCGCTCCGCATCGTCCGATCTGACAAGGAGCTTAATCCCTTGAGCAAATGTTAGGGAGGGTCTCATACCACCACAATCGTCACGACCCAACATGCTGTCGATGCCGGCTGCTTGCAGTCGCGATTTCGCCAGATTGGCTTCTAATTCATCGACGAAACTCCGGATCGTGACGAGGTCCCGCCCCGTTTTACCGGAATTAGGTTTGCTCATCGTACTTTTGACGATAATACGCTTAGTAGGAAAAGCTGCCCAAGCAAAAACTCCTCCATTCCTAGCAGTCTGCAACGCCATGTACATCATTGACTTACGAACCCCGAGAATCACGTGATATGCTCAGCCAATTCTTGGAGGCAATCCATGCCCTTTAAGAGAGCTTTAGTGTTGACCGGCTTCTTCGCGATAGCCACTTGCGCTCAGCAGACCAAGCCGCCGCAGCCACATAGCGAGCCCGTGCTTCCGTATACCCCCAGTCTCGATCCTGCGGCCATGAACCCCGCAGTCGATGCCTGCGTGGACTTCTACGAGTATTCCTGCGGCGGTTGGAGAAAGTTGAATCCGATTCCCTCCGACCAAACTTCGTGGAGCGTTTACGCCAAATTATATGAGGACAATCTGAATTATCTTCGCGGCATTCTCGAAGAAGCCTCCACCGCGGCGAACCGCGACGTGGTCACGCAGAAAATTGGCGACTACTACGCATCCTGCATGGACGAGGCGGAAGTAGAAAAACTGGGCGCCAAGCCACTGCAATCGAATCTATTGGCCATTCAAAGCCTCAAGAGCGCGAAGGATCTCGCAAGCTTGATCGCGAATCTACACATCGAGGGTAACTCTGCTCTCTTTAGCTCGGCGCCCGGACAAGACCCTGACAATTCCGACGAAGTGATTATGGGTGTTTCACAGGGCGGACTCGGGCTCCCGGATCGCGATTACTACGTCAAGGATGACGCCAAATCGAAAGAGACTCGCCAGCGATATCTGCAACACGTTCAGAAAATGTTTGAACTTCTGGGCGATTCCCCGGCTACCGCTAAAAATAATGCCGCCGTTGTGATGCGTATGGAGACCGGCCTCGCAAAGGCCTCGCTCACGCGCGTCGAGCGCCGCGATCCCTACAAACAAAAGCACAAGATGAGCGTCCCGGACCTGTATAAGATCGCGCCGGATTTCGATTGGAATTCATATTTTGCCGCCAGTGGCGCCCCAAAATTTCCGATTCTGAATGTCGGCTGGCCGGATTTCTTCAAGGAAGTCGATGCGCAAGTGAAATCAAATTCGCTGCAGGACTGGAAAAGCTATCTTCGATGGCACATTGCCAATGCTCGCGCACCTTATCTGTCCTCTGCCTTTGTCAATGAGAACTTCGAGTTCTACCGCAAGTACTTGCGCGGCGCGAAAGAGCTTCAGCCTCGCTGGAAACGCTGCGTACGCAGCGTTGATGACGACCTGGGTGAGGCTTTGGGACAGGCCTATGTTCAAAAAACGTTTCCGCCCGAACTGAAGGCAGCCACCGTGGAGATGACTCGCCGCATCGAAGACGCCATGGCGCTGCGCATTCAACAGCTGGACTGGATGAGCCCGCAGACCAAGCAGCAGGCCCAGACCAAACTGCGCGCCATTCGCAACAAGGTCGGCTATCCCGACAATTGGCGCGATTACGGCTCAGTGAAAATTGTTCGTGGCGACTTTTATGGCAACGACCAGCGTGCAACCGCATTCGAAATTCATCGACAGCTAAACAAGGTTGGAAAACCGGTCGACCGCGGCGAATGGGACATGACGCCGCCTACTGTCAATGCTTACTTCAACCCTCAAATGAATGACATCAATTTTCCCGCTGGCGTTTTGCAACCTCCTCTCTATGACGCCAAAATCGACGACGCTCCGAACTACGGAAATACCGGCTCTACCATCGGCCACGAGCTTACTCACGGATTTGACGACCAAGGGCGAAAATTTGATGCCAATGGGAATTTGAAAGACTGGTGGACCCAGGAGGATGCCGATCAATTCGTCAAGCACTCGGATTGTGTCGTGGACCAGTATGCGCAGTACGTGGTCGTGGACGATATCCGCATTAATTCGAAGCTGACCGAAGGCGAGGACGTCGCAGACCTCGGCGGCACGATTCTGGCCTACATCGCCTGGAAGGACGCCACCAAAGATATGACCCTTCGCGACCGTGACGGGCTCACGCCCGACCAGCGATTTTTTATCGGCTTCGCACAGTGGGCCTGCGAAAATAACCGTCCCGAAAATCAGCGGGTACAGGCGAGAACCGATCCACACTCCCCTGGAAAGTACCGCATCAACGGTGTTGTCGTGAACATGCCTGAATTCGCGACCGCCTTCCGCTGCAAAGTCGGCCAACCTATGGTGAAGCCGCCTGAAAAGGTCTGCCACGTCTGGTAACCAGAACTGGAACCGCGATCCTGATCGTGGCCGGTCGATGTTCCGCAAGCACGAATCCGGGCTGTTCTAGACTTCGATCCGCGGCTACTTTTTGCCAGACCATCTGCAACGCAATCAGCCGCAACGACTTACACACCGCACCACAACTTTTCCTGCCGGCGCGGGTTTCCAGAATGTAAGCAGTAAAGGATCTACGAGGGTCCTCAGATGCGATACCTATCGTTTTTACTCTTAAAGATGCGATCTCTAAGGTTTTTCGGTTTACTCGGCATTTGTCTCGCTATTGGTCTCTTCTCGGCTTCTAACGCGCAGGCCCAGCGCGTCACCTTCGGCGTCGGAATTGGCGGCCCTGCCTATTACGACGCGCCAGTCTGCGCTTACGGCTACTACGACTATGCTCCCTACGCCTGCGCGCCTTACGGCTTCTACGGGCCTGATTATTTCGTAGGCGGCGTCTTCATCGGCGCCGGACCCTGGTTCCACGGCTACGGACACGGCTATTACGGTCGCGGATACGGTGGTTACGGTCACGGGGGCTACTACAACGAAGGGCGCGGCGGTTACTACGGCCGAGGCGGCTACGCCAATCAAGGCCGCGGTGGCAGCTTTAATGGCGGCTATCGTGGCGGCTACAGCGGCAGCGCGTCTCGCGGCTACAACGGCGGCAGCAGTTATCGCGGGGGCGGCAACAGCTTCCATGGGGGAGGCAGCGGCAGCTTCCACGGCGGCGGGTCGGGCGGCAGCTTCCATGGCGGAGGCGGCGGCGCCTCTCGCGGCGGCGGACACGGTGGCGGCGGACGACACTAAGAGCCGACAACACTAAGACTTGAAAGGGCCGACAATCTAATTTGTCGGCCCTTTCACTTTTTTCTTGACAGCCGCTATCGAATCAGTTATATTCCCCTACATATAAATCCATGCTCAAGCGGCAGGCAACTGCCGCTTTTTTGTTGCCCGTTCGCTCGTTTTCGCTGCTAAGTCCTTTAGAATACGCAGTTCCGAGACACGGCCGATTTCGCACCATTTTGGTGCAAATAAGTCCTTTAGATTCCGCACTTACAGACGGACCTCCAGTAAGTCCTTTAGAATACGCAGTTACAGAAACAGGGGGGAGGGGGGCCCTCGACGCAAGGTGCCGAAGTTCAGAAATCGAAGCGATAACCCAGGATCATTTTCGTGATCAGGTGATCCGTTGACCCAGTCAATCCCACCCCCAGCCCAAAGTTAACTTCCCATTTCGGTGAAAGGTTCAGGTCAATCACCGGAAAAATCTGGTGCTGCTGCTGGCTGATCGGCACAAAATCCGTCGCCGGCCCCACGGAACCGTAATACTCGATGCCGCCCGTAATTTTCTTCGTGAAATCGTAGCTGATCTTCACGTTCGGCGAAAAAATAAACCCATCGTGCACGCTGGGTCCATGAAACGATTTGTCAAACGTCGGATTGAACGAGAAGTACCACGGCCCGATTTGCTTGTCGATAATCGGCCGCATCTCCCAGGTCCAGGTGTCTGGCGAAAACTGGGCCCGCTGATACCCAATCTCGTTCGACAAGCTCAGCCCCACCGGCCATTTCCATTTAGGCGGAATGCGCACGCGCGGGCGGATGTGATCCCCCACCCAATCCACGCCATATCCGTTGCGCTCGTACGTAAAAATATAAAATCCCATCTCGAACCAGTCCGTGACCCCGTGCGTGATCTCGATGGTCTCGTGCTCGGCGTGGTTCGTGGGCAGCACGCCGTTCTGCACCGTCTTGCTGCCGTCAATCGTGAAATTGCTATGCAGCTCGACCATCGTGTGCCCAGGCTCCACTTGGTCGTACCCATACACCTGAATCTCATAGTTGTCCTGAGCCTTCGTAGCCACGGCCAAGCTACAAATCGCGCCCAAGAGCGCCAATGTGTAACCAATTTTTCTCAATCTACCCCGGCTCCGCTCACTTTACGTACAGACGATAACCCGTTTGTTCAGATGCCGCAAATCGCTCTCTGAATCTCCAGCGTCATCCTAAAATTCCCACGTTTTGCCGGTTGCTCTTGCTCTGTTCATGTGGTAGTAACTTGCTCCAGTCAGACTCGCTTTCGGTAGCGGGTCGGCTTGCGTGGTGGTGTGACCTCGCAGTCCTCTTCGGTGTCCCCTTCGTTTAGCGCGATGCGCTGAGGATGGTGTGTTCTGTCCAAATATCTTTGGGAGGCTCTCAATGAGAAGCAGAGCGAGTGGATTTTCCATCGTGGCATTGCTGGTGGTGCTGCTGGCAATGTTCCTGGCTGTTTCCGGCGCCAGCGCGCAGTCTACGACCGATGGCGCGATCGGCGGCACAGTCACCGATCCGTCCGGCGCCGTGGTGCCCAACGCGTCGGTTAGCGGCCGCAATCTCGGCACGGACGCGGCTTCGAGCGGAGTGACAGACGGAAGCGGGAGATATTTGCTGATCCACCTGCAGCCAGGCGTATATTCGCTGGAAATTTCGGGAACCGGCTTCAGCGCGTTCAGAGCCACGCGCATCACGGTGGAAGTCGGCCGGGTGACCACCATCGATGCGCAGCTCAGTGTCAAAGCGATGGCCGAAGTGGTGGTGGCCACTGCCGAACTGCCGGTTATCACCACGGATCGCGCCGATTTCAGCACCAACATAAACCAGACGACCATCGAAAACTTGCCCATCAATGGTCGACGTTGGTCTTTCTTCGCGCTTCAGACTCCTGGCGCGGTACCGGACGGTGGATTCGGACTGGTCAGCTTCCGCGGCATCTCCGGCCTGCTCAATAACAACACGGTCGACGGAGCAGACAACAACCAGGCGTTCTTCAGCGAAGAACGCGGTCGGACGCGCATCAGCTACTCGACGAGCGAGGCGTCGATCCAAGAATTTCAGGTCAATACTTCCAACTATTCCGCGGAATATGGGCGCGCGGCCGGTGGAGTGGTGAATGCGGTCACGAAAGGTGGCACAAACCAAATTCATGGCCAAGCATTTTGGTTTGACAGGAACAGCGACTGGGGAGCAATCAATCCCTTTCAGACGCACATTGTGAACCGTGTTGCTACGCCTTTCCTGCCGGAAGACAAACGGCACCAGTTCGGTGGAGGAATCGGCGGGCGGATTATTAAGGACAGGCTTTTCTGGTTCTTCAGCGCAGACCAGCAGCTACGACCTTTCCCGGCAGTGGCCAACTCGGCGACACCCAATGCCATTTTTGCCCCGCTCAGTGCTTCAGAGCAAACTACGCTCACGTCCCGTGGCATCTCGCCGACAAGTAGCGCCGTCGCCGGCGCGCTAAGCCTGTTCAGCAACCTCACGGGCACAGTGCCCAGGAGAGGCGACCAGCTTATCCTCCTGCCGAAGATAGACTGGATCATCAATTCCAAGAACCACGTTTCGTTCACGTACAATCGACTGCGCTGGAATTCTCCTGAAGGCATTCAGACCGCGCCGGTGGTCAACCGCGGAGTAGAGAGCTTTGGCAATGACTACGTGAAAGACGACTGGGGCATTGCTCGCCTGACCTCGACGATCTCCAGCACGATTACGAACGAACTCCGCTACCAGTATGGCCGGGATTTTGAGTTCGAGTTCGGACAAAACTCCATCGCGGGGGAGCCTGTCTCACAACTCGGCAGCTCTCCGCAAATTGCCGTCAACGATGCCGCTGTGGGCGGCTTTGGCGCCTTTACGTTCGGCATGCCAAACTTTCTAAACCGCCCGCAGTATCCAGACGAGAGAAGAAACCAGGTGGCGGACACGCTCGCCTGGAGCCACAACACCCACCTCTTCAAATTCGGGTTCGACGTGAACCATGTTCATGACACCGAAATCAACCTGTTCCAGGGTTTTGGGGCGTATTCCTATAACACCCGCGTGGATCTTATCAGCGATTTCGTGGCTGCCCAGACAGGCCACACTCCCTTCTGCGGAACAGCAACCGCGCCAGTGGGGTGCTATTCTGGCTTCGGGCAAGGATTTGGGACGCCCGGATTCAATTTCTCCACAAATGACTTGGCGTTTTTTGTCCAAGATGATTGGCGGATTCGGCCGCGCTTTACGCTGAATCTCGGCCTCCGCTATGAAACGGAGATCATGCCGTCGCCGCAGCTTCCTAACACTAATCTCCCGACAACGACTGCCTTCCCCTCCGACCGCACGGACTTCGGTCCTCGGCTGGGGTTTGCATGGGACCTGAACGGGAATGGCAAAACCATCGTCCGCGGGGGATACGGCATTTTCTATGGCCGAATCATCAACTCGACAATCTTTAACGCCATTGCCAACACCGCGGAGCCTGCCGGGCAAAGCAGTGTGTCCCTCACAGCTACGTCGGCGACCGCGCCTCTGTATCCAAACGTAATCCAGTCGGGCGGCGGTACCGTTCCTTTCGGAGTTACTGCTGTGGGCTTTGCGCATGACACACAGCTCCCGATGATCCATGAATTCGACGCCGAAATCGAGAAAGAGATTACGGGCAACACGGTCGTATCCCTGTCTTATGTGGGAAGTCTGGGTAGACGCCTGCCACGTTTCGTGGATACGAATCTCGCGGCACCGACCCTGTCCACCAACTATGCGGTTAACGTGAGCTCGACGGCGACCATCCTAAGTCCATTTCAGACCCCCTTTGTGGGCCAGAGTTTTTCAGTGCCATACTTCGGTGTTCCAGCTGACGCGACCGGGAAGAAACCGGCAAGCGGTGGAACGGGACGCCCCAATACGGCATTCGGAGCGATTACCAACATCAGCGACGGCGTTGACTCGAAATACAACGCATTGGTTGTCGCGCTCAACCGGAGGTTTTACAAGGGCTTCCAAATTCAATCTTCGTACACCTACGCGCACGCCTCGGATTTCGGCCAGAGTTCGCAAACATTTACGGCGTCGAATAACGTGCTGAATCCGTTCAATCTGGCGGCAGAACTCGGTCGATCGAATTTTGACATCCGCCACCGCTTCACGTTCGCAGCGGTGTGGACGCCGGATGTTTACAAGGGCCAAGCCCGAATGCTGCAATACCTTGTGAATGGTTACACGATCTCGCCCCTACTCACTGTGTCGTCGGGGGCACCCTTCACGCCTCTGATCTCGGGGAACGCGCCGAACCCGGCCGGCTTTACTAATTTCACCGGCGGAACGGGAGTGCTGGCCGATGGCGGTACAAACCGAGTGCCGTGGCTGGCTCCGAACTCCTTCCAACTTCCGCGGACAGCCAATGTGGACTTGCGTCTACAAAAAGCCTTCACTCTCCATGAGAATTGGAAACTTACCCTGAGCGGCGACGCGTTCAATCTTTTCAACCACAACAATGTAACCGCCGTGAACGCCACGATGTTCACGGTTTGCGCGCCAAACGCTTTCTGCTCTGCTCTCGGAGTCAAACCAACTTCACCGACGCTGGCCTACAATCCGCGATTTGGTGTGCCGACGCAGTCCAGCAACTCCCTAATCGCGCAGCGGCAGATCCAGGTCGGACTGAAATTGGATTTCTAGGTCTCATCAGGGCTCAGCCCAAAAAGCGGCGATGATACATTACGCGTGGGGATGCGATTTGTCGTAGATCTCCATCAGTTGGCGTATCGACGCGTGCGTGTATTTCTGCGTGGTGGACAACGACTGGTGCCCCAGCAGCTCCTGAATGGCTCGCAGGTCCGCGCCATCCGCCAGCAAATGCGTCGCAAATGCGTGCCGCAGCGAATGCGGATGCAAGTCCCAATTGATGTTTATCAGCTTGACGTATTTTTTTACGATCCGGCCTACCGAACGCTGCGTCAGCCGAGTCCCCGCGTAATTCAGGAACACCGCGTTGGTGCGCGGCACCGCTCGCCGCGCCCCTCCTTTGCCAGAGGTTTGCAGCAGGAGCTGCTCCCGCAGCGGCCAATATTTTTCCAGCGCTTCCTGCGCCTTCCTCCCGTACGGCACGATGCGTTCCTTGTTGCCCTTGCCGCGCACCCGCAGCATCCGCTCGCTCTGCTCCATGTCTTCCAGGTTCAAGCCCGTCAGCTCGCTCACGCGCAGTCCCGCCGCATACAGCAGCTCCAGCAGCGCGCGGTCGCGGCGCAGTAGCAATCCTTCGCTCGCGGTGGATTCGCCCCCTGGTGCTGCGCCACGCGCGCCCTTCTTCGCGGGCAAACGTCCGCCCGCCGCGGCCGGCCCGGCGCCGGCCAGTTCGTTCAGGAATCCGTTCATCTCTTCCGCGGAAAGCACGGAAGGAATGCGCTTGGGCAGCTTCGGCGTCGGCACCAGCCGCGCCGGATTTTCTTTGATCATCCCTTCGCGCACGCAATACTTGAAAAACGAACGCAGCGCCGCCAGCTTCCGCGCAATCGAGCTCTTCTCCAGGCCTAGCTCGTGCAGGTGCCCCACAAATTCACGGATGATCTGATGCGTAATCTTTGGCAGCGCCGGAGGCTGCTCGCCCGGAGGCGAAAGGTACGCCAGAAACTGCTCCAGGTCCTTCCCGTAATTCAGAATCGTGTGCGGCGAGGAATTCCGCACCGACTGCAGGTACTGCAGATATTTTGCGATGGCCTGCTTCATTTCCGCTGAGCCGCTCCCGGGGCACACCAAAGTATAGTCGCGCAAAATTGCGCGAACTCCAATCACAATTGAATGTTGTTAGTTGCTAGTGGGAACTTACGGCTTTGCGCCTACCGGCGTTGCGGCTTCTTCCGGTTGCGGCGGCACGGGGTCGGCTACCACGGACTCCCAGTCGCAGCCTTCTTTCAGGCAACTGCGCACGATGCCGATCTTGGTTTTCTTCTCCACAATGAACGGCGCGCCGCACTTCGGGCACGGTTCGGCCAGCGGCATATGCGGCGTCGTGAAATCGCAATCGGGATACCGCGAACAGCCGTAGAAAACGCGTGGCCGCCCGCGCCCGCCCTTGCCGGCGCTGCCGCGCCGCACGAATTCGCCCTCGTTGCATTTCGGGCATTTGATGCCCATGGTGATCGGCCGCGTGTACTTGCACTTCGGATATCCCGTGCAACCGATGAACTGACCGAAGCGGCCGCTTTTCTTCACCAGCTGGTTGCCGCACAGCGTGCACTTTTCCTCGAGCAGTTCGTCCGGCTCATGGGCGATGCGCGTTCCCGCTACTAGCCGCCGCGTGGTCTTGCAATCGGGGTATCCCGTGCACGCGAGGAATGCGCCAAAGCGTCCGCGCTTGATGGCCATTTCTTTGCCGCAATTGTCGCAATATTCGGTTTTGCCTTC
>Ga0210409_10008832_pt1 | contig 10231 bp, 7 predicted proteins | sample IncBWH17MmetaG_FD_161649 | JGI IMG/M metagenome (GOLD analysis project Ga0210409, IMG submission 161649) | Forest soil microbial communities from Barre Woods Harvard Forest LTER site, Petersham, Massachusetts, United States - Inc-BW-H-17-M | ecosystem: Environmental > Terrestrial > Soil >...
GGTCGATGGTCCAGGCTAACTTTTCCACCTGGATCATGTCGGCGAACTCTTTCTCCATGTCGTCGTCGTGGAGGAGCATTTCCTTTTCGAAAATCTTGGCCTCCGTTTCCACGAGGCGGTTCAGGCGCCAGCGGGCGGCGGCCATGGTCTCGACCAGGTCGTGCTGAGATTGGTTGGCGGGTTGGAAGTCGTCCATGTAAGAGTCACGGACGGCTTCGAATGCGTCGCGGTTTTCGTGGGGTAACACCACGATTGCCGAAGACAGTCCGTGACGGAGGCTGTTTCGGGAAGAGCGGGCTCGTCCTTCGACGGAGACGGGGCCGTGTGATTTGGCACCATTGGCGCGGCTGGCTGCACGCTGTTTATCGGATGGTAGATTAACTGACATGAGAATTTCCTCTCGATTGAGGTATCGCATGGGGAGTACGGGGGTGACGGGTTTTGCGGAGGTCAGGTGGTTGATTTTAGGGGAGTACGAAGGATCTTCTGCGTGGTGACTGACGCGGACCGGTGTGACTATTCGGGGGGAATTGGGCGGGCGGTATCCGATGACTGCACGCGGCTCACGGTCCTTAGCCTGCACATATAAGTACCTCCTCGCGTCTGATGTTTACAGAGCGGCGGGGCAAATCGACTGCGTCAAACATGAATCACATGAGTCACATGAATCGCATGAATCGGCCCAAGTTCTCCGTAGTGATCCCGGCTCGCAACGAAGAGCGCTTCATCGGCAGATGCCTAGAATCCGTTCGGGTTGCCGGCGCGCCCTATCCGAATGGGTTGGAAGTCATCGTTGTTCTGAACCGCTGTTCGGACAAGACCGAAGAGATCGCTCACGGCCTGGGTGCGCGAACGATTCGGGAAGACGCACGGAACCTGGCCAGAATTCGCAATGCGGGTGCCCGCTTGGCTACCGGCCTGATGTTGGTGACCATCGACGCGGACAGCACCATGAGCCCAGACACGCTGGCGGCGATTGACCGGGCGCTCTCGTCCGGCGCAACGGTGGGAGGCGGAACGGAGATTCGACCAGACCGGTCTTCGCCGGGCATTCAGGTGACGCTTTTACTGATGAGGTTTCTTCTACTGATTACCGGGTTGTCCGGTGGGTTGTTCTGGTGTTGCCGGGAAGATTTCGAAGCGGTCGGTGGCTTCAATGAGAAACTGGTCAGCGGCGAGGACCTCGATTTTGCCAGACGTTTGATGGCCTATGGGAAGAAAACTCACCGGCCGTTCTCCACGCTGCGCGGCGCGCACATCGTCACGTCCTGTCGCAAGTTCGATAAGTTCGGCGACTGGTGCGTTATTAAAAATCCTCTGATGATCTGGCGTATTCTGAGAGGGAAAAACCAGCGCGTCGCGGACGCGTTCTACTACGATTTTGAGGGGTGACGGTCCGACCTGAGTGGGGTAGCGGGGAGTGAGAGGGCACCTCCGCTTTCAACCCGCTCAACGCCGAACTATCTGATTCAGCATCGAAGGCAGATTCGCCACAAAATCGCGAACCTCCGGAACATAGGTATAGGCAAGTACGAAAGCGAGAATCATGCAACCCAGCCATATGAGGCCTCCGAGTAGTCCAGGCCAGCCATAGTAGCGACGCTGGTGGAGATAACCACGGCCATGGATCGCCATTTTGAAGGGTCCGACAACCGCGCTATAGAGCCCGATGAGGATGAGGATTGCCACCCATAGCGGAATGGGGACGGGAAGAGGCCAACCGAAAACCGCGCCGGTGTTCACCAGCGAAATGATCGCCAGGATCCAGACTACGGTAAGCGCGCCAATGATGAGGCCGAAGATCGGAAGCATGAGCATGGTCAAGACGTGCGATGCGTAGTCGATTTCGGGTGAAGCATTAAAAGACCAGTGCGCGTTGCGAACCGCGCGGCGGGCCTGGCGGGCCGCCCGGTGGGTTTCCCTGCCGATATCGTCCATATTTCGCTTGAATCCTTTCCAATCCGGAGAGCCAGGCCCTTTGCGCCACCATGCTTCGGCGTCTTTTTTGAAATTCGCGTAGTGTTCCTTGGCTTGATCGACGAGTTCCTGCGCGTTGAACGGCTGACCGTGCGCCTCGGCGCGTTCCTCCAAGGTGTCGGCAGGGGGGATGATGACCATCGCCGCGAAATATGCCAGGACTAAGGCGCCGGCGGAAGCAATTGCCAGAACGCACAATGCGAGCCTAACCAGAGTCACATCCACATTGAAGTAGGCAGCCAGGCCCTTGCATACTCCGGCGATCATGGAACCCTCGCGGATTCTGTAAAGGCGCTTCGGCGCGCCCGAGTCGGTCTGGGCCCGCTCGTGTTTCGCGTCTTTGGGCTGGGGTTCGGCGCCGTCGCCCATATCCGGCTCGGCGTTCGGCTCGACCGGACCCATTTCGTTGAGGATCTGGTCGATTTCGGATCTGGTGATCACGTTCTTGGCCGGCGTCAGGTGGCGGTTGCATTTGTCGGCAATGGCTTGCTCGAGGTCGACCATAATGTCCAGCAGGTCGGGATTGTGTTTAAGCTTGGCCTCGGCATCCGCGAGATATTCGTCCAGAGCCACGTATCCGCTCTCTTCCACCTGGTACGCATTGCCGTTCAGATTAACGGTGATGACTTTGTTCATGTCAGTTTCCTAACTGGCTGATGGTTGCGTTGATTTGCTTCCAATAGGCGTTCAGTTCCACGAGCTGGGCTTTGCCTTTCGGCGTGAGCTTGTAGTACTTGCGGGGCGGCCCCGCTTCCGATTCTTGCCATTCGTAATCGACCAGGTTCTCGCGGCGCATTTTGCTCAATAGAGGATAGAGCGTTCCTTCCTGCGTAGCGAATTCGGTTGTGCTCAGGCGCTTCAACATGTCGGCGACGTAAACCATGTCCGTCGCGACGATCTTGAGGATTAAGAATTCGAGGAGGCCTTTGCGGATGGGTCCGAGTTTGCCGTCGATACTCATGGGTCAAGACCAGCTACCTTGTGAATACAAGGTACCATGCTCTCGACAAGGTTGTCAATGATAATTTCGGAATCAAGTTTGAACTCGAGGCAGGGAGGCGGATGGTGGGGACCTCCGACTATAATCCGCCTGTAAGCAGGTTACATTCGCGGTTCGGTGAAGGGGCGGTTTCGCTGGTTAGGCCATGCCGCGACGGTAACGGAGCGTTTACGGTTACGGACGGATCAGGGTCCGAGCGGTCGCACGCGGTAGTTGCTTTCTCCGCGGGTCGCCGGAGCCAAGTAACGCCGGGCGCGCTTACGCGATAGGCGTTAACTTTGTGTCTCTTTACTTGCCGGCTACTTGCCGACCGATTTAAGCGCGGCTCCGCCCTTCTCGATACTGTAACCGGTCCCCAACGCCATCTTCCTAGCGCTCCACTTAAGGCCCCGGCCGGTTGCTTTGGCGCCCACCACGGTTGCCTTACCCGTGGCGGATCCAGTCTTGGCTACCGCGGTCTTAGCAGAACCGCCTGCCGCCTTGATGTCTTGTCCGGCGCCGTTTTTGCCATAGGCCGAGAACGGCACAAGAAAACAGATTGATAGAAAAATGTTTCTGGTAGCGCGCATAGTCCTACTGTAGCTGAAATTTCAAGTCGCGGGGAATCCTCCGGTACAGGCTCACCCCGCGATGGGTCCGTAAGCGTACCGCTCCGTTAGTGTCGCGGCTCGGGATCTTGTCGGCTCGGGATCTGTCCAACGGCGCTTCAAAAGAGATACAATCCTTCAGTGAAGGCGAAGGCCCTTCAAGCAAGGAGAAGTGATGACTGAAGATCCCAAGAACCAACAGAAAAACGAAGCCCAGCCGGGCGACATCGCACGGCGGGAGTTTGTAGCCTCCGTAGCCGCGGGTCTGGCCGCCACGGCAGGGACCGCCGCCGCAGCGGGACTCGAAGTGGTCGAGACCGATGTTGAGATCAAGACTCCCGATGGGACGTGCGATGCGGCGTTCATCCGCCCCAAGACCGGTTCGCATCCGGGAGTGCTGATTTGGCCGGACGCGTTCGGCTTGCGACCCTCGATGCGCGATATGGCGAAGCGGCTAGCCGCCGACGGATATTCGGTCCTGGTGCCGAACCCGTTTTATCGGATTTCCAAGGCTCCGTACACGGATGCCTCCAAGATCGATTTCGCGACCGAGCGGGCGAAGATCACGCCGCTGATGGCGTCGGTGAACGCGCCGGGCAACTGCGAGAAGGACGCGGTGGCTTACATCGGCTTCCTGGACGCGCAGAAAGAAGTGAACAAGTCCAAGAAGATCGGTACGCAGGGTTACTGCATGGGCGGAGCGCTGGTGGTCCGGACCGCGGCGGCGCTTCCCAACCGCGTCGGCGCGGGAGGGTCTTTCCACGGCGGCAACCTGGTGAACGACACGCCGAACAGCCCGCACTTGCTCGCGCCGAAGATTAAGGCACAGATGTACTTCGGTATCGCGGCGAACGACGACAAGACTCAGCCGGATGCCAAGGACAAGTTGAAGGAAGCGTTCGCGGCCGCGAAGGTTCCCGCCGAAATCGAAGTGTATTCGATGTCGCAGCATGGCTGGTGCGTTCCCGATATGCCCGCGGGGAACGGCCCGCCGATCTACAACAAGCCGGACGCCGAGCGCGCCTGGGGCAAGCTCGCGGCTTTGTACAAAAAGGCCCTGGCTTAAGATCCACGAAACCGGGGACACAATAGGTGTCCCCGTTCTTTTTAAGAAAAGGAGTTCCCAGATGAAACTTCGATTTCCAGTAGTGGCAGTTGCGGTGGTGGTTGGATTCATGCTTGGGTTCGGGATGTTCCAGATGGCGGGGCAGCAAGCGCCCCAAGCCGCTCCCAAATCCACGGCCGATCCCTATGCCAATAACGCGGATGCGGGGAAGACGCAGTTCCCGCTCGCGGCGCCCGCGGGCAAGGACTCCGGCGCGATCACTAAAGCGCCGGCCGGCGCGGTGAACTCGGGGATGCTCGATCCGGCCAAATGGAAATACGGGCCGGCCTTCGACGCGCCGCCGAATTCCAAGATTTGGAATCCGGTGATGCTCAAGATGATGAAGGGCGAGAAAGTGACCGGCGGCACGGTATTCAGTACCGACAGTCCGGAAACGTATTGCGCGATGGCCAATGCCGGCTACGACTTCATCTGGACCGAGATGCAGCACGACTCGCGGGACTGGGGGGCGGTCGCCAAGATGTGGAAGTCGTGCCCGCACGCTAAAGCGGTTCCGGGCGTGCGCGTGGCTTATACGGATGAACGCGAAATCCAGCACGCCATGGATAACGGCGCGCTGGTGCTGGTGGTTCCCACGGTCCGCTCGGTGGAAGAAGGCAAAGCCGCGCGGGACTGGACCATGTTCCCTCCGCTGGGCAAGCGCAGCCAGGGCGGCGGGCAGGCGTTCGATCCCGATATGTGGGGCAGCGTTCCGGGCGGGTATCGGAATACGATCAACCAGAACGTGGTGCTGATCGAGATGATCGAGACGCTCGACGGGGCGGTAGCGGCGCGCGAGATCGCGTCGCTTCCAGGCGTTACCGGGATCTTCGCGGCTAGCGGAGACCTGGGAAACTTCTCGGGCTACCGGCAAGGCACGCCCGACTACGAGCGGCTGATCAACATCGTGCACGACGCGGCGCTGGGCGCGGGCAAGCGGCTGTGCGGTCCGTTCGCGTGGCGCGACCGGCCCGATTTCACTTGCTTCCAGGCTGGAAGCGAGACGGCTGCTATCGCACGCGGAGTGGCCGCGGAACTCGGCACGCTCAAGGACACGCAGGGCAAGCCTGAAGTCGGACCCTACGCGACCAAGAAGTAACGCAAGGGAAGTAGCGCGGGGGAAGTAGGTCGGGGAAGTAGGGCTCCGGGACGGCTTTATCGCCTGGTGGTAGCGGTGCGAGCGCCCGCCGACATAGCCGGTTTTTGCGAGGGTTCTTTGCCTTGACGCTTGCCTCCGGATGGTATACACTCGCGGCTGGATTTCAGGGAGCTAGGGGTTATCCAGCGTTCGGTTTCATAACGGCTTCTTATCTCTGTTGGCTGGAGGCCGTCCTATGCGCTCCCTGGTGATTGCAGTTGGTTTGTGCGTACTCGTCGTTGCCGCGTTTGCTCAGAGCGACCGCGGGACCATTACCGGTACCGTGTCCGACCCTGCGGGGGCCGTGGTCGCGGGCGCCGCGATCGAAGCCCGCAACACCGAAACCGGAGCCGTGTACCCAGTGGCGGCTTCGGGCACCGGCAACTACACCATCGCCCAACTGCCAGCCGGTACCTATGAAGTCACCGTAAGCACGCCCGGGTTCAAGAAATATGTCCGCCCGGGCTTGATCGTGCAAGCCGCGCAAACCATACGTGTCGACGCCGCGCTGGAGGTCGGGAGCGCGAACGAGTCCGTCACGGTTCAGGAAGAAGCTCCGCTGCTGAAGACGGAAAGCGGCGAGCTGAGCCAAACCGTCGAAACCAAGACCATGGACGCCCTTCCGCTCCTACAAGTTGGCGCCAGCAGCTCCGGTCTCCGCAACCCTTACGCCATCGTCGCGCTGCTGCCGGGAGCGTACTTCACGCCCGTAGCCACTTCGTTCACCACCGGACCCACGGTGCGTGTGAATGGCGGAGTCACGTCTTCTGAAACCTTCCTGGTCGACGGCATGGATGGAACCAATCTGATGAGCCAGGGCATCAACCAGCAGACCGCGCCAGGAATGGACTCCATTCAGGAGTGGACCGTTCAAACCAGCAATTACTCGGCGGAGTTCGGGCAGGCCGGCAGCTCCGTGCACAACGTCACCATGAGGTCCGGCACCAACCAATACCACGGATCCTTTTACGATTACTTCCAGAACGAAGTCCTCAATTCCGCGCAGCCGTTCACAGTTCTCCAGGGCAGCCCCAACGAGCACCAGCGGACGCAGGTGCGCCGGAACGATTACGGCTTAACCCTGGGCGGACCGATTCGAATCCCCAAAATCTACGACGGCCGCAACAGGACCTTCTTCTTCTTTAATTGGGAGCAGTACCTGAACACCACCGTTCCTACGCCCACATTGATCTCCGTTCCAACCGATGCTTATAAACAGGGCAATTTCAGCGCGGCGATTGCCGCGGCCGGCAATCGGGGTCTTGGCACGGATTTACTCGGACGCCCGATCCTCGCGGAGATGATTTACGATCCCAACACGGTGCAAACGGTGGGCGGCCAGCGCATCACCAATCCGTTCCCGAACAACACCATCCCGCTAACCCGCATGGATCCCGTTTCGCTGAAGATCCAAAGCTTGATGCCGGGGCCGGTGTGTGTCGTGGGACCGCCGTGCAACGCGGCGGGCGTGATCAATAACTACCAGCAGTACGAACCCTATGACCGGGACACCAACGTTCCCTCCCTCAAGCTCGACCATATCATCGATCCCAAGGACAAGCTCTCCTTTTTCTGGAGCGAGACGCGGACCTACTCTGCTCTTTACTACGGCGCGGACGGTTTGCCAGAACCGCTTTCCTACACGTTCGGAGGCGCCATCTACACGCACCGCGAGCGCCTGAACTATGACCGCAGCATCACTCCGACGCTCCTGCTGCATCTGGGCGCGGGTTTCGACGCCGACGATTTAGGCCGGCCTTCCGTTATCCAGAACTACGATATCTGCGGCAGCATCGGGCTGTGCAGCCAGGCGTTTGTGCGTCCGATCACGTTCCCGTTTATTAACGGCCTCTCCGATTCACTGGCAGGCGGTATTGGCAGCGCGACTCAGCCGTTGGGGCCGCTAAATCGAGTGGACAGTCTGTACCAGCAATTCTCATCCATCGCCAGCCTGACCTGGGTGAAGGGCAACCACACCTTTAAGTTCGGCGGTGAGCTGCGAAACGGCGGTACCTACGACCAAAACTTCAGCTATGCCTCGTTTGGTTTTGCCGCCGGGGAAACCGCCATGCCATACCTGGTGACCACCAACACCGGCAGCAGCTTGGCCAATGTGGGCGGCAACCACATCGGCCTCCCCTATGCGAGCTTCCTGCTGGGCGCCGTGGACACCACCAATATCAATCCTTACGCCTTTGTGCGCTTCGGAAAACAGCAGTGGGGATTCTATGGGCAGGACAGTTGGAAGGTCACCCGCAAATTAACGCTCGACCTCGGCCTGCGCTACGACTACATGCCCTACTATAGGGAGCAACATGGGCGCGCAGGGAACTTCGCGCCCCTAGTGGCGAACCCGGTGGCCGGAGGCCATCCGGGCGCGGTAAACTGGGGCGCCACCTGCAATTGCGACTTTGCCAAGAACTATCCCTACGCCCTTGGGCCGCGCATCGGCTTGGCGTATCAAGTCGCTCCCAAGACAGTAATCCGCGGGGGTTTTGGGGTGGTCTACGAAAGTACCGCCTACAACAACGCCAGGGGGAGTGCCGCTGCCGGCAATCCCACGGGTCCGGCGTCGGTTCCGGGGAATCCGCTCATGACCTGGGGCCAAGGCGTGACTGTCAACGGCTCGCCTCTGACCCTCAGCCAGATCGCGTGGCCCAACTTCAGCACCGGTTACTATCCGATCCAGGGCGTCATTCCCGGCACCGGCCCGCAGTACTACGATCCCTACGCCGGACGCCCGCCGCGCCAGCTTCAGTGGAGCTTCAGCATCCAGCGCGAGATTATGCGGAATCTGTTGCTCGAAGGCTCTTACATCGGAAATCGCGGGGCGTATTGGACCATGTCGGGACCTCTGGTGAACTACAACTACATGAGCACGTCGTTATTGAGCCAGTACGGGTTGAATTTGAATAATCCCGCGGACCTGGCGACGCTGGTGGCTCCCGTTGGTTCGGCCGCCGCCGGCCGATTCCAGAATCACATTCCATTTAGCGGCTTCCCGCTCACGGCTACCGTGGCTCAATCCTTGCGGCCCTTCCCACAGTTCAATGCCGGGTTGAACGGAGTGAACCCTCCGCTCGCCGACACTTGGTATGAGTCGCTCCAGATCTCCGTCACCAAGCGGATCTCTCACGGTCTCCAAGCGAACTTTGGATTCACCTGGCAGAAGTCTTTGGACACGCTCGGCGGCACACCCGACGTTCAGAACCTCGCGCTGGCCAAAGCTGTCTCATCTCTGGATCAGACCTTGGTGAGCCGTGTGGGCTTTACCTACACGATGCCGGCCCTGGGACCGCACGCCCTGTCCTATGCCGTCCGAGACTGGTTCTTCAACGGCTTCTTGTATTACGCGAGCGGGATCCCGCTTGCGGCACCCTCTGCTGCCGGTAACACCACGGGATACCCCGCTGCCCTCGCTTCCGCCACCGTTAACAGTCTCACGTTCCAGGCGACTCCCAACGAAGTCCGCGTGTCCGGGCAACCGCTTTACCTGAAGGACCTGAACTGCCACTGCTACGATCCGAACACCACAATTCTGTTGAATCCCGCCGCGTGGACCAATCCCACGCCCGGCCAGTACGGTGGCGCCTATTATTACAGCGACTTCCGCGGGGAGCGCCGGCCCATTGAGAATTTCGCCTTTGGACGCCACTTCCGGATCGTCGGCGAGCGCCTCTCTTTGAATATCCGTGCGGAGTTTCAGAACATCTTTAACCGCACGTATCTGAACAACCCCAGCGTCGCCAGTCCGCAGACCGCTCCGACCTGCAAGCTGCCTAGCGGAGCCAACGGAGCTTGCTCCTCCGGCCTGCAGGTGGTCTCCGGTTTCGGTTCCATCAATACTTCGAGTCTGCTCTATCAGCCCAGGAGCGGCCAACTGGTGGCGCAGTTCGTGTTCTAAACCTGGTTGTTCGCGACAAGTGGATCCATGTCAGAGGGGGCGCTTAGATGGCCCTCATCGCGGAGGGTGCGTGGAGCAAAACCCCTTACACTGAGGGTCCTTTTGCGATAGACTCCTCTACTGAGTCATGTCGCTTACAGGCGTTGCCGGACCATTCCTTGGCGCAGTCCTACTGACTGCGGCCCCCGCCTTTGCCCAGATCGATTTGGGCGGCGAGTGGGCCGGCACCTTCCATGAAGATTTGCAGCATCGTGGAGGCGTGCGGCTGGCCGACTACACCGGGCTTCCGCTGAACGAAGCGGGATGGCGCAAGGCTCAGAGCTGGGACGAAGCTGCTCGCTCCACAGAGGAGCGCCAGTGCATTCCTCACGTGGCCACGTATGCGTTTCGCGGGCCGGCTACGCTGCGGTTCACCAAGGTCATCGACCGCGTATCGGGAGAGTTGCAGGCCTACAACCTGGACGGCAGCTATGGCCGTCCGCGCACTATCTGGATGGATGGACGCGAGCATCCCTCGGAT
>Ga0210409_10008833_pt1 | contig 10231 bp, 9 predicted proteins | sample IncBWH17MmetaG_FD_161649 | JGI IMG/M metagenome (GOLD analysis project Ga0210409, IMG submission 161649) | Forest soil microbial communities from Barre Woods Harvard Forest LTER site, Petersham, Massachusetts, United States - Inc-BW-H-17-M | ecosystem: Environmental > Terrestrial > Soil >...
CAATATTGCCGAATTCGTTGCGGGCGTCGTGCTGTGCAACGATGTTTCTGCCCGCGACGTCCAGTTCGGCGAATCCTTGATCCAGTGGTTCCGCGGAAAGAGCTATCGGACCTTTTGTCCAACCGGCCCATTGCTCTGTCTGCCCGCGAAAGAAGAGTTGGCGTCGTTCCTCAGGGACCTAGAAATCCAGCTTTGGGTCAAGGGTGGCTTGCGCCAGAGCGCGACCTCGGCGCGACTCATCTGGAAGCCGGTCGAAACGTTGAACTACGTGCGCTCCTTCATGAACATGAAGCCCGGCGACCTGTTGCTCACCGGAACGCCCGGCGGCGTGACGGCGCCTGTCACACCCGAGATGGTGGACATCATCAAGACCCATCTGTTCGCGGACGACCTTCGTCTTGAGGCACTGCGCGCAGAGATGACCAAGGGCAGGCCCTTTCTGCGGCCCGGTGATGTCGTCACGGCGAATTTGAGAGACTGCAGACAGAACGTCTCGCTCGGCGGCCAGCAGAGCAAGGTCGCCGCCTCGCCTCAAAGGGAATGATCTCTTGTCCACATTGCGCGAACAGACTTGGGACAGATCGGGCAGGCGCGTGGCAGTCAGATGGCCATGGCTGCTCCCTATCGGTTCGGCGATTGCACTGATTGTCGGAAACGGACCGATCAGCGTCTTCGCGTTCGGTGTGTTCATCAAGCCGCTGGAGGCCGAGTTCGGCTGGAGCCGCGCCTCGATCTCGGCCGGCTTGTCGCTCTGTGGGTTGTTCTCCGCGCTTGCTCTGCCGCTGGTTGGAGGGCTGATGGATCGCTACGGCGTGCGCCGCCCTCTGATGATTGCCGTGTGTCTGTTCGCGCTCAACATCGCAGCGATCGGCGGCACGACGAGCCTTGCGATGTTCATTGCTCTGACGGCTCTCAGCGGTCTGAGTGGCGCGGCGCAAAGCCCGCTGGCCTACGTCAAGAGCATCTCCGGCCAGTTCAATACCCGGCGCGGGCTGGCGATCGGCATCGCCATGAGCGGCATCGGGGTCGGGACGGCGTTCGTCCCCTTGCTTGCCCAGTCGCTGATAAGCTCGTTCGGCTGGAGGGCGGCGCACCTCGGCTTGGGCGCGCTCGTCTTCGTGCTTGCGGTGCCCATAGCCTCCGCCGTGCTTCGGGATGAGCCGGAGAGGCACGTATCGGCCCGCGATGAAAGCGATCTCTCCCAGGGCCTGTCCATCCGCAGGGCAATCGGCTCCCGGATATTCTGGCTCTTGGCGCTCAGCATTTTCCTGGCCTCGTTGGCGCTCAACGGATCGCTGGTGCATGTCGTGCCGATGCTGACGGAGCGCGGCTGGACGCCGGATAGGGCGGCCGCGGCGCTGACGGCAGCGGGCCTCTCCGGGATGGTCGGGCGGATCCTCGTGGGATACATCATCGATCGCATATTCGCGCCTTATGTCGGCGGCGTTTTCTTCCTGATGGCGGCGGCCGGCATATTCCTGCTGATCGAGGACAAGGCCGTGATCCTGGGCGTTGTGTATGTCGGTCTGGCGGCCGGCGCAGAGATCGACATGATGGGCTTTCTCACCTCGCGCTATTTCGGGCTGAGCGCACTCGGGAAGATCTACGGGCTACTCTTGGCGCTGTTCACGGTCGCAGCCGGCTTGGGGCCATACCTGATCGGCCTCAGCTTCACGTCGACGAAGGCCTATGGCCTGGGCTTCGGCACAGCTGCCGGCCTGATCTTCCTTGCTGGCCTCATCATCACCACCCTGGGACCCTATCGCTACAAGCCGGGCAGGTGAACGAGGCCGCATGATGAGGTTGGAAATGATTCGATACAGCAAGCTGGGCTACGTCGGCATCAATGTCACGGACATAGAGCGGGCGCGCCGGTTCTACGAACACATCGTCGGCCTTCAGTTCGTCGAAGCCGCACTGGACGGATCGCTGCGCTTCCGCTGCAGCGCTGACTACTACAACGTCGTCCTTCATCAGTCCGCTCAGCCCGGGTTTCGCTATATCGGGCTGATGCTTCAGGATGACAACCAATACGAAGAATTGCGCAGGCGACTGGAAGCTCGTGACATTGCCTACGAGATCATGTCGGGCAAGGAGTGCGGCGAGCGTCGCCTTCAGAGCGGATGGCGCATTTCGGAGCCACATCTCAAGGCCGCCTTCGAGTTCTACCGTCCTTTGTCGGAGGATGCGGGAGCTCGGTTTGCGCCAAGTGTGGTCAAGATACAGCGCATTGGACACGTCGTGCTGGCGACCCCGCAATACAAGGAAGCGCTCGCCTTCCTGCGCAACGTGCTGAACCTCGCCGAGTCGGACGACATCGACGGCGTCATCGCGTTCTTCAGGCTGTTTCCCAATCCCTACCACCATGGGATCGGGGTCGGTGCCGCACCTCGCAACATCCTGCACCACGTGAACTTCATGGTGTCGGAGATCGATGACATCGGAATAGCCCTCAACCGCTTCAAGCGGAGCGATGTGCCGGTCGTGTTCGGTCCTGGCCGACACATCGCGTCGAACAGCGTGTTCCTCTACTACCTCGATCCGGACGGCCTGACGCTGGAGTACAGCTTCGGTATGGAGGAGTTCCCGGAGGTCGAGCCTCGGGCCCCGCGCACGCTGCCGCCGCGTCCGGAATCGATCGACAGCTGGGGCGGTGTCCGCGATCCGCGCATGTCCGCGGCCGGCATCGTCCATCCGTTCGAGGTCGATGGCGGCTGGGCGCCGCTCGACCGGCCGGCACGCTAAGCCATGGCGATCGACATCCACACCCATGTCGTGCCGTTCGACTTTCCGCCCGATGCGGGAAGTGCCGCCGCCGGCAAGTGGCCCCAGATGGCCGAGGCCCACAACTGCCACCATCGCAACGTGATGATCGATGGCAAGGTGTTCCGAACCGTCACCGACGAATGTTGGGATGTCGGCAGAAGGCTGGAGCACATGGCCTCGACCGGCATCACCCGGCAGGTGCTCTCCCCCATGCCGGAGTTGCTCTCTTATTGGCTGCCTGCCGAGGACGCAGTGAGCCTGTGCCGGCATGTCGACGATGCCATCGTTGCGATGGTCGAGCAGGCACCGGACAAGTTCGCGGCACTCGGCTGCGTGCCGCTGCAGGACGTCGACCGCGCCGTGCGCGAGCTCGAGCGCCTCATGGAGTCCGGTCGTTTCCGCGGCGTCGAGATCGGCACCAACGTCAACGGTATCGCTATCGGCGACAGTCGATTCCTGCCGTTCTACGAGGCCGCCGAGGCGCTTGGCGCCGCGATCTTCATCCATCCCCTTCATCCGACAGGTCTCGATCGTCTGGTCGGGCCGCCGGCGCTTGTGCAACTCCTGGCCTTTCCCAGCGAGACGGCGCTGTCTGTCGCGTCGCTAATCACCGGCGGTGTGTTGGAGCGGCACCCCAGGCTGCGGATTGCGGTCAGCCACGGCGGCGGAGGCTTCGCCCTCACCCTGCCGCGCCTGATGTTCGGCTGGAGCCATACCGGACCGGCTCCGGGCGGGCGCACACCCGTCGAACAGGCGCGAAGCCTTTACTACGACACGCTTGTCTACGATGCGCCGACCTTGAGGCATCTCATCGAGACGTTCGGCCGGACGCAGCTTTGCATCGGAACCGATCACCCGTTCGTCATCCAGGATCCCGAGCCGTTGCAGCGAATCGACGCTCTTGGCGTCGACGGCGAGCTGCGGGAGCTGCTGCTGAGTGGAAATGCCAGGCGGTTCCTGGGGGAGTGAGGGGCTTGCCGTGGGCTGCATGAGCGAGTTTCATGTCTGTGTCGTGGGTGCGGGCCCGGTTGGCCTGACGCTCGCCCTCGACCTGGCGAAGCGAGGGATAACCGTCGCCGTTGTCGACAAGGAGTTGCAGCCCGGCCCGTGGCCGAAAATGGAACGCTGCAATGCGCGGTCTATGGAGATCTACCGCCGGTTGGGCCTCCACGAGGAAATTAGACGCCATGGCCAGCCCGAGGATGGCTCGATGAGCGTTGCGATCGTCACCAGTCTCAGCGATCCGCCCCTTGCGTGGCTCGAATATCCCACGGTAGCCGCCATGCGCCAGAAGATGGCAACCACCAATGACGGCTCGCTTCCGTGCGAACCGTACCAGGTGATCTCGCAGTATACGCTCGAGCCCATTCTGCGTCGGGCAGTGGAGCAATGCGCCAACGTCTGGACATTCTTGGGATTCGAATTCGAACGTTTCGTGGAAAAGGCCGATCAGGTGTCCGTCCACTGCCGGGGTCTAACGGACGTCCAGGAAGTCCGGGCGCGCTATCTCGTGGGATGCGATGGCGGGGCCAGCCCGATCCGAAAACAATTGGGCATTGATTTGAAGGGGCGAGGCGGCATCGGCCGGATGCACCAAGTCTTCTTCCGCTCGAACGACCTGCTCGATCGCACGCCGATCGCTCGCGCCCGCCACTATTGGTTTGCCGATGCCCACCGAAGCGCGATCATCGTCCAGGATGACGGCAGGCACTTCAGCCTGCACAGCACGCTCCCCGCGGGATCCGATTTCGCGGCGGTGGTGAGAGGCCTCGCCGGATGCGATCTGGATGTCGAGATCCTCCACGTCGGCGACTGGACGATGCATCTGCTGCTGGCGGAAAGCTACGGCCGAGGTCGCGTGTGGATCGCGGGAGACGCCGCGCATCTGGTCATTCCCACAGGCGGGCTCGGAATGAACACCGGCGTCGGCGATGCGATCGACTTGGGCTGGAAGCTAGCCGCAACGATCCAGGGTTGGGGCGGGCCTGGCCTGATGGCGTCCTACGAGGCCGAACGGCGCGCCGTCGGAAGGCGGAATGTTGAAGCGTCAGCGTTCGCCGCCGCGGGCCTGGCGATTTGGCGCAATGCCTGGCAGCCCAACATCCGGGAAGACAGTTTGGAAGGCACGGCGACGCGCGCCGATCTGGGCCGGTTGGCCAACGTCGCGCAGCGTCGCAGTCATGAGATGAACGGCGTGGAGCTCGGCTACACCTATGCCGGCTCTCCCGTCATCATGAGCGAGGCCGAGCCTTACCCCGAATCGGACTTCTTTCACTACATTCCGAGTGCCAGCCCGGGCTCGCGGTTTCCGCATGTCCGGCTGAAGGATGGTCGCGCGCTCCAGGATGCCCTGGGCAGCGGATACACCCTCCTGGCTTTTGGCGACGTTGACACGGCTCCGATGAAGCGTGCCATGACGGCGTTCGGTGTGCCGTTCGAGGTGCTCAGGTTGGACGAGCCGGCTGTCCGCTTCGTTGCCGCGCGGAATTTGGTGCTGCTGCGGCCCGATCTCCACGTGGCCTGGAGAGGTGATAGCCTCCCGGACTCATGTGAGAGCATGGTCACCACTGTCACAGGCCGTCGCGGTCCAGAGCCGATGGCTTGATGCAGTTTGCTCTCACCGGGACCAGCGGGCCTTTCGCGAGGCCGCGCGGCATGTCGCCCGCGACGATTCGCGCAACCACTGGAATCACCCTCGTTCAAAACCATCTTCTGTTGGTATCTGTGTTGGTATGTGAAGGGGCCATACTCGCGATCGAGCGCGACAACAACGGCCGACCGGCGACGGATCGCGTGGCGCGGCGGCACGCCGACGTCGCGCCGTTGGTCGCCGAGCTCGATCACTGGATGCGCGCCGAGCGGGTCCGGGTCTCGCGCCATGCCGAGATCGCCAAGGCGATCGACTACATGCTCAAACGCGGGGCCGCCTTTACGCGCTTCCTCGACGACGGCCGCATCTGTCTATCGAACAACGCCGCCGAACGCGCATTGCGCGGGGTGGCAATCGGCAGGAAGGCGAGGCTGTTCGCCGGCTCCGACCGCGGCGGCGAACGCGCTGCTGCGATGTACTCGCTGATCACCGCAGCCAAGCTCAACGACGCCGACCCGCAGTCCTGTCTCGCCGACGTGCTGCGCCGGATCAACGATCGCCTGGCCTCGCGGCTCGACGAACTGCTTCCCTGGATCTGGAAAGCTCGCCCTGCCACGCTCGCGGCATGAATCTGAACGGAGCGCTTTGGAAGGTAGCCTCGCTCACAGCACTGACGGCGATCATCACGGCGGCCGGTCGCTCCGGAAGCCCTTGGCCCTGGATAATCCTTGGTCTTCTGTTTGTCGGCGCCGCGTACTATGCGTTCCTCAAATGGGCCGGCCGCCCTCCGTCCTCAGGCGATCCGAGCTGACGCACTCGTCGACCGCGGCCTTCCCCGGATGATACCCTCTTTCCTGCCCCCCGTTGGTCTCGTCGGCGGAGCCCTTCCGACCTTTGGGGCCTTTACCCGAGAGTGCCGTCAGCAGCTTCGAGGTGACCGTCGACATATGCGGCCCTATGTGCGAACCGCCAGCCCGCGGCGGTTTTGAGCCAGCGATCGTGATAAACACCCGTGAGAGTTGGACGCGGTGAGGCCTCCCCCGTCGGTTGGTGAGTAACGAGCACCGTCGTTCGCGTTTGCGCGGTCTCTGAGGAGAGCGCGTCAAAAACCGTTCCAGACTGATGGTGGCGGCTTGTAAATGCTCCGCGACGTGCCCGCAGTCTTTCCACGGCCCACGCGTGGATTGCTGCTCGAGACTGCAGTCGAATCACGGCGTCCGCCTTTCCGATAGCGAACACTTCGAACACGCCATCCTCAACAAAGAGTTGAGAAAATTTGTCAGCATCGAGGCCGTCATACGTGTGTGAATATCGCGCAATGATTTCTTGAATCGCTAGCCGGTCTTCGATGATCACAGTTCCTCCTCGCCGCCGCGACGTCAAAAGCGGCCGAAGCGCCGCCGACCCCAGCGTCGTCACTAGGAATGTAGCACCTCGAGCCGCGGCATTAGTGAGCACAATGCTCGCAAGGACAAACGTTTCCAGATCACGGAACCGTGCCACGTCCGCTTCGGGGTCCCTGAGCGGACATTCGGGGGACGTGATCACGGTTGAGGCGCCGCGGGGCTGGCTCGGCTAGCGACAACCGCTGAGTAAACGCTAAGGGCGGTGCGGCGCGAGTGGCAGGGCTTGCAGAGGGCGCGAAGGTTGCTCCACTCGTTGTGCGCGATGGTCGCGACGGGGGTCCCGCGTGCTGCCCCCTCATACTTGAGCATGAACTTGTGGGCCTTATGGATAGATTTGGGCGCGCTTTGATAGTTCCCATATCGCGGACATGCGTTCGCTGCCGTTATTTGCTCTTCAACTTGAGCCACCGCCGGTCACCATTCCGCCCGCGACGCTGATAACTGCGTCCGTATTCGGCGCGATGCTCTGGGGCTTCCTGATTGCTGGCACTTGGTTGGCGTGGCCGGCGTCGTTTGGCGCCCGCTATCCGAACAGCGTGCGGAGCGTCACGCCCCAGAAAACCGCTCATTGAACTAGTTCGCCAGCTTGATTTTGGCGCCCCGGCTGGCATTCGAGAACGGCGAGGCGATCGGGGCTTATTTTGGTCAAGTTTTGAAGGATCAGCTCATGAAAGGTCTCGTTCTCACATTGGCCCTGGTCGGCTTGGCGGGCGCTACCGTCGCACAGACCAAATCCGCGCCCGCCAGCACGGCGGGAACCGCAGGCGTGATGACGCACCTGCAGGCGCTCCATTACAATAGCATCTACGACCTGCGCCGTGGTCCCGACGGTCAATGGATCGGCAAGGCAATGCAGGGCAACGTCCCGAAGACGGTGACCATCACTCCCGACGGTACCGTGATCGCGCGTTAGTCAAGCGGACCGCGGGCCTCCAGGGCCACTCATCGATGTCGATATTCAGATTGGTTCTCACCGGTTCGATCACGGCGTAGCTCGGCAGCTCAACGCCCGGCTCAAGCTTCAGGCTCAGCGCCGGCGGCATGGGCAACGGACACGATCGTACAGAGACAGGCCAATAGTGCGAACAACTACCATGCTGGTGCGCTCGGATTCGAAGGACAGCTTTTGGCCAAACGAGGAAACAATGCGGGCGGCGAGCAGCTGCTCCGGGTCTCTCTCGCCAGATTGCGCGACGCCCAGTACGAGATGCTTTACACGCCCCTTCTTAGTGGCCTGGCCGAGGTGCTGGCCTCGGCGGGCCGTCTGATGAAAGCCTCGCCGTAGCTGACGAGGCACTCCAGCGCACAGAGCGCAACGATGCCTGCTGGTGGATGCCAGAAGCGTTACGGATCAAAGGCGAAGTTCTACTGTCGTCCAATAGGGCGGACACAACGTTTGCAGAGGGCCATTTCCGTCGATCTGTGGAAATGGCACATCGGCAGGGAGCTTTGTCGTGGGAACTACGAACCGCGATCAGCCTCGCCCAATTACAACGCGACCATGACTGCACCGGAGAGGCCCGAGGTCTCCTAATATCGGTGTATGGCGGCTTCACCGAAGGATTCGACACCGCCGATCTTAGGACCGCGAAGGCCCTTCTTGCGTCGCTTTAGTGATCATGTTTCTCGCACGGCGCCGTGAACTACTGGACGTCAACATCCGGAAGATCATGTCCGCTTCTGGCCCAAATGACGAGTGCCGACCGAGTCCGGAAATGTCTGCTGTTTGGGAAACACCGGACACATCGCGGACATCACGAAACCGACGCGTTTGACCCGAAGCGGCCATTCCTAATACCCGTGATGGGGCGGATAATGCTTACGGCTTGAGCGCCATGAAAGCGTAACCGAACACCACGGAGAGGGGATTGGGATTGAGATGACGATCCGGAAGAAGATCTTTCTCCTCGCCGGCATTCTGCTGGCTTTGTTCGGCGTAGTGGTCGGTGTGCTCGCCATCATTCAGAAGCTGGACAGCGACCAGATCGGCAACATAGTCGGCTATGAACTCCCGCTGTCGCGGATCGTTGCTCAGTTCGACGTCGACACCGACCGGTACGAGCTCAATATCCTGCGCGTGCTTCGACTCGATCCCGCCAGTCCAGTGCAGATCGCGGCGGCCGTCGCCGGCAAGCAAGCACTGACCGACGAGATGCGTTCGGATGTTGTGAAGGCCGGCAAGTTGCTCGAACAAGCGATCCAAGACCGGAGCTACAATGCCGCCGAACGCGTCGACTTGGCGCGCGTCGAAGGCTCGTTCAAATACCTTAGCCGCAGCCTCGAGGAATTCCTGACCGTCGGGGACCGCACAATGGCGGCGCTCGCCGACGGCCGGCGCGAGGACGCGCGGACGGCATCTCTGGACTTCGCGAATTTCGCTCAGGCGTTCGGTCCAGACCTATCCGAAATTCGCCGCGCCGTCGCCGATCTCACGGAGCGGTCGACCCGGGAGGTCCTCGCACGGGAAGAGCTCGACGCTTATCTGAGCTTTGCGTTGTTCCTGGCAGCTTGTGGCATTGGGCTCGGTATCAGCGCCGTGGGCTCGACCCGCGTGATCGCTGGGTTGCGCCAGTTGGTTGCCAGCGCCCGGGCGATCGAGTCCGGTGGGGATTCGCAACCGGTAGTGGTTCGCTCGCGCGACGAGGTCGGCGAGCTTGCCCTTTCGTTCAATCGCATGGTGGAGGAGCTACGCACGCGCGAACGCATCAAGGAAACGTTCGGCAAGTTCCTCGACCCGCGCATCGTTACCCGGCTGATAGGCAATGGCGCGAACGAGGCCGAGCGCCGCAATCTCACGGTATTTTTTTCTGACATTAAGGGTTTCACGGGTATCAGCGAACAACTCACCGCCGGCGCCGTCGTCAACCTGCTGAACAGCTATTTTGGCGCGATCGCTGCTGTGATCCACGAGCATCATGGCGTGATCGACAAATATATCGGGGATGCCGTGATGGCGTTCTGGACCCCGCCGTTCTCAGCCGGCGACTCCCACGCTAGCGACGCCTGCCTCGCGGCGCTGGCACAGCAGGAAGCGATGGTCGCACTGCGCGCCCAGCTGCCTGAGATCACTGGCATGCGACGTAATCCGCCAAAACTTGTGATCCGCATGGGCATCGCCACCGGCGAGGGCGTTGTCGGGACCATCGGCTCGGAAGCGGCGCGGTCCTATACAGTGATCGGCGACACCGTAAACCTTGCTTCACGTCTTGAGAGCATTAACAAGCTCTACGGCACCTCAATCATCCTCAGCGAGGAGACGTTTCGGTTGGCGCAACAGGCCATCGAGGCCCGCGAGCTTGATCTGATCACCGTTGCCGGCAAGACCGAGCCGGTCCGCATCTACGAGGTGATGGGACGCGCTGGTGAGCTTAATCCAGAGCAGAGCGAGCTGCGCGATCGGTTCGCGTGCGGCCTGGCCGCCTATCGCAGACGTGATTGGGACGAGGCGCAAACCCACTTTGAAAGCTGT
>Ga0210409_10008834_pt1 | contig 10230 bp, 8 predicted proteins | sample IncBWH17MmetaG_FD_161649 | JGI IMG/M metagenome (GOLD analysis project Ga0210409, IMG submission 161649) | Forest soil microbial communities from Barre Woods Harvard Forest LTER site, Petersham, Massachusetts, United States - Inc-BW-H-17-M | ecosystem: Environmental > Terrestrial > Soil >...
GGAAGCCGCGCGCAAGATGAGCCAGGAGCAGTGGACTCCGGAACACTTCTCCGCCCTGCTGGGTCCGGATGTGGATTTGTTGATTCGGACCAGCGGCGAACAACGTTTGAGCGACTTCCTGTTGTGGGAATGCGCTTACGCCGAGATGGTGTTCACGCCTCGGAAGTGGCCGGATTTTTCGGCTGCCGACCTATCCGCCGCCCTGGCCGAGTTCGATCGACGGGAGCGCCGCTTCGGCGGACTCACCGCCGCCAGCGCGCTCCGCACGGCGTAGGCTTGTGGCTAGACTCCTGCCGCGGTGCGCGGTTAGGACGCAGAGACCAGCAATACTAAATGGGCTGGAGGCCGTGGGTAAGTTCGCGGATCAGATCCATCGGCGGATTCGGGTACCGTTCCCATCCCGGAAAGCCGCCCCATGCGAATACCCGCCGCAGATACTCTACGAAGAAGCCTTTCTTCCAATCCCCGAAGACTAGGTCCGCGCTTCTATCCGGAAGGCGTATGCCACAGGGGGCCAAATCGGCCTTACTGATGTCCGGAGCGATCAGGAAAATGTCTCCGTCCCAACAATCCGGATCACGTAAGTCCCTTACCTCAGCTACCACGTCGAGAAGGACGAGCGGATCGGGCAGAGTGCTCAAATCGTCGTTCGCCGCCGGCGGCTCGGCAGTAACGCGGATTCCCATTTGCTCCATTTGTGCGGCATCCTGCTCCGTGTAACGCGCTCCGGCGCCGAAACCCATAGTGGTGGACGGATTCAAGATCGGATGCGACCCTAAGAAAGATACGTGACTTACAGCCTCCGACCAGGCGCGTAGCGAGATCGGTAGCGGCCCCCCGAGGATCCGCTCAGCGTTCTCAAGTGCCGCGTCCCGCTGGCTGGCGCGTGTGTAAATGCTCGGGTCATCGAGCGAGTTCGCCGGGCCATCCGCGGATCCCTCGGCTCTGAGATGCTGGATCAGCCCCTGCATTTGCGGACCATGCGCGATCTGCTCAGCGGCTGCCAGGAACTGACCTTTGGTGAAACCGGGCATTAGGGCCTCGATTGATTCGAAACCGGGAAGCTGGTTGGTGCGAATCGACTCCAGTTGCTTGGCAGCCAATTCTTGAAACCCCTCCATGTGTGCCGCCAGCCCTTGCAGAGCCCGCTGGCGGGTCATGAACCGATAGCCGATGCCGTCCAGGCGTTTGATCAGCGTCTCCACATTATGGCGGGCGCGCGTCATGGTCTCACGCGCTACCGCCACCGCATCGGAAAACACGGGCTCCTGCCGCACGGCTTCACCCAACGCGATCAGGTCGGACCAGACTTCGATACGCTGTCCGCGTTGGTAACGATCGTAGTAGTTGGACAATGAGCGCCTCTGCCTGTGATCGGTGAGGGCCGTCCAATACTTTAATGGGCTCGCATATTTCTGGAACAGGAGCCTAGCGGGCGGGGAGCGAAATCTTTTTCACTCCGGGCTTGGGCGGAAACAACTGTTCCAATTGCTGCTCAAGCACCGTTAGGGTCACTCGCACGGATGCACCCGAGGCGCTTACCGATGCCGCGTCGGCCAGAACCGCTGCCTGGCCGGCTTGCGGGTCCTTGCGATTGGCCTGCGCCATGCTCATCATGAAGTGCAGCAGATCGACCAGCGCCTGTGCGTCCTGGCTGGATCGCGTCAAGGCTTCTCCGTTTAACGTGACGTTGGTCGCGCCCAGTTGCACGCCAATGGACGCTCCCGAGATGGCTTGCAGCAGATTCGCCATGGGTCCAGCGGGCGTTTGCGCTCCGTTCAGACCCGGGACCAGATCCTGCACCGAGGACAATGTGGCCGCCCAGGCCTGATTCTTCGCGGCGACATCCCGAGCTTTCAGAGCCAGGGGACCGTTGAACACCGAACCGGCGGCGCGGCGGTCGATGGTGGATTTGATCAGTTGTACGTCGCCGATCAACACAGTGGAGGAATCCAGGAATGCCACAGCGTTTACGGGAGCCGCGGCTGCCGTAGGCGCGTTGGGGCGGCCTCCTTTAGCGCCGTTAGGAGCCGGAGCGTTTGAATTTCCCATGATCAAGTCCGCGCCCTTGTATTTCGTGACGGTTGCGCCCGCCAACTCCGCCAGTCCCGCCGTCCGCGTGCCTTGGAACACGCCCCGGCCCGCGATGAGCCAGCGATTCTCGACTGCCGATGCCGCGACGATCTCGCGCAGATCCTGGCGCGGATCGAATCCGGTCGCGGAGACAAAGTTGTCCAGTCCGGCGTCGGCCGGGATCTGCTTCATCAGAAACCGTCCGAACGGCGTGGTTTGGCTGTCCGCCAGTTGAAACCCCGCGATGACCTTGGCGTCGGGCATCATCAGCCCCACCAGTTGCGGATCGGCGGCGCCATAGGCGGCCATGGCAGTTAGCAGAACACCGGCAAAAGCGGCTTTCATAAGCATCCTCATGCTCCATTCTACGAGACGAATCGGGCTCCCGTTCCGTCAATATCCATATCGTTACCCTTAGAGAATCAAGATGAAACTTCCTATCTACCAAGTGGACGCCTTTGCCGCCGGATTGTTCCAGGGGAATCCCGCCGCGGTCTGCCCGCTCGACGCCTGGTTGCCCACCGAGACGCTCCAGGCGATTGCCCTTGAAAACAATCTCTCGGAAACCGCGTTCTACGTGCCCCAGGGCTCTTCCGGACGCTATGGCCTGCGCTGGTTTACTCCGGCGGTCGAGATCGAATTATGCGGGCACGCCACGGTGGCCACGGCGAGCGTGATTCTGGAGGTCCGCCGCGAAGTGGACGGGACGCACTTGATCTTCGAGTCCCTCAGCGGCGAGCTTACAGTGGACCGCGATGGCGATCGCTACGTGCTGGATTTCCCCGCCAATCCGCCCCAACCGTGCTCCGCGCCGCCGCTTCTAATCGAAGCCCTGGGCGCACAGCCGGAGTCGATTCTGGGCGCGCGCGATTACCTGTGCGTATACCAGAACGCCGGCCAAGTGCGGGATCTGTCTCCGGATATGGGCAAGCTGACTCAAATCGATCGCCGCGGAATCATCGTCACCGCGCCGGGCGATCGGGAGGATTTCGTTTCGCGCTTTTTTGCTCCGGGCAAGGGGGTCCCCGAAGATCCTGTGACCGGATCGGCGCACACGACTCTGATTCCGTATTGGTCGCGGCGGCTGGGTAAGGCGAAGCTGTTCGCGCGGCAGATCTCGCGCCGGGGCGGCGAATTGTGGTGCGAGGATCTGGGAAGCCGGGTGAAGATCGGCGGCCGGGTCGTGCAATATCTGACGGGCGAGATATCGATACCGGCAACGGGCGCGCTTGCCGGTGCATCATAGAGACATATGAGAAAGCTTCTGCCCGTTGTCCTGCTTGCTTTTGGTGCCCCCGTCTTCGCCCAATCGTTCGAGGCGTGGTTTAGCGGCGGCCAAGGATTGTTGTCCAACAGCGGTCTGGGGACCGATCAGGTTTTTGGCGGAACCCCCAACGACGTTCAGCTCACGGATGGATTCCGCTTCGCTTTCCGAGTCGGCTTTAACTCGGAGACTATTTTCGGCCACGAAGTTCAATACGCGTATCAGCGGACACAACTGAAGTTCAACGACCAGGGAGGCACGGAACAGGGCATGGCCGTGCATCAGGGCGGCTACAACTTCCTGGTGTATGCGACCAGAGAAGGCACTCGCATACGGCCTTTTGCGACGGGCGGCATAGGATTTTTCAACTATGTCCCGCCTGGATCTTCGGCGGTTTCGGGCGGCGGAAGCACCAAATTTGGGATCAACTACGGCGGCGGCGTCAAGGTTAGAGTCTCCAGCTTGTTTGCGATTCGAGGCGATATACGGCAGTACACTTCGCCCAAGCCATTTGGGTTGCCGCTAGCCAGCGGCTGGCTGCGCATGACGGAGATCTCGGCTGGCTTCGGCGTGGAGTTTTAGGAGTACGAACAGGCGGGTTACCAACCCGCCGCGGTTAGCAAACTGTTAGCAACCTGCCCCACTGACGCGCGTGGTTTCCCCGCTTGCTTCGCATTCGGTGCACAATAGATACGGTGGTCCAAGCACTTCGCGCGATACGGTTGGCGGTGGCGGCGCTGCTGGCGGGTTTGCCGGCTTCGGCGCTGGACCCTAATCATGCGCTGACCCAGTATGTTCACCGCGTGTGGCAGAACCAACAGGGCATTCCTTTCGGATCGATCCAAGGCCTGTGGCAGACGCGCGACGGGTATCTGTGGCTGGGTACGCAATCCGGACTGATACGCTTCGACGGCGTGGAGTTTCGCACCGGCGAGTCGCTCTATCCGAAATTACCCCATAACATTTGGGTTCGCGGGCCCGGCTATGAGGACACTCAGGGGGCGCAATGGATCCCCACCAACGACCAAGGTGTCCTGCGGGTCTCCACGGTGGGCGTCACACAATACGACGTCAAACAAGGACTGCCTTCGGATTTAGCGCAATGTGTGGTCTCCGGCCGCGACGGCCAGATGTGGGTGTGCACCGATCAAGGCTTGGCGCGGATTGACGTCACCCACACAACACCCGCAGCCGTCGAAATCCACAAGTTCGGTCCGGAGACCACCCAGGGAGCCGGCAATGTGCGCGCGGCCTGCATCGCGCCGGACGGTTCGGTGTGGTCCGGCGGCGACAGCCCCAAGCTTAGCCGCTGGAATGGGAGCGCATTTGAAACCTACAAGCTCACCTCCGCGCCCGCCGACGTCAGCGTGTTTGCGCTCCAGTGCTCGGACGGCGCGATTTGGGCGGGGACTAGCGCGGGGCTGATTCACGTCGAGTCTCACGGGAGTGAGTCGGGCGGCGGGACTCGCACCGAGCGGCTCTATACCGTGAAGGACGGCCTGGTGGATAACCAGGTGTTCGCCCTGGCGCCGGGCCGCGAGGGCACGCTATGGATTGGAACGCGCAACGGGTTCAGCCGCTTCCGCGCCGGCGACTTCAACGCCTACCGGCCCGAAGACGGACTCTCGCAGAGTACTGTTTTTGCGGTGTATGAAGACCGCGAGGGCTGGCTTTGGGTGGGCACCAAACAGGGGTTGAATCAATTCGTGGATGGGCGCGCGGTTCCCTTCACGCAACGTGAAGGGCTCCCCAGCAACAACGCGGGTCCGCTGCTGGTGGACCGCGGCGGAATGGTTTGGGTCGGATCGCTCGACAAAGGCCTGGCCCGTTATGACGGGCACAAGTTTACGGTATTGGATTCCCGCAACGGACTGGCGTCAGACTCGGTGCTGGCGTTGGCCGAAGACGCGGGTGGGGCGATCTGGGCCGGGACCGATCGTGGCTTGAACCGGCTCGAAGACGGCCGCGTCACCGCCACGTTCACCCGGGCGCAGGGATTGCCCGGCAACTCGATTCGCGCCATCCATCGCTCCTCGGACGGTGAGCTCTGGGTCGGCACGGAAGCGGGTTTGGCGTGCTTCGAGCAAGGCCGGTTCATCTCCATGGTCAGCTCTCCTCCAGGAGCTGTCCGGGCCATGGGCGAAGACTCCCACGGGAACATGATGGTCGCGACGGAACGCGGGGTTTTTGTTCGAAACGGAACCGCCGGTTTCCGTGAGGTGCAGCAGAACGGAGGGTCCATCCGCGACGTCGATACGTTCTATCTCGATTCGGACGGCTTGCTGTGGATGGGTTCGTTGGGGAGCGGATTGCGCCTGATGGACAAGAACGGCAAGCTGACCGCCATCTCCATGGCGGATGGCTTGTTCGACGGAGAGATTTTCGGGATCTTGACGGACGCCCAGGATCACTTCTGGATGGCTTGCAGCCGGGGCCTATTCTCGGTGTCGCGAGCGGAACTGTTGCGCTTCGCCGCGGGTGAGCTTCACCGCGTGAGCAGTTCGCCGTACTCGCCCACCGATGGTCAACAGCGCGTGATCGAGGGCCGCTCCGGCGTGCAGCCCGCGCTGTGGCGCATGAAAGACGGGATCATGTGGTTCTCGACGACCCACGGGTTGATCGTGCTGGAGCCTAACCGGCAGAAGAGCGTGGGCCCACTTCCCGTTGTTATCGAAGACCCGCTGGTGAACGGCAAGGTCGAGCGGCCCGCCGAGATCTCACGCGAAGCTCCGGGGCAGAAGAATCTCGAGATTAATTACAGCGCGCTGAGCTTTTACGCTGCCAACCGCACCACGTTCCGTTATCAACTGGAGGGCTTTGACAAGGACTGGATTGATGCGGGCGTGCGGCGGGCTGCGTTCTACACGAACCTGCCGCCCGGCGCGTTCCACTTCCGCGTGACCGCCTGCACCGTGGACGGGCTGTGCAACGAAACCGGCAGCTCGATTGACTTCACGTTGGCGTCGCACTACTATCAGCGGCCGTGGTTCTGGGCTATCGTCGTGGCCGTGCTGGCGATGGTGGTGTGGCTGGGCTACCAGGTCCACATCCGGAGGCTCCGCGAGAAATACGACGTGATCCTGGCGGAGCGCAGCCGCATCGCGCGGGAGCTGCACGATACGCTGATCCAGGGGTTCTCGGGGATCACCATGGCTTTGCAGGCGCTGGCGGGACGGGTCAAGTCGGACGAGGAGCGGGTGACGCTGACCGATATCATCTCGGATGCGGCGCGCTGCTTGCGCGAGACGCGGCAATCGGTAGCGGGACTGCGTTCGGGCGGCGGATCGCGGTCGAGTCTGGCGAGCGCGCTGGAGGACGCGGCGCGGGAAATCGCCGGCGCAAAAGACGTGCGGCTGCGGTTCCATTTGGACCAGCAACTGCGCGTATTGCCAGCGGAAGTCCAATACAACTTGTTGCGCATCGCGCGCGAAGCCATCACCAACGCCGTGAAGCACTCGGGCGCGCGCACGATTGAAGTGGTGCTGGAATCGTATCCCGATGGGCTGAATCTGCGGGTGAAGGACGACGGAACGGGTTTCACGCGGGACTCGAATGGCGCGTCCAATGGTGGGCCGGGCGGGGCGTCCGGCACTTTGGGTGGCACGTTGGGTCACTACGGCCTTATCGGGATGAAAGAGCGCGCGGCGCAGATCGGCGCCGACATCGATTTGAGCAGTCAACCCGGAAGCGGGACCACGGTTACGGTGCACCTTCCGGTCAGGGAAAGGGTACTCGCAGATGCAGCCAAATGAGGCCAACATGGAAAGCCCTGCAGCGAATGCGGGCGCTCCCATTCGGGTGTTGTGCGTGGACGATCATCCCCTGGTCCGCAAGGGCATCGCGTCGATTCTGGCGAACGAAGCCGATATGCAACTGGTCGGCGAGGCCGGCAACGGGCGGGAAGCCGTGGAGCTGTTCCGCAAGCTGCGGCCGGACGTGATCCTGATGGATCTGCGCATGCCCGAGATGACGGGCATTGAAGCCGCGCGTATCATTCGCCAGGAGGATCCTGAAGCGCGCATCGTCGCGCTGACCAGCTACGACGGGGACCAGGACATTTATCGCGCGCTCGAAGCGGGTGTGCGCGGTTACCTGCTGAAGGAAATGGTGCACACCGACGTGCTGCGGGCGATTCGAACGGTGTATTCAGGCAAGCGTTTGATGCCCCAGGAAGTGGCCGAGCGGCTGAGCGAGTACTTCCCGCAGGTGGCCTTGACGCCGCGAGAAGTGGAAGTGCTCGGCCTGGTGGCAAAAGGCCTGGCGAACAAGGAAATCGCCGGGAAGCTCGGCACGGCTAGCGGCACCGTCAAGATGCACATACAGAATATCCTCGCGAAGTTGGGCGCGTCCGACCGCACGCACGCTGTAACCATCGCCATCGAGCGCGGGATTCTGCACCTCTAAGATCACAATGGGTCTGGACCCGGATCTGGTAACACCGCGCCTTCGGTTGCGCGGCTGGCGGGTCGAGGATCGCGAACCGTTCGCGGCAATGAACGCCGACCCGCTGGTGATGGAACATTTCCCATCCGTGCTATCGCGCACGGAAAGCGACGAGTTGGTCGATCGCATCGAAGCCAACTTCGAGCGCCGCGGTTTCGGACTTTGGGCCGCCGAGCACGAAGGCGCATTCATCGGCTTCATTGGCCTGGCCGTACCGCGTTTCGAAACAGAATTCACGCCCTGCGTCGAAGTCGGGTGGCGCTTGGCCCGCCCGTGGTGGGGCCGCGGGCTGGCCACCGAAGGCGCGCGCGCCGCGCTGTCTTTCGGCTTCGGCCACGGAGACCTGGATGAAATCGTCTCCTTCACCGTCCCGGGTAATGTGCGTTCGCGGCGGGTGATGGAGAAACTCGGCATGATCTACGCGCAGGACTTCGAGCATCCGATGATCCCGGAAGGACATCACTTGCGGCGTCACGTTCTGTATCGGCTGAAGCGCGAAAACCATATGCAATAAGGCATAGCGTGCCGCACTCCTTGATGCAGTAGCAGCAGTACCGCGTCCTGAAGCATATTCGAGAAAGGAAGTTACTGCGCGAGGGCCATTGCCAGGAACGTTTGCCAATTCGTCATCTCCAGCTTCGCCGGCATCTTCAAGTGGAGCCGTCATTTTGACGCTGGCTGGGAAGGTCTGCTCGGCCTCGCTGGGCGCGTTGCGAAGGCGCGTCGACCGTGCGCGTAGATTGCGCGGCGGCGTGGTGATCGACCTCACCGAAGTCACTTTGATCGACCGGCCCGCGCTTGAATTTCTGGCCACGTTGAGCGGCGCCGGGGTCGAGCTGGTCAACTGCCCGGCGTACATCGAGCCCTGGCTCAGAAAAGAAATTTAGGGAGAGACCGGCGGCGGGTCGCCGACCACCAGCACCGGCGCGGATACTTCGTGACGCACGCCGTTGATAGTGTTGCCGAGGATCAGATCCTTCACGCCGCGATGGCCGTGTGCGCCCATCACCACCAGGTCGGGATGAATCTGGCGGGCTACGCTCACGATTTCGTCCTTGGGGCTGCGCCCGTGAACTACGGTCAATTCGGCGTGGATGCCCTCAGCAGCCAGCGACTGAACGATTTCCTCCAGGTAGGCTTCGCCCGCGTGCACTTCGGCAGTGGAGGAGTCGGCTCCGAACAATAAACTGGTGGCGCCTTCTTCGACATGCAACAGGTGGATGGTGGCTCCGTGCAGGCGAGCCATCGCAGCCGCGTGCGCGATAGCGGCCCGGTCGCGCGAGGTGTGGTCGAGTGGGACCAGGATCCGCCGGTACACCGGCGCGGGCAGATGCGCCGCGGCTGCGGCATCGGCATAATGCGGAACCGCGGTGGGACGTCGCGGAGCGGCGAACGTGACCCAGGCCAATAACGCCGTGAGTGCGAGCATAGGCGGGATCACCAGAGCCGCGTGCCACGGGGTAGCGACGATCCATGGGCCCGCGACATCGGCGATGAGCCAGAAATTCAATCCGACAATCACCGCCGCCGTGATCCAGGAGAGCACTTTCACCCAGCCGCGATTGGCGAACGCGCCCATACGCGTCTTGTCGCTGGTGAAGCGGATCAGCGGGATCACCGCGAAGGGCAACTGCATGTTGATGATCACCTGGCTCAGGATCAGCAGTTGGTAGGTGCCCTGCGCTCCGGACATCGACACGGTGATCACAGCGGGGATGATAGCGAGCGATCGCGTGAACAGGCGGCGCAGCCACGGGCGCATGCGCAGGTTGAGGAATCCTTCCATCACGATTTGACCGGCGAAGGTGCCGGTGAGCGTGGAGGCTTGGCCGCTCGCGAGCAAAGCCACGGCGAACAGGCCGCCAGCCAGAGTTGAGCCGACCAGAGGCACCAGCAGTTGGTGCGCCTGCTCGATTTCGGTGACCGCCGTCCCATGTTTGAAAAAGACGGCGGCCGCAAGGATGAGGATGGCTGCGTTGACGATCAGGGCTCCATTGAGCGCGATCACGGAGTCGGCCAGATTGAAGCGGCAGGCTTCGAGCTGGTTGGCGGCGGAGCTCCCGAAGCGGCGCGTCTGGACTAGCGCCGAGTGCAAGTATAGATTGTGCGGCATCACCGTCGCCCCGATGATGCCGACGGCGATGTAGAGACTGCGGCCGTCCAGTCGCGGCACCAGACCCGAAACCATCTCGCTCAGTACGGGGCGGGCGAAGCCCATCTCGATGAGGAAACAGACCGTCATCACCAGAATCAGGCCAATCGTGATGGCTTCGATCAGCCGGATGCCGTAGCGCGTGAGCCACAACACGGCCACCGTGTCGAGCGCTGTGAGCAGCACTCCCCAAACTAGAGGAAGCCCGAAGAGCAAGTGCAAGCCGATCGCCGCGCCGAGCACTTCGGCGAGGTCGCACGCGGCGATGGCGATCTCGCACAGAAACCATAGCGCGTAG
>Ga0210409_10008836_pt1 | contig 10227 bp, 12 predicted proteins | sample IncBWH17MmetaG_FD_161649 | JGI IMG/M metagenome (GOLD analysis project Ga0210409, IMG submission 161649) | Forest soil microbial communities from Barre Woods Harvard Forest LTER site, Petersham, Massachusetts, United States - Inc-BW-H-17-M | ecosystem: Environmental > Terrestrial > Soil >...
CGGCGAGCGCCCCGTTCGCCGTGGCCAGCAACACTTGCGGCACGAGCGTCGCGGCAGGCGCGAGTTGCACGGTGGGCGTTACCTTCTCGCCGACGGTCGTTGGCTCATCTACGGGAACGTTGACGTTCAACGATAGCGCCATTACCAGTCCTCAAACGGTGAGTCTGTCGGGAACCGGCAGCGCCCCGGTGACCTTTTCCTCCAACTCCATCAATTTCTCCACGGTGAGGGTGGGGACCACGAGCTCCGCGCGAACCGTAACCTTGACGAATCACCTGAGCAGCGCTCTTACGATTGCAGCCGTTAGCGCGAGCACGGGATTCGCCGTGGCGAGCAACACCTGCGGCGCGAGCATCGGCGCCGGAGCGAATTGCACAGTCGGTGTGACCTTCTCGCCCACGGCGACCGGACTAGTGAGCGGAACCCTGACATTTACCGACTCAGCAGTGACCGGTCCGCAGGTGGTGACCCTCTCGGGGACTGGGCAGTAGCACCTTTTTTTCCAAAGCTTGACCAACATCTCCGATAGGCTTGCTAGAACATCCCGCTGACCTGTGCGCAGCAGATCTGCAGTGAACCTCTGCAAGTCCACACCGCTCATGCATGTTTCGGAGATAGAATTCGGATTACGAAACCGCGTGGTCTGGGAGCTAAATGCATTTCCCAAAATATCTAGCTGCTCGGAAAAAAGTTTTTCATCTGGATCGAGTCTTCTTAGCGACCTGTCCAGTCTTTGCAGTGGCTCCGCGATATTGTTGACAAATCGGATCTCTTCACCGGAAGCAGAGGAACTCTTCCTCCTAATAGCGTGCATATGCTGAATACAGTTCCCGACGAGAGATCAAACGTCATCATCTAGCACTCGCGGAGCAGTCGCGAGGCCAAGAATAGAGTTCCTTTGAGAAGCGGAGGTTCTGAAGCAAATGCTGAGGGCGTCGAGTTGAAGTCGATAAGAGTCAACACTACAGCGTTTTAGGATCTCGAAATGCTTTTTCTGCGGCTCTCTATGGTGGACAATTTGTGAGGTGGGGAGTCCGAACAGCATTAAGGGATCTTCATCAATCTGAAGGCGATTGCAGTGAGCATTTATAAACGAAGCAGGCAGATTAGCGGTTGCCCTGAGTGGGGATTCTGGTTCTGTTTAAAGAACAACAGACCGGGAAACGCGTGAGTGACCACACTCGTCCAGAAAATTCCGGAGCACAAAACATGGATCACGTTCTCACCGCGAAGGATTTGAAGAACCTCATGCATGTCATGTACCTAGACGTCGAGGACGACGGCGATGACAAGTGCGACTTCGAACATCCCATGACTGCGCTAGGGATTGTCTTGCTCACTGCGACGTTAACAGGAACGATCGACGAGCAGGCACTTATGGGCTTTACTGGCTACAGTCGGCGGTTTGTTTCCGCAAACATCTTGAATATGACAAGTGTCATTGCTCAAAAGACTGAACCCGGATCCCATGAAGGACCATGAGGAGCATGTTTGAGACGTCCTGGCCGCGAATGGGCGTCCGTTGACTGCATCGGAAGAACAAATATTTGCGAACCTGGCATCCGGAAAAGCAACAAAGGCGAGCTGAAGTAAGAGACCGTGAATACCGTTGCCGGAAGCGCAACGTGGAGGCCGATCCTGGCGATCTTCGAGCTTATTTCAAAGAACTCGGCTCGATGTCGACCAGTTTTGAGGCCGGTGTGTCGCGCCACCTAGGTTCACCTTGGTACCCTTTTCGAAGCCGGCCTACGTGGGATCCAATCACTGCTGACCCGTACGCGAGGTGCGCGATCTTTAGCGGTCCAAAATGGAGATCTTTCAACCAATGTAAGCCGCTGCTGATAGCACATCCGCATTGCGAGCAATCCGGTGTGCCTCCGAAAATGCAAGGTTCTACACGGGTCTTTAGATCGGCCGAGTAATTCGTCGACATTCTCGAAAACATGCATTCCGTGGGCGCTGTGGGTGGTACACGCATAGCCTGAGCGATACCCTCGTTGATCAGCAATTTCGGATAGCGATCTCTGAAGCTCGCAAGTTCGCGAGCGACGGCGTCCCGTTGGCCGACGTCGAGGATTTCATCGCTGACCTCGCCTTTTTGCGGAGTGTAGAGGCTGGCCCAGATGCGAACCACCTCGGCCTGCGCGCTCCAAAAGGCGAGGTACTGCTCCACGTAGCCGGCTCTGGCAGCCATGGCACGGGTGATCGTCCAATGAACGTTCACACGAGCCCCAGCGATGTTGCGCAAGATTCTCTCGTAGGTGGCCGGTTTACGGCGAACATCGTGATGTTCAGGCAATCCGTCGATGGAGACGGCAACTCTTACGCGAGGGATCGCCATCCAGTGTGAAGGGATCGGGATCACGGCGCTGGTTACGACCATGGTGTGAATTCCCATGCCGCTCAAAATCGGCAGGATGCGACTGAGTTCACGATGACGAACCAGGGGTTCCCCGCCGACCAGGGAAACGTGTAGTGGCCGATGCCGTCGCACAAGCGAAACCACTCCATCCACCAAATCGTTTCCACGGTAATCGCTGAGTTCGCGCAGAGTGACGGAACCTCCCAAATGCGCATCCCCGTAGGCATAACATCCCGGACAGTGGAGCGGACATTCGCGTGTGATCTCGATGGAAAGCATTGGACTGCTTCCGCCCAGGATGGCTTTCCAGGCAGCTAACAGTTGCAGTATTTTCAGTCCTGGTTTCGGACGAACCTTTTTCACAACACACCTCGATTCTCCATCGGCAACGACGCACCGCCGGCGGCCATGAGTCCACCACGGAGTCTGAGCAAGCGGGCAGCGACGTTTCTCTGTTCAAGCTTGTGCGCGTGAACCACCAGAAGGACCCCACCTTCGTCGAAACACTCGGCGAAGTAGGCGGATTCGGACGGCGTCAGACCCATCGCCAGCAGGCAACGGTCGAGATCGGGAATTCTGCCGGTGAGAGTGCCGAATGCACAAACATCCTCGCTAGAAAATCCGAACTGGGCTAGATCGGCGATCGCTTGGGCCGCCTCAAAGCCATCCCAGAAAAGACTGCTCACGTGCAATATGGAATTTCCCGCATCCTTGGCCATAAAGTACCCCCTACCAGGAAGGGTTCGTAGGTTGTCGGTTGCTACAGGGGGACGAACGCAATGCGAGAAAGGAACAAATTGAAATCTAGCAAAGACAGATGCAAGTCGCCGCGAGTACATCCAGGGTGAAGTGCAACTCCGCCTCGTGGAGATTTGCCATCACCTCCTGCTGAGCACCCCACGGGTAAAATTCTCGGCTTGTAGGCACCACGAAAGCAAGGGGGCCGAGCTTGACGGCGGTCCCGGGAAGCTCATCCGGCATGGGAGAGATCAAAACGCAGGCCAGGGCCAGAGCGGCCATGAGCGCAACTACAATTTTGAGTTTCTGCTCCATGTGACAGTTTTTGATGCCGGGCCGATGGACACCGTTGCATCCTGTACTTCAGTGTGCCGTTCTCTAGGACGCCTTCTCTTGCGTTACGGCTGAAGAGGTTCCGAAAACTATGACCGAATTGTGTTTAGGATGCTCACCGCTGATCTCCCAACTGGCTCGCAAGAAATACCTCTTCAGCAATTTCATTTCCAGCCCGTCGTGGTAGAGGTGATAGGCCACGCAACACGGCGGACACTCGATCTTCAACTAGTCCTGCACCAGCCCGGTTCGGCTAGGCGACGCATCTTTTCGCACGGCCTCGATGTGCATTGTTCCAATTCCCGCGGGAGTGTCCTATGCAATCGAAACTCGAAGCAAACCGGGCGCACAGGCAGCGGCCAACAGTTGAGTCTTTGCAATTGCGCGATGCAGCCGGCAAATTACGCGGCTAGTCCTCGAAACTTCTCGCTCCTCCCTTCATACGGTTGCTGACCGCTTGCTTCCATATCCATTTGATAACGCGGGCATCGTTATAGCAGTACCCGAGATTGTGATTGAGAGTGGAGAAGCAGTGCCGTTCACAGGTGTGTTTCATCTCTTTGAGCTGCTGCTGATCGAACTTCGGGTTGTCGATGTTTCCCCAATCGAAAGTCGAGGGATACATCGGGAAACAGGGAGCCACGGTACCGTCGGTTCGGATGATTACGTTGTTTTGACCAGCACGGCAATTCCAGTCGGTGAAATGCAATGCGCCGCTCGGCTCCTGGGCAATGCCTGGTGTGTGGGCCAGCATGGCGGCGATATTGTCGTTGGCGCCATTGCCGTCGCCGTACCAGCCAAATTTCCCAAGATCGAGGCCGGATGACATGCGGACAAACGCCTTCATCTCCTGGAGACGCTGGACCGAGTTCACCATCTGATACCCAGCCTTGTTCTTCTCTATGATCCAGTCGATCAGGGAATCTACCGAGCGCCAGTCCTCCGGTCGGATGTAGGTAGGATTTTCGTTGAGATGCTTGAAGTGCTCGTCCTGCTCAAGCATGGGCGTCTCATTGATGTGGTAGTCGGTGGCAAGCCGGTGGGCGTGCGCGTATTCGGTCAACTGGCGGACGTCCTCATGATTGTTGCGGCATATGTTGATGTTGAAGAACACCATGTAGCCATAAACGTACTGTTTGCGAATCAGGTGTTCAAGGTTCCTTCGCCCAGGCGCAAACGCTTTCGGCAGGCTCGGTTTTTCGTCCCAAGCATCCAGGGCGAAATTGAAAACCGCTACCCCGGCGTCGCCCAGCCGATCCGCGACTTCGGGCCGCAGCAGGCGTCCATTCGTTCCGATGTAGATCCAGAAGCCCTTCTTGGCCGCATAGTAGACGACCTTGTGCGCAATATCAGGACGCAGCAAAGGCTCGCCGCCCATGAGCGCCAGTACCCGACAACCATGATCCTGTAGCCAGTCGATCGAACGCCGGGCGACATCCTCGGTCATACCTTTCGTCTTGTTGTTATAGGCCCAGCAGTACCAGCAATCGAGATTGCACTTGTAATCCAGAAAGAGATAAGCGGTGATTGGGTGGAATTCGCCGGGCATGACCCGCGATCGCACGTAGGGAAGAAGCCAGCCACGGACTTTCCGCCAGACCTGCTCATAAGTCCAGTCACGTTTTTCAAGGGGCGTTTCGGGGCCGGGGTCGCTGAGCAATTCCGGGTATTGGGGAAAAACCGGTTCTGGTAATGTCGCACCTTTAACCTCGGCTGGTCTTGGGCCGGACGAAGCGGAATTCATTAAGAGGTTGTGAATGTCAACGTCGATTCGGAATTTGGCGGGGGCCGGGGCGGGGGTGGCCATTTCCTTTCTCCTCGTTTCCGATGTCGAGCTTTGGTAATAGGTAGAGATGCGAACGATCAAGTGGAGGTTACAAGGGATTTTTCGGTTAAGACGTGGGGGTATCTGAAGGTGAGCCCATCGAGGTAGTGTCCGGATCGGCGAATTGACGCGAACGATAAGGGATTTGGTATTCGCCCAAGCCCGGAGGAAAGAGTCGACGAATCAAGAAGATAAGGATGAGTGCCCAAATGGTCACAGCAACGTCCTCGTGTTGACTGCTCCGTAGGCCGCGAACAGCGCTTGTAGCTCGTCTACAGAAGTGGCGAAATCTAAACGAAGAACCGCCCGCGTCGCGACTGGCCCAACTTGCTTTATGACACAACGTGTTTTCCAGCAGCTGGGCTTAGGGTTTCAGCAGTGACTTTCCATAGGCTATAGGTATCGCGAAATTCGATCCGCCGAACTCACGCACCATCGCAAAGTTAATTCCTATAACTTTGCCATCATTATTGAAAAGCGGACCGCCTGAGCCGCCCGAAGTGGTTTGGGCATCATAGACAATCTTGTCAGGCAAGACGTCGCCGATGTGCCCCTGGGTGGTGGTAGGCCGGATCAGGCTGCGGCGGGCCAGTTCTTCCATCACCTGCTTCGGATCACCCTTGGATGCAGTAGCGATGGACTGGAGCGTTTCTGCGCCGGCCCGAGCCAGAATTGCATCGAGCGCAGTGGGATATCCAAGCAGCACGACGGGGCCGCCGCTTACGGCCGAGCGACGGCCATCGGCAAGAGCGATCTGTTTGATTCTGAGCGCTGACACATTTCCTTTTACGACAGCAACGTCCGCAGCGGAGGAAATCTTTTCGGTGTCGATGGCTATGCCGTGTGGAACGCCAGGGAAATATGCCATCATCTCAGCAACTATCGGCTCAACACCTTGATCGAGCATTTCCTTCAAATCATCGTTTTGCCACCAAGGCTCGGCCACGTGATGATTGGTGAGGATTTCTCCGCTGGCGGAGACCAGAAAGCCGGTGCCAAAAACATCAAGGTGCACTTCCGGGCCATTTCCCGTAAGGCTCACGAGTGGGTTGTTGTGTTCGTCGGTGGTCGGCTCCCCACTGGTCGTGACGCCGGCGTAGCGTAGTCTCGAGCCGGTAGTGTGCTCGCGGAAGGCAAGCACAACATGGATGAGGCAGACGCTCGGCTCATAGGCCTGGATAATCGTCTGCGCGACCTTGCCCTCGGTCTCGAGCTTCTGAAGGCGGGTGTCGACGGCGGCCAGTTGACTTTGCAACGTGGAAGCGTCATCTGTTTTGCTGGCTGCAATCTGCGATCGTAGGTCTTCGCTCCTCTTTTGCAGTTGAAGCTTTTGGGGATCGCTCGCCTGGGATAGACTACGATTTCCGTTTTCAAGAGCCTGACGCGAGCGTTCCATCAGCCGTTGTTCGGTCAGCACGCCCGACTGCAATCGAGTGATCGCAGCATAGACGCGGATATTCTGTTCCTGGGTGCGGCGGTAAAAGACGAAAGAGATCAGGGCAGCAACGAGAACCACGGAGATCGTCGCCACGCCGCCAACCCGAAGCGTCCGTCGTTCTTCGTTGACGGCTGTCACCGCCTGCTGAGTAGCGTTTCGATTTTCCTCGGCAATTCGCAGCCGCTCTCGAAACTCGTCCGCGATGGATTTGTTTCGTAGTTGCGACCGTACCCGCGACAGCAACTCGTGCGGGTCAAAAGGCACGGACAGCACATCGTCGGCCCCAAGATCCAACCCTCGAGTGCGCTCGCCTGATCCACCCGGAGAGAGCATCACGACGCGTATGTTGCGAGTGTGCTCGGCACCCTTGATTTCAGAAAGAAGGTCACAGCAATCGAGCTGAGGCGGATCGGCGCCCAGGACAACTGCGTCGGGGTTGAAGGCGAGGATCGCCTTCATTCCTGCTCGGTAGTCGGTCGAGACCTCATATCCCCCATCGCTCAACACCGCGACGATGCGGTCCCGGAGGGCATCGTCAGACTCAACCACCATCAATTTCTCGGCTTTGGATTGCATAGCTTACATTTGAGATGGTCTCAGACGTTTGGAAGATTCAGTACGGTCCGAAATTCCAGCATACAATCACTGAGAAAGCGATGGGTTCAGGCGCGAAGAGCCTATGACCGCTTCCGAAGTTTGAGTATTCTCCTCGCCCGCGCGCTAAGTCAGCGTGCAGCGTTTTCTACATCAAGCCGGCAATTTCTCCAAAAATACAAAATTCTCTCTGTTACAGATTCCCGAGTCGCGGCCATATACGAGTAGAGGAGAAATTCTGGAAGGCCGGCCCACCGGCTAGACACACAGCTCCGATCCAACAGGAACGGGCATTCCTTCGAGACCCATGCAGTATGAATTGCGGTAATGGATGCGCAAAGCGACGCACGTTCGATTGGTCGGTCGAGGCCAGGCAGTTCGTGACGGACCACAGGCAACGGATCAAGAAGGTCGGAGACCATCGAGTTGGCGACAGAGAGCAGATCCTCACGAAACTTGTACAGACTTCGATGACGCATTGTGCCCGATGGGACGTCATGAGCTTGGCACGCTTTGCGGTTATTTTGGCGTGGTTTCTTGAGAGAACCTTTCCCAGTCCTTGTCTCCCCTTTGAAAATTTCTCTCCCTCAATCCGTCGAGGTAGGGAGTTGGGCCGGTCCACGTCTTTCTCAATCACGGGTGCCCAATTGTCGGAGAGGTAACGCCCAGGGGACGACCTGTCTGAAAACCGGTCGGTAACCAACTCAGCTCCACCCAACCTACACTGGAGACTAGTGTGTCGGTCTTCTCGCGGGCGCGGTGCTCTGCCAATGAGTGAAATAGGGATTTAACGCCAGCAATCGACTAGAATGGCTCGATCTCGTTGTGTTTTGATCCGATTCTGACAGAGGAAATGCTCAATCAGGAGTTGTCGATGCCATCCTCTAAAGCAAACATTCTCGTTGCGTTTTACTCTCGTGACGGTTCCGTAGAAGCGCTTGCTAAAGCCGTCAGCGAAGGAGCCCGTGAAGCCGGAGCCGAAGTCCGGCTACGCCGGGTACCCGATCTGGTTTCGCCGGATGTAATGGCCAAAGTTCCCGGCTGGCAAGAACGGAGCAAGCGGATGCTCGCCGAGTACGGAGCTCCAACGCCTGCCGACGTAGAGTGGGCCGATGGGATCATATTTGGCACCCCGACGCGTTTTGGGAACACGTCGGCGGAGTTGAAAGCATTCATCGACAGCCTTGGTGGTCTGTGGTTTCAAGGGAAGCTGAACGGAAAAGCGGCTGGCGCCTTCACCTCCACGGCGGGACCGCACGGTGGAAACGAGACGACGGTGGTGTCGCTGTTCATCCCGATGGCGCACCTAGGATTCATCATAGTGCCGAACGGCTACACTCACGAAAAGATTGTTCAGGGACATGGGACGCCATACGGTTCGTCGTCGACTTCCGGACAGCACAGCGCCAAGCCGACTGCGGACGAGCTTGTGGTCGCGAAGCATCAGGGTACACGCGTCACACAGGTGGCCGCAGCTCTGAGGGCCGCACGCTAAAGCTTGATGTGACTTGTTGTAATCAAGGCGTGGGTGTTGAAAAAGTCACTGAGATGAGCAGGTGAGATTGAGCGAAAGCATGTTAGAAAGAAGTTTCTTCCCATGTTTCGCTGGATTTCTATTCTCGGAGGCCTGCTGATCATGATGGGACAGCATGACCGCTCGGAAGCATTGTTCCACTACTTTCGATTGGAAGATCAGGTTCCTGAAACCCACCTGCTGCGTTTGATTGAAAAGCACGTCAGCTTTGCCTTCGTGCGGCAACAACTGAAGGACCGCTACAGCGAGATGGGCCGTCCCTCGATCGATCCCGAACTGCGGCTACGCATTCTCTTGATCGGCTATTTGTACGGCATCCGCAGCGAGCGCAAGCTGGTGGAAGAGCTGCGCATGCACCTGGCCTGGCGCTGGTTCACGGGGCTGGGTTTCGATCAGGAGATTCCACATCACTCCACCTTCTCCAAGAACCGTCCTGGGCGGTTTCAGGAGTCGAAACTGTTCGAGGGGCTGTTGGAGCAGATCGTGCGCCAGTGTGTGGAAGTGGGCTTGGTCGCGGGCAAGCATCTGTCGGTGGATGGCAGTTTCGTGGAAGCCAATGCTGGGAAGGGAAGCCGTATTCCACGAGAACAGCTCGTGGAAGCGGCCCAGGTCAAGCATATCGTGCGTCAGTATCTGCAGGAGCTGGAACAGCAGAACCCGGTAGAAGAACCGGTACACACCCAAGATCAGGTGTCGACCACCGATCCGGACTCAACTTACGCCACCAAAGGCGGCACGCCGGCGCGCCTGGGTTATTACGACAACTAGCTCGTGGATAACCCGAGCGGTGTGATCGTGGGAGTGCAGGCCACGGCTGCCCGGATGAGCCAGGAAACGGTGGCCGCGCAGGCCATGCTCACCCGTTTTGCGCAATGGCAAGGAGGTGAACCAGAATCGGTGGCTGCCGACACGACCTACGGGAACGGGGAATTTCTGCAATGGCTGGCTGAGCGGGAAATCACTCCCTACCTGCGGACGCGGGAGAGTGCGAAGCGCAAGAACAGCCCCTTCTATGGACCGGAGCGTTTTACCTATCAGCCGGAAAGCAACCGTTATCGCTGTCCGGCGGGAGAACAACTCAACTACGTTGGCTTGAATGTTCGCAATCGTGCTCAGGCTTACATTGGCAGCCCCAAACGGTGTGGGGCATGCTGGCAAAAACCACAATGCACGAGTGGACGATACAAATATCTTGCCATTCACATGGATGAGCTGGCCCGGCAACGTGCCCGCGAGTTGGCCGACACACCAGAGTTCGCCCACGCCCAGCGGCAAAGAAAAAAAGTAGAAGCCCGGTTTGCGGAACTCAAGAATCAGATTGGTCTGCGTAGGGTACGCCTACGCAGGTTGAAGTTCGTGCGGGAGCAGTTCTTCCTGGCGGCGGCGCAGAACATCAAGCGACT
>Ga0210409_10008837_pt1 | contig 10227 bp, 8 predicted proteins | sample IncBWH17MmetaG_FD_161649 | JGI IMG/M metagenome (GOLD analysis project Ga0210409, IMG submission 161649) | Forest soil microbial communities from Barre Woods Harvard Forest LTER site, Petersham, Massachusetts, United States - Inc-BW-H-17-M | ecosystem: Environmental > Terrestrial > Soil >...
ATCAAGCTATCATCGACGAAGCGCATAAGCAGCATATCCGGGTCTTCGCCCATGAATTTTACTTGAGCGACGCGAAAGCGTTGCTCGCGGCAGGTGTTGACGGATTCGCTCACAGCATTCGTGACCAGCCCGTGGACAATGATGTTATGCAAACGATGAAAGCGCGCGGCGTTTTCCTGATCCCCACGCTCGTCCGCGACGAAGTCCTGTTTGCTTATGCCGACAACGTAAAGTGGCTGGACGACCCGTTCTTTCAGGCGGGGCTTGAGCCCGGAGCTTTGGCTATGGTCCGAAGTCCGGAAAACGTGGATAAAATTCGCAAGGATCCGGATATCGCCAAGTACAGGGCGGGACTCGAAATGGGCAAGAAAAATCTGAAGACGCTCTCCGATGCCGGCGTGAAAATAGCGTTTGGCACAGATTCCGGAATCCCCACTCGTTTTCCGGGCTACCTCGAACATCGGGAATTGCAACTGATGGTCGAAGCGGGCCTCACCCCCATGCAAGCCATTGTCGCCGCTACCGGGACGAATGCGGAGATCCTGGGAGGCGCGAAGCAGTTCGGGACTTTACAAGCCGGCAGGCGGGCAGACTTCCTTGTGCTCGACGCGAACCCGTTGGACGATATTCATAATACCGAGAAGCTGTCCGCCGTCTGGCAAGCCGGCAAGACAGTGCCGTCGGTATCCGCCAAAACGATGGCCGCGAACAAGGACTAAGCTTCCGGTTGATGATTGGCGCCTAGAACATCGCCAATGGGTTAATCGGTGATCCCGTGCCGCCCTCCACTGGCAGCGGCGCAAACGAGATCATGAATTCATAGCGCTTCAGGCGCCTCGCCGTCTCGACGGCTTTTTCCAAGTCCAGATTTTCGATGATGCTCACGCCTATCCAGTTCAGCACTGCCTGGTGGACCGGATTGACCGGAATACCCTCCGTGGCGCCCCAGCCGGGACGCGGGTTCCAATCGATATTGAAGTCGTGACCAATGAATGCCACGTCGCGCTCCTTGAGGAAGGGAACTACATCCGGATGATAGCCGGCAACCATACCGGGTGAAGGTCCCTTTTCCGCCCTTCTCTTCCAGCGGCCTATATAGAGCAGAATGACGTCGCCGGGTCCGGCTTTCACTCCGGATTTCTTCTCCCACGCTTCGAGATCAGTGCGCGTGATCGGGGTGCCTGGTTCAACAGAATCGACTCCCTTCAGTTGCGGGATATCGTAGAGGACGGCTCGCGTGACGACGCCGTCTTTCCACGCCATGATGGAGCCTTTCTTGCATCCGGTCTCCGGCGAGATGTTCTCGGCCACCGCGTATCCGTTGAACATTTTCCCTTCGAAAAAGAAGTGGCAGAAAGCATCCATGTGAGACACGCCCTGGCCGTGATAGCTCACTGAATACGTATCGGTCGTGTTCGTGGCTGTGATGCCGTTCGTGGTGCGATGGAACACTGCGGCCGTGGGGACCTCCGGGTCCACTTGCTGCGGCACGGGGTGCGCCAGGGAAATCACAATGCCGGACTTGACCAGCTTCGCCGCACTCAGGCTTTTCGCGGGAGTGATCAGGTTCGATGCGCCGCGCTCATCGTCCGCGCCCCACCGGCCCCAGTTCTTCAGTTCTTTTCGCCATTTCAGATAGTCCGCAGGAGTTGCCGTTGAGGGACTACTGGCCTGACCTCGTGCCCGCTGGAGTGAACCCACCAGCACACCAGACAAGACCAACCCAACCGCTAAAACTACTTTGAGGCGACGACGCATGGTGCCCTCCCTTGAGAAATTGTGATTGGCCAACGCTCGAACGCAAACCAACCATATACACCCTTCTGAATCTGTGTGCCACTTTATGCGTGAAGCGCTCTTGTAGCGTCGGCCTTCAGGCCGACATGTTAGATTCAAGCGGATGCCCGTCCCGCGTGCGGGACGGGCGCTACAATGAGCAAAACCGGGGAGTCGTATACACCTTTCTCCCAGTAGTTCCTATCAGTGGATCGAACGCACCCACGGGCAACCCATCCGCGTCACTCGAACGATCTGATTTCTAGTGTCGATCAATCCTGCTATCATGCCGCCTCGTTCATTTTTTGAGGCTCCCATGAGCCGCATTTGGAGGTGCTCCGTGAAGAGCAAGCTGTCCATTGCATTTCTTGTTGCTACCGGCCTTCTGTTAGTTGCAGTTCCGGTCTCCGCGCACCATGGCACGTCGGGCTACGACATGGAGAAGGTGATCACTTTGACCGGAACCGTAACGAGTTTTAACTGGAGCAATCCTCATTGTCTTGTCCATATCGAGGTAAAAGATAGTAAAGGCGACGTCAAAGATTGGATTGTTGAACTCGCCGCTCCTACACTCATGGCGCGTAACGGTTGGACCAAGGAATCACTCAAACCAGGGGACGAGGTCATCGCCGAGACTCACCCCGCCAGGAATGGCGCAACGACGGGCCTAAGCGGGGCATCGACATCTCTGCTGAAGTTCGTAGTCAACGGTCATGCGCTGCCATTTCGATGAGGACCACGGGCGCGAATTCGCAGGGAGGTTGATTGATCTCAGTCGCGGAGCCGCACCGAAGGCTGGAACACATATGAAGGGAATTGAGAAAATGCCCGACTGCAAAGCGAGACTTACCATTGTCCTGCTGGCGATGGCAGTCTTATCTCCCGCCATTCGCGCTCAGACCGTCGCGCCTACTCCATCGGCAAAGAAGCAAGAGGCCGCGCCCGTTGCTCCCGTGCCGGATTTTTCCGGCCCTTGGGCGGTCATGGGCGGCGCACCGAGTTGGGACCCGTCCGACCCGCGGGGCGCGAAGCCGGACGAACTTCCGATGACGCCCTGGGCAGTGGAAAGATTTAAGGCCGTTAGGCCCCCATTCGGAGCCAAAGCAACCTTCGACGCCGTCAACGATCCCGTCCAGAAGTACTGCGATCCTCCCGGCATAACGCGCCTGTACGCTTACCCGTGGCAATTTGCGTTCATTCAAACTCCCGGCGTGGTGTACATCCTCTACGAGTTCACTGGCCTGTGGCGACCCATATGGTTGGATCGAGAGCATCCGAAGAATCCGGACTCCACTTGGATGGGCGACTCGATTGGCAGGTACGAAGGCGATACATTCGTCATCGACACGATCGGTCTTAACGACAAAACGTGGATCGATCAGGTAGGCCATCCGCATAGCGATGCATTGCACCTGATCGAGCGTGTCCGGCGCTTGGACCACGAGACCCTCGAGGTCAGCGTGACATTCGACGATCCGAAGGCTTATACAAAGCCGTTTACCGCAAAAAGAGTGTTTAGGCACAGTTCCTCACCCATGGAAGTGACGGTCTGCTCCCTTACGGAAATGCAAAGCTTTGATGACGAGGTGATGAAGACCACAACGGTCCCTCCCACGAAGTAACGCGAAAGGGACATGGATTGCAGCGCGGCTTGCGCTGAGAGAAAGGCGCAGTTGTAGAAGCTTCGAACTCAGGGCAGCGCGAGCGTGTTCATTCGCTTCGGCACTTCCCCGACCTTAATTCGAGCCACTTCTTTCAGGGTTTTCGCGTCAATTGCGGACACCATTTTGAGCGCCGTGTCAGCGACGTAAATGGTCTTGCTGTCGGGCGCAAAGGTGAGCCAGTCTGGCGTCGATCCTATGGCGTGGCCCTGTGCCTCGAGTGTCGGAAGTTCCACGTGCCCAACCAATTTGATGTCAGGCAGCGAATAGACAAACACGGAATTCGCAATCACGCTATTGACCCACAGAGTCTTTCCGTCTGGAGCCACGCCGATGCCATGGGAAGGAGTGCCGAGGCGCCCCTCGATCGCACCAAACCCTTTAGGTTCGTCTGGAAACTTGATTCGGGTGATTTCCTTGTGCGTTGCAAAATCCACCACTGCGAAGCCATGCACGTTGGAGAGCTGCACGTACATATTGCGGGTTGAGCCGTCCGCGTTCCAGTCAAACGCCATGGGGCGCACACCCTGGTCGAACGACATTTCCCAAGCAACTTGTTCGGTCTCGACATCGACAACGACCGCAAATTTCCCCCTTACGGAACCCGCAACCGCAAACCTGCCGTCCGGCGTCACATACACGTTATGCAGAGGCGCCTTCATCGGAATGCTTTTCGCCTTCTGCAAGGTGGCCGCGTCGACAATATCCAGAGCGCCCGGCTTTTCAGCAATACAAATGAAGATCCGCCGCCCATCTTTTGTTATGGCAATATTGTTGGGATGACCGGAGAGAGGTATCGTCTTGATGATTGCGCCCGACTCTCGATCCACGACATCGAGCACGCCTTCAGATTCGTTGCTAATGTAGACACGCTTTCCGTCGGGTGAAAAATTAACTCCGTGCGGCACTTCGATACCCTTGATAGTCTGGACGACTTTGTTTGTGGCTGAGTCAACAACATCAATGGTATTTCCGGCACTATTCGTCACATAGACGCGGGCCGTACTCGCGGACAAGGGAAGCGCGAACAATAGAGCCAACAATAGTGATAGTGGTATCGAAACGCCGCAGTGCTCTTTCGCAGTGGTTAAGCTCACAAGGGCACCTCCTGGTGCGCGATTACGGCCTGAGCGAAATCTCAATGGAGCTGCAAATCAGAGCCTGCTCCACTAGCGGGGAGATTACCCCAATTCAACATCAAAATGCATCTCAATTCTTGGAAGAGTGATCGGACGGCGCGCGGATGAGGAAAACGAGTATACCGCCGAAAGGCGCCCGGTCCCTATCCTGCTGCTTCGCGCTCCACTCTTCGTATAGACGCTTGCCCGGTCAAGCTGTATTATGCGCATCATAATTTGGGTCCCGACCGATTGCTTGGGTGAGCGAGTGGTCCTCGGAACGGGGTCAGCGAAAAACTCGAATGCCCGCTGTCTTTGCAGCGGGCCAAGGAGAGGACCTTTGATGACACAACGTCACTTGGGAATTCTGGTAGCGGCGGCTGCCCTTTGTGCGACTGCCGTGTGCACGCTAGCGAAGCCGGCTGGAGTGACCAGCATGCAGCAAGCTTCCGCGGAAAAATCGACGCTTGACTATCAGGTTTATAAGAGCAAGGTCGAGCCTATTTTTCTTAAGAAGAGGGGCGAACACGCGCGATGTTACGCCTGTCATTCACAAAATCAAGTATCGTTCCACCTTCAAAGATTGTCGCCCGGGAGTACGACGTGGACTGAAGAGCAATCTCGGCTCAACTTCGAGAACGTCTCTCATCTCGTGACTCCAGGCGATACGAGCGACAGCGTTCTCCTGCTACATCCGCTTGCGCCCGAAGGCGGCGGCGATCCCTTTCACTCTGGCGGTCGGCAATTTGAATCGCGGAATGACCCGGACTGGAAGATCATCGCTGATTGGGTCCGCATGGCGAAACCAGGTTCATAGAATCGGGCAAACAAGAACTCTGCGTATCCGAACCGCTTTGATGCATGTCCATGGAAGCGGTTGAATTTGTTTTGTCGCGCCATTTTTCCGGGCGTTATTTTTGACTTGCGGTAAGGTGTTATTTCTCCCCGTCGCCCCAGGCGATGCTTCCGTCCAAAGGAGAACCTGATGAAAGCAAGACACTTCGTCCCAATCCCTTTGATTTGTATCGCATTTTGTTGGGCAATGCTTGGACGTGCGCAAGTTTCCCAGCAAAAGGCGCCGGTGCGGCTGTACAACACCGCCAAGCAGAAACTGAAAGACGGCAAGCAGATTGTGGGCGCCACCGTCTTCTCTCCTGACCCCAATATGTACTGCGCCATGGCGAACGCCGGATACGATTTCACTTGGATCGAGATGCAGCACAGCCCCCTCACATTCGGGGACGTGGCCAAGATGATCTGGGCCTGCAGAGGGGCTACGGCGATGCCTTTTATTCGCGTGCCCGACGCGACCGAGAGCGATATCCAGAAGGCGACGGACATCGGCGCCGTTGGAATCATCGTTCCCACGGTCGACACGGTGGAGAAGGCTCAAGCAGCGGTGAAGTGGGCCAAATATCCGCCCGAAGGGCGGCGCAGCCAGGGCAACGGCCAGTACGGTGCCCTGTGGGGGTCCGACTATCGCCAGACCGCCAATGACAACATGGTGGTGGTGATCATGATTGAGACGCCCATCGGCGTTGAGAACGCCGAGAAGATCGCCTCCGTGCCAGGGATTGACGTGATCTTCGCCGCGAGCACTGACCTGGGTAATTTTTCCGGGCACCGGCAGGGCGACAAGGAATACGAAGCCATGGTCACGAGAATTCACGATGTGACGTTGGAGCACCGAATCAGACTGGGGGGACCGCAGGCTTGGAAGGATCGCCCAGATCGTTCGGGATTCACCTTCTTCCAGGCCCCGGGAGAAACGACTCTCATTCAGCTCGGAGCTCAAGTGAACCTTTCGCGGAATCCCGTCCCAGCCGGCAACGCAAAACCGGGAGTGGCCCCGACGGAAGGGGCCGAGCCGCGCTAATCGCGGGCGGCCGTGTATTAGGGGGCGGGACCTAGGCCGGGAACCTCACTCGCCAGTCATGATCGGAGGATGCGATGCGCCACAAGTCGTCTCGAAGATTGATACTGGCGTCGGCGGCAGTTTGGCTCCTGGCAATCACCGGTTGCAGCCACACTGCCAAGAATGAAGTCGACGACGCCGCACTTCGGGCCGGGGACGCGGATTCCGCGAATTGGATAACCTACGGCCGCACATACTCCGAACAACGTTTTAGCCCCCTGAAACAGATCGACGAGCAAACCGTAAGCCGGCTGGGCCTCGCGTGGTCTTTCGATTTGGGAACCCGGCGCGGGCTCGAAGCCACTTCGCTCGTCAAGGACGGCGTGCTTTACACGACGAGCGCATGGAGCCTGGTATACGCGTTTGATGCGCGAACAGGCCAGATGCTCTGGATGTACGATCCGCATGTCGCGAAAGACCACGCAAAGTTCGTGTGCTGCGATGTGGTCAATCGCGGCGTCGCGCTCTACCGCGGCCGAGTCTATGTCGGGGCGCTCGACGGCCGCCTGATCGCGCTCGACGCCAAAACCGGCGCAGTGGTCTGGGAAGTTCAAACCACGCCCAAGGACGGCCCGTATGCGATTACTGCCGCGCCTCGGATCGCGAAGGGGAGGGTTCTCATTGGTAACGCCGGGTCAGAGTACGCCGTGCGCGGCTACGTCTCGGCGTACGACGCGGAGACTGGCAATCTGATCTGGCGGACGTATACCGTGCCCGGCGACCCATCAAAGCCGTTCGAATCCGAGGCCATGCGCCGCGCGGCAGCTACATGGTCGGGCGAGTGGTGGAAGGCCGGGGGTGGTGGAAGCGCATGGGACGCGATGGTGTACGATCCGGAACTCGACTTCGTATACTTCGGCACCGGAAACGCATCGCCCTGGTATGACCGGCTGCGTGGCAAAGGCGATGATCTCTACGTCGCTTCCATCGTCGCGCTTCGCGCCGACAACGGGGAACAGGTCTGGCACTATCAAACGACGCCGGGAGACAATTGGGACTACGACGCGACACAGCCGTTGATGCTCGCCACTCTCACGATTGAGGGGCGCCAACGCCGTGTGGTGATGCAAGCGAACAAGAACGGTTTCTTCTATGTGCTGGACCGCGAAAAAGGTGCGCTCATTTCGGCGCGTCCTTTTACCCCAATCAATTGGGCCACAGGAATAGATTCCTCCGGGCGCCCGATGGAGAACGCTGCGATCCGGCAGCTCAAGGCTGCGACGATCGTGATGCCCTCGCCAGAAGGCGGCCACAACTGGCACCCCATGTCTTTCAATCCCGCCACGGGGCTCGTGTACCTTGGGGTCCTCAACGACACGGCCGTTCACGTGGTGACCTCCGACTTTAAGATCAACCTGCACGACCAGACCACCGGGGCCGACAGATCCTACCTGGGGCCTGTGCGCGACCAATGGCTTAAGAACGTTTCAACAGGACGGCTCGTGGCTTGGGATCCAGTGGCCCAGCGCGAGGTGTGGCACGCTGACCTTCCTGACCCGAAGAGTGGGGGAACGCTGACCACCGCCGGGAATCTCGTTTTTCAAGGACGCGCGGACGGGAAGCTCGTCGCTTATCGCGCTACCGATGGCAAACAGCTGTGGGAGTTCGACACCGGGATCGGAATCGCGGCGCCACCTATGACGTACGAAGTGAACGGCACCCAGTACATCGCAGTACTCGCCGGATGGGGTGGACCGATGGTCCTGAACAATCGGCCCGTCGGTAAGGGAAAAGTCGGACCCGGATTGCTTCTGTCGTTCGCACTAGGAAGCTCGGCGACGCTGACTCCTTTCGAACGAAAAGTTTACCCAGTTCCGATGCCGACTTTCAAGGTTGCGGCGACCGCACCAGAGATAGAAAAGGGCCGCGTACTCTTTGCCATGTTTTGTGGGCGTTGCCACGGCGGAGGTGTCGTAAGCGGCGGGTCGGTGCCCGACTTGCGATATTCCGAAGAGTCCACGCACCAGATGTTCGAGGAAATCGTGCGGGGCGGGGCACGGCGGGAATTCGGGATGCCGTCATTCGCGGAGGACCTCACATCAGAGCAAGTTCGATTCATTCACGCATACATTCTCGACCGCGCTCGTGAGTCAGCCCGAACGGACGCCGCGCACCGGTAGGTCGCGCGGCACCCTGCACAGGCCCGAACAAGATGAAATATCTTGATCCTTCGAAGGAGACAGCATGACAAATCATGATGAAGCGGCACGTCGTCGGCGTCGCAATTTTCTGAAAACGGCTGGCGGTGCGGCAATGGCGATCGTCGCCACGAAGGATGTATTCGGACAAAGTGACCATGCCAAAGCTGTGACGCAGGACGGCCGTCGGCGAATTGCGCCGGCTGACAGAGGTCTCTGGGTTACCTGGTACGACCTGCCGGATAGCGGCCGGGACGCGTATCTATCCTGGCTGCACGAGTCGTATCTCACTGCGCTGTTGAAGCGTCCCGGCTACTTGTGGGCGGCGCATTACGCCACGCAGGGCACAGAGGCGAGGTCCGATCTCCATCACGTCGAAGATCCCAAAGTTCCCACGGGATTTCGCTACATCCTACTGATCGGTGCGAAGGATGCGGGCGTGTTTGGAAACCCCGCACCGACCGAAATCCACGCTGCGCTGCCGGAGCAGGGCCGGAAAATGCTCGCCACGCGGATCGGTGAGCGCGTCAACATCATGACGGAAACAAACAGATGCGAAGGTCACGCGGGGAGTGCGTACAAAGAGGGACTGACAGGCGCTCCCTGCGTTCAAATTGGGAGTTTCAACTGTCCCGTTGAAAACGAGGAGGAGATGCTCGCGGGGTACGTTCAGCAGCGGATGCCGGCACATTGCGGTATGGCTTCGTGTATCGGGGTCCGGAAGCTGAATTCCGTTGCGGGATGGGCGAAACACGCGATTCTCTACGAATATGCGTCTCTGGAAGGCTTCAATCGGGACTACGCCAACGCAAACGCGAAGTCGCCCTTAGGTTTCAAGAAACGTTCGATTGTTCCGATGCTGATTCACGCGCCCAATGGGCCCAACATGGCGCTCAGAATATGGCCGCCCGTAGCGAAGGCTTAGGGACAGGGAAAAGGAGGAGCGGTGTACAGTCGCAGGCAATTCCTGAGTAGTCTGTCAGGCGCATCGGCGGGGGTCTTTTTCGTTGGCTGCGGCGTCGTGGATTCGGCGCTGGGAGCCGCGCAGTCAGGCGGATCCGGTAAACGCCGGCGAGTCTCGATTGCTGGACAGCGTGTGTTGACCGTCGATGTTCACACTCATGTTCTAGTTCCTGCGGCTTTGGACTTAGTCAAGACTTACAAAGAAACGGAAAGCATACGGAACCAGTTCGCCTCGGCTCGAGGTCCGGGCTACGACTTGCACATTGTCGATGCTCGCCTGGAGCGCATGGACAGGGAAGGAATTGACGTGCAAGTTGTTGGCATCAATCCATTTTGGTATTGGGCGGAACGAGACCTCGCCAGTCAAATCGTCCAGGTCCAAAATGAAGAAATCGCGAGGTTGTGCGCGAGTCATCCTGACAGATTTGTAGGTTTGGCTTCTGTGGCGTTGCAATTTCCGGAACTGGCTGCGGACCAGTTGGAACAGGGCATGAAAAAACTGGATATGCGCGGCTGTCTGATCGGCGGGAGCGTCAACGGCGAAGAACTCTCCTCTCCAAAGTTTCATCCTTTTTGGGAGAGGGCCGAGCAATTACAGGCGTTCGTCTTCATTCATCCCCAAGGTTTCCCGGAGGCGCAGACCCGGCTGAAAGGAA
>Ga0210409_10008838_pt1 | contig 10226 bp, 8 predicted proteins | sample IncBWH17MmetaG_FD_161649 | JGI IMG/M metagenome (GOLD analysis project Ga0210409, IMG submission 161649) | Forest soil microbial communities from Barre Woods Harvard Forest LTER site, Petersham, Massachusetts, United States - Inc-BW-H-17-M | ecosystem: Environmental > Terrestrial > Soil >...
GGGTGACATTAATTTTTCGCCGGACGGAAAAGAAATGTGCTTCACCGCGGTGACGGACAAGATGGAAGCGAGCAGCACGAACGCTGATTTGTTCATCGTTCCCGTTGCTGGCGGAGAGCCCAAGCGAATCACCACGCAGCAGGGATTCGATGGTAACCCGGTCTATTCGCCGGATGGAAAATTCATTGCCTATCACGCGCAGCTGACGCCGGGATATGAAGCGGACCGCTGGCGCATTCTGCTCTACGACCGTGCGGCGGGAAGAATTGAGAATCTTACAGAAACTTTCGACCGCAGCGCGGAAGAACTAGCTTGGTCACCGGACAGCAAGACAATCTATTTTACGGGGGAGGACCAAACACAGAAGCCGGTTTACGCGATGGCGGCAAAATTCGGCTCGGCTCCGAAAAAGATTATTGCCGATACTTACAACACCGCGATTTCATTTAGTGCCGACGGCAAGACGCTGGTCTTTGAGCGAACGAGCTTGACGATACCCGCTGAGGTTTTCGCCGCGTCGAGCGATGGCTCCAACGTGCGCCAAATTACACATCAGAACGATTCTATTCTTTCTTCACTGGAAATGAATGCCCAGGAAACATTCTGGTTCGACGGCGCGGAGGGCACGAAAGTGCAAGCCATGCTGATTCGTCCGCCAAAGTTCGACGCCACGAAAAAGTATCCGCTCTTGGTGATACTGCACGGCGGGCCGCAGACGATGTTCTCGAATGCTTGGAGCTATCGCTGGAACGACCAAGTTTTTTCAGCGGCAGGATATGTGGCGCTGATGATCAACCGGCGAGGATCGACGGGATACGGCCAGAAATTCACCGATGAGATTACGAATGACTGGGGCGGAAAAGCCTACGTCGACGTGATGAACGGCGTGGATTACACGCTGAAAAATTATCCTTTTATTGACGAAGCTCGCATGGCCGCCGCGGGCGGTTCGTACGGTGGATACCTGGCAGACTGGATTGCGACGCACACGGGACGGTTCAAGGCGATCATCAGCCATGCCGGCGTGTATGACAAAGTTTCCATGTATGCGACCGAAGAATTGTGGTTTGAAGAGCACGATATGCAAGGCACGCCGTGGTCGAACCCGGAAAGCTATAAAAAATGGGCGCCGGTAACTTACGCGGGCGAGTTGGGAAAATACAAGACCCCCACCCTGGTGATTGCGGGCGAGCGCGATTACCGCGTGCCATACACGCAATCGCTGGAATTCTTCAGTGCGCTGCAGCGGCAGGGGGTGCCGTCGAAGCTAGTGGTTTTCCCGGATGAGGGGCACTGGGTGTTGAAACCGCAGAACAGCCAATTCTGGTACAAGACGTTTTTGGATTGGCTAGCGGCGTACGTGAAATAACTGCGCGATTGCCAAGTAGGGGCGCAGCATGCTTCGCCCCTACTTCGAAGAACTTAAAAAACAGGGCGAACTAAAGTTCGCCCCTACACAGAGACTAGGAAGCCAGCAGACGCTGAAAAGCGCGGCGCGCGAAGCGGAAGAGATGGTAGAGCAAGAAGGCGCAGAGCGTGACGAGCGCGGCAACAATGATGGTTGTGGCGATGGGATGAGTTGTCGCCATCCAGGTCAGCCACACGGCTAAGACGTCTTCTCCAAAACTCAAAAACCAATTGCTGAAGGGCTCGGGAGTGGCGTTGACGGCGGCGCGAGCGCTGGCTTTTGTGCTGTGCGAAGTGAGAGCGACTCCACCTGCGAGCAAGGCTGCGGCCCAGCGCCATTCTGGCGCGGCTCCTCCCGCGGCGGCGAAAGCGAGGAGAGCAGCGGCGGGCGGGCGAATGAAAGTGTGGAGGGCGTCCCAGAAAGTGTCGAAGTAGGGGATTTTGTCCGCGAAGAATTCCAGCAGATAAAGCGCGACGGCGATTGCCAGAACCCACGGATGAGAAAGAACTTGCAGCCCGGGCGGCAGGTGAAGAACTCCGAAGCGCTGGAGCAGGCCGAGGGTGGCGACGGTCGCGTAGAGATTGAGGCCGGAAGAAAATCCAGCACCCAACGCGAGGCCGAGGGTTTCGATGGGGTTCATGCGGAACCATCATAGCAGGCGGGAAATCACTCAAACAGGCAGTAACTTCCGCAGGTACAGAGCGGAGTTTCCGTTTGACCTCTTAGCAAGAGCAAGCGATTCTGGTTGCTGGACGGTCATCCATGTTTGGCTTGGGTCATCTTTTCTATCCCTGGGGATTTCTCCTGCAGGGCCTGGCGATTGTGCACTTCATCAGGCGGCGGCCGGAGAACTATTGGTTTTACGTCATCTTTTTTCTCGGACCGCCGGGCGCTGCCATTTACATCCTCGCGGAAGTGTTGCCGGACCTGGGGCTGCTGCGCGGCTTCTTTCAAGGATTTGGGCGAAGGTCACGGCTCAAGATTGTCGAGACGCTCATCATTGACAATCCGTCGCCGGCAAATTATGAGGAGCTGGGCGAACTCTACAAAGATCTAGGGCAATTTGAGAAGGCGCGCGAGGCATTCACGCATGCAATCGATGCGCGGAGCGCTTCTCCTTATACATTTTATTCAAGAGCACATTGTTCGCTTGGATTGAATGATCTGCCAGCGGCGATCACCGATTTGGAGCATGTCGTGGCGGCGGACAGAAAATTCGATTATTACCGCGCCGGCGGATTGCTGGCAAATGCGTATGCGCAGACCGGGCAACTGGAACGCGCCGACCAGCTATTCGCGGAGGTCACGCAGATCTCGACGACTCCGGAGACGCTTTACAACTACGCCAGTTTTCTGAAGACGGCGAACCGGCGCGAAGAGTCGCGCGAATGGGCGGAGAAACTGTTGGCTAAGAAACGCACGCTGCCGCGGTATATGCAGAGGCGGGAGCGGTCCTGGTTCCGCAAAGGGAAGTCGCTGCTGAAGGAGTTGGCTACTGCGTAGGCTCGAGCCCCTGCCCGAAGCGAGTTCCTTTCCTACAGAGCCGGAATGTTCCATCGTCTCCAAGCTCCTCCGGATAGCTATCAATAGTCAAGTACTCGAGGAGGAGTACACACCTCGAGTCGTGGCTTGCCTGTACCCGCGGCGCTGAGGTTTCAGATATAGAGCTGTTTTCGATGCAGGGGAATCAAGAAACAGATATGATGGCGGGCGTAAATTTGAGTCCAAGGGGATGGTCAAAAGATGAGGGATCGCCGTCGTCTGCCGTTTTTGCTTGCCACCATACTTGCGCTTTCTGTGATTGTGGGACCTTACTTTGCGCGGCGTTACGCGCAAAAGCCACAGGAGCAGAAGCAGAATTGGCCATGGATGAATACCATGCTTTCGCCGGATGAGCGGGCGAACCTGGTGCTGAAGGAAATGACGCTCGACGAGAAAATCGGCCTTACGCATGGCAATGGCATGCCGGGCTGGCGCGATCCATATCCGACGGCGCATCTGGGAAACGGCGGGGCGGGATTTGTGCTGGGGGTTCCGCGGCTGGGCATTCCTACTATCCAGATCAGCGATGCGGCGTATGGAGTGCGGAATAGCGGGGACAATGGGAGGTACTCGACGGCGCTAACGTCGAACGTGGGATCAGCGGCGAGTTGGGACATCCACGCGGCTTGCGAATACGGAGAGCTGATTGGACGCGAGTTGCGCGCGCAAGGCTACAACATGACGCTCGGAGGGGGCGTCAATATCACGCGAGAGCCGCGCAACGGGCGGACGTTTGAGTACATGGGCGAAGACCCAATCCTGGCGGGCACGCTGGTGGGCAACCGGATGAAATGCGAGCAAGGGCAGCACGTGCTCGGCGATATGAAGCATTATGCGGTGAATGACCAGGAAAGCGGGCGCAACGATGTAGATTCCGTTATCGGCAAGCGCGCGCTGCGAGAGAGCGACTTGCTGGCGTTCGAGATTGGCATCGGGATTGCGAATCCCGGGGCAGTCATGTGTTCGTACAATTCGCTCAATGGCGACTATGCCTGCGAAAACAAATACCTGCTGACGGACGTATTGAAGAAAGCCTGGGGCTTCAAAGGATTTGTGGTGTCCGATTGGGCGGGAACGCACAGCACCGCGAAGGCGTCGGCGGCGGGATTGGACAATGAGCAGCCCTTCGACGACTTTTTCGGGGCGAAGCTCAAGGAAGCTGTTCAAGCGGGGAAAGTGCCGGCTGCTGAGTTCGACGAACATGTGCGTCGCATTCTTCGCTCCGAGTTTGCCACCGGAATCGTCGACTACCCCGTGAAGAGGAGCGTCGTGGATGTGGAGAGTGGACTAGAAACGGCGCGGCGCATCGAAGAGCAAAGCGCGGTGCTGCTGAAAAACAAGGACGGCGCGTTGCCGCTCGATCGCAGCAAATTGCATAGCATCGCGATCATCGGGGCGCATGCAGATATGGGGATGATTTCCGGTGGCGGATCGGCGCAGGTGGATCCACCGGGACGCGAGGGCGCGAAATGGCAGGAACATATATGGTTCCCGACTTCACCCTTGAAGGCGGTTAGCGCCAAGGTTCCGGGCGCGAAGGTACAGTTCGATTCCGGGGCAAGCCCGGAAGATGCTGCGGACCTCGCGAAGAAGTCGGACGTAGCCGTTGTGTTTGTGTATCAGTGGACGAGCGAAGGAATGGATTTGCCGAACCTATCGCTGCCCGACAATCAGGATCGATTGATCGAAAAGGTGGCGGCGGCGAATCCGCGGACGATCGTGGTGCTGGAAACGGGAACGGCGGTGACCATGCCGTGGCTCGAGAAGGTGAGCGGCGTTCTGGAGGTGTGGTACGGCGGAAGCAAGGGAGCGGACGCGGCGGCCAATATTCTTTTTGGCGATGTGAACCCGAGCGCGAAGCTGCCGATGACTTTTCCGCGGAGCGAACAGGACGTGCCGCATCCGCAGATCGCGACCCCGCCGCCGGGAAAGAGGGACATTGCCGAAGACCTGAACAGGGGAGGAGCCAAGGCCAGCTTCAGCGTTCATTACGACGAAGGAGTAAAGGTCGGATACAAGTGGTACGACGCAGAGAACAAGCCAGTGCTGTTTCCGTTTGGATATGGGCTGTCTTACACAACGTATAGCTACTCGGGGTTGAAGGTTACTCCTGGGGCTGAAACGACGGTTACGTTTACCGTGAAGAACACGGGCAGCCGGGCAGGAGTGGAAATCGCTGAAGTTTACGCCGGACTGCCGGCCAGCGCGGGCGAGCCGCCCAAGCGACTGGTGGGATGGAGCCGAGTGAAGCTGAATCCCGGGGAGAGCAGGGAAGTCAATGTGACGATTGATCCCAAGTATCTATCGATCTTCGATGAAGCTGCCGACGGATGGAAACTTTTGCCAGGCGAGTACTCGTTCATGGTCGGGGGATCTTCACAAGCTTTGCCCCTGAGCGAGAAGATCACGCTGAAGTAGTTTGTTGGCAATGCAAGAAGAACTCAAGAGTGCCATCCTCTAGATCCGAAGGTGAGGCACCGCCAAAGCCTATCGGCACGATTACTGAGGTGTGTCTGGCGCTGTAGAATCCCGACCTCAGTGAGTTGAACCCGCCATTTTCTCGATCGATTTTCTCGATCCTAATTGACAGCGAAATTCCATCGTGATACTTACCGCGAATGACTAAATCATTCGTCATCGATGCTCGGGGGTGACCTAGGCTGCCGCAAACACCGATATCGGGTCCTGCTGCCAGAACCGTCTTGCGCGGCTAAAAAGGGATCTTTAACCATCAGGCCGCGTGATTTTTATTGACTCCCGAGGTCAAACCCGAACAGTAAGGAGAATTCGATGGCTCAGGTTGATGTTCCGTTGGTGCGTTCACAGTTCGCGCAAACGTCACGGCGTGACAACTGGTGGATCCAACCCGTGGCAGTTTTCCTCGGGCTTTCCACGTTTGTCGTTTATTCGACCTGGGCAGCGATGCAAAGCCAGCACTACCGGTTCGGTCCCTATCTTTCTCCCTTTTATTCACCGGAGCTGTTTGGTGATCCACTGCGATCCTGGTTCGGCGTGAAACCGGCGTGGATCCCGGCGTGGGTCACCGCCGCGATGCTTATTCTGTGGGCACCTGGCGGGTTCCGGGTGACGTGTTACTACTACCGCGGCGCATACTACAAGGCGTTTTGGGCGGACCCTCCGTCGTGCGCAGTGGGTGAGCCGCGGAAGAAATATCTCGGTGAACGGTCTTTTCCGTTGATCCTGCAAAATGTTCATCGGTATTTCCTCTATCTGGCACTGGTATTTTTGGTTCTGCTGGCCCACGACGTGTGGGATGCGCTTTGGTTTGACGGCCACTTCGGCATCGGCGTTGGTACGTTGGTGCTGCTTGCCAACCTGGTTTTGCTGAGTTGCTACGCGCTTGGATGCCACTCGTTGCGCCACCTGATCGGCGGGTTTCGAGCCCGGCTTTCAGGCGCGCCGGTGCAAAAGCGCGCCTACGATTGCGTCAGTTGCCTCAACTACCGCCATATGACCTTCGCGTGGTTCAGCTTGTTTTCCGTGGGATTTGCTGACCTGTACGTGCGCATGTGCTCGATGGGCATCTGGAGAGATTGGAGAATTCTTTAGTGAGCGAATATCTCACGCATGAGTACGACGTGCTGGTGATTGGAGCGGGCGGTGCCGGTTTGAGGGCTGCCGCGGAAGCCTCCGCTGGTGGCGCCAAAGTCGCGGTGATCTCGAAGTCGCTGCTGGGCAAGGCTCACACTGTGATGGCGGAGGGAGGTATCGCGGCTGCTCTCGCGAATGTCGACGAACGTGACAGTTGGCGGGTCCACTTTGCAGACACCATGCGCGGTGGCCAGTATTTGAACAGCTGGAGGATGGCCGAATTGCACGCCAAAGAGGCACCGGCCTGCGTGCGAGAGTTGGAGGCATGGGGCGCCGTTTTCGATCGGACTGCGGACGGCCGCATCCTGCAACGAAACTTCGGCGGCCATCGCTATCCGCGGCTAGCGCACGTGGGCGACCGAACAGGTCTCGAAATGATTCGCACCTTACAGGATCACGATATTCATCTAGGCATGGACGTCTTTATGGAATACACGGTCGTCACGCTGTTAAAGGACGCCGACCGCGTAGCAGGTGCGTTTGGGTATGACCGGGAACGCGGAAGATTCCATGTATTCAGCGCCAAGGCGGTCGTGTTGGCGACAGGCGGAATTGGCAGGGCGTACAAGACCACCAGCAACAGTTGGGAATACACCGGGGACGGGCACTCCCTCGCGTATCACGCGGGAGCTGCGCTGATGGATATGGAGTTCGTGCAGTTTCATCCAACAGGAATGATCTGGCCCCCAAGCGTGCGAGGAATTCTGGTGACCGAAGGAGTGCGAGGCGAGGGAGGCGTCCTGCGCAACAGGGAGGGCCGCCGCTTTATGTTTGACGACATTCCAGCGGCGTACGCGAATCAGACCGCCAACACAGAAGAAGAAGGCTGGCGCTATACGCAGGGAGACAAGAACGCGCGCCGCCCGCCGGAGCTGCTTACCCGCGATCACGTCGCCCGCTGCATCCGGCGAGAAGTGAAAGAAGGACGGGGCAGCCCCCACGGGGGCGTGTTCCTGGACATTGCTTGGATTGAGGAACGGATTCCCAATGCCGCTGAACACATCAAGAGGAAACTTCCGAGCATGTACCACCAGTTCAAGCAACTGGCGGACATTGACATCACGCAGGAACCGATGGAAGTTGGACCAACAACGCATTACATGATGGGCGGCGTGCGGGTCGATCCAGACTCGCAGATGTCCGACGTCCCAGGCCTGTTTGCCGCAGGGGAGTGCGGCGCGGGACTGCATGGAGCGAACCGGCTCGGGGGGAACTCGTTGTCTGATCTGCTGGTCTTTGGTAAACGGGCTGGTGAATATGCAGCGCGGTACGCGAAGGAGAGCTCGCCATGCGCGATCAATCCAGATGAAGTTGCACTAGCGGAAAGACAAGCGCTGGCTCCATTCGAGCGCGATGGCGCAGAAGGACCTTATGCGGTTCAGTACGCCTTGCAGGACATGATGCAGGACTTGGTAGGCATTGTACGCCAGGAAAAAGAAATGTTGCAGGCGCTCGAGCGCATCGAACAGTTGAAAGCCCGCGCGCAGCGTGTTGGCGTGAGCGGGAATCGCGAATACAACCCCGGCTGGCACACGGCCATTGACCTGAACCACCTGCTAACTGTGTCTGAAATGGTGACTATGGCGGCTCTGGAGCGAAAAGAAAGTCGTGGCGCGCATTTTCGTGACGACTATCCCGCCAAGGACGAAAAGTTCGGCTCGTTCAACATTGTGATCCGAAAGGGCCCTGGCGCTGACCCTCAGATCATGCGTGAGCCGATTCCGGAGATGCCGGCGGAGTTGAAGCAAATCATCGAGGAGATGAAGTAATGGCGACGGCAACGTTTCGAATCTGGCGCGGGGAAAAAGGCGCCGGACAATTTCAGGACTATACGACAGAAGTGGCTCCCGGAATGGTGGTGCTTGATAGTGTCCATCACATCCAGGCTGAGCAGGCCAATGATCTGGCAGTACGATGGAACTGCAAGGCCGGGAAGTGCGGCTCGTGCTCCGCTGAGATTAACGGAATGCCGAAGCTCATGTGCATGACCCGTTTGAATTCGCTTCCACTTGAACAGCCTGTGACCATCGAGCCCATGAAAGCCTTTCCGCATGTTAAAGACCTGGTTACCGAACTGTCGTGGAACTTTGCTGTGAAAAAGCGCATTGCGAAATTCAAGCCGCGCCGTCCGGACGCTCCGGACGGGACGTGGCGCATGGCGCAAGGGGATATCGATCGCGTCCAAGAGTTTCGCAAATGCATTGAGTGTTACCTTTGCCAGGACGTGTGCCACGTGCTTCGAGAACACCATATGCACGACCAATTCATCGGGCCGCGTTTTTTGGTCTATATGGCGGCGCTGGAAATGCATCCACTCGATGAGGCAGATCGCATACCCGAGCTGAGAAAACAGGACGGCATCGGGCTGTGCAACATTACAAAATGCTGCACGAAAGTGTGTCCGGAGAACATCGCAATCACCGACAACGCCATCATTCCCTTGAAGGAGCGTGTTGTTGATCGCTTCTTCGACCCCTTGACGAAGCTGTTCCGCATGTTCAAAGCCGATAGCGGCTAGGAGGTCTTCATGCATTTCAATCTGAAGTCCATCTCGACTGATGGCGTTCCCAAAGCGCTAGAGAAAGCCGAGCGTTACCGGCTTCTGAACGAACCGAGCCTCGCCGAAAGCATTTGCCTGGACATTCTCAGCATTTTGCCTGCACATCAAGAAGCACTGGTTTCGCTCCTACTGGCGCGAACCGATCAGTTTGACAGCGGCGTTACTTTGAAATCGGCTCAAGAAGTGCTGGTGCGCATCGAGGGTGAATACGAGCGCACCTACTACGCCGGCATTATCTGGGAACGGCAAGGACACGCGCACCTGCGGCAAGGCGGCCCTGGAAGCAGCGTAAACACCTATCAAGCACTGCGCGAGGCGATGGAACACTACGAGCGAGCCGAAGCGCTCCGCCCTCCTTTCAATGACGACGCGATTCTGCGGTGGAACGCATGTGCGCGAGTGATTATGCGCAGCCCGGAGATTCGCCCGTCAGTCGACGTGGAAGTTCAACCCATCACTGGCGAGTAGCAGAATATTTCCAAATGTTTGCGCTAGCGCACGCTGAGGGAATGGCTAGCGGACTCAGGGATACGGCTAACTATTCGAGAGCTTGTCGCAGGTATCCTGCTACGTCGCTAGTGGAAACAGCATCAATCCGGAGACTATCCCAACGCCTTGCGGTTGCAGTTCTGGAAGAAGCGGTCACTTGCCCGTGGAATCGCATAGCCGGACTTAGGGTGCTGCCCTTTCCGGTGCGCCGGTGCCATACCCTACTTGATCTGCTGGTCTTCAGGGAGTGCCTGGTTGATGCTCTTTAATGTCTGGAATCCGTCTTTGACGACGGTGGCCTTGATGTTGTCTCTTGTCACGACAATGGGTTTTAACAGGATGGCGGGCACTTCGAGCTTGCCATTGCTTATTTCCCTGTTCGCGCGCGTCTTTTCGCCTTTGGCAAGGCGAACAGCTTCCTCCGCGGCAACTGCGGCTTCATTTCCTACGGGCTTGTAGACCGTCATGCTTTGCGTGCCCTGGGCAATGCAGATAACCGCATTCAAATCCGCATCTTGCCCGGAAACAAACACTTTGCCAGCCAGATTGTGTTCGCGGAGGGCCTGAATCGCGCCGCCCGCCATCCCGTCATTGGAAGCGAGCACAGCAGCGATC
>Ga0210409_10008839_pt1 | contig 10224 bp, 9 predicted proteins | sample IncBWH17MmetaG_FD_161649 | JGI IMG/M metagenome (GOLD analysis project Ga0210409, IMG submission 161649) | Forest soil microbial communities from Barre Woods Harvard Forest LTER site, Petersham, Massachusetts, United States - Inc-BW-H-17-M | ecosystem: Environmental > Terrestrial > Soil >...
GTTGTACAACTGGGCCCAGGCCGAACGCGATCATTTCGCGTTCTGGCGCACGCGGCTGTCGCGTCAGTTACAACGCTTCGACCTGGTGCGCATCGATCACTTTCGCGGGTTGGCCGGCTACTGGTCGGTGCCGGCCGGGGCACGCACCGCGCGCGACGGGCGCTGGTGCCCGGCGCCAGGCCGCGCGCTATTTCGCATGCTGGAGCGCGATTTTCCGGCCTTGCCGCTGGTGGCGGAGGATCTGGGTGTGATTACCCCGGATGTCGAGCAGCTGCGCACCGAATTTCGCATGCCCGGTATGCGTGTGCTGCAGTTCGGATTCGATGGCGGCGCCGACAATCCTCATCTGCCGCACAACTTCACCCGCGACGTGGTCGCGTACACCGGTACACACGACAACGATACGACCCGTGGCTGGGCCCGCAGCCTCAGCGCTGAACCGGCCCAGCGTGCATCGTTCTATTTGCGGGCCGATCCGGACTCGCTGGAAGAGAGCATGCAACGCGCGGTGCTCAGCAGCGTCGCGCAGCTGGCGATCATCCCGGCGCAGGATCTGCTGCGGCTAGGCTCGGAGGCGCGACTGAACACGCCGGGAACCGTCAGCGGCAACTGGCTGTGGCGGCTGCCGCCACACGCGCTGGGTAGGCCGTTGGCGCAGCAGTACGGTGCACTGAATCGGATCTTCGGACGGTCCTGAGCGTGAAAGCCATGCCACGACGATGGTCTGGGATGCTGCTAGTGAGTCTGACGCTGATGCTGAGCGCCTGCGCGTCGCTGCTGCCCAAACTGCAGGCGCCACAGCTGAGCGTGGTCGGTATCCGGCTCGGCCCTACCGGCAACATGCAGCAGCAGCCCGTGCAGCTGCGGCTGCACGCGGTCAATCCGAATGATCAAGCCATTCCAGTCCGCGGCATCGTCTGCAAATTGGAGATCGAAAGCATGCCGTTCGCCGAAGGTCAGACCGAGCAAGCGTTTGTTCTGCCGGCCAACGGCGAGATCGATTTCAATGTCAACGTGATCGCCAATCTCAATAGCGCCTTGATCGCTCTGGTCGGCGGACTGGGAAGCCGTAACGTCAACTATCGCGTGTACGGTGAAGTACACCTGAAGGGTTCGATCCTGCACTCGATCCCATTCGATCAGAAGGGCCGCGTCCGACTCTAGGTCGGACCGCGCGCTTTAGCGGCGCAGCAGCGCTTCGTAGGTATCGACGTAGTGCTGCACCTGGCTGCTCCAGGAAAAATCCTGAGCCATGGCGTTCTGCACCAGTCGACGCCAGAGTGCCTTCTCCTTGTAGAAATCCAGCGCGGTGTTCACACCCCAGATCACGCCGCCGACATCGTAGTCGTTGAAGACCACACCGGTACCCTGGCCGCTGGTTCGATCGAAATGCTGCACCGAATCGGCAAGCCCGCCGGTGCGCCGCACGATGGGAATCGTGCCGTAGCGCAGGCTGTACATCTGGTTCAGTCCGCACGGCTCGTAGCGTGAAGGCATCAGGAAGATGTCGCTTGCCGCTTCGATCCAGTGCGCCAGCGCGTCGCTGTAACCGCGATGAAAATGTACTCGCGCCGGGAAACGCCGCTGCAGGCTGAAGAAAAAATCCTCGTAGCGTTTCTCGCCGCTGCCGAGCGCCACCAGCACGAACTCGCGCGACTGCAGCAGCGGAAGCAGTGCCTCGAGCAACAGGTCGAACCCCTTCTGCGTCGCCATGCGTGCCACGATGCCGATCAGCGCGGTGCGCGATCCGCTCGCCAGATTGAGTCGCTGCAGGAATTGCTGCTTCAGCTCGGCTTTCACACCGAGCTGGTTGGCCCCGTAGTGATGCGGCAGATGCGGATCGCGGCGCGGATCCCATTCATCGTAGTCCACACCGTTGAGGATTCCGATCAGTGAATCGCTGCGTGCGCGCAGCAGATCCTGCAGTCCCATACCGTATTCAGGGCTCTGAATTTCGCGCGCGTAGGTCGGACTGACGGTCGTGATCAGATCGGCGTAGGCGATACCGGTACGCAGCAGATTGATATGTCCGAGATGCAGTCCACCCACATTGAGCAGCTGATGAGGGCCGCCCGGCAGGATCTCATCCGCCACCGCGCCACTGACATCGCCCTGATAACCGATGTTGTGGATCGTCAGCACCGAGCGCGTATGCTCGAACAGCCGGTCCCAGGCATAGGTCGCCCGGCGCAGCAGCGTACCGGCCGCCGTGTGCCAGTCGTTGAAGTGCATGATCTGCGGCGAGAACCGCATGTACTGACAGCAGATGAAGGCAGCGTGCGTCAGGACCAGGAAGCGGCGGTGTTCGTCGGCGGCCGTGGTGTAGAGTGAGCTGCGATGGAAGGCTTCAGGACAATCGATCAGGTAGACAAATGCTTCGGAGCCTGGCAGGCGAGCCGTCAGTACCGAAAAACCGTAGCGGTGGGTACCGAGCTGCACCCACATGTTCTGCAGAAAGTCCACCGGGTAGATCTCGAGTCCCTTGCGCACGATGCTCGAATAAGCCGGCATGAACAGACGGATGTCATGCCCGTCTGCGTGCAGGTATTTGACGAGTGCACCTGAAACGTCCGCGAGCCCGCCGGCTTTGGCGAACGGCGACATTTCCGCGGAGGCGAAGCAGATGCGAAGGGGCATCGTTCGATCTTAGCGCAGCGCGAGACGCGCTTTTGCGAAGTCATTATCATGTCACATATGCGCTCGCTGATTGTTTACTTCACCGTGGCCGTGGTGCTCGCGATTTCGATCGGGGTGGGGTTCATCGCTTCCGACTGGCCACGCTGGTGCCACAGGGCCCAGTGGTGCGCGGCCGACTGGTCACCGGGACGCTGACATGTCGGCCACACCGTATCAGCAGCTCGAGCAGGAGTGGCGCCGTCTGCACGCATTTCTGGGCGCGTTGTCCTTGCTGCGCTGGGATGCGGCGGTGATGATGCCGCGGGGCAGTTCCGACGTGCGCGGCGAGCAGCTCGCGGCACTGGAAACCGAGTACCACGCGCTGCTGACCACTCCGCGCATCACGCGTCTGCTCGACCGGGCGCAGGCGAACTCGCAGGGGCTCGAGGATTGGCAGCTGGCCAATCTGCGCGAGATGCGCCGGCAGCGCGATCATGCGATCGCGACTCCCGTGTCGCTGATATCGCGCCTGGCGCGCGCGACGTCGCGTGCGGAAGTGCAATGGGCGGAGGCTCGAAGGCAGAACAACTTCGAATTGTTTGCGCCGCACCTCGAGGAAGTCGTGAATCTGGTGCGCGACAAGGCAGCGCTGCTCGGCCAGGCGCTCGGATTGCCCCCGTACGACGCGCTGATGGATGAGTTTTCGCCGGGGATTTCTGCGGCGGACATGGATGCCATCTTCAAAGCGCTGGCGCGACGCCTGCCCGGCCTGATCCGCGAGATCCTGGTGCTGCAGTCAACGCATCAGCCGCTGCCGCTGAACGGCAAATTTGCGCCAGGAAAGCAACGCACACTGGTGATCGAGGTGATGCGGGCGATCGGTTTTCCGTTTGACCGCGGTCGGCTCGATGAAAGCGAACATCCTTTCACCGAAGGCGTGCCGGGCGATATTCGGGTCACCACGCGCTTTGACGGCGGCGACCTGTTTTCAGGCTTGCTCGGTGCCATGCACGAGACCGGACACGCCATGTACGACCTGGGCCTGCCGCAGGCCTGGCGTGACCAGCCGGTCGGACGCGATCGCGGCATGGCGCTGGAGGAGAGTCAGTCGTTGCTGCTGGAGATGATCGTTGGGCGCAGCCGCCCGTTCGTCGAGTACCTGCGGCCCTTATTGCAGAAACATTTCGCGGTGACCGGCCCTGAGTGGGAGGCGGACAACATCTACCGCAAGCTCAACTACGTGCAGCGCAGCCTGATCCGGGTCGACGCCGATGAGGTGACCTATCCGCTGCACATCCTGTTGCGCTACGAGCTGGAGAAGAAGCTACTGTCCGGGGAACTCGCGGTGCGAGAGGTCCCCGAGGCGTGGAATGCCGGCATGGAACAGCGGCTGGAGGTGCGCGCCAGCGGCCCGGCCGATGGGTGCCTGCAGGATATACACTGGGCGCTGGGCTCGTTTGGGTACTTCCCGTCCTATGCCCTGGGTGCGGTGATTGCCGCACAACTCTGGGAGAGCCTGCATACTCACAATCCGGAAGTGGAACGCCAGATCGCCCGCGGAGAATTCAGCGGGCTGTTCGGCTGGCTGCGCGAGCACGTGCATGGCCTGGGTGCCAAGGTGACGGTCAACGAGCTGATGAAGGACGCGACCGATCAGCCGCTGTCGGCCAATGCACTGCTACGCTATCTGGAAACCAAATACCTGGAGGGTGCGGCGTGAGCGGGCCAACCCCGGGCGAGCCGTCGGCGACAGTGCGGCGCCTCGGCGCGCGGCTGCGCGGACTGGTCGGCAAGGCGATCGAAGACTATCGCATGATCGAGGCGGGCGATCGTGTGATGGTGTGCCTGTCGGGAGGCAAGGACTCCTACACATTGCTGGATATGCTGCGATCGCTTCAGCGCAGCGCGCCGGTGCGGTTCGAACTGCTTGCCGTGAACCTTGATCAGAAGCAGCCCGGATTCCCGGGAAGCGTGCTGCCGGACTATCTGCAATCAATCGGTATGCCGTACCACATCATCGAGCAGGATACCTATCGCGTCGTCAAGCGGCTGATCCCTGAAGGCAAGACGATGTGCTCGCTGTGTTCGCGGCTGCGGCGAGGTGCGCTCTACCGTTTCGCTTCCGAACACGGCATCACCAAGATTGCGTTGGGACACCACCGCGACGACATCATCGAAACGTTGTTCCTGAATCTGTTTCACGGCGGACGACTGAAAGCGATGGCGCCCAAGCTGCGCTCGCAGAGTGGACGGCACGTCGTGATCCGCCCGCTCGCGTACGTCAATGAACGCGACATTGCGCGCTATGCGCGTGGCCTGGGCTTTCCGCTGATCCCATGCACGCTGTGCGGCTCGCAGCCCAATCTGCAGCGCAGCGCCATCAAGGCGATGTTGGCGGGCTGGGAGCGAGAGCAACCCGGGCGCCTCGAGTCCATCTTCACCGCGCTGCGCAATGTGCAGCCGGCAACGCTGGCTGATTCACGCCTGTTCGATTTCTCGGGATTGCGGGCACTGCCTGCGGATCCGCGCGGTCCGGCGCTGACGGCGATGAGCGAAGAAGAAGAGCGGGCGCTCGAGGCGGAACTCTCGGGCGATTAGTTGTCCATGGATCGACCGCTGGAGAATAGCTACTGGGTCGTGCCGGGGAGCTTGCTCGCGGGCGAGCATCCGTCCGAGGGTGACGACACCGAAACCCTCGCACGCGTGCAACGCCTGATCGACGCCGGCATCGATTCGTTCCTCGACCTCACCCACTCGGGCGAGCGCCCCGAGTACCTGCGACTGTTGCCGCAGCGCGTACGGGTGCAGCGCAGCCCCATCCGTGATACCACCGTCCCCCTCAATGTCGCCGAGATGCGTGCCATCCAGTCATATATCGCCGACTCGCTCGCCGGTGGCAGGTGCTTGTACGTGCATTGCCGGGCCGGGATCGGCCGCACCGGTACCGTCGTCGGCTGCTATCTGGCGGAGACCGGGCTGGATGGACCCAGTGCACTGGCCGAACTCAACCGGCTGTGGCAGCAGAGCGGGCGTGCGGCGAGCTGGCCGGAAGTGCCGCAGACCCTCGAACAGGCTGATTTCATACGACATTGGCCGCGCTTTCGGCGCAGCCAGGCCGAGTCCGCCGCGCTGTCCTCGCGCCGTGACATGCGTGAGCGCTTCGTCGGTTGCCTGCTCGGGCTTGCCATTGGCGATGCCCTGAGTGCTCGCAGCCAGCATCGCTCCCCGGGCACTTTCATGGCGATCACCGAGATAGCCGGTGGCGGGGTGTTCGAGTTGCCAGTGGGCCACTGGAGCGATGATACGGCGCTGAGTCTGTGTGTGGCTGAGGGATTGCTGAACTGCCAGGGCTGGGTGGCCGGCGACCAGGCAGAACGCTTCGGTCGCTGGCAGAAGGAGGGGCATCTGACGGCAGGAGGTTACTGCACGGGCCTCACACCGGGAACGGCGCGCTGGCTGCACCGGCAGGTGCCGGGCGCTCCCCGCCCAGCGCTGGCTTCGACGGCCATCAACTTCGAGGCCGCGCCGCTGTCGCGGGTCGCGCCGCTGACAATGTTTCATTTCGCGCAGGGTGTTCAGGCGGTTCGCGCCGCCGCCGAGGCCGCGGCCGCGCTCGATCCAGCCCCGGCTGTCATCGACGCCTCCCGGGGATTGGCAGCGATGCTGCATAGTGCCTTGCACGGTGAACCCCTGGCTCGGGTCTTGAGCCCCAGGCCCAGTCTGTTCGGCGAGCAGCCGCTCTCCCAGGCGCTCGAGACACTGCTTGATCGGGATCCGACGCGCTCGCCCGAGCCGCAGGCGCAGCCCGCTCTGACCGCCCTGAGTACGGCGCGTTGGGTGCTGGCCACGAGCGGAGCCTTTCGTTCCGGAGCGCTACGGATCGCGAACATGGGCGGAGATAGCGACGTGATCGGAGCCGTACACGGCCAGCTTGCCGGCGCGTTCTACGGACAGGCTTCGATTCCGGGAGGCTGGCTGCGCACACTGGCGCGCGCCGACCGGATCGAAGCCTTTGCCGTGCGATTGTACGATGCCGGCGCTCCGCCCTAAGACCCCTTGCAGTGGCGGACAGCGCGGTCGCGATTGGTTAGAGTTTCTCGATGCCACATCGGCCGGCACGAGCTCGCAAAGTCGACTGGACCCGTCTCCCCGACGAAGAGCTGCTGCGTACGCGTATCTGCGATCTGCGCCTGTCGCTGCGCAGCTCGCCGGTGCAGCGCTACGTGCAGCGTTTGTACAACGAGCTCGACGGGCGCGGCATTCGTTTCCGTCCCCACGTCTGGCTGTCCGAGGAGTGGTTCTCGCCGGATGGAGTCCCCGGTATCGCGGTGCCGTTCTATCTCGCGCACCCGCGCCTGAGGCGCCTGGAACGCAAGATGACCCGTGAGGTGGAGGGCGGCAACGGCAACTGGCTGATGCGCATTCTGCGGCACGAAGCCGGCCATGCGTTCGACTCGGCGTTTCGGCTGCGACGGCGCGCCCACTGGCGTGCGCTGTTTGGTCCGGCATCGACACCGTATCGCTCGCGCTACCGTGCACGACCGGCTAGCCGCCATCACGTGCAGCATCTGGGAGATTGGTACGCGCAAAGTCATCCGACCGAAGACTTTGCCGAGACCTTTGCGGTCTGGCTGGCGCCGCGTTCAGGCTGGCAGCGGCATTACAAATCATGGCCAGCGTTGCGAAAGCTGCGTTTCGTGCAGCAGTTTGCGGGCGAGGTGGGTGCTCACCGCCCGCCGGTATGCTGCCGCGATCGCGTTGAACCCCTGGAATTCAATCAACGCACGCTGGCACAGCACTACCGCAACAAGTTGGCCCGAGCCCGCACGCACCGCGGCCTGCTGGCCGACCGGCTCCTGTTGCGCGTGTTTGGGAGTGAGCCTGATCATCGCGCCCTGAGCGCCGCCAGCTTCCTGCGCGCCAACAAACAGGGCCTGCTGGCATCGCTGATCCGAGCCACCGGCGTCACCCGCTATGCCGCCTATCAGGTGCTGCGCACTGCGATCCATCGCAGCGAGCGGCTGCAGTTGTACGTGCGTGGAGCGCAGCGCGAGTCACTGCGCCACACGCGTATCACGCTGCGGCGCCTGGCAAAGCTTTATATGCGAAGTCAGGGATTGCGATTGCGGGCATGAAAAAACTGCGCGCGCTGGTGGTCGTGCATTCGAGTCTGGTTCCACCCGACAGCCTGGATGGCTACTCTGAAAAGGAGATCGATGAGTGGCGCACCGAGTATGACGTCGTCAGTGCGCTGCGAGGCATCGGACACGAAGTCCAGACGCTCGGCGTGCTGGATTCATTGACCGAGCTGCGTGCAGCGCTGATCGATTGGCGCCCGGAAGTGGTGTTCAATCTGCTCGAGGAATTCAATGGTATCGTCACCTACGATCAGCACGTGGTCGCATTCCTCGAGCTGATGCGGGCGCCGTACACCGGCTGCAATCCACGCGGCCTGCTGCTGTCGCGCGATAAGGTGTTGTGCAAGCAATTGCTGGCGTTTCATCGCATTCCAACGCCGCAGTTCGCGGTGTTCCGTCGCGGCCAGCGCGTCAGCGTGCCGCGACGACTGCGCCCGCCGCTGTTCGTGAAATCGGCGACCGAGGATGCGTCGCTGGGAATCGCACAGGCATCGGTCGTGGACGATCTCGCCAAGCTGCGCGAACGAGTACAGTTCATGCACGAGCAGATTGGCTCGGATGCACTGGTCGAGGAATACATCGAAGGGCGCGAGCTGTATGTCGGAGTGCTCGGCAACGAGCGTCTCACGCGGCTGCCGGTATGGGAGATGCGCTTTGGCTCTTTGCCCGACTCGCTTCCGGCCATTGCGACCCGCAAGGTCAAGTGGGACCGTGCCTATCAAAAGCGCTACGAAATCACCACCTGCGCTGCGCAGGAGCTGCCGCCGGCGGTGCTGCAGCAGCTCGATCGGCTGTCGCGCCGCATTTATCGTGCGTTACATCTGTCGGGGTATGCGCGGATCGATTTTCGTGTGCGCAGCGACGGCGGCGTGTTCATGCTGGAAGCCAACGCCAATCCCAATCTGACACGTGACGAGGATTTTTCCGAATCGGCCGCAGCTGCGGGAGTCGACTATCGCGAGCTGCTCGAACGTATCATGACGCTGGGTCGCAACTATCGTGTGGAGTGGCGTGAATAAATGCCTAAGCAGACGTTCAGGATCCTGAAGACCTTGTTGCTGGGACTGTGGTTGCTGCCGCAGACCGGCACCGTGCTGGCGGACAGCAGGAAAAAGGAAGAGGCCGAGTTTGTGGAGTTTCTGCACAGCCTGCCGGGTGACTACGACAACCTGGCGCAGACGCAAGATGAGAAGGACGCGCAGCACACGGCCGTGGTGCTGTCGATCAAACCGCTGAACCTGCAAGCGCTCGGTCGTCTGGTGCTGCTGGCGCGTGAAACCGCGGCCAACGATAAACGCAGAGTGTTGGCGCAGCGTATCTGGACGCTCGAGCGCGACAAGGAGCACCACATCGTTCAGCGGGTCTATCTGTTCAAGGAGCCACAGCGCTGGTCGCAGTCGATCGACAATCCAGAGGTGCTGCAAGCACTGTTACCGGACGATCTGCAGCAGCTGTTCGGCTGCGAGCTGTTGTGGACCCGGACCGATAGCGGATTCAGCGGCTCGATTCGGCCGAACGCCTGCCGCCCCGCGGCCGAGCATGAAGGCATGCTGGTGGAGACCAGCGCCGAACTCAAAGGCGATGACTTACTGCTGAGCGAGCAGCAGGCCGGCACCGGCCGACTGTCGGCGCAAACCGATCCGGCCTCCAGCTACCGCTTTCAGCGCCGGGGTGGATGAACGATGGCTGAACCGATCGCCGAGGTCGCTGAGGTCGTGCGCACCGCCGTCGCGCCGGTGTTTCTGCTGTCGGGTGTCGGCGTCACGCTGACAATGCTGACCAATCGTCTGGCGCGTGTGGTCGATCGGGCACGATCGCTCGAGAGCAGTGAGCGCGATACGCACGAGCAGGACCTGCACGAATTGCAAAGCAGACTCGCAACTCTGGCACGGCGTGCGCGCTTACTGGGGCGTTCGATCACTCTGTGCACCCTCTGCGCGCTGCTGGTGTGCATGGTCGTGGTGACATTGTTCGTGGGCGCCTTTGTAAATTTTCATCTGTCACAGGTCATCGCCGTGCTATTCGTGCTGGCGATGTTCAGTTTTATCGCCGGATTGCTGCTGTTTCTGCGCGAAGTGTTCGTTGCCACGCGTGCTCTGAGAATCGGTTTGCGCGGTATACGTCCCGTCTGAAGGTAGGCATCCTCGTTCGCGGCGGTCAGATTCCCGGAACCAATGCCCTCGCCGGCTCGTCCGCGCCTGGGGCCTGCCCGCCGCCGCTGAGGGCAATGTCATTCCCTGGACAGTCACTTGCCCTTTCGGTGCCCGACAATTGTGATGTCGGACATGTTTTGGCAGAGGTGTTAGCACTCGAATCACGCGTCTGCCAGATCGGCAGGGTTCTTGCTACTCATTTTCGTGATGAGGTTATCTGGAACTGCGCGGGTTTCATGCTCAACTGAATCGTTGACTGACGTCGCCGCGGATTTCCAGCAGGAAGGAATCATGCAGCAAACTGAATCGAACGATCG
>Ga0210409_10008840_pt1 | contig 10223 bp, 7 predicted proteins | sample IncBWH17MmetaG_FD_161649 | JGI IMG/M metagenome (GOLD analysis project Ga0210409, IMG submission 161649) | Forest soil microbial communities from Barre Woods Harvard Forest LTER site, Petersham, Massachusetts, United States - Inc-BW-H-17-M | ecosystem: Environmental > Terrestrial > Soil >...
GCGCCCGATACGCATCCGCCAGGTCGCAAATTCGCTCGAGCGGCGCCACGTCGCCATCCATCGAGAACACGCCGTCGGTTGCGATCAAGCGGAGGCGGCGATCTTGTGTCGACTTGAGGGCTTCTTCGAGGGACGCAGGATCGGCGTGCGTGTATCTGCGGCGCTCGGCCTTGCAAAGGCGCACGCCGTCGATGATCGAAGCGTGATTGAGCGCGTCCGAGAGGACGACATCTTTCTCGCCGAGGAGCGCCTCGAAGAGGCCGCCATTCGCGTCGAAGCAGGAGGAATAGAGAATCGTGTCCTCGCTACCGAGGTATGCGCTGATCTTGCCCTCGAGCTCTGTATGCGCATCCTGGGTCCCACAAATGAAGCGGACGCTCGACAGGCCATATCCGCGGTCGCCGAGAGCCCGCCGAGCCGCCTCGAGGACGCGTGGGTGGGAGCTGAGGCCGAGATAGTTGTTGGCGCAGAAGTTGAGCACGGGGTCCGCCCGGTCGCGCACCTCGATCGACGGCCCTTGCGGGCTCACGACGACGCGTTCGCGCTTTTCCGTGCCCGCTGCGCGGATTTCTTCGAGCCTCGCAGCGAAGATTTCTATCGCGCCCTCGTACATCGCGTCCTAGAGATTAATCATCTCGCCCGTACAAATGCCACGCTGCTGCCGAGCCGCCCAAGCCTTCTCGCCTCGAGACATGCCGGAGAGCCGGGTTCCACCAGCCGGCAATCATCGGGTCGAACCTCGTACATCGCGCAGGGAAAACGGCCCGGCTCGGTGACCGTCAGCGCGGCGCACCGGTCCCCCGTATTGACGACGAATCGCCAGCCTGGCGGCCGGTTGTCGATCACCGTGAGATGGCGCAAAATCTCAGCACCGTTCGGACTGGCCAGTATCCGAGCTTCGTCCTTGTCGAGCAGATGCACGGTGCGCGGGCCGTGATGGCAGCACCGACCACACGACACGCAATCGGCGCCGCCTGGATCCGGGATGCCTTCGATGGGCTCAAGGGGTGCGTTCCGCATTCCCGTTCCCGTTCTCTGTTCCGTATTCGTCCTTTTCCACCGTGTTCCCGGGCACTAGCGCATGGGCCAAGAAGCGCGCGCCAGCGCCGGCGCGATGCGCGAGAGCTCCTTGTGTGCAGCGGCGACCGTGGGTCGGTCTTTCGGGTTTCTCCTTAACGTCGAAAACAGGAGCTCGGCCACGGCCGCGAACTCCGGACGCTTCGCGAGAGCGCGGAGCGGCGCCGGGAATCCGTCGTGGGCGACATGCAGAGCAATGTGGGCCATCTCCGTCTCCGCGTCGAAAAGGACGCGGCCCGCGAGCGTCTCGAACGCGACGCACCCGAATGCGTAGATGTCCGCCTTGGCCGGCGAGAGCTCCACCTTCGAGTCCGCGGCCCCCCACACCTCGGGCGCCCCGTAGGGGCCGGTCGCGCAGCCCGGGCGAATGTGCCGTCCCGCAAGGCCGAAATCCACGAGCACGGCTTCCTCGCCACGGCGAAGAACGACGTTGGACGGCTTGAGGTCGAGATGGCCGACGCCCACGGCGTGCATCGCTTCCAGTCCGCGAAGCACGTCATCCAGGATGCGCAGCGCGCGCGCCATGTCGAGGCCGCGCGTCTCGAGCAGCCGCTCGAGCGTCACTCCTTCCACGAGCTCCATGACCAAGATCGGCTTGGGCTTGCTGCCTGCGTCGAAGGTCGCGAATCGCGCAAGATTGGGATGCTGAGGCAGCGCAATGAGTGCGCTCGCCTCCTCGCGAAACAGCTTCAAGAACTCGGCCTCGGACAGCTGGCGCGCCGCGGTCGCCGAGTACTCGGGCACCTTGAGCGCCAGCTTTTCGGCGTTCGGATCGCCCTTGTCTTCATCGCGCGTCACGACGAACACGGACCCGACCGCCCCGGCGCTGAGCGCGCGAACGACGTAAAATCCCCCGATGGTGCGGCGGGGGGAGAGCCACGTCGGGAGCGCCTCGGAAATTTGCACGTTGACCCGCGATTCGCTCGTCGGTCCCTCGACCGGCAGCTCCGCCACGCGCCACACGATGGCGGCGACGAACTTCGCGATCGCCTTCGGAACACCGGCAAGAAGGTCTTCGAGTGCGGCCGCGACGACATGCTCGCGCATCGACGGATCGGCCCCGGCAAGCACGCGGGTGACCGACACGGTAAGCGGTCGTAGTCCCGAGCCGCTGCGGGCCTTGGGGCTGCGCTCCGGATCGAACCGCGCGCGGGCGCCGATGGCGAGCTGGGCGAGGGAGACCAGGGAGGCTTCGAGCTGGGTCACCGCCTCGGGCTTCGACTCCGCCGCGAGCATCCGCAAAGAGGTCGCCGACGAGAGCGCCGCGAGAGCACCGCCGAGACGCACGAGGACCGCACGGAGCGCCTCGGTGCGACCCGAAGCATCGGGCGCGAGATCGCGGACCAGTGCGTCGTACGCGGGCATTGCCGCGGGCCCATCCCGCGCGACTGCCTCCGCAAAGCGGGCATACTCTTCGAGAACGTGGATCAGATCGGGGTTCATCGACGCCTCTGCAAGCGTCTGAAGCTCGACTGGGTCGATCGTGTGGCGTGCGACCACGAGCAGGGCGTCCGCGACGTCACATGCGCCGACACGCACGAGGGCGTCCATCGCGCGCGCCAGCGCTGCGGTGATCGTTCGTCGGACGGGGGACGGCGGGCCGCGCTCGAACCGCTCGAGCAGAGCGTGGGCGACGCGCAGCCAGCGGTCGCGCAGTTGGGTCGCTCGCTGGGCATCCCCATCGTCGGCGCTGATCTCGCTGTCGACCAGATGCAGCAGCGCGCGAAGTCGGCGTAGCGACAACGTCGGATGAGCGGGACGGCCGACGCCACCCTCTCCGGCTGCGAGTGGCGCTTGCTCTCGCGACAGGATCCACGTGGCGAGCCTGTCGCGAAGTGGGTCCAGGGATGTTTCCGTTCCGGCTCCTCCGCCGAGCGAAAGGAGATCCTCGAGCACGTCGCGTTCGAGCAAGCTGATATCCAGGTCGCGCAACACCGCCAGCGATGCGCGCCGCGCCATCGAGCCCGCCTTGCCGTCTGCACTATCCTCTTCTGGAGCGACCGCCTCGAGCGCGTCGAGCGCGCCATACGCCGCTGAGAGCGCGTCTCGGGCGAGTCCATGGGCCTCCCTGGCGCCCGCATTGGCGAACGCGAGGAGCGCGCGAGCGATCTGGTGGCGCAGCGGTTCGTCCTCGCGCGCAGCTCCTTCCAGGTCTCGCATGACGTCGAGCATGAGTCCCTCTGCGCCGTCGTCCCCCGCTGACTTTTTGCGCCGCGAAAGCAGCTCCAATCCTCTCAGCGATGCCCGCTCGGCCAGAGGTGATTCGCCGAACTCCGATCGCATCTCCACGATGGCCTCGCCAACCTCGGGCGAGGCTCGCTCGAGTATGCGATCGAGCATCTCCTGGGCAGCTTCGCGTTCGGCCTCCGCGGCGCGCGGCAAACCCCATACGAACGCCGACGCAAGACCCGGGTCGCGATCCAGCAACCCGAGCGACAGCGCCCGTTGGCAGAGCGCGAGCGCCGCAGCCGGAGCGACGGCCGCGTGAGCCGCGATCGAGGTCGCCATGCGCCGCCACTCGGTAGGCGAGAGCGATGGCGACAGCGCCTTCTCGATGGCGTCGGCAAACGCCGACATCCAGGGAGCAAGCAGACCGCGCGCCACCGCTACATGACGCCAAACCAGCGACTCTCTGTCCCCGAGGAGCCGTTCCCACGCGGGCGCAACTGTGTCGGACTGAAACGCGCGCAATCCGTGCTGATCTCCGTAGGCGGCGCGCCGTGCTGCTTCACGCGCCGCTCGCTCGAGCAGCCGAGCTGCGAGACGCCGCGATGGCAGCGATCCAGTGGACGGGAGCGCAATCCATTCGCGCGCCAGTTCGCGACGCGAGGCGATCGTGAGCGCCAACGGGCCGTCCGCGATCCCGAGCCCTATGGGGAGTTCGGTCGTCAGCGCTACGCGAGCGCGAATGCCGGGGCTCGCGAGTGCTTTGCCCGACCCGAGCGCCATGCGTCGCGCCACGGCCACGAAGGTCGGCGCGTCGGCGGCCAGCAGCCGAGCCAATACTCGCCGCCCCAGGTCGCGCTGCTCCGGTCCCAACGGAAGGGCGGAGGCAAGCTCGTACAGGGCCGAGCCGGCCGCCGCCGGTTCGAGCCAGTCCAGATCATCGACGAGGCCTGATTGCAGCGCGGCGCGCACTCCCCCGACGAGCGCTCCCGGATGGACACCTTCGAGCGGTCCAGGCCCTTCGTCGGTCGTCGCCCGCGCGAGAGCAGCGATCGACTGGCGCCACGAAGCGCGTCGCTCGGCCGCGTCCCCGAGCTTGTGAAGCTCGAGCAGACCGCTGACATAAAAGGTGGGATCACGCATCGATCAAGCACATCCGGCCGCGGCCTTGTTTGCGCGCCTCGCGCAGCGCATCACCCGCGCGGCGGAAGATCGCTTCGGCGCTGTGCCGTGACGGGGGTACCCACAGCGCTCCTCCGACCGATATGCTGACTCGGCGTTCTGGTGGCAACAGCGGCTCGGCCAGTCGAAGGGCTGCTTCGTCGTCGGCGGACCAAAAGCTCGCGTGCGCCCCCGCCGCAGCCGCCAGCGGGAACGCCTCGCTGGAGACGGCACGCGTCATCCGTTCGCCCACGGCGCGCGCCGCAACATTGTCCGCCCCTGGGAGCAGGATACCAAATTCGTCTCCGTCGAGGCGCGCCAGGACATCGTACTCGCGCACGCAGGTTTCCAGCCGCCTCGCGATCTGCTCGAGCACCTGGTCGCCCGACGCGGTCCCGAACTCGTCGTTGATGGCTTTCAGGCCGTCGATGTCGACGCGTAGCAGGGCGTAGCTGTCCCAGGCCCGCGTGCTTCGACTGTGCTCGCGGCCGAGCTCTTCGTACAAGCGACGTTGATTCAGCAGGCCCGTAAGGGTGTCGAATGGCATCAAGGACCGCAGGCGAGCCCGCAACTGACGCGACGAACTCTCGGCGGCGCGCTCGAGGGTGAGGTCGCGCACAAGGATGACGCGCCCTGCTCCGCCCGTTTCCCCTTCGCCCGAGCCGGGCGACATCGCAACGGATCGACAGAGCACGGTGCGCGCAAGTGGCCGCCTGACGTCCAGCTCCGCGGTCGCCGAGTCCACGGGTGAAGCGGCGACCCGCAGGAACGCATCCGGCTCGTCACACGCCTTCGAGAAGACTTCGAGCACCTCGATGGACGGTTTGTCGACCTGGGACACGGGATCGATACCGAACATTTCTCCCGCACGCCGTCCAATCATCCGGCAGCGCCCGCCCCCGTCGAGAACGATGAGGCCTTCGTCGGATGCTTCGAGGACCGCGAGCAGTGCCCCCCGCATGAAACGCCAGTCCGCATCGTCGATGGACATCACCACCATGTTACTCTGGCAAAGCTAGAGCGGCGCCATGTCGTTTTGCTTGAGAAGCTTCGCGAAGCTTTCCTTGTCGATGGCTTTCTCGAGGGCAGTCTCGGGAGAGATCTGGTTAGACCGCACCAGCCGTTCGAGCGCCATGTCCATGGTCTGCATCCCCTGGGACTGACCCGCTTGCATGAGGCTTGGAATCTGAAACGTCTTGTTCTCGCGGATCATCGAGGCCAGGGCCGGCGAGCCGACGAGGATCTCGTGTACTGCCATGCGCCGTTTGCCGTCCGCCGTTCGTACCAATTGCTGCGCCACGATGCCGGCGAGGCTCTCGGACAGCATTCCGCGAACCTGGGGTTGCTCGTCGGCCGCAAATGCATTGACGATCCGATCGATCGTGGCCGCGGCACTGTTCGTGTGGACAGTTGCGAAGACGAGGATTCCGAAACTGGCGAGCTGCAAGGCGAGCTTCATCGTCTCGTTGGTTCGAAGCTCGCCGATGAGGATGACGTCCGGGTCTTCTCGGCCAGCGCTGCGGATGGCGTGCGCGTAAGTTGCGGCGTGCGTTCCGACCTCGCGGTGGGTGACCTGCGCCTTCTGGGGCGTGTGGACGAACTCGACCGGGTCTTCGATGGTCAGGACATGGCACGCTCGGGTCTTGTTGATGTGATCGATCATCGCCGCGAGTGTCGTCGATTTGCCCGAACCGGTCGGCCCGGTGACGAGCACGAGTCCGGACCGACGTTCCGCCAGTTTGCGAATGGAGGGGGGACACCCGAGTTCATCCAGCGTCAGCACTCGCGTGGGGATTGTACGGAACACGGCCGCAAGGCCGGTGACCTTGTAAAAATAGTTGGCTCGGAAGCGAGCCTTTTGGCCGAAGCCATGTGCGAAGTCCAGGTCTCGCTGCTCGACGATCGTCTTCTTTTGGTCCGGGCTCGCAATCTCGAACAAAAGCGACTCCATCTCTGCGGCGTCGACAGGCGTCGGGCGCATCGGCACGAGCTCGCCACGAAGGCGCATCGTTGGCGGGTAGCCCACGCCAAGGTGGAGGTCGCTCCCGCCGGCGGCGATGAGTGCGTCGAAGAGCGCGTCGATTTGCGCCAATCTCTCAGAGCCCCTTTCTTCCGAGCGACTGCGCCGCGGGCGCCGGTGGCCGCTTTCCGGACAAGACCGCGTCGAGCTCGTCGGGGTTTTCCGCGAGTGCCAGCGCCGCCGAACGCGCCGCGCGGCCGCCGCGAACGAGATCGGCGAGCGACTCATCGAGCCGTACGATGCCGAACCCCTTGCCGCGCTGCTGCAGGCTGGGAATTTGATACGTCTTTGCGTCACGGATCAGGCTCCACAACGCGACGGAACCCGGTAAGAGCTCGACGGCCGCGACCATCCCCCCACCCTGGGCAGCCGGCAACAGACGCTGGCTCACAATGAGATGCAGCCCACCAGCCAGCGTCATGCGCACCTGCTGCTGGTCGGCTGGCGGGAACAGGTCGATCAGGCGGTCGATGGTCTTCGCGGCACTCGGCGTGTTCATCGTGCCGAGGACGAGATGGCCGGTTTCGCTTGCGGCGAGGGCCATGCGAACCGTTTCGGTGTCGCGAAGCTCTCCGACGACGATGACGTCCGGATCCTCGCGCAGCGACCCCTTCAGCGCCGACTGAAATGAGAGCGTGTGGGTGCCGACCTCGCGCTGGCTCATCATCGCCTTTTTGCGCGGGTGAACGTATTCGACCGGGTCTTCCACGGTGATGATGTGGCACGCCGTGCCTGCGTTGATGATGTCGACGATAGCCGCAAGCGTCGACGTCTTGCCGTGGCCCGTGGGACCGGTGACGAGCACCAGCCCCTGGTGATGGTGTGTGGCGCGTTCAATCTCCGGCGGCAGCCCGAGCGAGGCGAGCGTCGGGATCGAGGTGGGGATACAGCGAAAGCACGCCTTGAGACCGGTGCGCTGGCGGGCGATGTTGACGCGAAACCGACCCGTCGAGTGCTCAATGGCAAAGTCGCACGATCCCTGGCTCTCGAGCGCCGATCGCAAGCGGTCGGGCACGAAGGGGGCGATCGTTGCCTCTACGGTCGCCCCCGCGATCGGCGAGCCTCGAGGAAGAAGGTCTCCGGCTACGCGCAATAACATCGGCCTGTCCGACACCAGATGCAGGTCACTCGCCCCGGACTCGCGCGCCGCTGCAAGCCACTTGTCGAGTGAACCGGCGTGGCCCGGATCGGGGGAGGCGGGCGACTCCGTTGGGCGCGCGGGTTCGGTCCCTGTTCGCGCGGCGATCACAGCCTGTGGCGGCAAGCCCCAGGAAGGGCTCTCGGGTTCTGCTTCAGGCTCCCGGGGCGGCCGAGGCGGGCGGGAGGATCTGCGAGCGAGCGTGAAACGAGCCTGCGCTCGACCGGCACGTATCCCGGCCGTCACGGAGATGGTTCCGATGCCGTCGACGCGGGTCTTCCATTGAGCCGGTTTTGTTTCGAGATCCTCGACATACCGGCTCCCTCCCGTCGCCACGAGCATCTCGAGGATCGCTTCGGTCGAGCGGGGCGCGTCGTCGATCGGCTGGTAGCTGCCCCCCACCTTCACGCAGGGCAGGCGGTCGGTCACGACAGCGAATTCGGCTACGTCCTTGCGAGAGAGCTCGCGGAGCATCTGGAGGAGGGTCTTCACCTTGTGCGATCGTACCCGAAGTCCGCGTGGTGAAGCTGACGGTCTGACGCGTACGTGACGGCGCGCGGCCCGATGCTGTCCGCCGCTTATTCGTAGCGCACAAGTCTGACCTGACGAGCAAGTCAATGGCTTGTACCTCGTGCCTTGCGCGGAAGACTCCTTACGCGGTGCGGCCATGACCTTCCCAGTCGGCGTTTGTAGCGGGCGGGTCGCGCCCTCGAGGTTACGAGTCCCTATTCACTGGCGACAAGACCCGGTCGTTACCTTCTGGATCGCGATCGAGTGCGGAAAGGACGTGGCCTTGAGCGCCACCAACGCGACTCGTCGGGAACAGGACCCGCACGATAGCCTCCGACCTGCCATTCGAAGCCGACGACGCGCGCTAAAGCGCCTTCGAACCGAGCTCAGTTGCGTACGAGGGACAGCAGAGAACTTCCGAACCGAGCTCGATTGACGACAAGACGCGGTCGAGAGCCTCTGGACCGAGGTCCAGAGCGAATAGAGCGCGCTCGAGAGCCTGCAAATCGAGATTCAGAGTGGACCAAACTCGCCAGAAAGCTTGTCGATCGGGATTCATGGGCAAAAGGACCGCGTGCGGAAGCTTGTCGATCGCGATCCAGACGAGACAAAATGGGTTCCACTGCGTCAAAGACGGGATCGTGACTCTCTCGATCACGATCGACAGCGGCTCGGACGCCTCCGGCAGCGTCTCAAAGGAGATCGAGAGCGTGTCAGACGCATCCGAGAGCGATTGAAACGCCATTGAGAGCGGGCAAGACGAGGCACAGCGCTTCTCAATCGCGATTCACTGCGAACAAAACGCGTTCGAGAGCGTTCGAATCGCGATCGAGAGAGAACAAAACGCGTTTCATCGCGCTAAAAACGCAAACTTGAGTCTCTCGCTCGCGATCCAGAGCGACTCGGCCGCCTCCCACGGCGTCTGAACCGCGATTCGTCAGCTCATTTCAAACACTTGCAAGAAATCGACACCCTCCGTTTCGATTTTCGGGCTTCCAGCGCCGAATCGGCGATCGGCGCGGGAGTGTCCATGTCTCGCCTGATCCCGTCCTGACATGGAAACCGGTTTGTGCTTGCCGCCGTCGCGCAGCGCCCATCATCGGCTTAGCCATTGACCAAAGCGCGCATATTTCGCGGACGACATCACCGTCGCTGACAGCTACGCCGTAGGTGACGCCGGGGACAGCCGCGGTTGAGGTCAGCGGTCGCGTCGTCTTTTTGATGCTTCCTTGGATGACATCGGCGCCTTGTCGGTAACCGCGCAGGTTTACGCTGAGCGGGGCTCACGCCCTGGCACCACGCCCCGTCTCGGGTGGCGCGACGAGCCCCTCGACATACTGCACGATCTCGCTGCCAATCCTGCCGGCGAGGATGCGGTTCACAAGGATAGGAAGGGCCGCGGCCACGGCCAAGCGGCCCAACTTCGATCCAAAAAGTCCGCCCAGGAGGAACGAGACGGTACCCACGAAGGCGAAGCCCGCAGCGGGATTCTCCTTGAGTCGGGCGCCCACGGTCTGGGGCAAGTGCCCGAGGGCTTCCAGCCTTTCGTACCTTGACCGACCGCCGGCAGATGCTTTGCCGTGGTGCGCTTCATTGCTTTGCGGATGAGCGTTCGACATGGGTGCCTCCTGGCGGACCCTCACAGCAACTGGCATGCCTCGGGGAAACAGATGCGCGATGAAATCGTGCCGCAGGCCCGTCAGAATGTCCCCGAGGCCATTACTCCGTACCCCTTGCCGATCCGTGCGGGCGTCAAATGCAGAGTCGGCGACAGGCTGACCGCGCGCACGGTCTTCGTCTCGTGCGCCGTGGAGAGGAAACCGCCGATGCCCGTGACGACGCCGACCCCCTGCAAGATGCCGTCGGTCACGAGCAGGACCCTGTCTGTGTTCTCGGCGTTGCACGACGTGCCCGCCGGGCAGCCGGGCCGGGCCGCGAAGTCGATCCATGGGCCAACCACTGGAACGTAAAGGTTCTGGTCCGCAGGCAGCCCACTCGTCGCTCCGACCACCACGACGGGAACATAGGAGAGAGCGAAAATGCCAATCCCGCTACCGACCATCATCCAACTGGGGCCGGTAGCCTGCGATGAGGTTTTTTCGACCGTGTACGGCGACCGCGATTGCGACATTTCTTCTGCGTTGGCCGCGC
>Ga0210409_10008841_pt1 | contig 10223 bp, 7 predicted proteins | sample IncBWH17MmetaG_FD_161649 | JGI IMG/M metagenome (GOLD analysis project Ga0210409, IMG submission 161649) | Forest soil microbial communities from Barre Woods Harvard Forest LTER site, Petersham, Massachusetts, United States - Inc-BW-H-17-M | ecosystem: Environmental > Terrestrial > Soil >...
CCGGCCCATTCGATCTTGCGCTTGCCGGCATCAGCCAGCCCCATGTCTTTTACATCGCCCTTTTTCAGTTCAGCGGTAGCCAAAGTCTTGCTCCTCGAATTGGATTTCGTTTCTGAAGGGGGTGAAAAAAACACCCCGTATGCTGCCCGGGAAAAGCCGGGCCAGTAAGAATCAAGTTTCCTGCGTTAGCGGCTTGCTCCCACTTCCGCAGTCGCAGCGGTTCCGAGGCCGGCGGCTTTGCGCAGAGCATCGGCGCGGTCGGTCCGCTCCCAGGAGAATCCGGGACCACTGCGGCCGAAGTGGCCGTAGGCGGCGGTGGCTTTGTAAATGGGCCGGCGCAGATCGAGAGCCTCAATGATGCCCTTGGGCGTCAGCGTAAAATATTCGCGAATGAGCGCGGTTATTTTTTCTTCGGGGATTGCAGCGGTGCCAAAAGTTTCGGCCATGACGGAGACAGGCTCAGCAACGCCGATGGCATAGGCCAATTGGACTTCTGTCTTTCGGGCCAGGCCCGCAGCCACAATGTTCTTGGCGATGTAGCGAGCCATGTAGCAAGCGGAGCGATCGACTTTAGAAGGATCTTTGCCGGAGAAGGCGCCGCCGCCGTGGCGGCTGTAACCGCCGTAGGTGTCGACGATGATCTTGCGGCCGGTCAAACCGGCGTCGCCCATGGGCCCACCGATGACAAAGCGGCCGGTGGGATTGATGTGATATTTCGTCTTCGCGTCCAACATCGAGGCAGGAATGATCGGCTTGATCACGTGCTCGGTGACGGCGTCGCGCAGATCTGCGTTTGAAACTTTTTCGCTGTGCTGCGTGGAGATGACCACGCAATCGACACGCGCGGGGCGGCCGTTGCGGTACTCGATGGTGACCTGCGACTTGCCATCGGGCCGGAGAAAATTGACTTTATTGGCTTTGCGAATCTCGGCGAGGCGTTGCGTGAGGCGGTGGGCGAGCTGGATGGGCATGGGCATCAATTCATCGGTTTCATCGCAGGCGAAACCAAACATGAGGCCCTGGTCGCCGGCGCCGCCGGTATCCACGCCCATGGCGATGTCCGGCGACTGGCGCTTGACGGTGCACATGACGGCGCAGGTGTAGCCGTCGTAACCGTAAGACGCGTCGTTATAACCAACGTTGCGAATCGTCTCGCGCACAAGCTCGTCGTAGTCCACATGCGCGCTGGTGGTGATTTCGCCGGCGACCACGGCCAAGCCGGTGGTGACGAGCGTCTCGCAGGCGACCCGGCCCTTGGGGTCGTGCTTCATGACCTCGTCGAGGACGGCATCAGAAATCTGGTCGGCAATTTTGTCCGGATGGCCTTCGGTGACGGACTCCGACGTAAACAGGAAGTTGCGTAGGGCTTCGCTCAAAACAAACTCTCCTTCATTGGAAGCTTAGGGGGTGACCCCGAAATGGGCCGCAAGACACAGCGGCCTGAACCTTTCAAAGGTACCATCCGGTTGCGGGAGAATCAATTTATTGCAGCCAAAGGCGTTAATAGGGGGTTGAACGGTCGAAAACAGGGGTCGAACGGCAGGGGGATGGCGGGCCTGGACCTATTCGGTGTCACGATTTGTGACCGAGACGCGGAAGACTGGTTTGGCTTTTTCGGAGGGTTCGATCTCGTAAGTCTGTGCCGTTTTGGCAGGGTCGTAGTCACGCCAGAGCCAGATCATTGCGGCTGGGAATTCTGCGGCACCCTGGGCGGAGTTGTGCGTGCCCTTGCCGAAACTGAAATGGAAATCGTAGTCCTTGAGCTTCAGGGCATTGGCAAGGCGCAGGTTGGCGAGAGGCCAGCTGCCGAAACGGTCCAATTCGAGATCTTCGGAACCGTCCTGAAGCCAGACGCGGATATTGCGCTTGGTCTCGTGCAGGACCTTTTCGGGAAAATCCTGGCCGCCATCAAGCACGTTGGGATCTTCGCGCCACTGGATGCTGGCGAAACTTCCGATCCAGGAAATTACGCGGCCGAACTGATCGGGCATCTGCCAAGCGGCATTGAAGGCGCAAATGCCGCCGGAGGAGAGGCCGGTGATGGCGCGGCTATAGGCGTCCTGGCGGATGTTGTATCTGGCGGCGACATCGGCGAGGACTTCATTGCGGAGATAGCGAACGTAGCGGTCGCTTACGGTGTCGTAGAGCGTGCTGCGCATGGAGTCTTTGAGGGTGCGCTGCCATTTGTCGGAATGGAACTTCACAAAACGATAGGTTAGCGTGTCCGGGGAATCGATGATGTCGCCGGGATTGATGAAGATGCAGATCATCACTGGGATTTTCTTTTGAGCGATCAGGTTATCGATGACGTTGAGCGTGGGATTGTTTCCGCTGCGATCGGTGTACCAGCCGCCGTCCTGGAAGACCATGAGCGCGGCGGGGGTGTCTTTGTCGTATTGGGCGGGAACGTAGATCCAGTAGTCGGCCTTCATGCCGTCGTAGATTTTGCTGGCGTGGGTGATTTTCGGGGAGAGCATGCCGGAAGGAACGCCGGGTTGAAGATAGGAGAGAGGGCCGAATGCGGGGAGGTCCAGGCGGCCACCGAACTTCTTTCCGTCGATGAGGTAGTTGAAAGAGTGCAAGCGGCCGACTGGTTCGATGTGGTCGGGGGCGTACCAGAGAGAAGAGCCGGCTAATTTTCGCAATTGTGGGCCGGGAGCGCCGTCGATGAACAGAGATGGTTGAGAAGTTGCGTCAATAGCAAAGAAAAATTCGGGGCCGCGGCCGGCCCAGGCGGTTCCTTCTTTGAGGTCCTTGGCTTCGAAGGTGGCGGTGATGGCGTCGTGCAGGGCTGGGCTATTGGATTTGGCAAGTTCGATCAGTTGAGGCGCGGTGGATTTTTCGGCGCCGAAACTGGAGACGGCGAACGCTAATGAAGAAAGTGCGACCTTTGCTGCAATCTTTAAGGAGCGCGATTTTTTTGTGCGGCGCATTTGAGGTCTCCTTGTGATGATTACGCCAGGTCTCCATCGTCTTCCGGCTGAACGTCGAGCCTGCCCTTGGTCTTCTTGGCCATGAGGTAGGAGCGGATGAAAGGGTCCAGATCACCGTCCATGACGCGATCCACGTCGCCAACTTCAAACTTTGTGCGATGGTCCTTGATGAGGCGATAAGGCTGCATGACGTAGGAACGAATTTGGCTGCCGAAGGAGATGTCCAGCTTGCTCTCGTCGAGCTTGTCGGTGTGGGCCTGGCGTTTTTTGACTTCTTCATCGTACAAACGCGAGCGAAGCATCTTCATTGCCATCTCGCGATTTTTGCCCTGACTGCGTTGCGCCTGGCAAGCAACGACGATGTTCGTGGGAATGTGGGTGATGCGTACGGCGGTTTCCACTTTGTTGACGTTTTGGCCGCCTTTGCCCCCGGAACGGAAAGTGTCCACGCGCAAGTCTTCGGGACGGATGTTGATTTCGATGCGATCGTCGATTTCGGGGATGACGAAAACGGAAGCGAAGGAAGTGTGACGGCGCGCGGCCTGGTCAAAGGGGGAGATTCGAACGAGGCGGTGGACGCCAGTTTCACCGGCGAGAAGACCGTAGGCATTTTCGCCGGAAAATTGGACGGTGGCGGATTTAATGCCGGCTTCTTCACCGGGAGTTTCGTCGAGGACTTCAGCGCCCATGCCCTTGCGCTCCGCCCAACGCAGATACATGCGGAGGAGGATGGAGGCCCAATCCTGGGATTCGGTGCCACCAGCGCCGGGCTTGATGGTCATGATGGCGTTGAGATGGTCGGTTTCGCCGGAGAGAAGAGTTTTTGTTTCGAGCTCGGAGATGTAGGTATCGGCGGCGTTGAGTTCCTTGTCGAGCTCTTTGAGCAAATCGTTCTTTTGTTCGACATTGGTTTCCTGTTGGGCGAGATCGATGTAGGTCTCGACGTCGCTGGAGATGGACGTGAGTTTTTCGTCGGCGGCAATTTGTTCTTCGGCGCGCTTGCGATCGCGGAGGACAGCTTGAGCCGCTTCCTGATTGCTCCAGAAATTGGGGTCGGCGGCGCGGGCTTCGAGGGCTTTCAGGCGCTCGCGATACTGGGGCGCGTCAAAGATAGCTCCGCACGAGCGTGGTGCGCTGCTTGAGCCCTTCGTAGCGATGCTGGAGATCTTCGAGAATCATGCTTTTTCTGGTAAACCACCCGTTAGAGAACGAGTGTCACTTTGCCTTTCGAAAAGTTGAGGCCACTAGAATAGCGGAAACGAGGACGCAGAGCCAGGCGAACCAGTCGCCAAAGCGAGTGTAAATCGTGAGGTCGGAGCGAAAGTCGTAGGGAAGATCGACGGCATCGCGGACATCGGGGAGGAGCGGCTGGTAGATGCGGCCGTAGGGGTCAATGGAAACGGTGAAGCCGTTGTTGGTGGTGCGCACGATCCAGCGGCGGTTTTCGACGGCGCGCACGCGGACCATGCGCAAGTGTTGCTCAGCAGCGGCAGAACGGCCGAACCAGCCGTCATTGGAAATGTTGATGAGAAGCTGCGCGCCATCGGCGGCGAAGCGGCGCACTTCGCCCGGGTAGATCGCTTCGTAACAGATAAAGACACCGAAAGTTTTCCCGCCCGGAAGCTGGCCCACGACGTACTTGTTCCCTTTGTGGAAACCACCGACGTCGCTTGACACGCTGGTGACTACGCGATGAATCAATGGGAATGGCTCGTACTCCCCGAAGGGAACGAGATGAACTTTGTCGTAGACAAAGATGCGCTGGCCTTGCGAATCAAAGAGCAGGGCGCTGTTATAAGGCACAAGCGTGCCTGGGGGGACAACGTCGGAGGGGTCCACTGGCGGTTTCCACTCGACGGAGCCGACGAGAAATGGATGATCAAATCGCGTGGCCAATGCCGAGGCAATTTTTGCGAATTGCGAATCTTGAAAGGAAAAAGGCGCCGGGGCTTCCGGCCAAACGAGGAGGTCGGGCTTTTGCGCGGAAGGAGCAAGGCTGATTCGGGTGATCTCGTCGAGATCGGCGGTATGCAGCTGAAACCAATTGGGAGGGTAGGATTCGACTTCTGGGAAATTGAGCTGCGCGGCGCGGGCGAAGTGATGAGGCTGGTCCTGTGGCACCAGGCGGGGAGCTGCCAGTGCGGCGATCAAGAGAATTGCCGCTACGGAAGACGCGACGGCGATGCGTTTCGGAGGCGTCGCCGAAGTTGATGAGATTGTCCAGGCGAGGAGCGCATTGAAACTCACCACGAGAAAAGAGAGGCCGTAGATTCCGGTGATGGCCGTTAGTTGGCCCAAAGCCAGATTTTCGGCCGCGGGATATCCGAGCAAATTCCAAGGAAAACTGATTTCGGGCAAATGCGCGCGGACAAACTCGAAGGTGACCCAGATGAAGGGCGCGGCGATACACGCCAGCCCGATGCTTTGACAGGACAGCCGTTGAACGGCCCAAGCTAAAGTGCCGATAAGAATTCCCCAGGCCATGGCGATGAGAAGCAGGACACCCCAACCGCCTGCTTCCGAGAGGCCGCCGTGAACGGTGAGAACCGTGGCGATCCATGGCACCGAGGTAAAAACAAAAAGAAGCGCGTGAAGAAAACCGCATCCAAAGGCAACGCGAGGGCGCGCGCCAAACACAGAGAGGAGGAGAATCCCCACGCAAACCCAGGAATAGATGCTGGAGTGGAGACCGATGAAGGAGAGCGAGAGAGCGGCACCGGACACGGCGCCAGCAATCAGCCGGAGAGCAGCGGGGATTTCCGCACCGGACTGGGAACGAAAATAGGAGAGCCAACTGCCCCGAGGCATCAGTGTTTCACGATGGCTTTAAAACCGGCGCCCTCGAGGCCTTTCCTGGCCGTGTCGGCGGACTTCGAATCAGTGTACGGGCCAACCTGCACGCGGTAATACTTGTCCGCTTGCGGAGAAAGAACGAACGCTGGAAATTTCTTCTTCTGCAAACGCGTGGCGAGTTCCAGAGCATCCGCTTCTTTGGTCAGCGCCGCCACTTGCAAAGTGTAGGAGCCTCCCAGGATGAGCGGGGCATTGGGAGTCTTTGTTGGAGTGCTGGCCGTCCTCGGCGGCGCCGTGGTCTTCACAAAGACTGGGGCGTTCTTGCGAGCCGATGCTGGCGCGGAGGCCACGGGCTTAAGCTGGTCTTCGGGTTTCTTGCTGTCGCCGGCGTGGTAAAACTCCCAGTCGGAATTGGGCGGCGCGGCTGTGTCCGCGGGGGGCGTGGTAGGAGCGGAATTATTGGTGCGCTTCGAATTCGCGTCCGGCTTGGGTAAAACGGCCTTGCCGGGCTTGTTGAAAAAATCAGTGGCGGCGCTGACGGGGCCGCCATACTGGTCGCGTCCCATGAAATAGCCCAGCGTAAAAAAACAGGCGGAAAGAAGCATCATCACCAGGAATAGCCCGATGACATGCCGGCTTTCAAGCACACGCTCGCCTGCGCCGCCTCGTTTTCCCCCAGAAGCCATTCTTACTTTACTGGTCCCCCTAAGTTCCTAGTCCACTGATTAATGATATCGATAGGCAGCGGAAACACAATCGTTGTGTTCTTCTCGACACCTATCTCGGTCAGAGTTTGCAGGTAGCGGAGCTGGATGGCGGAAGGCTGGGTTTCGAGAACTTTGGCGGCGTCGGCGAGTTTCTGCGAAGCTTCGAATTCTCCTTCGGCGTGAATGATTTTTGCGCGGCGCTCGCGTTCGGCTTCGGCTTGTTTGGCGATGGCGCGCTGCATTTGTTCGGGGATGTCGACTTGTTTGACTTCAACTTTGGAAACCTTAATGCCCCATGGTTCGGTGTCGGTGTCCAGAATGATCTGGAGTTTGGCGTTGACCTTGTCGCGCTGAGAGAGGATTTCATCGAGTTCGAATTGTCCGACGACGCTGCGAATGGTAGTCTGGGCGAGCTGGGAAGTGGCGTAGGTGTAGTTCTGGACCTGAGAGAGGGCTTGATTGGCGTCAACCACGCGGAAATAACAGACGGCGTTGACCTTCACGGAGACGTTGTCTCTGGTGATGATGTCCTGGGGCGGAACGTCGAGCGTTTCTATACGCATGTTGATGCGGTAGAGAGTCTCAATCGGCCAAAGCACCAGATTGATGCCGGCGGTCTTTGCTTCCGGAATTAAGCGCCCAAGACGAAGGACGACGCCACGTTCCCATTCCTTAATGATGTAAATCGAATTCCAGAACCAGATGAGCACCAGGCCGACAATCAGCGCCATTCCAATAAAGGGGATTTCCATCTTTTCCTCCTGAGAGTGAGAATACTTATTTCGTCGCTGAAACAGCCACTTCGGCCGGCTCAACGTAAAGCTTGAGACCTTCGACGCGCAAAATCCGCACAGAATCGCCTTCCTGAACGGGCCGGGAAGATTCCGCGCGCCACAACTCACCATGCACGCGAACCAGGCCCACAGCGCCCGCTGCAAGTTGCGCCACAGCGATGCCCTGCGCCCCAATCAATTCTTCCTTTCCCGTTGCACTCTTCCATTGCCGCGACTTCAATACGAGCCGCATCAAAACCACCGCCAATATGGCGAATGGCACCGTGCCAGCCAGGGCCACACCTACGCTCACTCCACCTGGAGTGAGCGGTGAGCGAATCAGGAAAAGTGCGCCAAGAAACATCGACACTACTCCGCCAAGGGCCAGTACCCCGTGACTCGGCGCTTTGGCTTCGAGTATGAAAAAAGCCAGAGCCAGCAAAATCAGGAACACGCCGGCAAGATTGATAGGCAGAAAATTCATGGCATAGAGCGCGAGAATCAGGCAGATGCCGCCGATGACTCCGGGAGCGATGACTCCGGGATGCGTGAATTCGGTATAGACGCCGAGAACGCCAAGAATCAGAAGCACGAAGAAAATATCAGGCTCGACAATGCGCGCGAGGAATTTCTGCCGGGCCGAGAGTTGAAATGGTTTGCGCTCCGCACTCTTGAGAGAAAGCTTGGTCTGGGTACCGTCGAATCGGGAGATCGACCGGCCATCGAGTTGGCGCACGAGCTCATCGGGCGAACTCACGATCAGATCGATCATTTTCCCTTCGAGGGCTTCCTTGTCGGTGAAAGCGCTGCCGTCGGTGATGGCCTTTTCCGCCAGCACCGGGTTGCGCCCGCGTTTCTCCGTAAAACTTCGCAAGAAAGCCGTGGCATCGGCGTTGATCTTCTTTCGAAAGGCATCATCAATTTGCATGGGGAGAAATCCGCCAATGGCCATGACGGGCGTGGCCGAACCCGTATGCGTTCCCGGGGCCATCGCGGCGATGTCCGCGGAGAGTAGGATGTAGAAACCCGCCGAGGCTCCGCGTCCACCGGTCGGAGAAACATACACGGCAACCGGTATTGGGGACGCGAGGATGTGCTGGATAATGTCCTGCATCGAAGTACTGAGCCCGCCGGGCGTGTCCATGGTGATCAAAACAAGAGCCGCGTGGCGATTCGCTGCATCGGCAAGACCTTCATCAATGTACGTGGCTAGGATGGGATCGACCACGCCTTCGAGCCTCAGTTCAAGCACAAGAGGGCTGGACGCGTGCTCGTCCGCGGCGACCGCAGGCATCAGGAAGAAAATCGTGCCCAGACACAAGACGCAGAGAAGGAAGAAGGCCGCAACAACCTGAGAGCCCTGCAGAAAAAAGTAGCGCTGCTTTTGATGGAACCAATCGCTCATCGGGTACCTCCGCCTGGTTTTTTCTCACTGGGCTTGGAATTTTGCAAATGTTCAAGGAATTGCTTGGCCTCGGTATAGTTTGGAGCTAGCTTCAAGGCCTTCTCGACTTCGGCGCGCGCGAGATCCGGTTTTTTCTGCTCGAGATAGATTTTCGCGAGCATGGTTCGAACCACCGCGGAATCGCGCGCCGCGAGCGAAAGCTGCAACTCCTTCACGGCATCATCAATCTTGCCCTGGCGGCGATCAATTTCCGCGAGCCCGTGATGCGCCGCAGCGCTGCCCGGTTCGTCAGCGAGCACAGCTCGAAATTCTTTTTCCGCGGTGTCGACGTGCCCCGCAGCGAGCTCCTGGCGGCCGCGCCGAAGCCGCGAAACAGAGGTATCGTTCGCCGCCTCGGAAGCAGTCTGGTTCGCGGGAGAATCGGCCGATTCGATCTCCGCGCGAAGCGCGGTTACGTCAAGCTCGGTCTTGATGCGATTCAGGCGCGCCACCGCTTCGTTCTTGGCGTCGAGACGAATCGCGGGAAGCCCGTTTGGGCCAAAAGTTTCGGCCGCCGACTCGCGTTCCTGGTCGGCTTCCGTCTTCTTAGCGGCTTTTTCCAGGGACAGGATCAACAGGGCGCGGTCTTCGGGGTTGTCCGGCTCGCGTTCCGCGGCTTCGCGAAAATAAGCCGCTGCGGCCGCGAAATCATTGGTCTGTAGTGCAAGTAGGCCAAGATTGAAGGGATAATAGTCCTCGCCGGGATCCAGATCGGCGGCCCGGCGCAGATCGGTTTGCGCTGCAGCTGTCTTGCCTTGGCGGGCCCGCGCAATCGCCAGATCATTCAGAATTTCCGGCAGGTCGGCTCCTGAGACTGCTTTATTCTTCAAGGCTTCTTGCAGGGAAGTGAACGATTCCTCCGCATGGTCTGGTTGATTGAGGAGAAGACGGCAAACACCGGTTGCGAAAATCGCCTCAACATAACGGTCGTTGGTTTTTGGAACCCGAGCGTACCACGGGAGCGCGGAGTCGCAGTCGCGGCGCGCGAAATAGACTTCGCCAAGCGCGAAGTCGGGCTCCGGCCAATCGGGTTCGAGGCGCGCCGCTTCCCGCAATTCGCGCAAGCGCGCGTCATCTTCGGCAGCCAGCAATCCGCGAATGTAATGTTCAAAGGCATCGAGCCGGAGGGGACGCTGACGTTTTGTGAACTCAGCAAGGCTCTGCTTATAGTTGCGATCGCTTGCAGAAAGCATGCGCCAAACTAGCCGAGCGTTCAAATCCATAAGTGAATCCAACGTGCCGGTTTCCCGCAATGCGGGCAGCAATCGCGCCGGGTTCACCTTTAAGATCTGCGACTCGATGGTGAGTGATGTCCCAGTTGCGGTGAATTTGCCAAAGACCACAAAATCCGCGTCGAGGTCTTCGGCAAGATGAAGCATGGTCGCGCGGCTAAGTTTCGAAGAACGCGGGAGGCCGGAGCGTTCCAGTTCGACGGCGCGTCCCTCGTGGGAATAGACCTGCCCACCGGCTGCCGACAGACGCTGGATGGTCAACTCCTCGAGACCCTCGCTGAGCCAGTCCAATCGCGGAGATGCGCCCACATTTTGAAATGGAAAAACCAGATAAATCCCCT
>Ga0210409_10008844_pt1 | contig 10222 bp, 9 predicted proteins | sample IncBWH17MmetaG_FD_161649 | JGI IMG/M metagenome (GOLD analysis project Ga0210409, IMG submission 161649) | Forest soil microbial communities from Barre Woods Harvard Forest LTER site, Petersham, Massachusetts, United States - Inc-BW-H-17-M | ecosystem: Environmental > Terrestrial > Soil >...
CTTCCGCCGAGCGTACTGAGGTGAAGGTATATCGTACATTGGGTACAGCGGTCGTAAGCAGCCGATGGAAGGGCCATGGGACCTATGACGGTCAGGAATTTCACGACGACCAGCGCTGCAGCATTGTTCTTGCCCGAGCGAATCAGGGATTGTTGGTTCTATCAGAGCACTGCACGCAGATTGTTGCTCCCTGATTGATCAGGACGCAGGCGCGGAGTACCGAAACCCACTTTACCGGTGACCGCGTTTATCAGGAGGTGCGCAAATTTGTGCTAGGGTATCCACTTTTTTGCTCAAGCGACCGCATAGCAGAAAGGCTCCGATTCTCTCCGTCACCCGCCTCAGCCATCTCGTCCCCACAACCAGGCGGGAGGCCGGCAGCGGTTTTTGCTCTGGACAAGCCGCAAGCTATGTTGGTCACAAGAGGATATAAAATGGCAATCAGTCCTATCGACAAGTCACAGCGCACAGCTGCAAGGATCGCAGGACTTGCTTGCCCGATCTCGTTCGCCATCGTGGTCGCGGTCAATTTCGGCATATTCGCCCGCCTCATTGTTCGCGGCAATCCGGCGGAAACCGCTCGAAATATCCTGGCCCACGAAACACTTTTCCGCATGGGCATCGCGGGCAACATGGTTTACTGCGTTGGCATTGTCGTACTGCTGACAGCTCTTTACCTGATCCTCAAGCCGGTCAGCCAGAACCTTGCCCTGCTCGCAGCATTCGGCAGGCTGGTCTACGGCCTCACTTGGCTCCTGGTGACGCTCAATCTCTTTACCGCTCTGCGACTCTTGAGTGACGCTGAATACTCGCACGCGTTTGGACCAGACCAATTGGCGGCCTTGGCGCGGCTATACCTCAGCGGATACGACGCGTACTACGTTGGCTTGCTGTTTTGGGGATTGGGAGCCACAGTTGGCAGCTACTTGTGGTTCAAGTCGAACTACATCCCCCGAGCACTGGCTGCCTTTGGTGTGATCTCCAGTGCTTGGTGCGTCGTCTGCACTTTCGTTTTTTACATCTTCCCCGGCTTCCCCAAAATAGTGAACCTGTCATGGTTCGACTCGCCCATGGCTATCTTCGAACTCGCGCTGAGTTTTTGGCTTCTGTTTAAGGGATTAAGCCCTAGTGCCTGATAAGTTGGGTGGTCTCAATGGGTCGACGCAACACTCAGGCCGAACCAGACTTCGATTGAAAACAAAGGCTAAATCGCTCGTCGGGTTAGATCAGCGGGAACACTACCCTGGCTAGGTTTTGACCGAGTACAGCCAAACAGACCGCTTCTCCCGGGGAAGCATTGTCGAATCAACGCATTGGATGGTGTTGCATCGACCGGTTGAGCTCGCAGCGTTAATCAGAACTCAGCGGGTCTCTGGCGATAATCTCTGTCCTCGACAATTATGCTGCAAGCCGCAAATGGCGGTGTCGTTAGCGAATTCTCGCGCCTCGAGATTATGTGTCCATCCGTTCGACCCATTGAGCGCGCCATGCGGGAGCCACGAATGGATCCGCAAAGTACTGTGTTTCCCGCGCAACCTTGTCGCCCCTGAACTCCATGATGCTCACGGTATAGGACGGCTTGCCGTCATATGTCAGGATGAATTCAGTGATCCAAAGATCATCGCCGCCAATGATTCGTCGGACAGCAAACCTCTTTTTGCTCGGCTGACTAGCGCGCTGGTTCTGGATGTTGCGTCGACCGCGGGTTCGCTCGCCTGACTGCGGGTAATCCAGCACCGCGTCCTCGTGATAGATGCGGTGCTCCGTTTCAAAATCGTTGGCATCGGACGCCGCCCAATGCTGATCGAGTGCCGCACGGATCTCTTGCTCTCGCACTCCAGAATACTGCTCCTTCTTTTGTTGATCGTTCATCTTGAGCCTCCAATTTGGCAAGAAGCTAAATACTTTAGCGGAATCAGAGTGTAGGACTCGTCAAGTCGCGCTGTTTCTTCGATCACCCCAGAGTCTACACTGCGTCGAAGCGTCTAACAGTTGGTTGAAAATGGCTTCTGAAGCTGCCATTGCGAGCGCTCTAAGGAGTTCCTCCTCCCCAAAAGCCAATAAAAGGAGAGATTGCATGCGGCATCGCGGCTCAAAATGACGAAGCAAGAGAGTTCTTCAACAAGCTGTTAGTCGGACTACGGGACATGTTCTTTTCTATTACTCAACAGGTCCGGTTTCCGCGTTTATCGGGAGTTATCCGAGGGCCCTGACGAGGGAGGCAGAGGTCGAGGTCATCTGAAATCTGGTCGGCAATCGAATGGGCTGCTCTAAGTCCGGCCAAGTTCCTTGCTAAGGAGGACAATACCGCGCGGTCTCCGCAACAGAGGCTATCCCGTCAGACATCCTGAGCTTCTCGCGTTTGCGAGCGTGTCGTGAACTATAGGGGCTTACCTAGAGTTGCCCCCACCGCTTCCATCGGCGCGGAGCGCAAGCGTCCTCTGTATTTTCTTGCCCTTATTCAGCTTCGTGGCTGGTTCTTTCGCTGCCGTAGTTTTTCTCCTTCCCTTCGGATTCCCCATGCGCTGCACGTCGAGGTAGGCAAATCCGGGGCCAAATGTCCATCCGGACCAGCCCCCTATTCGCCCTGCATGGACCGTGAAGGATGCGCTTGCCGGATTTCCTCGACGCTCCCCACCCCAGCCCGAAATTACATGGAGTAAATCAACATCCAACGATCCCGCCACTCAAACGTGGTGGTGCGCTCGAATCGCAAAGCAGCTCTGATCACACACCCCAACTAAAGGACTTCTTGAGAGCTTTCGTCGCCTGCAATTTCTTGGATTTCCCGAGACTCTTGGTCGCTTTCTTCTTTGCCATTGTATTTCTCCTCGTTTCGGATTGCCCCTAGGGGCGGTCACATCCTTATAAGCAAATTCTAGTCCAAAAGTCCAGTCGGAGGAGGCTGCGACTCATCCCCCACAGGATGCGGAAGATGCCATCGTCGAATCTCTTGGCCGCCCCCAGGTCGCCACAAATGACGCTGAAAAACCAAACGTCCGTTGACAAATTCAACGCGGGCAACACGTCGATTTGAGCCAGTGCATCGTATTCGCAATCAACAGCGAGTGGCTATTTGGGTATGACTTGATAAGTTGGATTACCAAACATTTGAAGTAGCACTTTATTTGCACCGGGTTAATCAGGACTTGTCACGATTCGTAGGTAGACAGGTGCTATTCTCTTCGGCGTGCTGCGATCTTGTGTGCAAACGTTGGCATTGGTCATCGTAAGCGGACTCATCGCCGGCTGTTCAATTTCCCGAGTTCAGGGGGGCAAAGCGACCTGTGACGCCAATGACAAGACGTTCGTTGTACCGGAGTTCTCCATCGCGGTAAGACTATCGGAGACTGCACAAAAAAAACTTCAGGCTATGCATGAATCCGTGTTGGTGATTGCCTATCTCGATGGAGATCCTTTACCCGGAAAAGGAAAAGATAACTCACCCATGAGGGGCGTTGTCCTAGGAAATGACGAGAAACTCGTGGACATCCACAACGTTGCGACCTTTTCCGATACGAAGATTTCGCAAAGCAACTGGAATGATCTCTCCAGCAAAGACTACTACGTGACTATCAACGTTGTTTCGGCAGGAAAGTCCTCGAAAGACAATTTGCTCGACTGCGCTGACCCCATCGACCGAATCAGCTCATTCGCCGGCAAATCAACGCAGGTCTCCTGCAGATTGATCGGCGAGCACGACGGGTTGTCGCAGTGAGGTTGGCTGCTTCGCCCACTCGAAACCTTCAATGCAGGTACCATGAGCCACTTTAAGGGCAACCGCGTTTATTAGGCGCTGACTGGCTGCATTCACTTCGCGGTCAATCCTGTAACGTTTGCGGGAGCGGTAACTCGGTGTGATTTAACACCCCGCGATGCTATAACCCTCCCAGCAAGATGCCGCGTTGCTCCCGATTAATTCCGAAATTGGAAAAGTCATGTTGTGCACAGAACAGCCAGTTGAGATATACAGTTTTCCGATTGGCTGACATTTCACTCGCAACATCGAAAGTGCCGTATTCCCAGGTTTTGTAAAGCGCCACAAATTGGGCGATTGCATCTAATCCTTTCAAGCCGAAGGCGTCGGGGATTTGACCGGTGAAAAGAGTCCCCCCAAAGTCATTTTCTAAACGGATGAGGCCACGGATGGCGTTGTTGAATGAACTCAGGTCTTCGGCGGGTCCCATTCAGGAGCGCAACAATACTTTAAACTGACCCGCTACCGTGCCGGATGGTAGGATGAATAGACAAAAAGCTCCCCTTGCTGCGGGGGAATTCGTGCGCCCACAACAAGGGGAGTCTAGAAGCGAAACTTCAATTGGACCAGTCGTGCTTGAACGACGCCTGAAGCGCCGCTATTAATCGTCGCGGTGGATGAGATCAAACATCGGCTTCACGTTTTTGGTGTCGCAGGTGAACCCCAGGCAGTCCAGATGGAAAATGTCCTGGATGGTCGCCAGCATGGAAATGTGATTGAAAGGCGTGTTGGAAGTGCGCGGAGACGGCAGCGAGTTGGAGATGACCAGGCCGACGACATGTCCGCCGCCCGGGTTCGAGTCGCAGCAGCCGCTGGTATCGCCGAACCCGAATGGGCCGCTACCGGTGAAGTCGCTCTCGTCCCACACGATGAAAATGACCGAACGCTCATGCCACGCGCGCGAAGACAGGATGGCGCCTACCGCGCTGGCCAGGAAAGAATCGCCGCTTTGGATGAGCGGTTGAATCTGGGAGAAATCACATGGATCGGCTGGTGTGGCGGCGCGGCCATGCATGTCATGACACTGGTCCGGACTGATCCAGGAGTAGTTGGGCACGGTGTCGTTGGCCAGATCCGTGGCGAATTCGGAGTAATCAACGATATTGGCCAAGCGAGCGGCGCTGGACTGAACGTCCGCGTAAGTAACAAATGGATTGTGCTTGCGTTCATACAGTTGGTTCCCGCAAGCGTGATCCAAGGGAGTGGCGCAGAGTGAGAAGGACTGCATGTAACCCTTCCAGGATTTGTGATGGGACTCAAGCTGGTCCACGATGTTGGGGACGTTGATGGTGATGTCGTTGTCGTCCGGAACGCCGTTGGTGGACCCGGACGTGGCGGCGATATAGTTCGGCTGGCTGGGATGCGTTACGCCGAAATAGCTCTTGGCAAAAGCTGATGTGGTTGCCAGGAAGTTGGTGAAAGGTGCGTTGGGATTGCCCACCAAGGCGTCGAAGCCGGTGTTTTCCATCATGATGACGAACACATGACGAAAGTCGCGGTCGTCATCGCGATCGTCTCTATTTTTGGCCTGGACACCAAGCGGAGTGGCCTGAAGAACGAGAGCAAACACGACTGCCCACATCGCGCCTACTCGAAACCAGTGCCGAAGGTATCTTCTGGTGCGCTTTCCGAACATCGATCTCTCCTTTCGTAAATTCCCCCGTTGAAGTCGTGTGGACCAGCGCGTGGAGCGCCGGTAGAGCTGTGCATGGAAACGCTGAGATGCTTTTAGTCGTGAGTGGAACTGAAAGTCAATAGTTTTGCGGGGAAAGCTGAGGAAAACTCTGCACAAGAGAGGCTGATCGAACAATTGAATGTATGTTGCGGGCTAGTAGCACTAGTTCAGCTCAATCGGGCTGGGTTGGGAGGTTCACTCGAAGGCCGGGTTACTTCGCGTTCGCCTTCCTGTTGGAAGAAAACATCGCAAGCGGCGCACCAAGCGTTGGGCCATTAGTTTGTGTTATCGCGGTCTTGCGAAAACGACTTTTGTGCGGAATTGGAACTCACGCGTTCTCACACGAAAGATTGGAAGCCGCTCCCGTGCGTGGCGCATTCCGTCGATTTTGATTCAGAATTCATTTCCGTAATTAAGGCAGGAGTTTACATCATCCCCGATGCAACTCCCGATAAGCGAAGGACGCAGTACCACGGGACTCCGAGGGGGTCGCCACACCGATCCCGCAGGCTGGCCTTCGGCCCTGACGCGAACGGATTCCGGTGTATAATTCCCCGCATTCGCATCGCGCGAGGCGGCTCATGGTTTCGGACAAAGCTTCCACCATGTGGGTTCCCGTATGTTGCGGGCGAGTCATGCGCTGCAACATGTTCAGACAGCCGGACGGCGGGACATACGCAGCGCTCGTTTGCACAAAGTGCAACAAGAACATCACGCTTGAGCAAGAGTCTGACGCGGCTCTGGACGGCTTCGGGGAAGGCTCGAACATTCTGAGTCTGATTGGATCGCCCAAACCACCAAAGACGGAAAGAAGAAAGTCGTTCAACGAAGCCGGTCACGACGATCCGACGCTTTAGTCTAAATTACGGCTCTTCCGAGATTTTGCCTGCCAATGATTGGCCATACGATTTCGCACTATCGCATCCTAGAGCAAATCGGTGCCGGCGGGATGGGCGTCGTATTCAAGGCTCAGGACAGCCGGCTGGACCGCGCGGTGGCGCTGAAATTTCTCCCAGATAACCTGGCACAACAAGCTCAGGCACTTGAGAGGTTCCGACGCGAAGCGCGCGCCGCTTCCGCCCTAAACCATCCCGGCATTTGCACGATCTACGACATCGGCGAGCAAGACGGGCGAGCGTTCATCGCCATGGAGTTTATCGACGGCGAAACGCTGCGCAGTTACATCCATGGCAGGCCGCTTCTCGTGGATGAACTGCTGGATCTTGGGATCCAAATCGCTGAGGCACTGGAGGCGGCGCATGCTGAAGGAATCATCCACCGGGACATCAAACCCGCGAATATTTTTGTGACGAAGCGCGGGCGAGCGAAAGTACTGGATTTCGGACTCGCAAAACTTGTTCCCAAAGGTGTCGCGGGCGCAGACTCCTGCAGTGAACCGGCGGATTCGAATTCAATCGTTGGAATCATAAGCGGCACTCCCTCCTACATGTCCCCGGAGCAGGTGCGCGGAGATGGTCTGGACCCGCGTACCGACATCTTTTCGCTTGGTCTGCTGCTGTACGAAATGGCGACGGGGCGCCAGGCGTTTAGTGGCGGCACGGGCGGCATGATTATTGAGGCGGTGTTGACACGACCGCCTGTCCCGGTGCGAACTATTAATCCCGGTATTCCCCCGAGGCTGGAAGAGATCATTGACAAGGCACTGCACAAGGTTCGAGAGCAGCGTTATCAGCATGCGGCCGAGATGCGGGCTGAGCTCGAACAGCTGCAGCGACAAATCGAATCGAACGAAAGAGCTGGGGATGAAACGTCGCAATCGACCACGATATCAGGCACGAGCCGTTCAACGCTGACCGGCAAGCAGAGGGTACGAAGTTCGACAACTCATACACAAAGACTCCGCCCGGAGCGCGTGTCAAAAATCATCGATTCGCTCGCAGTCTTGCCATTCGAAAACGCTAGTCGTGACCCCGAGCATGAATACCTGAGTGATGGGATTTCAGCTAGCCTGATCAATAACCTAGCGACGGTACCAAAGTTGCGAGTGATGGCGCAGAGCACAGTATTTCGCTTTAGAGGCCGCGAGATTGACCCACAAGCGGTCGGTCGCCAGCTGAACGTGCGCGCCGTGCTAACCGGGCGAGTGATGCAAAGCGGTGGCTCCTTGCGGATTGGCGCCGAACTCGTGGATGTAGCCACGGGCTCTCAACTATGGGGCGCGCAATACGACCGCAAGTCTGGCGACATCTTTGCAATCCAAGACGAAATTTCCAGCGAAATATCGGGAAAATTGCGGTTACAGCTGACTCGGGCGCAAGAAAAACGACTTACCAAACGCCACACCGAGGATCCTGAAGCTTACCAGACCTATCTAAAAGGCCGTCACCACTGGAACAGATGGACCGAGGAAGGGTTCTACAAGGCGATTGAGTACTTTCAGACCGCGGCCGAGAGGGACCCCGGCTACGCACTGGCCTACGCCGGTTTGGCGGATTGCTATGTGCTGCTCGGATGGAACAGCTATCTGCCGCCGAAGGACGTGTTCCCTAAAGGCAAAGCGGCGGCATGGAAGGCCCTGCAGCTCGACCCCGATCTCGGTGAAGCTCACACACCACTGGCAGCAGTGCTGTGGCTGCACGATTGGGAGTGGCGAGAGGCTGAGAAGGAGTTCCAACGCAGCCTTGAACTCAATCCCACCTACCCGACTGCCAACCATTGGCACGCGGAGTACTTGATGACCATGGGCCGCCACGCAGTAGCTATTGCCAGGATGAAACAAAGCCAGGCGCTCGATCCGTTGTCTCTGATTATCAATGTCGCGATCGGATGGGCCTACTACTTGGCCCGGCGATACGACGAAGCCCTAGAACAACTTCTGCAGACTGTCGAACTCGATCCGAACTATCCCGTCACCTATTGGATTCTCGGCCTGCTTCACAGAGCAACTGGTCACTACGAACTGGCCATCACCGAGGGTGAAAGGGGGGCAAGGCTGTCAGGCGGCAGCCCTCTCATGCGCGCGGCGCTGGCGCATTCTTATGGAAAGGCTGGGAGGGCGAAGGAAGCGCTACAGATCCTTGATGATCTGACAAAGCTCGCAAACAACAAATACGTCGCACCTCACTTCTTCGCCGGAATCCATCTCGGCTTGGGAGGAAACGACCGGGCTATAGAGTACTTGGAGAAATCCTACGCCGAGCACTCACACTGGCTTATTTACCTTCATATAGATCCCAGCATGGACGATTTGCGGAACACCCCTGGTTTCCAAGACCTGTTGAGGCGCGTAGGACTTCCGGCACCTTCGGATGCAATCTCCACATGAGAGCACCCGGGTGTACCAATCGAAAGGCAGCCGTTCATCTCAGGACTGAAACCTACAGCTCGGCTAGGTCCCGATAAATCTTTAATCGGGCACTGTGTCGAACCGGTAGTTCAGTGCTCGTTGGATGGAGTACCCGACCTCGTGAGCAGTCGGCTAAGCGCGAGCCGCTTTCCCCAGATAGGCCGGCACGAAAACTTGGGTGACGAAGGTTTCTAGAGTCGTCGGAGTCGTGTTCTCTTGTGAGCGCGGTTCAAGCACTTTCATGTGGCCCGAATTCAATGCCTCCGTCATTTCCAACAACAGGTCCGCCATGTTGGAGGACATCCCCATTTGCGTTAAAGCAGGTTTTAACTGCGCCGCAGGCAAATGCATATAGGCCAGGTCGGATTTACCAACCGCCACGCCTACGACCTTCGCAACTTCCGCGTAAGCGACGTCACGAGGCCCTTGTAGTTCGCGCGAGCGTTTTCCTTTGAAATCCAACTTCAATAGAGCTTCAGCTGCAACAGTGCCGATATCGCGCGTTACAATCATTGGTAACGGCAGTTCCTGGTTGACTGGGCCAGCCATATTCCCGAAGGACTTAATCACACCGACCTGCGGCAGAATGTTTTCCATGAAGTAGCCAGCTCGGAGGAACAGGGCATTTAATCCAGGAATCCCTTCGAGTTTTTTCTCCAGACTGTGCAGCCCGACCACTGGGCCTGTTCCGGCTGGTTTATCAGCGCCGAAGCTGCTCAGGGCGACAGCATACTGAACCCCGTTCTTCTCGATCGCAGACACCAATGCGTCGTTCACGCGCTCTTGGTAGGCACGAACATCCGGGGAGCCTAGATTAGGCGGGATCATGGCATACACTGCCTTTGCACCAGAAAACGCTTTCGTGAGCGCGCCCGCGTCGGTCGCGTCAGCAACGAATGGTTCTGCACCCTTCTGAGTGAATCGTTCTAGCCGTTTCGGGTCACGCCCCACAACACGCACCCTTTCACCTCTTGCGAGCAGTCTCTCTGTTATGACGCTTCCAGTGTTTCCTGTTGCACCCGTAATGACGTACATACGCTCCTCCTCGCCGGTTGTTTTGGCAAACTTCTCCACTCTGGTGATAGATGCCCGGCCAACACCTGCAGATTCATCGCAAAACGCAGTGATCCAGATGTGCGGTAGCCGCTGCGAGCTCAACCGGTCGATGGAACACCATCTACTGCATGGATTCGACCATGCTTCCCCGGGAGCAGCGATCTGTTTGCCTGTACTCGGTCAAGACCTAGCCAGGGTAGTGTTCCGGCTGATCTAACCCTAGCGAGCGATTTAGCCCTTGTTTTCAATCGAAGTCTGATTCGACCTGAGCGTTGCGCCGACCCATGGAGACCACCCGCATTCCCGGACATGTGAGCCGCCCAATTTTCCGGGCAGCTTCTATTCAGGCATGTAAGGCAAGTGGCGTAACACTCTGGGTTGTGTAATAGCTCTGGGGTGCGAATACCGCCTGGCAATAGGGACAAGC
>Ga0210409_10008845_pt1 | contig 10222 bp, 8 predicted proteins | sample IncBWH17MmetaG_FD_161649 | JGI IMG/M metagenome (GOLD analysis project Ga0210409, IMG submission 161649) | Forest soil microbial communities from Barre Woods Harvard Forest LTER site, Petersham, Massachusetts, United States - Inc-BW-H-17-M | ecosystem: Environmental > Terrestrial > Soil >...
CTCGCGCACCAGGCCAGCGGCCGCGCCCGGCACCAATGCTGCGAGGGTTGCGACAGCGGTCCGTTCGACACCCTCGGTCGGAATAATCACGCTCAGCATGGATGCGGCTTCGTTGGCTCAAACGTTGAAAAACGCTGCACTGTTATCACCTTGTCATAATCAAAACAGCCTCGGTCACAGTCAAAACAGCCTTGCGCATGCATTTCTTTGCGGCAATGAGCGCCAGCCATCATTTGTGGATACAAACATTGTTGTTCTTGATTTGTTCTCAAGGCGTGCTATGTTCTCACTATGAGCCGAGCATCCTCTCATGCCCTCAAGCACCCGCCGGTCACGGCGCCCTCCGAACCGGCGGGTGCGCCTTCGGCTTTTCCCGAGCTTGCGGTTGCGATCGAGCGCGAGCGGCGGCGCGGCCGCGGCGCGCAGTCCAATGTCAGCGGTCGCTATGAGGCCGAGGCGCGGGTCGCGTTCGACGATGGCTGGCAGAGTCTCGATGAACTGCCGCCGTTCAAGACCACGGTTTCACTGGATACCTCGCGCAAGGTGATCGCCCGCAACGATTCTCCCGATATCGGCTTCGACCGCTCCATCAATCCATACCGGGGCTGCGAGCATGGCTGCGTCTACTGTTTCGCCAGGCCGACCCATGCCTATCTCGGTTTGTCGCCGGGGCTCGACTTCGAATCCAAGCTATTGGCAAAACCCGATGCGCCGGCGCTGCTCGAAAAGGAGCTCGCGGCTCCGGACTACGAACCGCGCATGATCGCAATCGGCACCAATACCGATCCCTATCAGCCGATCGAACGCGAGCGGAAGATCATGCGCGGCATTCTGGAAGTTCTGGAGCGTGCCGGCCATCCCGTCGGCATCGTCACCAAATCGGCGCTGGTGACACGCGACATCGATATTCTGTCGCGGATGGCGAAACGCAATCTGGTCAAGGTCGCGCTTTCCTTGACGACGCTGGATGGCGAGCTCGCGCGCACCATGGAGCCGCGTGCGCCGACGCCGCCTCGGCGGCTCGAGGCTTTGCGGCAATTGTCGGCGGCCGGAATTCCGACCACGGTGATGGTTGCCCCCGTGATCCCGGCGCTCAACGATTCCGAGATCGAGCGCATTCTCGACGCGGCCGCGCATGCCGGCGCCAAGGAAGCGAGCTACGTGCTGTTGCGGCTGCCGCTCGAGGTGCGCGATCTGTTTCGCGAATGGCTGATGGCGAATTATCCGGACCGCTACCGCCACGTCTTCACCCTGATCCGCGACATGCGCGGCGGCCGAGACTACGACTCGCAATGGGGAACGCGGATGAAGGGCACCGGGCCGATGGCCTGGATGATTGGCCGCCGGTTCGAGATCGCCTGCGAGAAGCTCGGGCTCAACAAGCGGCGTTCGAAACTCACCACCGACCATTTTGCGAGGCCGAAGCGCAGCGGGCAGCAGCTGAGTCTGTTCTAGAACGACAGATCGATGCGAGAGAGTAGAGAGTAACATGAGTGAGAAAGCTTCAGCGCCAGTTCCGCGGTTCACCGTCATCACGCTTGGCGTGGCCGACATGCGCGAGAGCATCGCGTTCTACGAGGCGCTCGGCTTTGAGCGAAAATTTCGTGCCACGGAAGAGTTCGTGGCCTTCTTCGATACCGGCGGCACCGTGATCGGGCTGTTTCCATGGGATCAGCTCGCCGAGGACGTCACGCTCCCGGAGAACCCCAGGCCGCAGGCGTTTCGTGGCGTGACGCTCGCCTGGAATTGCCGGAGTAATGAGGAAGTCGATCAGGTCATCGATTTCGCGATCTCAAAAGGTGCCTTGCGGCTCAAGGCCCCGCATAAAACCAGCTACGGCGGCTACTCCGGATATTTTGCCGATCCTGATGGACATGCCTGGGAGGCGGTGGTGGCGCCGCGTTTCGAGGTCGGTGAAGACCGGCGCGTTCATCTGCCGGATTGATCGCTCCAACTGAATAACGGGAATTGTCTCGAGTTCCCGGTTGCGCCGCGGGCTTGCGATCAGCACCATCCCGGCATGATTCGTGACAAGTCGGCCAAAGATCAGGCCAAGCTTCCAAAAGGCGTCATTGCGGTTGCGCCGCCGAGTTTCCGTCGCGAGCGCGCGCTGATCAAGCGCGGTGTCTGGCCGGTGGCCGGCTGCGACGAAGCCGGCCGCGGCCCGCTGGCGGGTCCGGTGGTGGCCGCCGCAGTCGTGCTCGATCCGAAGCGGATTCCCAAGGGAATCGACGATTCCAAGCGTCTCACCGCCGAGCGGCGCGAGGAATTATTTGAGGAGATCTGCGCGACAGCCTCATTTGCCGTCGCCTTTGCGTCGCCGGCGCGGATCGACCGCGACAATATATTGCGCGCCTCGCTGTGGGCGCTGGCGCGGGCTGTGCATGCGCTGCCGGAAACCCCGAAACATGTGTTCGTCGACGGCCGCGACCGGATCGATATCCGTTGCGACTGCGACGCGGTGATCGGCGGCGACGGACTGGTGATGTCGATTGCGGCGGCCTCGATCATCGCCAAAGTGACGCGGGATCGGCTGATGTGCGCACTGGCGCAGGACTGCCCTGGATATGGCTTTGAGTCCCACAAGGGTTATGCGGTGCCGGAACATCTGGAGGCGCTGGCGCGGTTAGGGCCGAGCGCGCATCACCGCAGCTTCTTTGCGCCCGTTGTCGCCGCGCGCGAAAAGCTTAATCCGTCGGCCGCCGGGCGCGACCTCTTCACCGTCGATACGTCGATCGACACCGAGGTTTCGGCGAATCTATAACGCTAGTTGCCTCGGTTCTGATTAAATCAGAACCGAGGTTCCAATTTTTGATTTTTTGACGCGTTTTCTTAACGCGAACCGGTATCCACTTCGCTCGAAAACGCTATGGTTGCCTCGGAGGCTCACGCGCTTTATCAAACGTCCGGGACAAAATGGGGTTGGCTTAGTTGGCCCCGCATTTCAGGCGTTTCATGCGTTTCACCTCCCTGGTTATCGAGCTGATCCGGGCCCGCCCCCGGCTGGTGGTCTGGATCGTGGTGCTGTCCCAGGCAGCACTGTGGCTGTTCGTGCCGCTGGTGTTCTATCGCAGCCCGCCCGGCGATCTCGCCACCGTGCTCGCCTTTGGCCGGGAATATCAGGTCGGCACCGATCTCGGCCCGCCGCTGGCATTCTGGGTCGCCGATATCGCCTACCGCATCGCGGGCAATCACATGTTCGGCGTCTATCTCTTGGCGCAGGTGTGCTCGGTCGCGACTTTCTGGGTCCTCTATCATTTCGCGCGCAACATCGTCGGCGGCCAGCAGGCAGTGCTAGCGGTGTTGCTGACGATGACGATCACCGCCTTCGGCTCGCCCACCGCCGAATTCGGCCCGGCGGTGCTGGCGCGTCCGCTGTGGGCGCTGCTCTTGATGCATTCGTGGCAACTGATCGGCCAGAACCGGCGCAACGTCTGGTTCGCATGGTCGATCGAAGCCGGCCTGTTGTTGCTCACCACTTCCGCAGGGATCGTGCTGTTGCTGCTGATCGCGGCATTTGCGGTCGCAACCGAGCGCGGCCGGCGCACGCTGTTGTCGTTCGATCCGTTGTTTGCGCTACTCGTGATCGTCGTGCTGGCGCTGCCGTATCTGATCTGGGTGATCCGCGCCCAGGCGCTCGGCATGCCGCCGCTGCCCGGGGTAGCCGATCTCGGTACCAGGGCGTTGAACTGGGCCTGGCTATTGGTCGGCCTGGGGCTTGCGATGTCGGGAATGTTGCTGCTGATGGTGCTCAATTCCGGCTGGTTCGGCACCAGGGAGGAGGAGGCGCCCATCATCTATCGCCCGCCGGTTGAGCCCATGGCGCGCGATTTCATCTATTTCTTTGCGATTGCGCCTGCGCTCGCGGGAAGCCTGATCTCGGGCCTGTTCGGCCTCGATCAGGTGGTCGGCGGCTCGGGCGTTGCGCTCTTGATGTCGGGGCTGGCCGCCATCGTCGCGACCGGCGATCTGATCCAATTGCGGCGTCAGCGCGTCTTGCGTTCGATCTGGGCGGCTGCCATCGCGGCGCCCGCGGTTTCGTTGATTCTGGTGTCGTTGTTCCTGCCCTGGACCGGCAGCGGCGAGGTTGCGACCTCGCTGCCGGCAAGGGGGATAGCGCGTTTCTTAGGCGACAGTTTTGAGCGGCGCACCAATCAGCGGCTGCGCGCCGTCACCGGCGACGCGGAACTCGCGAGCCTGGTCGCGCTGGACGACGGCCGTCCGCATCTGTTTCTTCAGGCAACGCCCGAGCGGACGCCATGGCTATCCTTGGCGAGATTCAACGAGACTGGCGGCGTCGTGGTCTGGCGCGCGTCCGACACCGCCGGAACGCCGCCGGCCGAAATCGCGCAGAAATTCCCCGGTCTGGTGCCGGAAGTACCGCGCGCCTTCGAGTGGTTGGTAAACGGCCGCCAGCCCTTGCTGCGGATCGGCTGGGCGATCGTGCGGCCCAAGGGGCAGTAATTTTCACCGCAGCGATTTTGCGGAACTGCAGCGCGAGATGGATTAGAATCCGCCCCAAGGCTCGCTCCCGCAAGTCCTGGGCGAGGCGAGCTAGTTACGCTCAGGCGGCGAGCGCCTTCGCGATCGCGCGCAAATCCTGCCACGACATCCGCTTGTAAGACGGCGAGCGCAACAGATAAGCGGGGTGGAACGTCGCGATCGCGCGGATTGTGCGCGTTCCGGTGTCGTAGTCGAACCATTTGCCGCGCGTCCGCATGATGCCCTCGCGCGTCGACAGCAACGTTTGGGTCGAGGGATTGCCGAGTGTGACCAGGATGTCCGGATCGACGAGCTCGATCTGGCGCTGAATGAACGGCAGGCAAATCTGGGTTTCCTGCGGCGTCGGCGTGCGGTTGCCGGGCGGTCGCCACGGAATCACATTGGCGATATAGGCCTTGCCGCGGTCGAGCCCGATCGCCGCGATCATCCGGTCCAACAGCTTGCCCGAACGTCCGACAAAGGGCAGGCCTTCGAGGTCTTCGTCGCGCCCCGGCGCCTCGCCGACAAACATGATCCGCGCCTTCGGATTGCCGTCGGAAAACACCAGGCGGGTCGCGGTGTGCTTTAGCGCGCAGCCGTCGAACTTTTCCAGAAGCTCGCGCAGCGCCTCAAGCGTCGGCGCGGTCCGCGCCGCCTCCCGGGCCGATGCGATCGCAGCCTCCGGCGCCGGCGCTGCCTCGATGCGGGCCGCCGGAACGGCTGTGGGGATCGTCCGGGCTGGTTGGGCGGGCGCAGCTTTCCGCAGCGGAGCCGCCGCATCGGGATCGGCCAGCCGGTTGACGGGTTCCTCGCTCAACGCACAGTCGACACCGGCCTCCAGATAAAAGGCCAGCAATTGCTGCACATTAGGAATGGGGTCGGGGGTAGGGGCCATCCCACCAATCTAGGATGGATCGCCCTCGCGCGAAACGCCTCACGGCCGATTTCCATGGTTGTCCTCGCGGTAAAAATCGGAAACAAAGCCCCCAGAACACAAAGCCGTTTTTGACCGGGCGGAGACCAGATCATCATGACATCAGAAGAATTGCCGCCGCGCGAATCCATGGAATTCGACGTCGTGATCGTCGGCGCGGGCCCCTCGGGCCTTGCCGCCGCGATCCGGCTGAAGCAGCTCAATGCCGATCTCAGCGTTGTCGTCGTCGAGAAGGGCTCGGAGGTCGGTGCGCATATCCTGTCCGGCGCAGTGATCGACCCGGTGTCGCTCGATCGACTGTTGCCGGATTGGCGCGAGGACGCCGATTGCCCGCTGAAGACGCAAGTTAAAGACGACCGTTTCTACTGGATGACGGCGGGTAGCGCGATCCGGCTGCCGAACTTCATAATGCCGCCGCTGATGAACAATCATCACTGCTATATCGGCTCGCTCGGCAATGTCTGCCGCTGGCTAGCGCCGAAGGCCGAAGCGCTCGGTGTCGAAATCTATCCGGGGTTTGCCGCCACGGAAGTGCTGTACGACGAAAAGGGCGCGGTGCGCGGCATCGCGACCGGCGACATGGGCATCGCCAAGGATGGCTCCCACAAGGATTCCTACACCAGGGGCATGGAGCTTCTTGGCAAATACACGCTGTTTGCCGAAGGCGCCCGCGGCAGCCTCACTAAGGAGTTGATCGCGAAATTCTCGCTCGATGCCAACAGCGAGCCGCCGAAATTCGGCATCGGGCTGAAGGAAGTGTGGCAGATCGATCCGGCGAAACACCAGAAGGGCCTGATCCAGCACTCGTTCGGCTGGCCCTTGAACAATTCGACCGGCGGCGGCTCGTTCCTCTATCACTATGACGACAATCGGGTCGCGGTCGGTTTCGTCGTGCATCTCAATTACGACGATCCGTATCTGTCGCCGTTTGACGAATTCCAGCGCTTCAAGACCCATCCCTCGATCCGCAACCTGTTCGAAGGCGGCAAGCGGCTTGCGTACGGCGCGCGCGCCATCACCGAAGGCGGCTATCAGTCGGTGCCGCGGCTGACGTTCCCCGGCGGCGCGCTGATCGGCTGCGCGGCGGGTTTTGTCAACGTGCCGCGCATCAAGGGCGTGCACAATGCGATGGGCAGCGGGATGCTCGCCGCCGAACATGTCACTGCCGCGCTCGGCGCCGGCCGCGCCAACGATGGACTCGTCGAATACGAAAATGCCTGGCGCGATTCCGCGGTTGGCAAGGACCTGCACCGGGTCCGCAACGTCAAGCCGCTGTGGTCCAAATTCGGAACCATCATCGGCGTCGCGCTCGGCGGGTTCGACATGTGGTGCAACACGCTCGGCTTCTCGCTGTTCGGCACCCAGTCGCACGCAAAACCCGACCGCAAGACGCTGGACCCGGCGAAAAGCCACCAGCCGATTTCGTACCCGAAGCCGGACGGCAAGTTATCGTTCGACAAGCTTTCGTCAGTATTCCTGTCCAACACCAACCATGAAGAGGACCAGCCGGTTCATCTGAAGGTCGCCGACATGAACCTGCAGAAGGCCTCCGAGCACGACGTTTATGCCGGACCGTCCAATCGTTATTGCCCGGCCGGCGTCTATGAATGGGTGGAGGAGGCGGCCGGTCCCAAATTCGTGATCAACGCCCAGAACTGCGTCCACTGCAAAACCTGCGACGTGAAGGACCCCAACGGCAACATTACCTGGGTTCCACCGGAGGGCGGCGGCGGACCCAATTACGAGGCCATGTAATTGCCTGAGTAATGACCACGATTGCGTGAGCCGGCGCTCCGGGAAGGCCCGGGTACCGGCCACGATACCGCCACAGTAAAAGCGTTTCCCGGTAGGTAAGGCCCGATCGGCGGTAGAGGGGGCCCTTTCTGCCATTCGTATCCGTTGCGCGCATCCTTGCGGTTGAGCGCCAAACGCGGCATTGTCGCTTGCCTTGATGCCGCCGTTTGGCTTCGCATTCGGGAATCCTGCCGTTCAAATCTGGAGCTAGGCGAACCGTGATGCTTTCAACCCGTTTCAATCGCTGGACCGTTGCTGCCCTCGCTGTTGCCGCGTTGACGGTTCCGGGCGCGGTTTGCGCACAGACGCCCGATCATCCCACGGACAATTCGGCACAGTTTCCGACCCGGAACGATTTGAAATTACTGACCACCTCAGGCAGCTATCTGGCCGCCCGTCACGCCAGCGTCGAGCGCGACGCCAACTCGGCGTCGGCCTTCTACCTCTCGGCGCTGCGCACCGATCCGAAAAACAACGAGCTCCTGGATCGCGCGTTCATCTCCTCGGTCGCCGACGGCAACATCGAGGAGGCCGTCAAGCTCGCCGAACGCATCCTGACGATCGACAAATCCAACCGTGTCGCGCGCCTCGTCATCGGCGTGCAGGATCTCAAGCTGAAGAAATACCCTGCCGCGCAGCTGAACATCAACCAGTCGATCCGCGGGCCGATCACCGACCTGGTGGCAACCCTGTTGTCGGGTTGGGCCATCTACGGCGCCGGCGACACCAAGGCCGCGGTCGCCAGCATCGACAAGCTGACCGGTCCGGAATGGTATCCGATCTTCAAGGACCTGCACACCGGCATGATGCTCGACCTCGCGGGCAAGGAAAAGGACGCCGGCACCCGCTTCGAGCGCGCCTACAAGCTCGACGATTCCATGCTGCGCGTGGCTGATTCCTATGCCCGCTGGCTGTCGCGCAACAAGGACGACGCCGCCGCCTCCGGCATCTATGAGGCATTCGACAAGAAGCTCGCGCGGCACCCGCTGGTGCAGGAAGGCCTGCGCGAAACCAAGGCCGGCAAGAAGATACCGTCGCTGGTGGACTCGCCGCAGGCCGGCGCTGCGGAAGCGCTGTACGGCATCGGCGCTTCGCTGACCCGCCGCGGCGGCGAGGACCTCGCGCTGGTCTACCTGCAGCTTGCGCTCCATCTCGCGCCCAATCACCCGCTGGCGCTGTTGTCGCTCGCCGACCTCTATGAATCCGTGAAGAAGCCGCAGATGGCGATCAAGGTCTACGAGCGCGTGCCGGCGAGCTCGCCGTTGAAGCGCAACGCGCAGATCCAGCTCGCCACCGATCTCGACGCCGCCGACCGCAGCGATGAAGCGATCAAGATCCTCAAGGGCGTGACCGCGGAAGACCCGAAGGACCTCGAAGCCATCATGGCGCTCGGCAATATCGAGCGCGGCCGCAAGAAGTTCGCCGACTGCGCCGTGACCTATTCGCAAGGCATCGAGGTATTGCCGCCGAATAACGACAAGTCCAACAGCGTCTATTACTACTACCGCGGCATCTGCGAGGAGCGTTCCAAGCAGTGGAACAAGGCCGAAGCCGATATGCGCAAGGCGCTCGAGCTGCAGCCCGAGCAGCCGCATGTGCTGAACTATCTTGGCTATTCCTGGATCGACCAGGGCGTCAATCTCGACGAAGGCATGAAGATGATCAAGCGCGCGGTCGAGCAGCGCCCGGACGACGGTTACATCGTGGATTCGCTGGGCTGGGCTTATTACCGGATCGGCAATTACGAGGAAGCGGTCAAGAATCTCGAGCGCGCGATCGACCTCAAGCCCGAGGACCCGACCATCAACGACCATCTCGGCGACGCCTATTGGCGCGTCGGCCGCACGCTGGAAGCGAAATTCCAGTGGTCGCATGCCCGCGACCTGAAGCCCGAGCCGGACGATTTGCCGAAGATCGAGGCCAAGATCGAAAACGGACTGCCGGATGATCCGTCATCCGCTGCTGCCGCTGCCGACAAGAAAAAAGACGACGGCAAGGAAGACGGCAAGGGCGGCTGATCGGGCTTTTGGGGGCTGTCTGTGCCAGCGTTGGTTGAGGAAGGACGCGCCAAGGTCAACCTGACCCTGCGGGTGGTTGGCCGGCGCACCGACGGCTATCATGATCTCGAAAGCCTGGTGGCATTCGCCGATTGTGCCGACCGCCTGACGCTTGCGCCCGGGCACGATTTGAAACTTACGACGACCGGGCCGCTCGCCGGCGAATGCGGCGAGGCATCGGACAATCTGGTGTTCAGGGCCGCGCTGCTGCTGGCCGAGCGCGTGCCGGGCCTGAAGCTTGGCGAGTTCGCCCTCGACAAGGTGCTGCCGGTCGCAGCCGGCATCGGCGGCGGCTCGGCGGATGCCGCCGCGGCGCTGCGGCTGTTGGCGCGGCTCAACTCGCTTTCGCTCGACGACCCGCGTCTGCGCGAGGTCGCGCTGTTGACCGGCGCCGATGTTCCGGTGTGCCTGCTCTCGCGCGCGTCAGAGATGACCGGCGTCGGCGAGAGCCTGTTGCCGCTTGCGTTGCCGAAAATGCCCTGCGTGCTGGTCAATCCGTGCGTTCCGGTGCCGACCAAGGATGTATTCGCAGCGCTGGGCTTGCGGAGCGGCGAACTGCTGGTCGGCGCCAGCGACGTGCTCCAGTCGTCGGCCTGGCCGGAAGAAGGTGCGTCGCTTGAAGACTGGGTCGAAGCGCTCAGCTTGAGTTCCAACGACCTCGAGGAGCCGGCGATGCGCATCCAGCCGGTGATCGGCGAGGTCCTTTCGGCGCTCAACGCCACCAATGGGGCCTGGCTGGCGCGGATGTCGGGATCGGGCGCGACCTGCTTTGCGATCTATGAAAACACCGCCGAGGCAGAGCGCGCCTCGCGGAAGATAAAGGTCGATCACCCCAAATGGTGGGTGCATGCGGGGGTGTTGAGTTAGGCAAGCTGTCGTCACCCGCGAAGGCGGGTGACCCAGTATTCCGAGACGTAAGTGATTTAATCGAGAAGCCGCGGCGTACTGGATACCC
>Ga0210409_10008846_pt1 | contig 10222 bp, 6 predicted proteins | sample IncBWH17MmetaG_FD_161649 | JGI IMG/M metagenome (GOLD analysis project Ga0210409, IMG submission 161649) | Forest soil microbial communities from Barre Woods Harvard Forest LTER site, Petersham, Massachusetts, United States - Inc-BW-H-17-M | ecosystem: Environmental > Terrestrial > Soil >...
GAAAGACGTTAAGAAATGAATCGCGGCACGGCAGTGATCTACACCTAGGAACAAAAGGGTCGTGGTTAGGTGGTGGTTCATCGTGAAGGCTCCAGAACCGTCAAGCTCTTCAACGGGCTCGCTCTGTTGGAACACCGAGAACCAAGGCCGCAACATGCCGCAAGGGATCCACGTTCTGTCAGAAATTTGGAACTCTCAGGAGACGTCAAAATGTCAAAAAGTATCCGTCCAGGAATGTTGTTGCTGCTTGTTGTTCAACTGTTTCTAGCTACCGGTGTCCTCGCACAAATCGACAGAGCCTCGCTAGAAGGCACGGTAACCGACCCAAGCGGAGCGGTTGTCAGCGGGGCGACCGTGCGAATCGTCGCTGTCGATACCGGGCTTACGCAAGAGCGCACGACGAATGGCAATGGCTATTACCGTTTTCCGGGCATCGCCAAAGGGGAATACACCGTTTCCGCTGGCGCTGGTGGTTTCAAAACCAAAATCATCGAGGAAGTAAACGTTAAGGTGGGTGAGACTCGCACCCTGGACGTCAAACTTGAGGTCGGCCAACTAAGCGAGAAAGTCGAAGTGAAGGTCGAAGATAACCCGGAGGAACGAAGCTCCGCGGAAAGCAGCGCTGTTATCGGCGAGCTGCAAATCGAAAACCTTCCCATGAACGGCCGCAATTGGGCGGGCCTTACGCGATTGGCTCCCTGGGCACAGGACGATGGCGGCGGCGACCAGCGCACGATACGCTTCGCCGGGCGAGCCCGTGACGACAATAACTTTTCCTATGACGGCGTGGACGCCACGGGAATTCAGGAGCAAGCGCAAAAGGCAGAAGTCCGGCTGCAGGTTTCTCCCGATGCGATCGCGGAATATCGCGTCAGTTCCGCGATGTACGATGCGGAATATGGAAAACAGGCCGGGGGACAAATTGACGTCGTCACGAAATCGGGCACCAATGACCTCCACGGCTCGGCCTACGGCTATTTTCGCAACTCGGCTTTTGATGCGCGGAATTTCACGGATTTCGACGTGAACGGCAACCCGTATCTTCCGCCCTTCCGCATGGGCCAGTATGGCGGGACGCTCGGTGGACCCATCAAGAAGAACAAAATGTTCTTCTTCATTAACTACGAAGGACTGAGCCAGTTTGGAGGTTACACGCTGGTTGCGGCAGTGCCCGATCCTACGGTGCAGCAAGCCGCCCTCTCAGGTGCGCAGGGCGCCAACCTTTGTCCGATCATTCAGGCCTACCCCTGGAGGAAGTCGGCCGTGCCGCTATTGTCGTCATACGGCTGCGCGCCCAAGTTTGTCTATCCAGACACCGCTTTCGCTTACAACTGCCCCGACCCTAGCAATTGTCTGGGCACTGGGTTCGATAACTTCACCCACCAGGGTGATTCCATCATCAACGAAAATACCTGGCTGGCTCGCTTCGATTACAACATCACCTCGAAGGTTTTGTTCTATGCGCGCGCCCAGCGTGACATCGCGTACGCGGCCTCGGCGACCGGGAATCTGTTCGATAAAGTCGGCACCAACAACCATCCCGCGAATTACATTCTCGCCTTGCAGAGTCAGACGGGGAGCAGCTTCCTGAACGAATTCAAGTTCGGAATCAACCGCGCGCCGTTCCACAATCCCGTTTATCCCGGCCTGATCAATATCAGTCTATCGACCCCGAATTACGAGTCCCTGAACAACAACCAGACCGACAACGAGGTTGGAACTACCTTCACGTATGCGGACAACGCCACCTGGACCCGCGGTCGCCATACCGTGAAGTTTGGCATCGACGTGATGAGGGTTCGTCTCAACCAGGGCAAGACCCAATCTCTGTCTGTCACTTTCGGCGGGCTGCCAGGGACCTCCGTCGTGGCGCCAACTCCCAATGACAACACCGCGCTCATCAACAACACGCTGACATTCATTGACGACACCGGTTCCTGGGATGGCCATGCTTTGCGCCGCACCTTTGTGCTGCCGTACGTTCAGGACGAGTGGAAAGCGACGCGAGATCTCACCGTCAACATTGGCTTGCGTTGGGAGTACTACTCGCCTGTAACCGAAGCACACGATCGCGTGAAGATTTTCGACCTGGCGACCTGCCACGGAGTTTGTCCATCGAACTATTCCCTGGAATTTCCAAATTATAAGAACTTCGACCCCCGCTTCAGTTTGGCCTGGGCCCCGAGCAGTCAAGGTGGGAAAACCGTCGTGCGCGCGGGCTTCGGGATCTACCATGGAGCGGCGCAGAATGACGATAGGAACGCGGCCTTGGAAAGTGACCGGACAGACAATCAGTTTGTAGTAGGTCAGGGTGGGGCGCCGGCCGCCGGAATCAATTTCACGCCAGGTTTTCTGCAGAATCCGCCGGATCTTGGCGTGCCTGCTAGTAGCGCACAACCGCAGCTTGTCGCGCGCGCTCTCTACAGGCATCACCCCGATCTTTACGTGGAAGACTGGGGACTCTCCGTCCAGCAGGCATTGCCAGAGAAGTTTATTTTTACCGTTTCTTATTTGGGCTCACACGGAGTGCATTTGTTTACACGCAACTACGAGAATCTCTGCGATCCTGCCATTCTCCATCCGGGAAATGGCATGATTGGCCCGTGCGCCCGGCCGCTGGATGCCTATCCCGTTACGAATCCAGATGGCACCCAGAGTTTTTGGGGAACCATCGATTACAAGTCCAACGTGGGAAACAGCTCCTACAACGGTCTAATGTTCGCTCTCGACCGCCAAGTTTACAAGGGTCTCGCCTTTAACGCCAAATATACTCTCGCTCATTCCATCAACGATGCTACCGTCGGCGGTGGCGAAGCCAATGCTCCGCAGAATGCCGCTTGCGTTCCTTGCGAAAAGGGCGACAGCATCTATGACATCCGCCACAACATCATCCTTTCCTTTGTTTATCAATTGCCGTTTGGTCCCGGCCAAAGGTACGCAACGGAAGGATTCGCAAGCCGCGTACTCAGTGGCTGGACCACCAGCGGCCTTTGGAACTGGCACACTGGGCACCCGCTCACGGTGGGCCTGAATATCGATCCAACATTGCTTCCTGATGGGAACAATGGCTCATCGCCGCGGCCAGATGTCGTTCCTGGTGTGCCTCTGACTCCGCAGGGGCAAAACTCGGGCAATTGGATCAACGCCGCCGCGTTCACTGCGCCGCCTTACGATCTCCTGACGGGCGCTCTCTTACGGTATGGCAACGCGGGCAACGGCATCATCCGCTCCCCCAATGTCTCGCAGTTTGACTTCTCGCTGCAAAAACAGATGCACCTGCATGAACGCCTCAGCGCTACGTTCGGCGCACAGGTCTTCAATCTCTTCAATCATGTGCAACTGGCCGATCCCCACAGTCTGAGCTTCGACTACAGCTGCAATCCCTCAAGCCCCGGCAGCAGCACCCTGACTTGCGGGATAACTCCGCATTCGAACTTCGGAGTCATTAACACGACGGTGAACCAGAACAACAATAGCGACAAGTTCTTTGCGGACAACACCGGCACGGGACTTGCCCGGCAATTCCAATTGTTTGTGCGCTTCGAGTTTTAACCACCCGAAAGGCCGGGGCGATCGGTGCGATGCACCGCCGCTCGGCCCTTGGTCATGCATAAGTTGCCGGGGCCGGTCTGCCGCCCAATTTAGGCTCTGTTTAGAGTGTGTTTGCTACAGTTTCTTGCGTTTACACAATAGCGAGTCTCGGAGGAATCATGAAATCCAAATGGTTGGCAGCCTGCTCGGTCGTTGCGCTTATTTCTGCGGCCGCGTTCGCCGCTGCCGTGCACTACCAGCTGCTGAAGAAAGTCGCTGTACCCGGCACCGGAGGCTGGGACTATGTCAGCGTGGATGACGCCGCGCGACGTATCTACATCTCCCACGCAACGCAGGTCGATGTGCTCGATGCGGATTCTTTGGCGCTCGTCGGGACTATCCCAAACACACCCGGCGTCCACGGCATCGCCATCGCCTCGGACGCGGGCCGCGGATACATCTCGGCTGGAAAATCGGACGCGGTTGTCCCGTTTGACCTCAAAACTTTGAGAGCTCTCCCGGAAATCAAGGTTGGCAAAAAGCCGGATGCCATCATCTTCGAACCACTCACCAAACGCATCTATGTGATGAACGGCGACAGCGACAACATCACCGTCCTGAACGCCAACGACGGGTCGCTCGCCGGGACCATTGACCTCGGTGGCGGGCCGGAGTTCGCCGTGTCCGACGGCAAGGGCAATCTGTACGTCAACCTGGAAGAGAAGAACGAGACTCTTCACATTGATGTAAACGCGATGAAGGTAAAGGATCGCTGGCCGCTGGCTCCTTGCGCTACTCCTACCAGCATCGCGATGGACGTCGAGAACCGTCGCTTGTTCGTAGGCTGCCGCAGCCATCACTTTGCGGTGCTCAACGCCGACACCGGCAAAATCGTGTTCACTGCGCCAATCGGCGAGCGTGTCGACGCTGGCGCTTTCGATGCCAAGACTCGTCTCGTGTATCTTTCCACCGGCGACGGCAAGGTGTTCGTCTTCCACCAGGATTCTCCGGATCAGTATTCGCTGTCGCAGGAAATCGCCACGCTGAAGGGCGCGAAAACCATGGGTTACGATCCCAAAACGCGCAACGTTATCGTTCCGACCAGCGACAACGGCGCCATGTCCGTTCTCGTTTTCTCGCCGCAGCAGTAATCACTTTCTGCGGGATTCTTCGCGAGCAGTGCTATGCTATGCCGATTATGCACGCGCTAACCGTATGCCCGCGCTTGCACGCGAGGAAACGGCATGCTTGAGAATCGCTCGGTGCCGGCAGATACGATTCTGCCGCATGTCGAATACCAAGATCTTGCCGCTGCCATTGACTGGCTCATCAAAGCATTCGGCTTCATCGAACATTATCGCTACGGCGACCCAATCAGCGGGGCACAGCTGCACATCGGCAATGCCTGGATCATGGTAAATCAGGCCGATCCCGGCACCAGCAGCCCCGCGAAGCTCGGCTACGGCACGCAAAGTCTCACCGTCTTCGTCGCCGACGTGGATGCTCATTTCCACAACTCCAAAGCCGCGGGCGCCAAAATCATTGAGGCTCTTCACGTAACGGAATACGGCGAACGCCAGTACGGAGTCGAGGACCTTGAAGGCCACCACTGGCTGTTCTCGCAGCACGCACGCGACGTCAGCCCCGACGAATGGGGCGCCAGGATTGCCCAACCCGCGTTCCGGAAGGTGACGGTCAGGGATTGGGAATCGTCCGACCGCACTCGCCGCCTCGCAGGGTTATGTGGACTCGCCGGCGCTTTGCTGTTCTTCATAGGAGACATGCTCTTCTACGGACACTTGGGCTCAGGAGCAAACTTCGCCGAAAGAATGATTGCCACGGTGACGCGAGCCTCGCAACAACGCCTGTTTGCCGGTGGTTTGGTGGGCCCGCTGGCAGCCTGCCTGTGCATCGTTGGTTTCTGGCACGTTTACCTCAACATCCGACCTGCGCATGTGCTTCTCGGACGCCTCGAACTGATCCTGTTTTCGGTCCTGATGGTCGCGGGAAGCGCCGTGCACACGCTGTGGACCGCTAAGGGACTCGCGCTCAAATATTGTTACGGCCAAGGAGCCCCCTGCTCAGATTTGCTCGCGGCCATCAAATCATATTGGGCGCTCGCCTATAATCTTGGCGCCATTCCCGGCTATCTCGGGGCGGCGCTGCTGTTCGGTCTCGTGCTTCTGGGTAAAACCTACTATCCACGGTGGACGGTCCTCGCGAATCCCGCCGTGCTCATGGTGCTTTCGCCTCTGGCTGACCGGGTGCCCGCGCCGCTGGGTGCCATTCTCGTCGGCGGGTCGACGAACCTGTCGATCGCCATTTTCTTTCTTGTATCGGTCGCCACAACCTGGAACCGCCTTCGGGACGCCTGAGCAGGCGATCGATTTTGTGGGTCCCGCGGCGCCCCCCTTGCGCTTCTACAGGGCCAGTGGTAGTCTCTTGTCGAAGTGAAAGGGGAACGAGCGAGCCGCATGCTGGCGGACTTCGCTCCCCGGCCGTCCACTTCGACGACCCGGATCTTTGAAGCCTGTTTTAGGTGTCTTATGTTCGATGACCTGCGATTCCGGTTGCGCGCCCTTTTCCGGCGGGACGCGGCGGAAAACCAGTTGGATGAAGAGCTCCGCTTCCACTTCGATCGCGAAGTCGACAAACTCCTGAACTCCGGCTACTCACGCGAGGAGGCCTTCCACCGCGCTCGTCTTGCTTTTGGCGGCGTCGAACAAATCAAGGAAGATTGCCGTGATGCTCGCGGCGTGCGCCTGGTCGACAACCTGCGCCAGGATTTTTGCTTCGGCTTGCGACAGCTTCGCAAAAGTCCGGGTTTTGCGATCGTGGCGATTCTCACGCTGGCCTTGGGTATTGGCGCCAATACCGCCATCTTCAGCATGGTCAACGCGCTGCTGCTGCACCCGTATGATTTTCGCGATCTCGATCAACTGGTACGCGTCTGGGAATATCGTGGCGTTGACGCCGGGATTGACGAGCGTGTCCTCGCCCCGGCCGACGCTGCCCAGTTCGCAGATACAAGCCAGGTCTTCAGCGCTTTCACCACTTACCGTTGCCGCGACTTCAATTTGACCGCCAACGACGCCGCGCAACCTGCTCGGGGATGCAGCGTGTCCGCAAAGTTTTTTGATGCTCTGGGCGTAAATCCGATGCTCGGCCGCAGTTTCAGTCCCGAAGACGATCAGCCCGGTGCGGGGCCGGTCGTCATCCTGAGCCACGGGTTTTGGCAAGGTCGGCTCGGCGCCGCTCCTTCGGCACTTGGCTCCGCAATTCAAATCAATGGCCGATCCTACACCGTGATCGGGGTGATGCCGCCGCATTTCGATTACCCCGTGCCCATGGAATTCTGGATGCCCCTGGCCCTCACGCCGGCGGAAAGAGCCGATCGCTCCGATCTTTCGTTGGAGGCACTGGCGCGCTTGCGCCCCGGCGTTCCCGTCTCGCAAGCGCAAGCCACGCTGGAGGGCCTTGCGCGGCGCCTCGAACAGGAATATCCCGTTACGAACGCAAACCGCGCCGTTTCCGTTCTGCAACTGCGCCGAGAGTTGTACAGTTTCACGTTGCCACTGTTTCTGTTGCTGCAAGCTGCAGCTCTGTTGGTCCTTCTGCTCGCGGTGGCAAATCTTGTGAATGTCTACTTTGCCCGCATGGTCTCCCGGCAAAAAGAACTCGCCATGCGTCTGGCGCTTGGCGCGGCGCGCGGCCGCCTGGCACAACTTTTGATTTGCGAGTCCTTACTTCTTTCGGTGATTGCCGCTCTGGTAGCCGTCGCCGCGTCCTTTTGGAGCGTGCGCGCCCTTCGCTCCAGCATCTCTCCTGACTGGACCATGTGGGTTCCCGGTTGGGACGCCATCCGCGTGGACACCAAGGTCCTCGCCTTTACGGTGCTCATCGCCGTCGTCGCCGGCATCACTTTCGGGCTCTGCAGCGTTTATCACGCCGGCAAAATGCAGCTCAACCAAACTCTGAAGGAGGGCGGACCCGGCAACATGTCGCGCGCCACAAGCCGCGTACGGAGCGCCCTGGTCGTAGCGCAAGTCATGTTCGCGCTCACTCTACTCGTTAGCGCGGGCTTGATGATTCAGGGCTTCACCCGCCTGGCTGACATCTACAAGGGCTTCGAACCCTCCGGCGTCCTCCGGGCCGAAATCGCCCTTCCGGAGAAAAAATACCCCAGCGACTCGCAGGTCGTGAATTTTCAGCAGCAATTGCTGAGAGAAGTGGCCGCGCTTCCCGGCGTGATTGCGGGCGCGATGAACTCCAACTCACCCGCCAGCAATGTGGACAATCCTTCCACACTATTCAGCATCGAAGGCAGCGCCGGGCAAAAAGCCAGCGAAACTCCTTCCGCTGACGTCGAAATTACCAGCCCAAACTATTTTCAAGTTCTGCATATCGCGCTGTTGTCCGGCCGTGCATTCACCGATGGAGACGCCGCCTCAGCGCCGGCTGTTGCGGTCATCAGCGAGAGTATGGCCAAGCGTTATTTGCCACCGGGCGCAGCACTTGGCCGCCGCTTCAAGCTCGGCGCTCCCGATTCCGACAAGCCTTGGCTCACGGTCATCGGCATCGTGCGCGACGTACGCCAAAATTGGTGGAATCCGCCAGCTCGCCCGGTCATTTACCAGTCATTTTTGCAAAGTCCCGAGCGCGGCATGAATGTCTTGCTGCGCGCCAATTCAAATCCGCAGAACTACGCCGCTCCACTGCGCGAAATCGTGCGCAAGCTCGATTCTGAAGTCGCTGTGAACGAACTGACCACGCTGGAAAGGGAAGTGGCGGACTCGATTGCCATCGTGCGTATCATGGGGATTCTCATGGGCATCTTCGGGGCGGTTGCGCTGGCACTTTCGGCCATCGGCGTCTATGGTGTGCTCGCCGAGAGCGTGGCGCAGCGCAGGCGCGAGTTCGGCATTCGCCTGGCTCTCGGCGCTCGCCCCGCCGATATCCTGCGGCAAGTCGTCTGGCATTCCCTGAAGCTCACCAGCATCGGTTTGGCCATTGCTCTGCCGTTATCTCTGCTTATCAGCGGTGCCGTATCTCATTATGTTTTTGGCCTGGTCACGATGAGCCTCGCTGTCCCACTACTGTTCGCGGGTATCCTCATGACCGTCGGCGTCATCGCTGCCTATCTGCCAGCCTCGCGTGCCATGCACGTAGATCCCATTGTCACCTTGCGCCACGAATAGTGGAATTCGCATCCTGCGCGCGGTCAAACCTGCCACAATAGCCTAACTGCTGCGGGAAGGCCTAAAACCGCATGATTCAGCTTCCTCAGTATTTGCTGTGGATAGGCGCCACACTGTTGGCCGCATATGTCGCGGCTCTCGGTTGGAGATTGGGCGTCGCTCGGCGCTTTCCGTTCCTGACTGCCTATCTTGTCCTCAGCCTCGGTGCAGAGCTGTCGCGCTTGTTGATATTCGAACGATGGGGTTTTACGGCAGAACTGTGGATGAACTTTTACTACGGCTCAGACTTGCTTCTCGCCGTTGCTCTTTACTTCGTTATTCTTGAACTGCAGCGAAGACTTTTGCCCGCTCAGCTCTGGAGACTCCTGCACCGGCGCTCGCTGGCAATTGTCGGTCTTTGGACGGTGGTCTCGTACGCCGAAATTTGGAAATCAGACAGGCAACGACTGATGCTCTGTTCTCATGAACTCTCCTCAAACTTGTGGTTTGTGAGTCCCGGGCTGATTTTAGTGCTTTGGGTCATCATCTATCTTCGGGATCTTCCGCGAGGGGTCGCCGCTGGGATGGTGCAGGTTTGGGGAATCTACTTTCTCCTTATGGGTTCGACATACGTTTTCCTCCACTTCTTCCATAATCTCCCGCCCTCCGCTCCTCGCCTGCATTTGGAAATACCTGTCATGGCCGAAGTCTGGCTTCCTCTTGGCCTCGGATTTGCTATCCTCAACAAATCTCAGAACGATCCTTCCGCTGCCAATGTTCCTGGTTGAGTGTGCCGAGCGATTCGGCCACAATTCCTTGTTCAGCGCGGCCACAGCCAACCGAACGTTCCCGCCGTCAGCAAGGCGTAGACAAGCCCGTCGATGATTTCCTTTATGGTCATCGACCAAAGCTGCCCCTTCCAGATGCTGTTGCTCAAGTTTCCTAGCCCGTAGGCCATAAAAGACGTGGTGCCGGCCACACGGAAAACCGCCCGATACGTGGCTCCTGGCGCGACGGTGTGCGCCGTCAGATACGCCACGAAAAATCCGATGATCAGACAATAGACAAACCACAGTCCCAGAAACTTCGCCATCACCGGTGGGCCGCTGAGAAACACGGTCATCATGCCCACCGGCCCCTGCTTGTACTTTTCCACGATCGCCGGCGACCTCATGTCTTTGTGCGTGCAATAGGGGAAAACGTACAGGCCTCGCGTCAAACCCGCGCCGCGTAACCCCGCGAGGAGTTCGTCTTCTTCGGGAAGTTGGCGGTAGTCGCCTTTGTGGTACGGAAGAACCATGTGCATGATGGAACTGGCCACGAATACGATAATTGCCGACAGCAGGACCGGAAGCCAGGTCAGTTCGCATACGCTTTTCCGGAGAGAGCGAATCGGTCACCATGACCATCAACGATCCTGATATCGTGCTGATCGCGTGCCGTAAGCAGGCGCCGCAGTGACTGTGGCTCCCAAAATCAAAAGTCAAAACTGATAACTCAAACTCTTTCAACCT
>Ga0210409_10008848_pt1 | contig 10221 bp, 6 predicted proteins | sample IncBWH17MmetaG_FD_161649 | JGI IMG/M metagenome (GOLD analysis project Ga0210409, IMG submission 161649) | Forest soil microbial communities from Barre Woods Harvard Forest LTER site, Petersham, Massachusetts, United States - Inc-BW-H-17-M | ecosystem: Environmental > Terrestrial > Soil >...
CTTGAACCAGCCCATCGTCCGAATACGAGTCCTAGAGAGGACACCACAGCGAGGCCTAGCGACCAGAAGGCAACTTGCACAGGCACCGGGTGCGCAATCCAGTTGACTGGCGTCGCTCCAGCCTTGCGCAACACCATTTGAAGCACCCATCCGGAGGCGCCTGTCACCATCATGATCACGAGCCAGCCCAAAAGCCCCCAAAGGTAAGCGCTCGCAGCAAGGCGCTTTTTCAGCATCAGCCATCCGATTTCCAGCAGCAACATGATTGCCGTGCTGATTGCCACGGTCAGCGTCCACGATGCCGACCACCAGATGGTCCAATGCTCGAAGACATCGAAGAAGACGGCTTCCTTTTGCAGCGGATTCGACAGGTCCGCATTCGCTAAGGCCAGAAGCAATGGGAGTGCGTTCTCTCCGTCGTGCTGGAGACTAGAAGGATTGACGTTCGCGAAATTATCGAGCGGCGTGTGGTATTGAGCGACGTCGCCGATATAAGCGAAATTCGCTCCCTGATAGCCAGCGGCTTTGAAGACGGTGAAGTCTGTATCGTTGGGGATTTGTTTGTAAACAGTATAGAAGATGGAGCTGGTCGCCGGCCGCGCGGCACCATTCGCGTAGAGGCGAACGATCCACTCGTTCGCGCTTCCGGTTTCATACATCAGGCTTGGCCCGGAGGTTCCGCGCGTGTCCACGTTCACGGCCGCCCGCACTTCCTTAGCCCAGCGATGCTTGTCGACAAACACGAGCGCCCCGAGCAGGCCGGCCTCTTCGCCGTCGTCGATCAATAGAACAATCGCGTGGCGCGGCTGAGGAATATTTTTCAGTACCCGAGCAATTTCCAGCGCGGTAGCGGTTCCCGCGCCATCATCAGAAGCTCCCGGCCCGGCCGGAACGGAATCGTAGTGCGCCGCCAGCAGAACGGCGCTGCCAGATTCCAAACCGTCCAGACGTGCGAGTACGTTTTTTACCGTGCCGCAGGACCCATAGATGTCGCATGAAAAGCCGGCTTGAACTTCCGGTTTGTAGCCGAGTCGTTCGAGTTCGGCTAGGACGCGAGCACGCACTGCATCGTTTGCCGCGCTGCCGATGGGGTGAGGTACGCCGTCGCCTACCAGGCGATTCAGAATCGCTTGTGCGCGACGTGCAGAAAACGACGTGGCGGGCGCGTTTTCGGGCTTAGGTGCAGGCGGCCGCAAGCCCCATATCGAAAGCAATAAAACCGCGGCCAGCACGGCCCCAGCAAGGAGGATTTGACGTACTGCCCGCGCGCTCTCCTCTGCCAAACTCCCCTCCCGTGCGCGCCATGCTAGGCCGTGCCCCGAGCCAAGTCAATCCGGAATGATTTCTCGACTGCCATCCTGACCGCGAACGGTTGCCGAAGTCCCGAAGAGAGTTGGCCGCAAGATTCGGATAGCTTCAGGACTCAAGCACCTCTAAATTAGCCCGGGTTGATTTGCTGAGCCGTCTAGTTGAGAGGAGCGTCTCTTAGGGCATGCATCCGCTCGATAATCCGATCTGGGAGGCCCTGAACTCAAGCCAGGTTCGGTTCGCCGAGAGCGCGGGTGCCGCACGGCGATTTTTGCCCGAGGTGAGCTTGCTGGCTGGGTTACCCGAGCCATCCCAGCAGGGTTTTGATTCGCTGGCGACTCTGGTTTGCGCCGAGGACTCGGTCGGGCTGTTTTTCGGAGCGCGAGCGAAGCCGGTGGCCGGATGGACGATTATTCATGAAGCCCCACTGCTGCAGATGATGCAAGGGGATCGAGCAATTCCCTTCCGAGCGCGCGATTTCGTTGAACTCGGCAAGGCAGACGTGCCCGAAATGATCGCGCTCGCCGAATTGACGAAACCTGGTCCGTTCAGCGCACGAACGCGCGAACTGGGCACCTACATCGGAATTAGGGAGAATGGAAAACTGATTTCTATGGCAGGCGAGCGCTTGCGTGTCCCGGGATACACCGAGATAAGCGCGGTCTGCACGCACCCGGAACATCTGGGTCGCGGGCACGCGCGCGCGCTGATGGCTACCCTGGCGGATCTCATCCGCAGGCGCGGCGAAGTTCCGTTCCTACACGTCAGGCAAGCCAACGCGCGCGCCGCTGAGCTGTACGAGCGAATCGGCTTCACGAATCGGATCCTGCTTTATTACACAGTTTTCTCCCGCGATTAACAGTGGTTCCGGCCCGACCTCTCCTCGCCAAGCACGGCGTGAGCCGCGAGAGTAATGTCCTTCTCGTCATCCGTCTGCCGCACCAGTCGCTGTCGAGAGAGATCGCAGTACCCGCGAAGCACCACTTGAAAGCCGCCCTTTACACGTTGCGTCCTTCATGCTAATTTCCTTGCCTGTAACCGCCGATCCGATAGCGCCAGGCGGCAGGGCCACTAGCCATCGACCCTCCACGCGTTTTTGTCTCGAAAATCCTCCTGCGAAAGTTTAAATTGAAGATTCTTCTGCGAAGGATGCGGGAGAACGTGCTCTGCGAGGGCCTGGGTGCTAAAACTCCGTAAGGTTGAATTGCTTGGCTTCAAGTCGTTCTTCGATAAAACCCCGATCACGTTCAGCGGCACCGGGATTACTTGCATTGTGGGTCCCAACGGTTGCGGCAAATCGAACGTCGTGGACGCTATTTCCTGGGTGCTTGGCGAGCAGAGCCACAAAATGCTGCGCGCCGAGCGAATGTCGGACTGTATCTTCAATGGCACGGCCAAGCGGCCGCCCCTGGGCCTGGCACAAGTCACGCTTACGCTGGTGGACCCAGAGCTGGCAGATGCGGTAGCAAAGGTGCTCGACGCACCGCACCAAATCCCTGCCGAACCTGCGCTCGTCGTTGCAAACGACGACCTGCAAGCGGAAGTGGTGACCAGCCCGGAAGGGTTCCTCGAGATTGCTGCGGAAGAGCCGGCCGCTGATGAAGCGCCCGGCGAGAAGAAACCCTGGCGCAAACGCGCCGCGGAAAAGCCCGCGATTACTGTGAAGCCCGGCGAAGTTGTGGTGGGGCGGCGCCTCTATCGCTCCGGCCAAAGTGAATATCTGATTAATGGGCGCGTGGCGCGCCTGCGTGATGTCCAGGAGATTTTCATGGGCATGGGCTTGGGCCCGGACAGCTACGCCATTATCGAGCAGGGCCGTATTGGCCAGATTCTAAATTCGAAGCCCATGGACCGTCGCGCCATCATTGAAGAAGCTGCCGGCATCACCATGTACAAGACCAAGCGGCGCCTAGCGGAAGCCAAACTCGAAGCCTCCAAAATCAATCTCTCACGCATCAATGACATATTGGTGGAAGTCGAAAAGCAACTCGCATCGCTGAAACGCCAGGCATCGAAAGCCCGCCGGTATGCCGAATTGCGGGAACAGATGCGCGAATTGCTGCGAAGTGTGTTGGCTGGGAAGGCCGAGCACCTTGATATTGAAGCTGCGCGCCTGGATAAATTACTCCGCGAGATGGATACCGTGGAAGACCGGGAAGCACGATCGGTGCAGGAACTTGAGGCCGAGCAGGCGCGGCTGAGTGCTCGCACCTATGAGCTCGATGCCGAGCTTCGTCAAACACAAAATCGATTGGGGCAAACGGCGCTGGATTTGGACCGCGCCGAAAACCGGATCACTTTCAATCGCGAGCAGGCGGCGCAACTCGATTCACGCGCCACGCGCGTAATGATTGAAATCGAGCAGGCCGAGCGCATGGCCGCAGACCTTGCCACCCGCATGATCGCTCAGCGCGAATCCGTGGCTGCGCTCGACGCACAAACCGCGGCTGTGGAGGCCGCGCTGCGTGAGACGACCGAGAGCGCATCTTCGAGTGTAGCCGAACGTGAAAGACTCGAAACCCGAATGGAAGAGTTGCGGCAATTGGCCGGCCGATTGGTGGAAGAGACCGCTCGTGTGCAGGCGGAATCGTTGCAAGCGGAGGAAGCCGCCGCGCGCCATGCCTCCGCCGAGGAGCAACGTGCAGAAGCCATGCGCTCAACCGGGATCGAGTGGGGCGCCCTGGCTCTACGCGTAAAGACCGAGGAAGACTTTTATGATCAAGCCGAGCGGCGTGCACAAGAACTTGGCGCTGCTTTGCGCGCATCGCAGACAAAGCTTGCCGATTGCCGTGCAGCTCAACGGATAACTTCTCAGGAATTGAAGCAAACTCGCGAATCCCTCTCGGCGGAACGGGCGCGGCACGCATCCATCGAACAAATTCTAAGCGAGCGCGCCTACACTGCTGACGCCGTCCAGAAGCTTTTCAATGCCAATGGAGAAGGCCAGGCACGCGGGTTCCACGCCGTCGGCCTGCTGGCCGATTATGCCGAGGTGCAGGAACAATACGAAAGCGCGGTCGAGCAATTTCTGCGCGAAGAGCTGGAATATGTTGTGGTCGAATCGTTTGATCACGCCCGCGCAGGAATCACGCTGCTGCGTGACGAAATGGGTGGGCGCGCAACTTTCTTCGTTGACTCGCTTCGCAATTTGAATCTTCAAACGCCCGAAGCTGATGCTTCCCTGCCCATGCCCGCGGGAGTGCTCGCGCGCCTGGACCGCCTGGTGGAATTCCGCGATCCGCTCGGACCTGCTGCCAAGCATTTCCTTACCAAGTTGCGCACAGCCTACGTGGTCGAATCGCAGGCAGTTGCTGAAAGCATGGCACATGAAAATCCCCACAGCTACTATCTGACGCCAGAGGGGACCTGCTATCACGGCCGAGTGGTCACTGGCGGCCGCCAGGGTGACGCCGGACCGCTCGCGCTCAAGCGTGAGCTGCGCCAGCATGAGTCGGAAGCCGCGCGGCTCGAAGTTGTCGCGCACGATCAGCAAGAGCAGCTTTCGCGGCTGGAGATGCAGATTGCCAACGGCGAGGCCGACCTGGCAGCGTCGATGGCCCAGCACCTGGAAGCCGAAAAATCGTTTGTGGCAGCGTTGCACACGCGCGATCAGGCGCGCGCCGAACATCGTCGTGTGGAACAACAGCTCGAGACAGAGCGCGAAGAAATCGCGTGGCTTCACGCGGAAGCCGAAAGCGCACGTACCCGGGTCGAGCAGGCCCGACGCGAGCATGCCGAAGCGCTTCGCTCTCGCGCGGCAGCGGAGGCCGAGGCGGCTGAAGCCACCGAAACACTTGTGCGGTTGCGCAACGATTTCCAAGCGCTTCAGGATCGCGTGGCAGCGCGGCGCGAGGAACTGGCCACGATGTCAGAGCGCTTTGTGAGCGCGCAATCCACCGAGCAGCGCCTGGCGGAGGAAATTTCCCAGGGCGGAGAGCGCGTGACGGTGCTGCGACAACAGCATGCCGGTCTCGCGCGCGAAAAATCCGAACTGGAGTCTTCCTGCGAGCAACTTGCGGTGCAAGCCGAGGACCTGAGAAAAGAAAAGGCGCGTTTCGAGGAGCAAAAGGCGGCCTTTGAGAAGGAATGGGATGAAGCGCGTTCTCGCGCCGGCCAGCTTGACGAATCTCTGCGCGGCAAGCGGACCTCGCTCGATGAATTGCGCGCCGAGCGCAGCCAGCTCCAAATCGAAAAAGCGCGCAACGACGCCGACCGCGATTATCTACGCCAGACCTGTGTGGCCGAATTGAACGCCCAGCCCGAGGAACTGATGGCGCAGGAATCGCAACTGCTTGTCGGCGAAGCTTTGGTGGCTGCCGAAACCAGCTACAACGAAATGAAGGCGCGCGTGGAAGCCATGGGGCCGGTGAACATGATGGCGCTCGAGGAATACAAAGAATGCGAGGAGCGCGAAGGATTCCTCCGTCGCGAGCGCGACGACCTGGTGCAATCCATCGAAAATACGCAGCTCACCATCAACGAACTCGATCAGGTTTCTCGCCAGAAGTTCGAGGAAGCTTTCAATTTTATCAATGCGCATTTCGCGATCGCTTTCCAATCGCTCTTTGGCGGCGGCCACGGCGAGATGCGGCTGAGCGAGCCGGACAGCTCCGGTGAAGCAGGTATTGACATCGTTGCGCAGCCCCCGGGGAAGCGTCTCCAAAACATTCTGCTGCTCTCCGGCGGCGAGAAAGCGCTGACTGCGCTTGCGCTCCTGATCGCGGTCTTCCGCTACCAGCCAAGCCCCTTCTGCATTCTTGATGAGGTGGACGCACCCCTTGACGAAGCGAATGTCGGCCGCTTCAACAAGATGCTTGCGGATATGTGCGGGCAGACGCAATTCATCGTGGTCACGCACAATCGCAAGACCATGGAGATGGGTTCCGTCCTCTACGGCGTGACCATGCAAGAGCCGGGCGTCTCCAAGCTCGTTTCCGTCAAGTGGGAAGAGGCCGCTGAGGTCGCCGCGCCGAAAGCTGCCAGCAACGCGGCGTAGCGCTCAGCCCCCACACCCAAAAAGCTTTTTATCGCGCTACCCTCCCACCCATCTGTTCCCGCAACATGATTTCTTAGAGATTGACAACCTGGCACGCTGCGCTAGAATGGCCGCCTCTCTGCGAGGAAAGAATATCCGTGGCTTCTCCAAAAATGAGTCCCGTCATTCTGCAAACTGATTTCCCGAGCCTCAAGTTGCGAGGCCGCGGCAAGGTGCGCGATATTTACGAGCTCGGTGACCGCCTGCTGATTGTCGCGACCGATCGCCTCTCCGCCTTTGATGTGGTGCTGCCGACGCCGATCCCGGACAAAGGGCGCGTACTGACGCAGCTTTCCATGTTCTGGTTCGAAAAGCTGGCCGATATCGTTCCGCACCACGTGATCTCGGCGAAGGACTTTTCAGGAGAGCTTGCGCCCTATCACGATTCTCTCGAGGGCCGCTCGATGCTGGTGCGCCGCACGGAGCCAATTCCAATCGAATGTGTGGTGCGCGGATATCTTTCCGGCTCGGGCTGGAAGGATTATCAAAAGACCGGTACGGTGTGCGGCATTCCACTACCAGCCGGCCTGCGCGAATCGGATGGCTTGCCCGAGCCAATCTTCACGCCTTCAACGAAAGCCACCACTGGCCATGACGAAAATATTTCCTTCGAGGAGACCGTTGCGCGCATCGGCCGCCCGCTGGCAGCGAGCTTGCGCGATACGAGCCTCGCCATTTACCGACGTGCTGCTGAGTACGCCGCGGCACGCGGTATCATCATTGCCGACACAAAATTTGAATTTGGGTTGATCGGCGACCAGCTTATTTGGATCGATGAGGCCCTCACGCCCGATTCCTCGCGCTTCTGGCCCGGCGATCAGTACGCGCCGGGCAATCCCCAGCCTTCCTTCGACAAGCAGTATGTCCGCGATTATCTCGAGCGCATCGGTTGGAGCAAGCAGCCCCCAGGGCCCGCCCTTCCTCCGGATGTGGTTGCCGGAACGCGGGATAAATACCGGGAAGCATATCAGCGCATTACCGGCCACGGACTCGATTGAAAGAGCGCCGCCATTTGCCGCGGCACTCCGCTTCAAAGCGCGTTGTTGCATAAGGGAGTTTGGTCAAGGCCCAGTCCCATGCGGTGTCACTCCGGAGCGTGCAATCGTGAAAGATCAATTGGAATCGCTCGTGGGAATGATGGTGGAGCGCGGCATCCATCTGGAAGAGGCAGTGACCGAATTCGAGAAGAAGTTCATCAAGCGAGTGCTGGATCATCAGAACGGAAACCAATCCCGCGCCGCCAAGGTCCTTGGCATCCATCGCAACACCCTCAGCCGAAAGGTGGGCGAGTACAAGCTTGGGCAAACGCGGCACCGCCCATAATCCAGAAGTGCGTAGCCATATCTATGTGGCCCCTCCCTGCGAATATCGCAAGATTTCCACGGAGTGGAACAGGCCAGAACAGAAATGGCCGGCGCGCTTCCGGACCGGCCATTTCTTTTGGAATTTCAGAGGCGGTTATCAATTTCCCCCTGGGTTCTTTGGCGGAACTTTGTGGGGCGTGTGCTTGCCAGGCGCACCCTTCTCCGCTGGGATGTCTTCCGGGTTCACCTTGGCCTTATCCCAGTGGAGCATGAAAGCCGGCTCGGAATCATAACTCAGGAGCGTCCCGCTAAAGCGCACTCCGTCGCCCTTCTGCAAACGGCTGGCCTCCGACTGCCCCATAACTTTCACGTCCAGATTGGGGGTCGTCGCCGCTTCAATCTCCTCCGGCGTTGCACCCGTGAAGAGAAATAGTTCGACGAAATCGGCACCGGGCTTCACCTCAATCACTTTGCCGACAACCTCAGGGAACTCGGCGCCGCAGAGCGCCAACCAGTTCAGCTTCGCTTTGTCGCCTCCTGCTTTCAAGTCGCTGATCACTGTCAGGATGTTGCTAGACGAGCGAATTTTGTTCAGGTCATCTGCGCTCGGAATGGTGTATGTCGCCGGACGATCCGTGGCACTAGTGGCAAGCTGGAGCAGTTCGTTTAGCTGGGCATCCGCAAGGCTATCGCAACCTGGCTGTTCGTAGGCTAGGATCTGTCTGCGCAGATAGTCTTTAATTTGGACGTCGCCGGGAATTTTCAGATCGATGGCCTTGGCCACAGCCCAGATTCCATCCATGAACTGGGGCGGCTTCACCTCCAGGTAAGCGAGGCCAAGCCGGTACCAACTGACGGCGTCATCGGGTTTAATTGAAAGGGCGGCCTTGAAGGTATCTGCCGCGGCGGCGTCGTCCTTCAGCTGCAGGTCAGCGAACCCTGCTGCGCTGTAGAATAATGCGACGCCGGGTTTCTTTTGCTCGGCAAACTGCGCATCCGTCAGGGTCGAGTCCTTCGGCTTCTTTAGATCCTGGAGCAGCTTGATTCCCAGCAGAGCGGCGTCACGTTCCTTTACCAGCTGGTCGTGCGCGTCAGGTTTTTTGGGGTCATAAACAAATGGGAACAACTGAACGCGGGCTTGAATTGCCTGAAGACGGGAAAGTGGTTCCGCCTTATCGCCGAGCGCCACGAGCTTGTCAGTGTACTCGAGGGCCTTGGCATAATTCTTCAGCTGAGTGTAGGCGGGATAGTAGAGAGCATAGACGTATTGCATCAGGGAGGAATTTGGGAATTTCGAAACGAAATCATCAAGCAGTTTAATCTTGGCATCGGGCTTGGTTTCGGCATTGGCCGTCTGAAAGGCGTTATACTCCGCCATCGTGTACGGCTGCTTCGACGAATCCTGCTGCTGGTCCTGTGCGGCAGCCGGCCGTGCCGGAAGACCCAGCACGACGAGAGCAATCAATAAGATTCCCTTCATGGTCAAACGCTGTCGCATCATTTCTTACCTGCCTCCTGGGTCAGTTTTGTTGCGGGCAAGCGGTCAAATATAGGACCACAACCCCTGCGGGACGACGGATAATGCAAAATCTTCGGGATTATAGGGAATGCGTCGCAAGGGCGCAAGGCTTAATCCACCTATCGGACCGATTTGCGCTGGCAATCGCCACCCTCGTGACCGTGGCACCTAGATGATAAGATGGTGAATAGGGGTGAAGGGTCGCCTGGAAGGAAGCGCCCTGTGAAGGAAACAAAACCTCTCGAAGGAAAAGTGGCGCTGGTTACCGGCGCGAGCCGAGGGATCGGGTTTGTCATCTCGCGGACCCTGGGACGGCTGGGTATGAAGGTGAGCATATGCGCCCGTGATGCGAACAAGCTGGAAGGAGCCGCAAAGGAGCTCCGGAGCGATGGCGCCACAATCCTTGCCGTGCCCGCGGACGTCACTCGGGTATCGGACATTGAATCCCTGGTTCGAAAGACTGTCCAGGAGCTCGGACCGATCGAAATCCTGGTGAACAACGCCGGCATCGGCTACTTCGGACCAACTCATCAAGCCGAAGAATCCGCATGGGACAGAGTATTGGACACCAATTTGAAATCTGTGTTCCTGGCGAGCAAAGCGGTTGCAGCCGGAATGATCGAGCGGCACAGCGGACACATAATCAATATTGCCTCACTGGCCGGGAAAAACGCGTTCGCGGGGGGCGGGATATACTGCGCCTCGAAGTGGGGGCTGCTGGGCCTGACGGAGTGCATGGCAGAGGATTTGCGCCCCTACGGGATCCGTGTTAGCGCGGTATGCCCGGGAACGGTGGCCACGGAATTCTCGCCTCATGCAGGGAAAGACCCCTCCAAGATGCTGCAGCCAGAGGACATAGCGCACGTCGTTGACATGATCCTCATGCAATCGCCCAAAAGCTTCATCAGCGAAGTCCTGCTACGCCCGATCGAGAAGCCCTGAAGCTTCACAGTTGAATCCTTCTCCTGCGAAGCACATCCAATCGTTTAATGTTAAATGATCTCGCTAGATGAGATACCGGCCGATCCTTGATAGCAAATGGATCGACTCTCGAG
>Ga0210409_10008849_pt1 | contig 10221 bp, 9 predicted proteins | sample IncBWH17MmetaG_FD_161649 | JGI IMG/M metagenome (GOLD analysis project Ga0210409, IMG submission 161649) | Forest soil microbial communities from Barre Woods Harvard Forest LTER site, Petersham, Massachusetts, United States - Inc-BW-H-17-M | ecosystem: Environmental > Terrestrial > Soil >...
TCCGCAAAGTCTCTCTCTAAAGTCTGCCCCTCGCGCGGATCGTTATTTTTTCTCTGCCGGCTCCAGCAGCCAAATCTCATCCGAAATATGCTGGAAATTGTCAGTGACCAGCCACTTCCCAAGTCGCGTAAAAGTCAGCCACCGGCCGTCCGGAGAAACATCGCTGTAAGCGTCGCTGCCTCGGTTCGGCGTAGTCGCAGGTTTTGCGGCACCGCCTTGGCTCGGAACACTCCAGATACTGAGTGGATCCGTTGCCCAGGTATTGAAATAGACCGATGCGCCGTCCGGTGTAAACCGTGGATAGACTTCCGGCTCCCGTCCGGACGTGATTTGTCGTGGCGCGCCCCCCTTCACCGGAACCATCCATATGTGCCACGAGCCATCCGGCTGATCGCGCGAATACGCGATCTCACTGCCGTCAGGCGAAAATGCCGGGCCCCAGAGGTGCGAAGAGTCTGTCAATACCGGAGTGCTTGTGCCATCGGTCAAGGAATAGAGGAAAAGAAGGTTGCGCGATCGAGAATTCAGAAACGCGATCATTCCATTGCGTGCGACGCTCGGATCCGCGTCCGGGCCGGGACCAGTGGTCAATTGCACAGGAGGTTTGTCCTCGAGTGGTTGCCACCATAAATTCGAAGCGCCCCCGCGGTTCGAACGATGGACGACACCGCGTCCATCCGGCGTAAACACCGGCATATCGCTGCTGATTCCCTGTTGATCTTGTGTAAGCTTCGTGGCCGTGCCTCCATGGGAAGGCATAGTCCAAATCCCGCGGTTCATTCCTCCTCGGCTGCGGGAAACAGCCAGCAGCCTGCCGTCCGGCGACCACGACAAGTTCCCAAAGAAAGGGTATACATCATCACTTTTCAATATCACGCGCACATCGGAGCCGTCTGCAGCAGAGGTAGCCAGCTCTTCCGCTTCTCCCTGCTTTTGCAATATGAAGCCCAGCCGGCTTCCATCGGGCGACCACGCGGGCCGCGCCGCTCCGGAAACGAGGGGCACGATGTTGCCGCCCAGCGTCGGCACCAAGCAGAGTTCCGGCTGCGAGGAATTCGCGGCCAGCCGCACGAACACGATCTTTTCGCCGTCCGGCGAGAATTGCGGGTCTTCTTTTTGCGATCCATCGTTCGTCAGCCGCACGCGCTCGCCGCCTGCCACCCGGCTCACGTACAGGTCACCTTGCCCGCCGTTCTCCTGGATGTAAGCCACCATCTTGCCGTCGGGCGAAAGCGTCGGACCACTCAGGTTGTTTTCTGACGAAAGGAACAGCCGCAACTTTCCGCCGGTGCTTGGCCCGCCTGCCGGTTTGTTCACCCGGCCGTAAATGAGTAGAACAATAGCGGCCACCGCAAGAAGACTCACTGCGCCCAGCAGGTAGGAAGTGATTGGCTTCTTCGCAGGTGGCAGCTCCACCCGCTGCGTCACCCCTGTGTCCGACTGCAGCGCTTCCATTGCTGCGCGCACTTCGCTGGCCCGCTGGTAACGTTTCTCAGGCTCCTTCGCCAGGCACCGCAGGATCACCGCGCGCAGTCCCGGTGTCACATGCGCTGGCAATGCCGCGGGCGGCTCGCGCATGATCGCCGAGCTAACCTCAAAACTCGTACCGCCATGAAAGGGAAGCGTTCCCGCCGCGAGCTCGTACAGCACTACACCGAGCGACCAAATGTCCGTGCGCACATCCGAGATTTTTCCCTGCAGAAGTTCCGGCGCCATGTACGCCAGCGTCCCCGCGATTTGACCGGTGTCCAGATTCGTCGTCCGCGTCACTCCTTCAAACGCCGAGTCCTTGATACTCATCGCCAGCCCGAAATCCAGCACTTTGACCACGCCCGTGGATGTCACCCGCACGTTTGGTGATTTCAAGTCGCGGTGAAGAATTCCTTGCGCGTGTGCGTGGTCCAAGGCATCGGCAATCTGCGAGCCAAAATCCAGCACGGCTTCGGTCGTCAGCCCCTCGGCGGGAATGCGCTTGCTCAGCGTTTCGCCGGGCACGTATTCCATCGCGATGTAAGGTTGCCCTTCGACTTCTCCCACTTCGTATATCGTGCAAATGTTTGGATGATTGAGCGCGGAAGCGGCTCGCGCCTCGCGAAGGATTCGCCCGCGCGCCTCTTCGTTTGTGAGGGAACCCAAGTTCGGCAGCTTCAGGGCGACGTCGCGGTGCAGTTTTTCGTCACGGGCTCGGTAGACTACGCCCATACCGCCCGCGCCGGCCTTCTCCAGGATCACGTAATGCGCGAATGTGTCGCCAAGCATGAAGAGAAGGCACCTATGTCCGGAATCATAGGCTGGTCCCCGGAATTCCGTCAAACTCGTTTCAAGGACGGTCCCGACAAGACCAACGGCTCCGTGAATCGTCTATAGCATGACGCCGAGGGAACTTTTCCCTCCAACCTGCGTACTTCTCTATGGCTGCCAGCGAGAGACACGGGGGTCGGGTATGTTCAGTAACGGCAATGGTTTAGCGAACGGAAAAAACGGGAAAAAGCGTCGCCGCCGCATCTTCTGGGCCGCGCTCGTGCTGGTGGTCTTGGGAGGTGGCGGCTATGGTGTTATGGCTGCTCTCCGGCCCAATCGCACCATCGATCCCTCCAAGCTTGCTTCCGCGGAACGCGGCGACCTGGCGCGCGTAGTTGTGGCCACTGGAAAAATCCAGCCGCTCTCGAAAATCGAAATCAAGTCCAAAGCCAGCGGCATCGTGAAGAAACTCTACGTGGACTACGGCGATCGCGCAATGCAGGGCCAGCTCCTCGCCGAATTGGACAAGGTGCAACTCGAAGCCGCCGAGCGAGCCTCTCGCGCCAGCTTGCAGGCCGCCGAAGCCGCCTTGGATTCTTCGAAAGCCTCTCTCGAACGCAACAAGGTCGATGCCGAAGGCCCCGACGTCCCCTTTCTCAAGCTCAATATGGAACGCGCCGAGCAAATGTTCAAAGACGGCGTGATGTCCAAGAGCCTCGTCGAAGACTCCGAGAAAAACTATCAGCTCGCCCTCAACAAGCAAGTCAGCGCGCAGCGCAACCTCGCCGTCTCCCGCGCGGAAATCGCCAAGTCTGAAGCGCAAGTCGCCCAGGCACGGGCCGCGCTCGAAAACGCACAGGAAGACCTCCGCAATTCCACGATCGTCAGCCCCATCGATGGTTTGGTTCTCTCGCGCGACGTCAACGTCGGTGACGCCGTCAGCTCCATCCTCGTCCTCGGCTCGCAAGCCACTTTGATCCTCACGCTCGGTGACGTCAGCGAAGTCTACGTCCAGGGCAAAGTCGACGAAGCCGACATTGGCAAAGTTTTTCTCGGACAGCCTGCGCGCATCGTTGTGGAATCCTTCAAGGACAAGAAATTCACCGGCAAAGTCACCAAGATTTCCCCCCTCGGCAAGGAAAAAGACAACGTCACCACCTTCGAAGTCCGCGTATCCATCTCCAATCCCGGCGGCGAGCTCAAAGCCAATATGAGCGCCAACGCGGAAATCCTCCTCGAAGAAAAGAAAAATGTCTTGATGATTCCCGAAGCCGCACTCATCTACGACAAGGAGCGCAAAGCCTCCGTCGAAATCCCCGACGCCAAAGCCGACAACGGCAAGAAAAAACTCAGCGTCAAGCTCGGCATCTCCAACGGCGTCAAAACCGAAATTCTCGAAGGTCTCAACGAGAAACAGCAAGTCGTCATTCAGTAGCTGAATTCAGAGGCCAGGCGCCATGTCCTTCCAGGATTTATTGCGAGACACGCTGGCGACCCTCTGGGCGCACAAGCGCCGCACCCTGCTCACCATGTTCGGCATTGCCTGGGGCATCATTTCCATCACCATCATGGTCGCCGCTGGCGAGGGCCTGGGCGTCGGCATCCAGAAAAATCAGCAGTCCTTCGGCAAGGACGTCATGATTGTTTTTGGCGGTCGTACCAGCATGCAAGCAGGCGGCATGCGCTCCGGCCGCATCATCCGTTGGACCGAAGGTGACTACCTCCAGGTCACTAAGGAAGCTCCCGCCTGCAAATACGTCATGCCGGAACTCGGCAACAACGTCCAGGTGCACAGTCTCTTCAATAGCGGCGATATCCCAGCCGTCGGCGCGCTTCCTCCGTTCACTGAAATTCGCAGCATCACCGTGGCGCAAGGCCGCTTCTACAACGACCAGGACAACATCGAAGCCCGCAACGTCGCGTTCCTAGGCAGCGACGCCAAGAAACAACTCTTCGCCGATCGCGAAGCCCTCGGCCAAACCATTTGGATGAACGGCATCCCTTACACCGTCATCGGCGTGATGCTGCCCAAGGACCAGAACTCCAGCTACGACGGAGCCGACATTCGGAAAATCTTTATCCCCTTCAACGCCATGCGCCGCGATTTTCCCAACAAACCTCCCTCGCCCGAACATAGCGTGGATCGACTGCTCGTCGCGCCCTGGTCGCTCGCAACCCACGCCGATTGCGTGAAGCAGATTCGCCATTCGCTTGGCCGCCTTCACAATTTCGATCCCCGCGACAAAGAAGCCGCCGGCATCTGGGACACCGTGAAAAACGCCGAAGCCAACCGCATGATCATCGTTGGCATGGAACTTTTCATGGGCGCCGTCGGTATCGCCACTCTGTTCCTTGGCGGCCTCGGCGTTATGAACGTCATGCTCGTCTCCGTCCGTGAGCGTACCCGCGAAATCGGGGTTCGCAAAGCCCTCGGCGCCACCCGCGAATCCATCCTCCGCCAATTCTTCCTGGAAACCGTGATCGTCGTTGCTTTGAGCGGCGGCACTGGCCTGATTCTCTCCTACGGTTTCTGCGCCCTCGTCAATCTGCTCCCCATGCCACCTTTTTTTGCCGGCCTGCTCGCCAGTTGGAAGCTGGGCGCTCTTTCCATCACGCTCCTCGGCCTCATCGCCGTCCTCTCCGCCCTCTATCCAGCCAATCGCGCCGCCTCCGTCGATCCCATCGAAGCCCTTCGCTTCGAGGCAGGCGGCTAAATGTTCATCGAAATCTTTCGCGAAGCTTGGGCGGCACTCGGGCGCAATCCTCTGCGCAGCCTGCTCACGATGATGGGAATCTCCTGGGGCATCGTAGCAGTTACGCTTCTACTCAGCTACGGTTCGGGCTTCCGCGGAGTCTTGATGTATACCTTCGAGGTCTTCGGCAAAGGCGCCGTCGTCTGCTGGCCCGGCACAACCAGCGAACAAGCCGGCGGCGAACGCGCCGGCAAAGCCGTACGCTTCGAACAAGAAGATGCCGACTGGGTCTTGGCTCAGTCGCCGCTCATCAAGCGCGTAACGCGCGAGACCGTCCGCTGGAAGGGCATCACCCACGACGAGCGCCTCGCGGACACCGCCATCCGCGGCGTATACCCGGAATATGGGGAACTACGCAATGAGATTCCGCTCGAGGGCCGCTGGATCTCCGCCGAAGACATCGCCGAACGCCGCCGCGTTGCCTTTCTCGGAGCCATTCTTCGCAGAAAACTCTTCAGCGGCACGCCCGCCGTCGGCGAAACAGTCCGCATCAACGGCGTCAAGTTCACGGTCATTGGCTCGATGGACACGAAATTCTCCGACAGCAACTATTTCACCAGCGATGATGAGTCGGTTTTTATTCCTTACACCGCGGCCGGCGACTTGTGGGACGCTCGCTACGCCAGTGTCATGCTCTTCGAACCCGTCGCGCCGAATTTCGAAGCCACCGCCATGCAGCAATTCCGTGCGGCCATCGCCAACCGCCAGCGTTTCTCCGCGAGTGACAAGCGCGCCATCACCATGTTTGGTCGAGAAGAGTTCAAACCCATCTACGAAGGAATCACGATCGGCATCGAAGCGCTGCTCTTTTTTGTCGGAGCGCTCACCCTCGGCATCGGCGGAGTCGGCGTGATGAACATCATGCTCGTCTCCGTGGAAGAACGCGTCAAGGAAATCGGCCTGCGCCGCGCGCTCGGCGCAAAAAAATCTCACATTCGCTGGCAGTTCCTGCTCGAAGCCCTGGTCATGACCCTCGCCGCCGGCGTCATCGGCATGCTGCTCTCCGCCGCCATCACTTCCGCCGTCGGCACGCTGCCGTTCCTCGGCCCCGCCTACGAAGACGACTCCGGCAAAGTGGACATCCACCTTACGCTCTCGTTTCTCACCATGATGCTCTCCACCGCCATTCTCATTATCGTCGGCTTGATCAGCGGCTGGCTCCCCGCCATGCAAGCTGCCAAGCTCGACCCCGTCGAAGCCCTTCGCTACGAGTAGAAGATTCTCTTCAGGAAGTCTCAGGGTTGCCCGAGAACAGCATCGAAGTACGCCAGCATCTCCGGCGAGTCCCACTGTTGGAACCCGATCACTTTGCGCGCGATCTTGCCGTGCCGGTCGATCACGTAAGTTTCCGGATACATCGACGTGCCATAAGTTTGCGCAATGGGCGAATGATTGTCTTTCGTGGCCGGATCGCGATACGTGGGAAAGATCACGCCCTGGTCGCGAAGGAACTTTTCATACGCGGCCGGATCCTCGTCGGCCGCGACACCCAGAACCAGCCCTCCCCGAGAAGCGACGTACTTCTGCAAGTGGTTGAGCATTGGGGTCTCCTCAACGCACGGCGGACACCATGTCGCCCAGAAATTCAACACCACCACTTTGTCCTTGAGGTCGGAAAGATGTCCTGGCTTGCCGGCAATATCCACCGGAAAGTCCTGCGCGGTTTTCCCCGCAATCGACGCCTCGCCCTGTCGATAGCTCGGCATGGCAAACAGCAACACCACGCCCAGCGCGGCCAGCACCACGGCCCACACCGCAATTTTCCGGGTGATTCCCATCAAATGCTATACTAGCCTATCCACTCTGGATCGGAAACAAACCCTCCTTACCGCCAAAACATGACCAACGAATCCTCCATCGCCGCTCCCACCCCTTCTGCCGTCATCAGCGCCATAGTTCCCGCACGCAATGAAGAGCCGACCATCGCCGCCTGCATCGAATCGCTTGCCTGCCAGCCCGAAATTGCCGAAATCCTCGTCGTCAATGACCAGTCCTCTGACAAAACCGCCGAAATTGTTCGCGGTCTGATGCCCGGAAATGCAAACCTGCGCCTTCTGGAGACCACCGGTGTTCCACCCGGCTGGGTCGGCAAAAACAATGCCGTCGCGCTCGGCGCGCGCGAAGCCACTCGTCCTTGGCTCCTCTTCACCGATGCCGACGCGGAACTCCAACCCGGCGCAACTGCTGGCGCTTTGCAGGTCGCCAAAAAAACCGGCGGCGCCCTCATCTCCTATTCTCCAGAACAAATCACCGAATCTTGGTACGAGAAAGCCCTGATCCCTTTCGTTTACTGCCGCCTCTCCAAAAAATTCTCTTACGCCGCGGTAAACGATCCTGCTTCTCCCGATGCCGCCGCCAATGGCCAATTCCTCATGATCCGCCGCGACGCCTACGACGCCATCGGCGGCCACGCAAGTGTCGCCTCGGAAGTCCTCGAAGACGTCGCCCTCGCCCGCCGCGCCAAAGCCGCCGGCTACCGCCTCGGCTTCAACTCAGGAAAGGGCATCGTTCGCGTACGCATGTACCGTTCCTTCGCCTCCATGTGGGAAGGCTGGACAAAGAATCTCTACCCGCTCATGGGCGGAACCCGCATCGCCACGTTCCGCGAACTCGAGTCCACCTTTCCCTGGATCCCCTTTCTCGTCATCCTCCTCGGAATCAAATTTCCCCTCGCCATGTTTCTTGGCGTCTGGCTGCTCATCTTCCGCCAGATCAATTACGGCTCCGAGCTGACCCGTAACCAATTCCCCTTTTCCCTCATCCTCTATTACGTGCCCGCAGTGTTCTTGTACGCGGCCGTGCTGTGGTCATCCTTCCGGCATCACGCCAGGGGAAAAGTCTCCTGGAAAGGCCGCGAATACCCCGTGCAAGCGCAAGGTACGCTAAAATAAGCTGAGTCCCGAGCCTCCAGGGCGAATCAAATCGAATGGTGCACATCACACGAAAAATCGAGTTCTCCGCCTCGCATCTCTACAACAACCCGAATTTTTCGGCGGAGGAGAACCGTCGCATCTTTGGCAAGTGCAACAACCCCCATGGCCACGGCCATAACTACACGCTCGAAGTCACCGTAGCCGGCGAGCCTGACCCCACAACCGGCATGGTGCTCGACCTGAAAGAATTGAAAGACATCCTGGAACGCGAAGTGATGCAGCGCATGGATCATCGCCATCTGAATTACGAAGTCCCCGAGCTTGCCGGACAGATTCCCACGACCGAAAATATCGCCCGCGTGATCTGGCAGTTGCTCGATCCCAAAATCACTCAGGGCAAATTGCACCGCGTGCGTCTCTACGAATCGCCCGACCTCTTCGCCGATTGCTATCGCAACGGCGCCGCAGCAGCAGGGAAGCTATGACCAGCCCCCTCAAACTCGAACTCGGCCGCCGCTACCGTTTTTCCGCCTCCCATCGCCTGCATTCCGCCCATCTAACGGAAGAGCAGAATTGCCGCGTCTTTGGAAAATGTAACAATCCCTACGGCCACGGCCACAATTACGTCGTGGAAGTTGGTCTGTCAGGAGAAGTTGATCCGGCCACCGGCATGATCGCCAATCTCGCCGACCTCGATGCCTTCGTCGAGCGGCACGTGCTCGCAGACTTCGATCACAAGTCGCTCAACGAAGACGTCCCGGCCTTTCGCGATACCGTGCCTACCACCGAGAATCTGTGCATCGAAATCTTTCAGCGCCTCAAATTGTTCCCCAGGGCCAAGCTCGAACGCGTCCGCGTCGAAGAAACAGGAAAGAACAGTTTTGAGTACACTGGGATGAACCCAGAAGGGAATCGCCCGTGACCAAACCTACGGAAGAAATTCTTCTGACCGAAACCAAGGAGCTCGACGCGCGCAAGATCGCCTGCCACGTCCGCGAAATCATCAAGCTGGTTGGTGAAGACCCCAACCGCGAAGGCCTCCGCAAGACCCCCGAGCGCTTCGAAAAAGCCTTCAAATTCCTAACCAGCGGCTACCATCAGAACATCGACCTCCTCCTCAACGGCGCCACCTTTAGCGTCGCATACGACGAAATGGTCATCGTCAAGGACATCGAATTCTTCAGCCTCTGCGAGCATCACTTGCTTCCGTTCTTCGGCAAAGCCCACGTGGCCTACATGCCGAATAAGCGCGTCCTCGGCCTCAGCAAAATCGCCCGCCTGGTCAATATGTTCGCCCGCCGCCTGCAAATCCAGGAGCGTATGACCAGCCAGATCGCCCAAGCTATCCAGGACAAGATTAGCCCTGATGGTGTGGGCGTCATCATCGAAGCTCGCCATCTGTGCATGCAAATGCGCGGCGTCGAAAAACAGCACGGCCAGGCCGTCACCAGCGCCATGCTCGGCGGCTTCCGCCACAACAAGCAGACTCGCGACGAATTCCTGGCCTTGATCCGCACCAGAAAGAGTTGAACCCACGACAGACATTCCAGCCCGTCCGGTTTTCCCAAATCGTTCAGCCACTGAAATCCATTTTGGCGCTAGATTGCTCCGCCCGCGCTAGTTACACTCCTTGACTAACACAGCATGACCCCGACACCGGGCCCCATTCTCCACGAAGACGTCGCCTCTCCTGTTTCCTCGTCCTCGGTCGCGCGCTCGCATCGCTTCACCGTCCTCTTCTCCTTCATCTCCATCTACTTGATCTGGGGCTCAACGTACCTCGCGATCCGCTATGCCGTCGAAACCATCCCTCCGCTCTACACCGCTGGCATCCGCCATTTCACGGCAGGCGCGATTCTTCTTGTGTGGTGCCTTGCGAAACGCTTGCGCCCCACCTGGCCACAAATCCGTGCCAGCATCATCATCGGTGCTTTCTTCTTTCTCGGCGGACACGGCAGCTTGCACTGGGCGGAGCAGAAAGTCCCTTCGGGCCTCGCCGCTCTCCTCATCGCCAGCGAGCCCATCCTGGTCTTCTTGCTTTTTTCCGCCGCCGCCAAAAAATGGCGCTTCAACGCAACACTTCTAGCTGGCATCTGTCTCGGAGTCGCGGGCGTCGCCCTCCTCATGGGCAGAAGCGCTCTGACAGCGGGGCCAGGTGTCTTCGTCGGTTCTCTCGCCATCCTATTTGGCGCGCTTTCTTGGTCTGTAGGTATCGTCTATTCCCGGCGCTCGCATCTCTCCGGCCATCCACTTCTCTTATCCGCTCTCTCCTTGCTCGCGGGCTCTATCCAATTGCTTCTGGCCGGTACCGTGGTCGGCGAGTACCGCCGCTTCTCTTTGGCCTCCGTCTCGAT